>Ga0164292_10001214_pt1 | contig 20688 bp, 19 predicted proteins | sample GEODES117metaG_FD_111486 | JGI IMG/M metagenome (GOLD analysis project Ga0164292, IMG submission 111486) | Eutrophic lake water microbial communities from Lake Mendota, Wisconsin, USA - GEODES117 metaG | ecosystem: Environmental > Aquatic > Freshwater > Lake | place: USA: Lake Mendota...
AATTTCCTGCAGTATTAAAAAGCATTTCAGTATTTGCGGTAATGTTGTTTGTGTATGTCCCATCAGATGTCCTGGAAAAATACATTCCATTATCCCTAACCTGTATAGTCCTGTTAGCTGTTCCATAATTTAGCGTCAGTGAATTCCGAAACCTGGAAGCACCCACAACATCAAAGCTGGCTGTTGGTGCATTAGTCCCAAAACCTATGTTGCCGTTATTTAAAATATGTAGGTAGTTGGCAGTTCCCTTCTTAATATTATAGGTAAATGAAGCTCCCAGATCAAATGAAGTGTTCAGCAACAAAGACCCGCCCAGCTGAACCTTCTTATTCACGCCAGTTCCAGTAACCGTCAGGCCATTATCACCTAAATAAATCTGTGCTTTCAACAAAAAAGGGATCATAAAGACCATAAGTATCAGATACTTTCTTAACATCTTATTTTGTTTAAATAGATGAATAATGAATATGAAAATAATAAAACAGGAAATTGGATATTTATAATTGTATGATTACTGACAGCAGTATAATCATTATAAAATCAGTGGGTGGAGAATGAATAAAACAACTTTACAAGAGGAACAAAAAAAGTCAGTTTTTATTTTGCTTTTTATTAAATGGGCCATATGCAAAATTAGTTTTGGTTTATTGAAGCATTAGAACAGCTAAATTTTAAAATGCATAAGGAAGATTGTATAATATTTTCATATAAACAATTTTAAAAATTAATCATCAGGATTTTTAAATTAATATGCAAACTATTAACCATCTATTTTACCTTCTTTCACAGTATAACTTTTCAACCGTCAAGTGCCCATATGAAGAAAATCATTTACTTAACTCAAAAAATGAGGAAAAAACGTAGAATAAATGTTTTTTCACCAAATTTTGTCGTTTTTTCCCCGAGTTAAAATGGAATATTCAAGATTTATTGTTTCTTCAGTATTTGAGTACCAACTGCATAAACCGCCCAATCTGGGGATCATAACTCCGGAACCCGTAATCGATCCAGCACAAATCCGCATCCTCATCCAGCATTTCCTTGCCATTGTACAGAAACTGGTTGACGATCTCCCCCTCCGTTACATCCCCAAACTTGCGACTGGAAATAGCCGCTATCCGCAGACCATATGTATAACAACGATTCTCCTCCATGATGACCCCTGCCAGGCCGGCACCCGATCAAAGCGCTATGCCTGGATTAGTGCTACTTTTAGGTGAAAAATTGTGGGAGTATGTACAAACCAAGAGTAAAAATATGTTGTATCAGCAGCCCCGTGGAAGCGGCTCTCGCCATCAAACACGGAGCCGCTGCTCTTGGACTGGTTGGCCAGATGCCCAGCGGGCCGGGTATCATCGATGATGACCTGATCAGGAGTATAGTCAAAACCATCCCACCGCCTATTTCATCATTTTTACTGACGAGCGAAACCTCGGCAAGAAACATCATTGACCATTACCAAAAAGTACAAACAACAACCATACAAATTGTAGATGCTTTGTCGGACCGACAATATCAACTCATCCGCCAGGAATTACCAAACGTCAAACTCGTTCAGGTCATCCACGTTCTGAATGAGGCTTCCATTGAAGAGGCTATCGAAATATCTGAATTTGTCGATGCTGTCTTGCTGGACAGCGGCAACCCCAACTTGTTGGTCAAAGAACTTGGCGGTACTGGCCGGATCCACGACTGGCGGTTGAGCAGGCAGATCAGGGAGGCGATAAACGTTCCTATGTTCCTGGCAGGCGGGATAAATAATGACAATGTGCGGCAAGCCGTCGAGCTTGTTCAGCCGTTTGGACTGGACCTCTGTAGCAGTGTCAGAACCAATGGCCTGCTGGATGAAAGAAAACTCGAAGCATTCTTCACTGAAATTGAAAAGATAGGGCGCTGAACATCATGAAGAATATCGTTAAATATGTCACCGGCGCCGGCCTGCTTATGTTAGCCTTTCCCGTTTCGTGCACATGTCCGAATCCGTATTTATATTGCATCAAGAAAGAAAGATAATGAAAGACTTTAAAAAGTATTACCTCATTCCTGCCACCCCGGACGAAGTATACAACGCGATCACCAATCCGCTTGCCATTCGCTTGTGGACAGGCGAAAACACGGAAATGTCGGACGAGCCGGGCTCTGAATTTTCCCTTTGGGATGGCAGTATTTCCGGAAGGAATATCTCTTTTGTAGCCGGCAAAAAAGTTGAACAGCAATGGTATTTCGGCGAACAGGAAGAGCCCTCTATCGTAACAATCATCCTGCATCCGCACGCGAAAGGAACATCAGCGGAATTACGACATACAAATATCCCTGACAGCGAGTATGACGACATCACCCAAGGCTGGGATGAAAGTTATTTCTACGCTCTGGACGATTTTTTTTCTGAGTGAAACACGTCCATGAAAGCAGCTTCCATCCAAGAGATAAAACAGGAATTACTTGCCCTGCCACCCGGCAAACTCGCAGAGATCACCCTCCGCCTGGTCAGGTCTAAAAAAGAAAACAAGGAGCTCCTGACTTTCCTGCTTTTTGAATCCCATGATATTCCTGGGTATATAGAAACGGTAAAAAAAGAGATGGAAGCGGAATTTCTTGATATCAATGTATCACACGTTTACTTTGCCAAGAAGACCATTCGAAAAGTATTGAGAACAACAAACAAGTTTATCCGGTTTTCAGGCTCAAAAATTGTGGAGGCGGAACTATTGCTCCATTTCTGCAAACTGGTAAAGGACAGTGGCATCAACATCGAGAAAAATCCTGCGCTTAAAAATCTATACCAAAACCAGTTGAAAAAAATAATGAAAGCCATGGCAGGGTTGCATGAAGACATCAATTATGATTTGAACAAACTGCTGTCAGCTGTATAGAATTGACACCGAACTTGCGGATCTAACTTTAATCTCCCCAACGCAAGGCACCACATACCGGCCCTACAACCATCAATCAAAATCAAACAGGTCGCCGAGGAAGCCCTTCTTCTTTTTATAAGGATGATACTTATCTGATTCATGATAATAGTGCTCTTGCTTTTTCTCGCGATAAGGTTCCTGAACAGGAGGTGGAGCAACCGCACTTATAGTATTGGAACGTTCTATGATCTTGTCGAGTTCCCCACGATCCAGCCATACACCCCGGCACTTCGGACAGTAGTCGATCTCGATGCCCTGGCGGTCAGACATGACAAGTGTTTCATTACAATTCGGACACTGCATAATTGATGTATTTAATGGTTATTGAAATAAGTTTATTTCCAGCCCCCGCCTAATGCCTTATACAATGCCACGGCGGCAAGGAACTGACGCTTCCGGGTCTCTATCAATTCAATATTAGCGCGAAGCGCATTCTGTCTGGTCAGCAACACCTCGAGATAATCGGCCCGCCCCGTGCGAAACAAATCGGAAGCCACCTGGATCGAACCCGACAGTGCTGAATTCTCTTTCTGCTTATAGAAATATACATCCTGTAGATTGCGAATATTCGATAACTCTTCATAAACTTCATTGAAACCCCTGGTCACCACCCGGTGGTAATTGTATAAAGCCTCTACCTGGTTGGCATCCGCCTTCTGGAACTCCCCCTTGATCATACTCCTGTTGATCACGGGCGCAGTTAAGCCTGCCACAAGCGTATAGGCCAGAGACTCGGGAAACCTGAAGAGAATGGAGGGACTGTAACCTTGGGTACCAAGCGCAGCACCTATATTGAACGAAGGGTAAAAAAGGGCCCTGGCAGAGACAAGATCTGCTTTAGCCGCCTGGAGGTCCCACTCAGACATCCTAATATCCGGTCGGTTCCGAAGCAAAGCAGATGGCAGCCCCTCCAGAAATTTGGGCAACGCATCCTCCGTAAAAAATGTACTGTCGCGCAGGATGGGTTGATAGAATCTCCCGGCCAACAGATTGATCCGGTTCTCTTCACGAACTATATCCTGGAGGATCAGGCTTCTCATGCTGCGCATATTGAGCAACTGCGCTTCAAACTGCTTCACGGCCAGTTCATTGACCACAGCGGCCTGTTTCTGCACCTTCACCAGTTCAATGGCCTCCTCCTGCAGCTGAATGGTTTGATCTATCACCCTCAATTCATGGTCAGCGGCCAGGAGTCCGAAATACGCTGATGAAGTTTCAGCAACCAGGTTACTCACAATGAGATTTCTCCCCTCTATTGATGAGAAAAAACGGGCTGCTGCCGCTTTTTTCCTGTTTTTTAATTTGCCCCAAACATCTACTTCCCAGGAGGCCTGCGCACCAAAAAAGAAATCAGGCAAATGCTCTGGAACAACCATTCCCGGTTTAATATCTGTCGAGGCATTACCAGCGCCATCCATGGTATATAGTCCGAACTTTCTTACGGAGGGAATGGCAGCAAGATTCACCGAAGGCCTTAATAAACCGGATGCCTGATTAACCGTCGCCTGAGCCGATCGAATTCGCTGTGCAGCGATGAGCAGATCAAAATTGTTACGGACCACGGTATCGATCAAAGCACTTAAACGGGGCGACATAAACAATGCCCTGCGTTCGATATCCGCGCTGCTGGACGTATCTGCCGAAGCTCCTCCACTAAACTGCGGAGGCATGACCGGTTTAGACTCAACTAATGTTGCCTTGGGCACTTGACAACCGATCATGCTTAAGAGACATATTGAAATAAGATAGTTCTTCATTTATAAAGGTTCGGTTAAGGGTTCTTCTTCCTTAAAAGCTTTCCAGCCATGGCTAGCGGGTTTCTTTTTGGTTTTCCTGATACGTTCCTCGAGGGTGGCGAACACCACGTAAAGTCCGGGAATGATCAACACACCGAAGATGGTTCCCAGTAGCATGCCTCCAGCAGCTGCTGAACCGATGGTGCGATTGCCAATGGCACCAGCGCCAGAAGCGATCATCAGGGGCAGCAGTCCTGCCACGAAGGCAAATGAAGTCATAAGGATGGGGCGCAATCTTGACACCGACCCCGCGATCGCAGCCTGGTATGGACTCATGCCCTCTTTATGTTTCAGGGCCGCAAACTCCACAATGAGAATGGCATTTTTGCCCAGCAATCCGATCAGCATGATCATGGCCACCTGGGCATAAATATTATTTTCAAGACCCATTGCCCAGAGAAAGGCAAAAGCGCCGAAGATCCCCGCCGGCAGGGAAAGAATGACGGGTAATGGCAGCAGGAAACTTTCGTACTGCGCAGAAAGCAGCAGGTATACAAACAGGAGGCAGACCACGAAGATGGCTACGGCCTCATTACCTGCCAGTGCCTGGTCACGGGAAGATCCTGCCCAATCGTAAGCATAACCCTTCGGCAGTTTGCCGGCAGCTTCCTCTTTGATCGCATCGATCGCCTGGCCACTGCTGTAGCCTTTAGCCTGTTCACCATTGACCATCGCCGAGGGATACATGTTATAACGGGTCACAATTTCCGGCCCGTACACTTTTTCGATCCGAAGAAACGCTGACACGGCAACCATTTCGCCATCCTTATTTTTTACATAGAGTTTCATAATGTCTTCCGGCTTCGCGCGATACTCCGGCAATGCCTGGACCATTACCCTATAAAGCTGACCGAATCGAATGAAGTTTGTCGCGTACTCACTACCCAGGAAAGTCTGCAGTGTACTAAGGATATCGGCAACCACCACTCCCTTCTGTGCTGCGGTGGCATTGTCAATGTGCACCATGTACTGCGGGAAGCTGGCATCAAATGTGGTAAAAGCATTGGAAATCTCCGGTCTCTGGCTGATAGAGTCGGAGAAAAGAACCGCTACTTCTTCCAGTTTTTTGAGATCTCCCTTCCCTGTTCGATCCAGCAGCCTTAACTCAAATCCGCTTGAGTTTCCGAAGCCTGGAACTGGCGGTGGCGTAAAGAATTCAATCTTGGCATCCTTTATAAAAGCAGTTTTCTCTTTCAAAACTTCGATGATCTCTTTATCGGTCACCTTCCGCTGATCCCATTTCTTCAGGGTGATCAGGTTCATGCCGAAAGATGCACCTGTGCCATCCGACAACACGTTAAAGCCGGCGAGTGTGGATACGGATTCAACGCCTTCAATTTTCTGGGCAGTTTCCTGGATCGCATCCACCACCTTTTCCGTCCTCTCCAGCGTCGCACCCGATGGCGTAGTTACACTGGCGTAAATAGTGGCCTGGTCCTCGTTGGGAATAAAACCCGTTGGCAGGATGCTTCCCAACACCCCCGTTCCTGCACAGAATGCAATGAGCATGGCAAAAGTGATGACCCTTCTGTTTGCAATCGCACCCACCAATTGTTTGTAACGATCAGACAGTCCGTTATACCATTTATTGAATCCGGTGAAGAATTTATCGAGTATGCCCTTTTTTTGCTGATCATGTTTCTTCAGCATGAGGATACATAAAGCAGGAGTAAGGGTAAGGGCCACTATGCCAGACAGGATAATAGAAACCGACATGGTCAGCGAGAACTGCCTGTAAAAAATTCCAGCCGATCCGGGCATGAACGATACAGGAAGAAAGACGGCTGACATTACCAGGGTGATCGCAATGATCGCACCACTGATCTCTTTCATGGCCTGGTAGGTGGCCTCCCTTGGGCCAATATGAAACTCCTCCATTTTGGCATGGACCGCTTCAATGACCACAATGGCGTTATCCACTACAATGCCGATAGCAAGTACCAGCGCAAACAACGTGATCAGATTCAGTGAGAACCCGAATAGTTGCATGAAGAAAAAAGTACCGATGAGTGAAACCGGCACGGCAATAGCCGGGATCAGGGTAGAACGAAAATCCTGCAGGAAAATAAACACCACCAGTGACACCAACAGGAACGCTTCTATCAACGTTTTCACCACTTCATTGATGGATGCATCGAGAAAAGCCGATACGTCATAACTTATCGTGTAATCCATCCCCGGAGGAAAATCTTTCTTCAGTTCCGCCATCCGCGCTTTGATATTCCCAATCACTTCGCGGGCATTACTGCCAGGCCTCTGTTTTAACATGATAGCAGCAGAGGGCTTTCCGTTTTCCTTGGAGATCACATCATATTCCTGCGACCCGAAATCGACCTCTGCAATATCTCTTAACCTGATGATCTCGCCATCATTACTGCTTTTCAGAACTACATCTTCACACTGTTCCTTCGTGTTGTATTTGCCAGTGTATTTCAAAACGTATTGGAGTGACTGCGCTTTTCGCCCGGAGCTCTCACCTATCTTTCCCGGAGCCGCTTCCACGTTCTGTTGTTTCAGGCTGTTGACCACATCATCCGTTGAAATATTGTAGGTGGTCATCTTTTGCGGATTCAGCCAGATCCTCATCGAATACTCACGCGAACCCATGATATCGGCAAACCCAACTCCTTCAATTCTTTTAAGTTCAGCCATCAGGTTGATGTCCGTATAGTTATACAGAAATTTCTCATCCATGGATGGATCATTGCTGAGCAGGTTCACATACAACAACATGCTGTTCTGCACTTTTTCTACGATCACACCTGCCTTGATCACCTCTTCTGGAAGTTCGTCAAGGATGGATGAAACCCGGTTTTGCACATTCACGGCAGCCACGTCGGGATTTGTGCCGGCTTTAAATACGATCTGGATCACAGAAGTACCATCATTGCCGGATACAGACGACATATAAGACATGCCTGGAACACCATTAATGGCTCGCTCCAATGGAGTGACCACCGCCTTAACGCAAGTTTCGGCATTTGCACCCGTATACTTGGTGGTTACATTAACCTCCGGCGGCGCAATATCCGGGAACTGGGTAACAGGCAACTGGGTGAATGCCAGAAGTCCCAACAATGTTATGATAAGGGATATAACGATGGACAGGACGGGCCTGCTCATGAATGTGGAAACCATGAAAAAAAATTAATGAATGGATCAGTTGAATGTGACGTTCTCGAATAAAATCGGCTGGGGGATGATCCGTTCTCCTTCCTTAACCTTCTGAATGCCTTCGTATAAGATCTTATCTTCCGGAAACAATCCGGCCTCAACAACATAGAGATGAGGCAGTCTCAACTTGGGCGTAATATTCCTCATCCTGATGGTGTTGCCACTGTCAACGGTGAAAACATAAATTTTATCCTGGATCTCGAAGGTGGTTTTCTGGGGGATCACCATGGCATTTTTCAAGTACTCCCTGACCAGGATCTTTCCGCTCGCACCATGTTTTAATACATGTTCAGGATTATTGAACCTTGCCCGGAACGCGATATTTCCAGTTTCTTTGTCAATCTCATTCTCTGCTGTTTCCACCTTTCCGGCGTAACGGAAGGGTTGATTATTTGCCATCAATAACGTAACCTCCTTCACTGCTCTGGAACTGTCGTTATGCATAATGTCGATGAATTCTTTCTCAGAAACATTGAAGTAAGCAAAAACCTGATCGTTATTGGAGATGGTGGTGACGAGGTCTCCCTCCGCCACTAAACTGCCGGTTTTAAAAGGAATACGGTTAATGACCCCATCAAATGGTGCTTTCACCTCGGTGAAAGATAAATTCAGCTGAGCAATGGAAATGGCGGCGCGGGCTTCATCGATCCGTGCCTCTATAGCCTCTTTCCTGGCCTGGGCCATTTCGAGTTCAGACGATGAAACGATATTTTTGTCAGCCAGTGTCCGCGTATTCTTCAATTCCACTTCGGCCACACGCAATTCGGCGATCAGGCTTTTGAAATTCGCATTTGCCTTAAGCAAATTCTCCCGAAACTCCCTGCTGCCCAGTGTGAACAAAATCTGGCCTTTCTTCACTGGCTTACCTTCATCCACATGGATCTTTTCAATGAAGCCCTTAACATGGGTGCGTATCTCTACGTTCTGGATGGAATGGATATCTGCAATGTACTCTTTGGTAAACACCGTGTCCATCAGTTCAGGACTTACTACCGGATACGCAGATACTATTTCCTTCCCCCCTGCTGCTTCAGACTGGGAACACGAAGTGAAGAATATGATAATGATGGGCGTAAATAAAAGTAAACTTCTCTTACAATAAAATAAGATGGGCATGATAGAATTGATTTGAGTTAGTCAAATTGGCCGGGCGAATACTTAACTCAAATCGATTTGGGCGGGGGCGTATGGATTTCTCCGAATGGATTACAGGTACCCGGGTCCGGTGCAAAGCATAAAAGGTTCAGGACCGGCTTTTCGTTTCTCATATGATGGAGAGAAAATGAGTATCGGTGGCAAAACTCCGACTCCTCTTCGACGCCAGACAATTCAGATTCCTGCTGGGGGTTTTCGTTCTCTTCGCCTGCCGGGATTTGATAATTGGTTTCCAAAGCATGCCCGGCATACGAAAACTGCACGGCCGGCACCGCTATTCCCACTATGGAATAGATGATGAAGAACAGCAGGCCTGTGAATTTTTTCGTCATGCTCGGTATTCAGTTCTAATTATAAAACCGAATTTTTCTGATTTTGTTCAGCAAATGTCGGATACATTATCAAACGGAATGCAAAGCTACGGCCCAGCCTTATGACATAACGTTAAATGCATGCAAAAAAGGTTTATCCCCTGCCCAGGAAAGCAAGCACTTACACCATAAATCCAACTGTGGGCACACCTGCCAACAAGTATGGATTTAAAACTTTTAAGAATTAAATAGCGGGGCATACCCAAAATCCCATTTACCCGGGATTCGAGGTGACCTATCACGTAAGTTTTATCCATTCATATCACTTCGCTATTTATCTTTTTCACCGGATCCATCATATAGGTGAGCAGCGCGCCGTCGCTGTATAGTTCCACTACCCTGAAGCCGCGGTACTGCACCCCCCAACTGCCTCCGATATGGCCGTCGAAAATATAGGGGATATTATTGTGCCAGATAATACTGTCTTTATCATGCTCATGACCATGAAAAACGGCGCGCAGATTATGCTGCTTTTTTACCATTTCAATGAACTCTTTGGACTCTATGGCATTTGCGGTAAACTTGACCGGGGGAATATGTATGATGAGCAAAATATGTTTGGCAGACTCAAACTCTTTGAATTTCTTTTCCAGCCAATTCAAGTCAGGAGGCAGGTACTCCCCTTTTGCATTTGACGTAGAGGCAAACAACATCACTGTTTCACCCCTTCTGATATCATAATTCAACGGGCGCTGCCAGGCCTGCTCCCATTGCTCCGGAGTAGCCATGTCGTGGTTCCCCTGCGTAACATAATACGTTACCGGCAGGGTATCGAGGATCTTTTTTGCCTCTCCGAAATAATTGATATCGTCGTGCACGATGTCGCCATTGATCACGGCGAAATCAAAGGCCGATGACTTGTGTTGAACAATCATCTGGTTCACTGCCGACTCCAGGTATTGCTGATACGGTGTATTCTTCTGCCCAAAATGACTGTCGGATCCAATCACGAAACGCAGTAATCTTTTCCTCTTGCTGCCTTTCAGGTAATCGGCAGCAAGCAATGACTGGCCATTTAAGAATACGAGAGCGGTAGACAGGTTTGCGATAAAACGACGACGATCCATATTATTTGAATGATCCGTGAATCTAACTAAATAATCCAAGACCTGTAGAGGTCAAACAGAAGCGGATTTAAAACCTGTATATCATTATGGGGCGAGGCTTCCGTAGCTCAAGGCTGCCAGATTGAAATGGAAATTCGCTCACAAACCATTAAATTGTTCAAACAAAAAATAAACTGATCCGCTTATGACTGCATCCCGTCGCCATTTCATTCGCAAAACGGCCTTTGCCGCTGCTTCATTTATGATCGTACCGCGGTATGTGATCGGTCGCGGTTTTACTGCGCCCAGCGATATGTTTGGTCTCGGTTTCATTGGTACCGGCAAACAGGCCCGTGGATTGTTGAACCAGTTTAAAAAACAACCCGTGCGCATCCTGGCAGGATCAGATGTGGATGCAACAAAACTCACCTTGTTCAAAACCCTCTCGGAGAAAGCATATGCTGAAGCAACAGGAAAGGCCCCAGCCGGTGGTTTTAAAACGTTTCCGGATTACAGGGACATGCTGGCAGACCCGTCTATTGACGGCGTTGTGATTGCTACCCCAGATCACTGGCATGCCTACCAGGCCATTAGGGCAGCAGAAGCAAAAAAACACATCTACCTCGAAAAGCCATTAACCCGGACCATCGCAGAAGGACGTGCCCTGGTCAATGCAGTCAAGAAAAACAAAGTAACCCTGCAGACCGGCAGCATGCAGAGATCCTGGACGAACTTCCGCTCTGCCTGCGAACTGGTGAGAAACGGGTATATCGGTCAGGTCAGAGAAGTATTGGTACACGTTGGCGATCCCGCTATTCCCTTTAACATGGGCGAAGAAGCAAAACCAGCACATCTGAACTGGGAAGGATGGGTTGGACCCGCAGCCTACCACCCCTTCCATTCCGAACTTTCTCCACCGGTGGAGAAAGACATCTTCCCCAATTGGCGCAAATACCGCGAATATGCAGGGGGCATTTTGTCGGACTGGGGCGCGCATATGTTCGACATAGCGCAGTGGGGATTGGGCATGGACCACACCGGCCCTGTACAATTGACACCGCCGAAAAACCCTGCGGCGGTAAGGGGGCTTGAAATGGTGTATGCCAATGGCGTAGTGATGAAACATTTTGATCTTGGTCGCGGTTTCGGCGTACGATTTAAAGGAGATAAAGGCACCATCGATATTGCGCGCAACTATTTCGACAGCAATCCCACGAATATCGCTTCTGCCACCATTCTACCAGGTGAAACAAAGCTATACGCGTCAGACGATCATTATGCCGACTGGTTAAATGCCTGTAAGACCAAAACCGAGCCGATCTGTCCCGCTGAGGTTGGACATCGTAGTAACTCATTGAGTGCGCTGGCCAACATTGCCTATCAACTCAACAGGCCGCTGACCTGGGATCCTAAGAAAGAGGTATTTAGGAATGATAAAGAAGCCGACAAACTGTTGCTTCCCAACTATAGGCAGGGATGGAAACTCTAAGTCTGCTGTAAATATGATAATTGAGAGCCTTGTGATGCAGGGCTCTTTTTTTAGATCCGCTCTTGTGGTCATCTGCAGGGAAACATGAAAATGAATATAACGAAAATCTCTTTTTTTCTTGATATGCCTATAGGCATCCACCGGCTTACCCGCGCAAACTAAGGTCTTTAATGTACTCGATTTTGGCGCACGTACCAACGGTATTACCCTTAACACACTTGCAATTCAGAAGGTCATCGCTGAGATCTCTTTATTGTATTACCTGAGTACCTTAAAGCAGTTATTGTATTGCTCCGTTTGTTTGGCCTCCATATCTATGGACCAGTGCGCCTGCAACCCCACGCCATGAATAGGAAGTCCTTTCAGTCTCAGCTTTCTGATCATTTCGATGATCTTGCGGCGTTCAACGGGGTTGGTCTCATTGTAATCGTTATAAAACCCAGGCATCCGGGTCTGCTGCATGGGCATATTCAAACGCTTTCTCAATGAACGATTCACCGCAGATCTGAAAGAATAAGGAATTCCGGTAAAATTCATCTGGCTTGTCGCTGATCGCTTTGTTCACTACATCCCATGCATAAATGATTCCCTTGTACCTGTTAACCACCGTGGAAATATACTCTTTCAATCTGGAAAGCAACACGTCTTTAGAAACAGTTCGCCCGGGAGGATCGGCCCCATCTTCATGGCATTTTCCGCCGTCATGCTTCCAAACTGTCTGAGGAAAAGTTCCGCCTCAGCTGTCTTTAACGCCCTCGGGGAAACTGCTACGCCTATGGTGAAGTAGTTCCTGTATACCTCTTTCAACACAGAAACCTGCTGGCCGAAGCAGCACGAGACGCCACCTGACGCGAAAACGAAGAACATTGCATTTTTGAACATGGCTTACATTATCCGGCTACTCCTAACGGTGAGAAGTAAGCGAAAATGGCAATGATGATGACTATAACGATCAATGATAATACAACATCCAGCTTACCCCAACTGGCGCGGCTTGAAGCCTTGTCTTCCGCCACTGTAGTTGAGAAAGTCAGCCCCCTCAACTTCTCTTCAGTTGGCGCAGGCGTAACCATACTCACCACCACCAACACCACAATGCTGAACAGGAAGAGGTATATACAGAAATACAGGAAGTTCATGGTGGCGAACTGGTGTAGCAACCCCCCGGCCGGCAAACTGTCTTGCAGCAATTGCAGGGTGAGTTTCGCCATGCCCAGGATGAAACCCAGAACCATCGAAGTGAGCGCACCCTCTGCGTTAAGGCGTTTAAAGAAAACGCCGAGCAGGAATACTGCTGCAATAGGAGGCGCCAGGTACGATTGCACACTTTGGAGATAATTATACAAGCCGCTGTCGATCTTGCCCATCATCGGGATCCACGCCATTCCTAATATCACTATAACGCCCGTGGCAATTCGTCCAACACGAACCAGCTCTTTCTCAGAAGCGTTCGGATGTGATTTCTTATAAATGTCAATCGTATACAAAGTAGAACAGGCATTATAAACAGAGGCCAGTGAACTCATCAGCGCAGCCAGGAGTCCGCCGGCCAGTACACCCCTTAAACCCACGGGCATAATGGACTTCACCATCACCGGAAACGCCGCATTGGTATCGTCCAGCTGGATCTTGCCCTGGGCATTGAGCGCATAAGCGATCAAACCAGGTATGAGGAAGATGAAAAAAGGCATGAGCTTTAAAAACGCGGCAAAAATGGTACCCCTGCGGGCTTCTTTTTCATTTTTCGCGGCAAGGCATCGTTGTACGATGTGCTGATCCGTACACCAGTACCAGACGCCCACAATAGGCGATGCCAGTAGAATACCCAGCCATGGGAATTCAGGATCGCTGAGCGGCGGGAACATGTTCAGTTTTTCCTTGGGAACAGATTGCATCAAGGCATCCCAGCCCCCTACTTCCCTCAGTCCAAATAAGAGCAACACAAAGGAGCCGGCCAACAACACAATGGCTTGTATGGCCTCTGTGTACATGACTGCATGAAGCCCGCCGAATATGGTATAGACACCTGTGACTACTACGAGGATGATGGCTCCTGTCCAGAAGTCTACACCTAAAAACTGATTGAATACGAGCGCGCCTGCAAAAATGGTTACCGAAGCTTTGGCGATGATATAACTAATGAGCTGGATGATAGACAACAGCCTGCGGGTTTGCGGATTGAATCGTTTCTCCAAAAACTCGGGCATGGTATAAACCGAACTCCGCAGGTAAAAAGGAACAAAAACCCAACCCAGGATCAACACAATATAAGAGTGCAGTTCATAGTGCCCGAGGACGGTACCGGTTTTTGCAGCCGAACCGGCAAGCCCTACGATATGCTCTGAGCCTACGTTGGACGCAAGAATGGAAGCTCCAATAACGAACCATCCAAGGTTCCTGTTGGCAAGGAAGTAATCAGAGGTGGTTTCCTTACTTTTTCTAATGCTCCAAATCGACACGCCACCGATCACTAAAAGATAGAGGATCACAAATAACCAGTCGATGGGGCCTAAAAACTGCATGTTGTTGATTTTGGTGCACTAACTTATTTAAAATAAATGTATTCGGTCACTTAAAATACAAGTATTAATCAAATGAGGAAGATACTGATTTGCATCATGGCCCTGTTTTCACGAATTACCATAATTGTGTGATTTAATGAATGATAGATACGAGATTGTTAAAATGATCGCACCATTTCGGGTTTCCTCTCCCGCCCATACTTTTTTGCCGGGAAAATCGTTTTAAACACTGATTATCAGATTGCTGGTATTCTTCCTAACTTTAAACTCTAAAGCAGTTTCATGAAAGCATCAACAGGCATACTCACAGTTCTGATCTGTACTTTGAACGCATGCGGATCAAATAACTCATCCAACCTGCCAGCCAGCATAGAAACAAAGGGTAACGGCAGCACGATGAATACAGTTGCTTCTGCCCCGGCGACAACAGTGCCGCAGTCAACTGCCACCGAACCTGCAGTCAATATTCCACTTAACCTCAAGGGCCTTAATTCACTCGGCTCTGCTGGCGGAAGCCGGGCGCTGAACCCGGAACACGGCAAACCCGGGCACCGTTGCGATATCGCGGTTGGTGCTCCTTTGAATGGTTCCTCAAGCGTTGCTCAACAGGTTACGCAGCCCACAGCCATTCCCATCACCCAGCCCTCCGCCAACATCCAGGCGCCTGTTAGCCTGCCGTTGAACGCCACCTCCACAGCGAATACATCAGCGTCAGGACTAAATCCGGAGCATGGAAAACCAGGCCATCGTTGTGATATTTCCGTAGGTGCTCCATTGAATTCCAAAACAGATGCAGCTGCCGCAGCCCAACCTAAAGCAATTTCTACCCCACTTGTTACGCCCGTTAAAGCCGGAATGAATCCCCAGCATGGTCAGCCTGGCCATAGATGTGATATCGCTGTGGGTGCCCCATTGAATGCTAAACCCACAACCCCGCCGGTGGCAAAACCAGCAGAAACTCCCGCAGCAGCAAACAGCACGGTCCAGTAGGGCCCTGCAGGTCTGCAGATTAACTGGAAAGGTGCTGATTCGCCACAATCGGACCGATTTAATTTTGCTCGATGAACGTTTTGGGAGCATGAATGAACACCTTTCTATTGGGCTTCATTTGAAACAAAGCCCTAATCAAGGCAATGATGGTAGAAAATGACTTTGAAAACGCTTCTACCAGTACGCCCGACCTCAGGTAACGCTTAGGAATAGATAAGATCAAAGCCAAACAGAGAATTGTAAATAACCAGACCCACCATCTCAACAGCAGCCGCAATGAATGTCTTACATTTATAGTTCGTAGCGCATGAAACTATCGATCTGGACAATAGGAAAAGTAAATGAACCTTATGTAAAGGAGGGAATAGAAGAATTCACCCTCCGCATCAGCAGGTATTTCCCGGTTGAATGGAAACTTTTCCCTGTGCCAAAACACAGCAATCAAGAACAGTTGAAGAAAGCAGAAGCATCGCTGATCCTCAACACGTTGGAAAAAGATGACCACCTGGTAGTTTTGGATGAAAAAGGGAAGATGTTCAGTTCAGAGGGATTGGCTGAATTCATCCAACAAAAAGCAAATGACAGTACCCAACGCCTGGTTTTCCTGATTGGCGGCGCATATGGAGTGGATGTATCTGTGCTTCAAAAAGCACCTGTAAAATGGTCGTTATCAACTTTGACCTTCCCCCACCAGTTGGTCAGGTTGTTGCTTGCTGAGCAATTATACCGCGCTTGTACTATATTGCGCAACGAGAAATATCATCACCGATAAAAAACAAAGATGTCTGTAACCCTCCTGATCATCATCATCACCTGCCTTGCTTCGTTTCCAGCTTTTCAGAACGAAAATTTAAAAGACAAGCTCTTATTCTGGCCCTACCGGATCAATAAGCAAAACGAGTATTACCGTTTTATGTCGGGCGCATTGATCCATGCCGACACCATGCATCTGCTGTTCAATATGGTGACGCTTTATTCCTTCGGCATGGCCATTGAGAACTTTCTTTATCCGATATTCTTCCATGAACATTCCATTACGTTATATGTGACCCTTTATCTTACGGCGATCATTTTCTCCTGCATACCGGATTTTTTCAAGTACAAGAACGAATACCATTACCGGGCACTCGGGGCATCAGGGGCTGTTTCAGCCGTAATTTTTTCAGCGATCTTGCTGGAGCCGTCGATGCCACTACGTTTTTTCTTTATACCCATCGATATACCAGGTTGGCTATTCGGATTTATATTCCTGGGGCTTTCCGCCTATCTATCAAAAAGGGGTGGCGGCAACATTGGTCACAATGCGCACTTTTGGGGCGGAGTATACGGTCTGGTCTTTACCTACCTCGCTACCCGTGCCTTTACCAATGTAGATTTGCTGAACAGGTTTATTGAGCAGGTTTTTTAGTTTTCTTTTTCTCTTTCCGACCACCGCCGAATATCGGTTTGAAGAAGCCTGTCTTTTCAACTTCTTTATTCAGGGAAGAAAGAAAACGGTTCAGCCTGATCGGCATGAGGTCGTCTGCCACATCAACGCGGCTGTTGTCAATCCCCGTTTGGTTGGTAGCTTCAGTAGGCCTTTTTACAAAATTCAATTCCGGGCTTAGTACCATGATCTCTCCAACAAGCTAGCCTTTAAACAGAAGCTCCCATTCGATGGACAGCTCGATGTGATCTGCCGCAAAGAATGGAACAGGACCTTTATAAGTATCCTTATCCAGCCGGATGCCCTTCAGGGTGTATGTGCCTTTGATCAATGATACACCAATGTCTTTCACATAACCAACGTAACCCACTATTTTAAGGAGAGACCAGCATTATCGCTCAGGTACCGGGCTGTTTCGATTGCTTCCAGCCTTCCTCTTCCAAATGAGCCTCGCCTGCAGGCGAGTTTTCTGCTTTCCTGGCAACCTCCCCAGATCCGATATTACTGCGCAGCATGCTGATGTCTGGCCCTTTCCTGCTTCGGGAAACAGGTATTACGGCCAGAGCTGACTTCTGTAAAGCCTGCGATGATATCGCTACCACCCATTGTTCCTTCTGGCTGTGCTTCTCCCAACAGCAACAGTTTTACAGATCTCCCTGGGTAAGTTTATACATCTTCCTCCCATTGACCGCCGCAATTACAAATAAGTGATCTCGGATAGTATCGGACTTTGACATGTGTTGCAGCCTCAGCCGGTACCCTTTACCTTATATGCAGCTTCTGTTCATCGGACCAGGATTCTCCGCCGGCTTCTTTCAGATTATTCCTCACGGAATACATCATTGCCTTTAGCGAACGGTTGCCCCTATCAGGGCCCGAAGAGCACTTACACCTCCAAGTATATAAACATGCCGGGCACACTAAAAAAAGACCACCTGGTTTGCCCAGGCAGTCTTTTTAAAAAACGTTTAGACATTTAGTTTAGCGCCTGCTGACTTACAGTAGTTTGTTAATGCATTTTTTGCTCGATGATGAGCATTTGGCGGGTAGACGCCTTACATTTTGCCCGGTCGTCGATGCGCTTGCCTACCACCCAAAGGATGAGGCCGCCAGATTCCAGAACAAGAACATGCTCCTTCTCCAACCGGTTTACTTTCTGGTCGATCAGAAACCGGGCGATTTTCTTTTTCTTCTGCATGCCCAGGGGATAGAAATAGTCGCCCTCCTTCCACTTCCTGAGCACAAGGGGATACCTGATCAATGAGGCATCCAGATAGGCCGTTTGGGGATTGGGGGGTGGAACGAAATGGAGATCTTTATCGGTCAGCTTCATCACCAACCGGCCTCCGGGAAATGGCAATTCATGCACACCTTCATCCACCACATAAACAGACGCTTCGCTGATCGCGAGCGGAGACAGGATGAACCAATTGCGGTTCTTCAGTAGACGGTGGGTGGACGAAAGCATATACTTTCCTGTTTCAGCATCCATCAGCCCCATGATGCCCTCCAGCTGGGCTGCACTAAACCCATAAGGAGAGAATATCTCAAAGAGAATGGTGCGAAGAGGATCCGTGATCCTTAGTTTCTCAACAGGAATGTGAACCTCATCGCCCTTCCTGACCAGAAGTTTCAAGAGTTTCCTGCTCATGGCTTCTCGATAAAGCATCTCCACTTCCCGGTACCGTGCCATATCCGACCTCAGGTTCGCAGCGGCGCCAGGTATGATCTTCTCCACCATGGGAACAAGATTCAGCCTCACAAAATTCCGACTGTACTTATCTGAAAGATTTGAACTGTCTTCCACATAGGAAAGGTTGTGTGCCAGAGCATATTCCCCGATCTCAGCCCGGCTGGCAAAAAGCAACGGCCTGGCCAGCTTTCCATTCAATGGGAGAATACCCCTCAATCCCGCTATTCCTGTTCCTTTGAACAGGTTCATGAGCATGGTCTCTACGTTATCGTCAGCATGATGTGCCGTAAGTATCCGCGCCAGGCCTTTCTCTTCGAGCAAAGCTTGAAACCACGCATACCGCAATACGCGGGCTGCTTCCTGGACCGACAGTTTATTCTCTTCAGCATAAGCAGCCGTATCAAATCGCTGTATCTCAAGGGCAAGTTGATTACGCGCTGCAAACTCAATGGTAAACTGCTCGTCACGCAGACTTTCCTCCCCCCTTAACTGGAAATTACAATGTGCCAGCACCATATCATAACCGGCAGCCATACATACATGTGCAAGAACTACAGAATCGATCCCGCCACTGACGGCCACCAATAAAGCCTGGTTACGGTTGAACAGTTGTTCCGCGTCAATAAACCGCCTGAAATTTTTCAACAACTCACTCATCAGTATAAGAGGTCTTCGTAAATCATATTCAATTCCCGCCAGGCATGATCATCACCCTCTTTCCTGCATGCTGCCAAGCCTGTTTCACAAACATTTAACGCTTCCACCCTTTGCCCATTTTTTACCAGTAGGGAAGCCAGGTGATAATAACTCCCCACATACCCGGGATTAGCCGTTAAAAGCGCCCTGAAGGCCGCTTCTGCCTTATCCTCAGCCCCTTGCTTGATATATTCAAGGGCCAGCGCATGCTGCAAAAAAGCATCAGCAGGTTGCTGCCGGAGCATATCAAGTAACCTTTCCGTACGGTCCATAAAAATTATTAATAAACGTAAACCTCTTTTTGTGAGATGTGTTATTATATTTGCGTATTAGTTGCATAAACAACCTTACTCAAATTTCTTAATTGCATCATATGAAAATACTGGTCTGTATCAGTAAAACGCCAGATACCACTGCAAAAATAGCTTTCACGGATAACAACACGAAATTCGCAAGCGATGGTGTGCAGTGGATCATCAATCCGTACGACGAATGGTATGCCCTTGTTAAGGCGATCGAGATCAAGGAAAAAGACCCTTCTACCGCCATCCATCTCATTACAGTTGGAGGTGCTGACGCTGAACCCATTATCCGGAAGGCGCTGGCGCTGGGCGGGGATGAGGCATTCAGGGTCAACACAGAACCGAGGGAGAGTTTTGAAGTGGCATCGCAGATCGCTGCGGTGGCATCACAAAACGGATATGATCTTATCCTGACCGGAAAGGAAACCATTGATTATAATAATTCTTCGACATCAGGCATGGTTGCGGAACTGCTCGATCTTCCCTTTATCAGTCTGGCTACTCACCTGGAACTGAACGGCCATTCAGCCACCTTGAACAGGGAGATCGATGGGGGCGAAGAAACAGTAGAAGTACAGCTTCCGCTTGTCGTCAGTTGTCAGAAAGGAATGGCGGAAGCCAGGATACCGAATATGCGTGGCATCATGGCTGCCAGAACTAAACCCCTCAAAGTGCTGGAACCCGTAGCATGTGAAACAACCACAGAAGTGGTGCGATACGAGCTGCCACCTGCAAAAGCGGGCGTAAAACTGATATCGCCGGATAACGCGGCTGAACTGGTACGTTTACTCCATGAAGAAGCTAAAATGATCTAACCATTTAAAAACGAATTATGTCTGTATTAATCTTCATCGATCATAGCGACGGCTCCATCAAAAAAAACTCCCTTGAAGCGCTAAGCTACGGCTCCAGTCTGGCGGGCTCACTGGGTGTAGAAGCGGCAGGCCTTCTGCTGGGAACAGTGAAAGACGATCTTTCCTCATTGGGAAAATATGGTGTGAAGAAAGTTTATCAGTTGGGCGATGCCACCCTCGACCAGCTGGATGCCCAGGTACACAGCAAACTGATTGCTCAGGCGGCAGAACAAACCGGCGCCAAAGTGATTGTGATGTC
>Ga0164292_10001216_pt1 | contig 20676 bp, 20 predicted proteins | sample GEODES117metaG_FD_111486 | JGI IMG/M metagenome (GOLD analysis project Ga0164292, IMG submission 111486) | Eutrophic lake water microbial communities from Lake Mendota, Wisconsin, USA - GEODES117 metaG | ecosystem: Environmental > Aquatic > Freshwater > Lake | place: USA: Lake Mendota...
CCGTCCCATTCGAGATCCGCCGCCGCTGCGAGCGACACGCCGTGCTTGGCGAGGTTCGCGGCGTTCTTCGTCGGGTCGAAGTGGATGACCACGCTGGTATTGTATTGACAAATAAAGATATTGTCAGTACGAAAATCTCTGTGCAGGCCGGATGACGACCTCGAGCCCCTGTGCCGGTGCTCGTGCGACGCCAGTCAGTCGCGCAGCCTGAAGCGCTGCAGCTTGCCGGTCTCCGTGCGCGGCAGCGCGTCCCGGAACTCGATCGCACGCGGGTACTTGTACGGCGCGATCGTCGCCTTCACGTGGTCCTGCAGCGCCCGCGCCATCGCCGCGTCGCCGATGTGTCCGGGCGCCAGCACGACGAAGGCCTTCACCACCGTGCCGCGATCGTCGTCGGGCACGCCGATCACGCCCGCCTCGGCGACCGCCTCGTGGGTGAGCAGCGCCGCCTCGACCTCCGGGCCCGCGATGTTGTAGCCGGCCGAGACGATCATGTCGTCCGAGCGCGCGTGGTACGCGAAGTAGCCGTCGGCATCCATCGAGAAGGTGTCGCCGGTCAGGTTCCAGCCGTCGCGCACGTACTGGGCCTGGCGCGTGTCGGCCAGATAGCGGCAACCGGTCGGGCCGCGCACCGCGAGGCGGCCGGGCTCGCCGGGGGGCAGCGTGCGCATCGCTTCGTCGACGATCCGCGCCTCGTAGCCGGGCACCACCTTGCCGATCGCGCCGCGGCGCACCGCCTCCGGCGGCGACGAGATGAAGATGTGGATCAGCTCGGTCGAGCCGATGCCGTCGATCATCTCCAGGCCGCTCGCCTGCTTCCAGAGCTGGCGCGTCGCGTCGGGCAGCGCCTCGCCGGCCGAGACGCTCGCCCGCAGCGAGGACAGGTCGAACTCGCCCGCGCGCGCCGCCATCTGCCGGTAGAAGGTCGGCGCGGTGAACACCACGGTCGCGCGGTGCCGGGCGATCGCGGCGAGCAGCGACTCGGGCGAGGCCCGCTCGAGCAGCAGCGTCGAGGCGCCCACCCGCATCGGGAAACACAGCATGCCGCCCAGGCCGAAGGTGAAGGCGAGCGGCGGCGTGCCGCAGTAGACGTCGTCGGCCTGCGTGCGAAGCACCGATCGCGGGAACAGGTCGCACATCGCGAGCACGTCGCGATGGAAGTGCATCGTGCCCTTGGGCTGGCCGGTGGTGCCCGAGGTGAAGGCGATCAGCGCGACGTCGTCCTGCGCGGTATCGCAGCCCGCGAAGTCGGCGGGCTTGGCGGCGGCCCGCGCCTCGAGCGAGCCGGCGCGCGCGCCGCCCACCGTGCCGTCGCCGTCGTCGAACCAGAGCACCTGCGCGAGCGACGGGCACTGCGCCTGCGCCAGGCGCATCTCCTCGGCGAGGCGCGCATCGCAGAGCGCGGCCGTCACGCGCGCCCGCTCGATCACCGGCACCAGCTCGCGGGCCCGCAGCAGCGGCATCGTCGCCACCGCCACCAGCCCGCACTTGATCACCGCCAGCCAGCACGCGGCCATCATCGGCGAGTTCGGTCCGCGCAGCAGCACGCGGTTGCCCGGCACCAGCGCGAGGTCCTCGACCAGCACGCGGCAGATCCGGTCGACCTGCGCCTGCAGCTGCCGATAGGTGCAGCTCGCCGCGTCGGTGCGCAGCGCCACGCGATCGCCGTGGCCCGCCGCGACCGCGCCGTCGAGCAGCGCGACCGCGCAGTTCAGACGCTCCGGATAGCGGAGCTCGGGCCGATCCAGCAGGAAGTCCGGCCACTGCCCGGGTGGCGGCAGGTTGTCGCGGGTGAAGGGGTCGACGTGGGCGCTGCGGAACATCTCGATGCCTCCGGGACGGTCACCGATCGGCCGGGGCGCTCAGGCCCCGGACTTGAGCAGGTCGCGGCCGATGATCAGCTTCTGCACCTCGGTCGCGCCCTCGTAGATGCGCAGCGCGCGGATCTCGCGGTACAGGCCCTCGACCGCCGTGCCCTTCTTCACGCCGAGACCGCCGAAGAGCTGCACCGCGCGGTCGATCACCTGCTGCGCCGATTCGGTGGCCACCATCTTGGCCATCGCCGCCTCACGGGTCTGGCGCTCGCCGGTGCCGCGGGCGACCGCCGTGTCGCGCAGCCAGGCCGCGCGGTAGGTGAGCAGCATCGAGGCGTCGATCGCGGTCGCCATGTCGGCGAGCGCCGCCTGCGTGAGCTGGAAGTCGCCGAGGACGCCGCCGAACATCCTGCGCGACTGCGCGTGCGCCAGCCCCTCGTCGAGCGCGCGGCGTGCGAACCCGAGGGCCGCGGCCGCCACCGAGGACCGGAAGATGTCGAGGTTCGACATCGCGAGCTTGAAGCCGTCACCCGGCTCGCCGAGCAGGGCCGACTCGGGCACCCGGCAGCCGTCGTAGGTCAGCGTGGCCAGCGGATGGGGCGCGACCACGTCGATTCGCTCGGCGATCTCGAGCCCCGGCGTGTCCGCGTCGACCACGAAGGCACCGATGCCCCGGGCGCCCGGCACGTCGGCCGTGCGCGCGAAGGTCACGTAGAAGTCGGCGATGCCGCCGTTCGAGATCCAGGTCTTGCAGCCGTCGATCACCCAGTGCGCGCTGCCGTCGGCCGCCACCTCGCGGCGCGCGCGGCTCGCCATCGCGGCCACGTCCGAGCCGGCGTCCGGCTCGGACAGCGCGAACGCGGCGATCGCCTCGCCGCGGGCCACCCGCGGCAGCCACTTGCCGCGCAGCGCCTCGGAGCCGGCGAGCATGATCGGCCCGCTGCCCAGCCCCTGCATCGCGAACGCGAAGTCCGCCAGGCCGTCGTGGCGCGCGAGCGTCTCGCGCACGATGCACAGCGTGCGCGACTCGAGCACCGGCAGGGCTCCGCCGTGCGAGGCCGGCACGGCATAGCGCAGCCAGCCCGCGCTGCCGAGGGCCCGCACCCAGGCCTTGCAGGCCGCGTCGGTGTCGCCGTGGTCGATGCCGGGGGCGGTCTTCGCCGCCCAGTCGTCGAGCTCGGCGGCGAAGGCCGCGTGCCGGGGCTCGAAGAAGGGCAGCTCGAGGTAGCGGGTGTCGCTCATCGCCGGGGTCTCCGCTCAGTCGCCGAGGAAGGTCGGCGTCTGCTTGGCCACGAAGGCGCGGTAGGCGCGCTCGAAGTCCTGCGTCTGCATGCAGATCGCCTGCGCCTGGGCCTCGGCCTCGATCGCCTGCTCGACCGTCATCGACCACTCCTGGTGGAGCATCGTCTTGGTGACGCCGTGGGCGAAGGTCGGACCGCCGGCCAGCTCGGCCGCGAGCTTCGCGGCCTCGGCCTGCAGCGCGTCCGGGGCCACCAGCCGGTTGTAGAAGCCCCAGGCCTGGCCTTCGTCGGCGGTCATCGCGCGGCCGGTGTACAGCAGCTCGGAGGCGCGGCCCTGGCCGATCAGCCGGGGCAGGATCGAGCAGGCGCCCATGTCGCAGCCGGCGAGGCCGACCCGCGTGAACAGGAACGCGGTCTTCGTCTTCGGCGTGCCCAGCCGCAGGTCGCTCGCCATCGCGAGGATCGCGCCGGCCCCGGCGCAGACGCCGTCGATCGCGGCGATGATCGGCTGCGGGCAGCGGCGCATGGCCAGCACCAGGTCGCCGGTCATCCGGGTGAACTCGAGCAGCTCCGGCATGTCCATCGCGACCAGCGGCCCGATGATCTCGTGCACGTCGCCGCCCGAGCAGAAGTTGCCGCCCGCGCCGGTCAGCACGATCGCCTTCACGTCCTGCGCGTACTGCAGGCCGCGGAACAGCTCGCGCAGCTCGGCGTACGAGTCGAAGGTCAGCGGGTTCTTGCGCTCCGGCCGGTTCAGCGTGACCGTCGCGACCTTGTCGGCGAGCGAGAAACCGAAGTGTTGCGGGACGTAGTCGGCGAATTGCCGGCGGATGTTGCCGTTCAGGCTCATGGGCGCACCTTGCCGCGCGAGCGGGCGATGGGGGTGGCGGTACCGCGGCTGGGGCCGCGGGCGACGGCCGCGGCCGCAGGGCCGGGGCGGGCAGGGGGGGCGGCGCGCGGACGCGCCGGCTTGCGGGATCGGACCGTCGTGCCCGCACCCGAACCTTCGCCGGGCGATGCGGGTGTGCGCAGGCCGAGCTTGAGCTTGCCGAGCAGCCCGTGGAGCAGCCGCTGCTCGTCCCGCGTCAGCGTGGCCAGCAGCTCGACCACCCAGTCCTCGTGGGTGCGGGCCATGCCGCTGAACCGCTCGCGTCCGGCATCGGTGAGCCGCAGGCGGGTGGCCCGGCGGTCGTGCTCCACCGCCTCGCGCACCAGCCAGCCCTCGTCCTGAAGCTGGTCGGCGAGGCCGGTGACGTTGCCGCCGGTGACCATCAGCCGCTGCGAGAGCTCGCTCATCTTCAGCGCCTCGCTGCGGTCGAGTTGCGCCAGCAGGTCGAAGCGCGGCAGCGTGCAGTCGAAGTCGCGTCGCAGGTTGTGCCGGATCCGCGCCTCGATCAGGTTCGAGCAGGTGAGGATCCGCAGCCAGAGCTTCAGAGCGAAATGGTCATCGGCTTCGAGTCGCGTCTCGTGGTCGGCCGCGTGCGGATCCATCCTCGCTCCCGTGCAGATGCTTCAGACTTAAATATATCAACTCTCAATCATATCGGGGTCGCGATCGCGCTCGGCGGGCGCGGCAGCCGAAAACGGCCGGAAGAAAAAAAGCGCCGGGTTGCCCCGGCGCTTTCCATGCTCGGATCGAAAGCCGGCCTGGGCCGGCGTCCGGTCAGAACAGGTGACGCAGACCGATCGAGAAGCGGTTCGCGCCGTCGATCTTGGTCGCAGCCGATGCCGGCTGCAGGTTCGACACGTCGTTCAAGCCGTAGGCAGCGTACCAGTTCGTGCGCTTCGACAGCGGGATCGAGTACGCGACGCCCAGTTGCAGGGTGTCGCCGCCAGACGCGAGCGTCGCGGTGCCCGAAGTCGAGTAGACGTTCAGGTTCGAGACGTCGAGCAGGGTGGCATTCACGAAAAGCGTGCCCGGGCCGAGGTTGGCAAACGCGCCGAGCAGGATGCTCGAAATCGTCGGCTCGTTGCCGGAGATCTGCTTGAAGCCGATCTCCGTGTAGCCCACCGACACGCCGAAGTTTTGGAACTTGTACGACGCGGTTGCCGCCAGAACGCTCTCGGTGGCCGTGTTGGCGCCAGCGGCCGTCCCCCAGGCCTTCTGGTCGATGCTGTGGTAACCAGCCGCCAGGTACAGGCCGCCAAGCTGCCAGCCTGCCGCAACGCCCCAGACGTCGCCGCTGCCAGCGGTGCTCGAGCCAGGTGTGGCACCTGCCGGGTTGTTCGTCAGGTTCTCGCCGAAGGCGTAGGTCGCCCAGACGGTCAGACCGCCCATCGTCGGCGACTTGTAGGAGACCGAGTTGTCCAGACGGATCGGACCCTGGGGCGAGGCGACGCCAACGTTCGTGCCCGAGAGGCCCGCCCAGTTGTTGTAGAACCCGTAGCCGGAGAAGTCGGCCGGGAGCAGCGCCCAGAAGATCGGGGTGTACTGGCGACCCATCGTGATGTTACCGAAGCGGGTCTCGACGCCCACCCACGCCTGACCGTTCCAGAACTTGTTGTTGAACGAACTGTTCGTCGCGCCCGGGAGCAGGAAGACGTTGCCGCCCTGGGTCTCACCGGTCGAGATGTCGAGACGGTGCTCGATGGTGAAGATGCCTTTCAGGCCGCCACCGATGTCCTCGACACCGCGGATGCCGAAACGCGAGCCGCTCTGCGTACCCGAGTTCACGCGGAAACCATCCTCGCCGCGTTGCACGGCCTGGGTGGCCCCCGCAATCGAAGAGTTGGCCTGGGCATCCGAGTACTCGACCGACGCGTCCAGGATGCCGAACATGGTGATCGACGATTGCGCCTGAGCGAACGTCGGCAGAGCGGCCGCGACAGCCACTGCGAGAAGCGATTTCTTCATTGATCAATCTCCTAGGTTTCTGGATTCCACAGGCGCCCGGACGAACCCGACACCGCAACTCCCCGAGAAAACTCTTCGGCTGGAAGTTGGGCCTATTCTCGCCAAAAAGTTCCTGCGGGCAAAGGGAAAGCGGCTCCGGCTGCAGGGCGCGAGGCGTACTTTGTGGTTTGTCAGCAACAGGGCCGGGCGCGGTCCGGTGGCCCCCCATCGTCCGTCCGCTGTCCGCCCGTCGGCTCCCGGGTGCGCGAAATCCGCGCCCGTACAATAGATTCCGATGCAAACCATTCCCACCCTGAGACGACTCACCCCACTGGACCGGCTGCTGGCCGGCGCTGGCCGCGCGCTGGGCGCGATCGCCGCCGCGCCGGGCGCCAGCCGCCCGACGCCGCGTCCGGCGTCCGAGGTGCTTGGCGATCCGCTGCCCGAGTCCGACCGGCGCCTGGCCGGGGCGCTGATGCGCGTCAACCACGTCGGCGAGGTCTGCGCGCAGGCGCTCTACGAGGGCCAGGCCGCCACCACCGCCGATCCCCGGCTTGAGCGCTTCTTTCGCGACGCCGCGGCCGAGGAGGGCGACCACCTGGCCTGGACGCGCGACCGGCTCGACGAGCTCGGCGCCCAACCGTCGCTGCTCAACCCGCTCTGGTATGCCGGCGCGTTCGCCTTCGGGGCGGTCGCCGGCCGCATCGGCGACCGGTTCTCGCTGGGCTTCATGGTCGAGACCGAGCGCCAGGTCGAGCGCCATCTGGCCACGCACCTCGAGCAGCTGCCCATGGGCGATGCCGCGTCGCGTGCGATCGTCGAGCAGATGAAGCGCGACGAAGGCGGCCATGCCGACCAGGCCGAGGCGCTGGGGGCGGCGCCCCTCCCCGAGCCGGTCCGGGCCGCGATGCGGGTCGCGGCCAAGCTGATGACCGAGACGGCCCACCGGATCTGAGCGCGTCGCCGAGGCTTCGGTCCTCGACGCTTCGGTTCTCTACGCGTCAGTCCTCGACGATCTCCCAGGTCATCTTCAGTTCGGCCGTCTTGGCCAGCATCGCGGACGCCGAGCAGTACTTGTCGTGCGACAGCTTGATCGCGCGCTCGACCACGTTCGGCTTCAGGCTGCGGCCGCGGACCGTGAAGTGGAAGGTGATCGCGGTGAAGACCTTCGGATCGGTCTCGGCCCGGTCCGCCTCGAGCGCCACCTCGCAGCCCCGGACATCCTGGCCGCTCTTCCTCAGGATCAGCACGACGTCGTAGGCGGTGCATCCGCCGGTGCCGAGCAGCACCATCTCCATCGGCCTGGGGCCGAGGTCCCGGCCGCCGCCTTCGGGTGCGCCGTCCATCACCACGGCGTGGCCGCTGCCGGTCTCGGCGACGAAGCTCATCGTGCCCGGGCCGGTCCATCTGACGAGAGTTTCCATGTTCATGCCACTCTGTTGCGTTGTTGCGTTGCGGGATAACGAGGGGTCAGACGCTGCTCAGCGGCGGGCCCAGCTCAGCAGAAACCTCGGCCATTCCTCGGTTAGAGGCGATCCTCTAGTCTGATGGCCCGGTCATCTTGCACAGCACAATAAGGGGGTGCTAGGATTATCCAATCGATCGCGGTCTGCAGGGTCCCTGCGGCCAGCACGCGTACCGTGATCTCCGCTGTCTCCTCCACCCTCCTCAAAAAGGTGGATTCAACCCGGGCCTCACCGCCCGGGTTTTTTTCGTCCTGCGCGCGTGACCCGTGCGTCGCCGCGCGATCACCTTTTGACGCCGGCGTGCAGTTCCGGTTATGATAGTCGGCTTCACAGAATTCGCCAGGCCATGAAGACTTTCTCCGCCAAACCCCACGAAGTGCGCCACGACTGGTTCGTCGTCGATGGCACCGACAAAGTCCTCGGGCGACTGGCCGCGGAGATCGCGTCTCGCCTGCGCGGCAAGCACAAGCCCGAGTACACCCCGCACGTCGACACCGGCGACTTCATCGTCGTCGTGAACGCCGCGCGGATCCGTGTCACCGGCTCGAAGCCGCAGGACAAGAAGTACTACCGCCACTCGGGCTATCCGGGCGGCATCAGCGAGACCAACTTCGAGAAGATGCAGGCCCGGTTCCCCGGACGTGCGCTCGAGAAGGCGGTCAAGGGCATGTTGCCCAAGGGCCCGCTCGGCTACGCGATGATCAAGAAGCTCAAGGTCTACGCAGAGTCGTCCCACCCGCATACCGCCCAGCAGCCGAAGGCGCTGGAAGTCTGACCGCAAGCGCCCCGCGCACCAGGACTCACCCATGATCGGTGAATACAACTACGGCACCGGCCGCCGCAAAACGTCGGTGGCTCGCGTCTTCATCAAGAAGGGCAAGGGCGATATCGTCGTCAACGGCAAGCCGCTCGACGCCTACTTCGCCCGCGAGACCGGCCGCATGGTCGCTCGCCAGCCGCTCGAAGTCGCCAACATGGTCGGCGTGTTCGACATCAAGGTGAACGTCGCCGGCGGCGGCGAGACCGGCCAGGCCGGTGCGGTTCGCCACGGCATCACCCGTGCGCTGATCGACTTCGACGCGACGCTCAAGCCGGCCCTGTCGGGCGCCGGCCTGGTCACGCGCGATGCCCGCGAGGTCGAGCGCAAGAAGGTCGGCCTGCACAAGGCGCGCCGCAGGAAGCAGTTCTCGAAGCGGTGAGTGGGATTCGAGTTTTGGGCGACAGCGTCGCCCGAAACTCGACTGGCCGGACCACTGGTCCGGCCATCCCACGAACGACCGGCGCATGCTTGCGCCGGGCTGGTGGGTCGAAGCTGGGAATTCGCCGAAAGGCGACTGGCTCTTCACCGATCACCCCCCGAAGCCCGCCCCTCCCGGCGGGCTTCGTGCTTTCCGTATCACCGACCCTGAGCGATGCAGGGTCATCCCCTGCTCGATACAATTCCCGAGTCTGGAGATCAACTATGAACGCCGTCACCGAAATGCCCGCCCCCCTCGTGTTCACCGACAGCGCTGCCGACAAGGTGCGCCAGTTGATCGACGAGGAAGGCAACCCCGAGCTGAAGCTGCGTGTCTTCGTGCAGGGCGGCGGCTGCTCCGGCTTCCAGTACGGGTTCACGTTCGACGAAGAGACGAACGAGGATGACACCGTGATGGAGAAGAACGGGGTGTCGCTGCTCATCGACGCGATGAGCTACCAGTACCTGGTCGGTGCCGAGATCGACTACAAGGACGGCCTCGAAGGCGCTCAGTTCGTGATCAAGAACCCGAACGCGACGACCACCTGCGGTTGCGGGTCCTCGTTCTCGGCCTGAGTCGGCCTGCACACAGGAGCGCCTGCGCGCACCCTGTCGGTGTGGCGATCGCCACACCCGCCCGCGCCAGCGGGCAATCTCAGCGAGCGAGGTGGGGCGAGTAGATCGCCCCCAGCACCCTCGGTGCGCGGGCGCCGGTCACCGCAGGCAGATTGCCCGGTCGCCCGGCCAGCCGCTCCCTCGCCAGCCACGCGAATGCGAGCGCCTCCACCGCGAACGGATCGACGCCGAGCACGGCGGTCGAGCTGACGTCGGTGGGTGCGAGTCTCGCGGCCAGCCTCGACATCAGGTGCCCGTTGTACGCGCCGCCTCCGCAGATGCGGACTTCCTCGGCGCCGAAGGCCAGGCAGGCGTCGGCGATGGTCGCGGCGGTGAGTTCAGCGAGCGTCGCCTGAACGTCGGGGGCCGGCGGCGTGTCGCCCCCCATCGCTGCGAGCCGATCGTCCAGCCAGGCCGGCGTGAACAGGTCCCGGCCGGTGCTCTTGGGGGCGGGCATCCGGAAATAGGGTTCGTCCATCAGGCGGCGGAGCAGGGTCGAGGAGACCCGCCCGCTGGCGGCCCAGGCCCCGTCCCGGTCGAACGACCGACCCTGGTGGCGTTCGCACCAGGCGTCCATCAGCAGATTGCCGGGGCCGGTGTCGAAGCCGGTGACCGAACCGCCACCGGCAGGCAGTAGGCTGACGTTCGCGATGCCGCCGATGTTCACGATCGCACGGCGGCGCGTCGGTGAGGCGAAGGCGAGGGCGTGGAACGCGGGCACCAGCGGTGCGCCCTGTCCGCCGGCTGCGACGTCGGCCGAGCGCAGGTCGACGACGGTGGCGCAGCCGGTGCGTTCGGCCAGTCGTGCACCGTCGATCAGCTGCAGCGTGTACCCGAGCTCGGGTCGATGCCGGATGGTCTGTCCGTGGGCGCCGATCGCAGTCACGGTGCCGCCGCCGGCCCATTCGAGCAGTTCGGAAGCGACCTCGGCGTAGAGATCGGTGAGCGCGACCGTGGCGAGCGCGGCGCGGGCCAGCTCGTCCATGCCGGGCTGCTGCAGCGCGAGCAGTTCGGCGCGCAAGGGCGCCGGCATCGGACGCGAAGCGAAGGCGATGGTGCGCATCGCGGCGCCGGGCGAACTGCCGTCGGATGCGGCGAGCACCCCGTCGACCGCATCGACGCTCGTTCCGGACATCAACCCGATGTACATCGGGGAGGGTTCACTATTCGAAGCGCGCGGCCATCTGGGTGTCGAGCAGCCCGAATCGCGCGCGATACTGGCCGGCCAGCTCGCCGAAGCGCGAGCGATCCTCGCCCGTCAGGGTGCGGACCGGCTCCTGTGCGACCACCGCCATGGGGTCGACATGCTGGCCGTCGATGTGGAACTCGAAATGCAGATGCGGCCCGGTGGCCCAGCCCGTCTGGCCGACCGTGCCGATCACCTCGCCCTGCCGTACCGGGCTGCCGGGCTGCAGGCCGTAGGCGAACTGGTTCAGGTGGGCGTACAGCGTCATGTGGCGGCTATCGTGCTTGACCACCACGACGTTGCCGTAGCCGCGCTGCTGGCCGACGAAATCGATCGTGCCGTTGGCGACCACGCGGACGTTGGTGCCGACCGGGGCCGGCATGTCGACGCCCTTGTGGGCACGCCAGTCGCGCAGCACCGGATGCAGGCGGTTCTCGGTGAAGCCTGAACTCACGCGGGTGAACTCGAGCGGCGATGCGAGGAACGGTCGCGCCAGGTTGCGGCCGTCGAAGGTGTAATAGCCGCCCCCGCCACCGATGCCGCCGTCGAACCAGACCGCCTCGAGCTTGCGCTGGCCGCCGCGGAACTGGACCGCCAGGATCTTGCCGACGATGGGCGGCTCCAGGCTGCCTGCCTCGCGCAGCGTCTCGTACACCACCCGCAGACGGTCCCCGCGACGGATGTCCTTCTGCATGTCGACGTCGGTACCGAACACGTCGGCCATCTTGGTGACAACGTTGTCGGGGATGTCGGCGACATCCAGCGCCTCGATGAGCGAGCGTCGGATCTCGGCGCTGCGGGTCTCGATCGAGCGCTCGATCGGCACGGCTTCTTCGAAGGCGCCGAATCCAGCGCCTTCGCGGACGATCACCAGGCGACGGCCGAGCGAGTCGGGGTCGTCCCCGGCGAGGCGGTAGCTGAGGCGTTCGAGACTCCTGTCCTCCGCCACGACCGCGGACACGGTGCGCCCGGGGCGCAGCTCGAGCAGGCGGCGGGCAACCGGATCGCGACGCACGAACGCGGCGAAGGCGGGGTCTTCGGCGCCCAGCCTCGCGAGCAGCGAAGAGAGGGTCTCGCCGCGGCGGATCTTTTCCTGCTGCACGAAGCCCGCATCGGCTTGCATCAGCTCCGGCGCGAGCGCGACCGACTCGATCGTGGTCTCGGAGGGCGGCAGGGCCGGCGCGGACAGGGGAGCGACGCCGAAGGCCGTGACCGCTGCGAATGACGTGACCGCGCCGATGGCGATCGCAAGCGTCTTGACCTGGGGGAACCGCATCGTGAGGGAGCCGTCTCGGGTCGGGAAGGTGTCGGGTTGGGGCGCGTGGCCCGCTGGGCTATGATCCGTGGCTTTGCGGACGGGCAGTCCGGCGGCCAGCGCCGCTTCGACCACCGACCGGCGGCGGGCGACCGACGGCTTCGCGGCGCAAGCGCGCGATTGTAGCCGAAACCCGGTACCGAACCCGAAGACAGTCATAAGCCCCGAAGTATCGCCGATGAGCTCATCGATCGCCACACCCGAATCCGCCGAGCCGCAGGTCTCGGAATCCGCCCGTCGGGCCCTAGCGGTCGCGAAGCGCGGCTGCGACGAGTTGCTGGTCGAGCAGGACTTCCTGCGCAAGCTCGTGCGATCGGAGTCCACCGGTGCGCCGCTGCGCATCAAGCTCGGCCTGGACCCGACCGCGCCCGACCTGCACCTCGGCCATACGGTCGTGCTCAACAAGATGCGGCAGCTGCAAGATCTGGGCCACACGGTGATCTTCCTGATCGGGGACTTCACGGCCATGATCGGCGACCCGTCCGGGCGCAACCAGACCCGTCCGCCGCTCACCCGCGAGCAGATCGAGGCGAATGCCCGCACCTATTTCGAGCAGGCGAGCCTGGTGCTGGACGCCTCGCGCACCGAGATCCGCTACAACTCGGAGTGGAGCGACCCTCTCGGGGCGCGCGGAATGATCCAGCTCGCCGCCCGCTACACGCTGGCCCGCATGCTCGAGCGCGACGACTTCACCAAGCGCTACAAGGGCGGGATCCCGATCTCGGTCCACGAACTGCTCTACCCGCTGATGCAGGGCTACGACTCGGTCGCCCTGAAGTCGGACCTCGAACTCGGCGGCACCGACCAGAAGTTCAACCTGCTGGTCGGCCGCGAGCTGCAGCGGGAGTACGGGCAGGAGCCGCAGTGCATCCTGACGATGCCGCTGCTGGTCGGACTCGACGGGGTGGAGAAGATGTCGAAGTCCAAGGGCAATTACGTCGCCATCACCGACGCGCCCGACGACATGTTCGGTAAATTGATGTCGATCTCCGACGATCTGATGTGGAACTACTTCGATCTCCTGTCTTCGATGACGATCGAGACGGTTGCCGCGCTGCGTACGGAATGTGCGTCCGGCCGCAATCCGCGCGACGCGAAGGTCCTGCTCGCCGGCGAGATGGTGGCGCGGTTTCATGGCGCGCCTGCAGCCGAGGCGGCCCGCGAGGCCTTCGACGCACGCTTCGCCCGCGGCGCGCTGCCGGAGGACCTGCCCGAGGTCTCGATCGCCGGTGCGCCGGTTGCGATCGCGCAGCTGCTCAAGCAGGCCGGGCTGGTGAGCTCGACCAGCGACGCCATGCGCAACATCGAGCAGGGCGGCGTGCGGATCGACGGAGACAAGGTGTCGGACAAGGGTCTGAGGCTCGGCGCCGGCACCTTCGTCGTACAGGTCGGAAAGCGCCGCGCGGCGCGCGTGACCGTGGCCTGATGGCGCGGCCGGGGCGTCGATGATCGCGCTGATCCAGCGCGTCGCGCGTGCCCACGTCGAGGTCGAAGGCGCGAGCGTCGGGGCCATCGGGCCGGGGCTGCTGGCGCTGGTCTGCGCCGAGCGCGGCGACACGCCCCGGCAGGCGCAGGCGCTGCTGGCGAGGCTCCTGGCCTACCGGATCTTCGCCGACGACCGGGGTCGGATGAACCGCTCGCTCGCGGACCTGGCCGGCGGTCTGCTGCTCGTGCCGCAGTTCACGCTGGCTGCCGATACCCGCAGTGGCTTGCGTCCGAGCTTCACGCCCGCCGCCCCGCCGGCAGTGGCTCGCGTGCTGTACGAAGACATCGTGTCGCGGGCCCGGCTCGCCCATGCGGCGGTCGAAACCGGTATCTTCGGTGCGGACATGCGGGTGCATCTCGTCAACGACGGGCCGGTCACGTTCTGGCTGCGCGCGGATCCGGAGTCACCCGAGGCACCCGGGGCAACCGCTACGGACGAGGTCACGACATGAAGCTGTGGAGCGATTCCTTCGTCGACGGCGAGGCCATCCCCGCCGAGTTCGCCTTCGCGCGCGTCGACCCGAAGCACCGTGTCGCGCTGGCGCCCAACCGCAACCCGCACCTGGCCTGGTGGGATCTGCCGCAGGGCACGCGCTCGCTGGTGCTGATCTGTCACGACTTCGATGCGCCGAGCGTGCCGGATGACGTCAACCATCCGGACCGGGAGGTCCCGACCTCGCTGGCGCGCGTCGACTTCCACCACTGGGTGCTGGTCGACCTGCCGCCGGCGCTCGCGTCGATCGCGGCCGGCGAGTTCTCCGACGAGGTCGTGCCGAAGGGCAAGTCCGGGCCGGAGACCCGGCACGGCGCGCGGCACGGGCTGAACGACTACACCGCCTGGTTCGCGCAGGACCACGACATGGCGGGCGAGTACTACGGCTACGACGGCCCGTGCCCGCCGTGGAACGATGCGCTGATCCACCGCTACCAGTTCGCGCTCCATGCGATCGACCTCGAGCGGCTGCCGCTCGAGGGCCGTTTCACCGGGCCGCAGGCGCTCGCCGCGATGCAGGGACACGTGCTGGCGCGCGCCACGATCTCCGGACGCTACAGCCTGAACCCCAGGCTCGCGGAGCAGCCGGTCCCGCCCGCCTGATCGGATCCGCCTATTCGCGGGTCCGCACCCGCCGCCCTGGACCTCTCCCGACGATGCCTCCGACCGAACTGATCCTGCTGCGCCATGGCGAGACCGACTGGAACCGCGAGCGCCGCATCCAGGGGCAGCTCGACACCCCGCTCAACGGCGAGGGGATCCGCCAGGCGCGGGCCGCGGCGCGCCGCCTCGCCGCCGAGCGGGCGCGTTGGGGGCTGGTACCGGCCCCCGGCGGGTCGGCGCCGGTGATGGTCAGCAGCGACCTGATGCGCTGCCGCCAGACCGCCGAGCCGATCGCGGCCGCCCTCGGCCTGGACTGCGCGCACGACGCCCGGCTGCGCGAGCGCGGATTCGGCGTGTTCCAGGGCCGGACCTATCCGGAGGTACAGCGCGACGATCCGGAGCGCTTCGCGCGCTGGATGCACCGAGATCCGGACTTCGAGGTCGAAGGCGGCGAGTCGCTGCGCACCTTCGGCGCGCGCGTCGAGTCGGCGCTTGTCGGGCTGGCCGTCGCGCATCGGGGCCGCACCGTGGTCGTGGTCACCCACGGCGGCGTGCTCGACGTCGCCAACCGACTGTGCCGCGGCCTGGCGATCGGGGCGCCGCGCGATTTCGAGATCCCGAATGCCGGGCTGAATCGGCTGCGGTTCGACGGCGAGCGCTTCGAGCTGCTGGTCTGGGGGGACGTCGGGCACTGGCAGGACTCGCTCGACGAGCTCTGAGGCCGAGGTGCAGCGGGCCAGCCCTACGGGCGTCCCGGGGAGCGGGCGCATCCCGTGCCGATCCCTTACAATCCTGCCTCGTCCGCGTGACTGGCGAGTAAGGGTGAATCGACACCGTGAAACGCGGATCTGGTGGCCTCTCGGGCCACCCGCCGTTCGCCTGGGGCCGGCCGCGGGTTTCGCGGTGCAAGCGCCGTGTGCGGCCGAATGCCGGCCGCACGGCCTCCCCGACTGCACTTAGGATTCAGCATGTACGACCGCAACCAAGGGATCGCTCAGGCCGATCCCGAGCTCTGGCAGGCCATCCAGGCCGAGGACCGCCGCCAGGAAGCCCACATCGAGCTGATCGCGTCCGAGAACTACGCGAGTCCGGCGGTGATGGCGGCCCAGGGCTCGCAGCTCACGAACAAGTACGCCGAAGGCTATCCCGGCAAGCGCTACTACGGCGGCTGCGAGCATGTCGACGTCGCCGAAGCGCTCGCGATCGAGCGTGTCCGGCAGCTCTTCGGCGCTGACGCGGCCAACGTGCAGCCGCATTCGGGCGCCCAGGCGAATCAGGCGGTGTTCCTCGCCTTCCTCAAGCCCGGTGACCGGATCATGGGCATGAGTCTCGCCGAGGGCGGACATCTGACCCACGGCATGCCGCTCAACCTGTCGGGCAAGTGGTTCGACGTGGTGTCCTACGGGCTCGATGCGAACGAGGCGATCGACTACGAGGCGATGGAGCGCCGCGCGCGCGAGACGAAGCCGAAGCTGATCATCGCCGGCGCGTCGGCCTATTCGCTGCGCATCGACTTCGAGCGCTTCTCGCGGGTGGCCAAGGAGATCGGCGCGATCTTCATGGTCGACATGGCGCACTATTCCGGCCTCATCGCCGCGGGCGTCTACCCGAACCCGGTGCCGCATGCCGACGTCGTCACCTCCACCACGCACAAGAGCCTGCGCGGCCCGCGCGGCGGCATCATCCTGATGAAGGCCGAGCACGAGCGCGCGATCAACTCGGCTGTGTTCCCGGGCCTGCAGGGCGGGCCGCTCATGCATGTGATCGCCGCCAAGGCGGTGGCCTTCCGCGAGGCGCTGCAGCCCTCGTTCAAGGACTACCAGAAGCAGGTGATCTCGAACGCGCGCGTGCTCGCCGAGACGCTGATCGGCCGCGGGCTGCGGATCGTCTCGGGCCGCACCGAGTCGCACGTGATGCTGGTCGACCTGCGTGCCAAGTCGATCACCGGCAAGGAAGCCGAGGCCGTGCTCGGCCAGGCCCACATCACGGTCAACAAGAACTCGATCCCGAACGACCCGGAGAAGCCCTTCGTCACCAGCGGCATCCGGCTCGGCACGCCCGCGATGACCACGCGGGGCTTCGGCGAGGCCGAGGCGCAGCAGGTCGGCAACCTGATCGCCGACGTGTTCGACGCGCCGCGCGATGCGGCGAACATCGACCGCGTGCGCGCGAAGGTCGGCGCGCTGACCGCGCGCTTCCCGGTCTACCGCTGAGGGTCCGGAGGGGCCGCGCGCGCGTGGCACAATCCGCGCGATGCGCTGCCCCTTCTGCGATCACCCCGACACCCAGGTCATCGAGACCCGCGAAGCCGACGACGGCGATGCGATGCGCCGACGGCGCCGCTGCGCCCACTGCGACAAGCGCTTCACCACCTACGAGCGCGTCGAGCTGTCGCTGCCGGCGGTGGTCAAGAAGAACGGCATGCGGGCCGACTACGACCGCCGCAAGCTGCGCGCCTCGCTCGCGCTCGCGCTGCGCAAGCGGCCGGTGACCTCGGAGGCGGTCGACGCGACGATCGGCCGCATCGAGGAGAAGCTGCTCGCCCTGGGGGCTCGCGAGGTGCCGAGCGAGCGCATCGGCGAGCTGGTCATGCGCGAGCTCAAGAAGATCGACAAGATCGCCTACGTGCGCTTCGCGTCGGTGTACCGGGAGTTCGGCGACGTCGACGAGTTCGCGTCGGCGGTCGAGGAAGTGCAGCCTAAGGTGGGGAAGGCCAGGAAGAGGTAGGCGGTCGGGGGAGGGTGTTGGGTCGAGGTTCGCGCCCGGGTTCCGGCAAGCATGCCGGAACCTCTCGAGCGGGCGGCGGCCAGTGGCGGTCGAGGTTCGCGCCCGGGTTCCGGCAAGCATGCCGGAACCTCTTGAGCGGGCGGCGGCCAGTGGCGGTCGAGGTTCGCGCCCGGGTTCCGGCAAGCATGCCGGAACCTCTCGAGCGGGCGGCGGCCAGTGGCCGCCGAATTCCCCGCTCAAGCCCAGACCACCGGTCCCTTCTGGGCGTACCAGGCATCGAGCTTCGGCGCCACCGTGTTCTCGATCCGCGCGCGTCGGATCTTCATGGTCGGCGTCAGCAGCCCGTTCTCGATCGAGAACGGCTCCTTGGCGATCACCAGCATCTTGAGCTGCTCGTAGTCGGCGACCCGCGCATTGACCTGCCTGAGCCGCTCGCCGAGCTCGCGCTCGACCTCGGCGCGCACCGCCGGATCGGCCATCTTCGGGCGCAGGTCCTCGGCCAGCACCACCAGGCCGTAGGCCGCCTGCTGGCCCACGCCGGAGACCATCACCGTCTCGATCATCGGGCTCTCGCCGAGCATGTTCTCGATCGGCGCGGGGGCGACGTACTTGCCCTTGGCCGTCTTGAAGAGCTCCTTGGCGCGGCCGGTGAGCTTGAGCATGCCCCGCGGGTTGCGCTCGCCGAGGTCTCCGGTCCGGAAGAAGCCGTCGGGCGTCAGCGATTCCGCGGTCAGCTCGGGCTGCTTGTAATAGCCCACCATCTGGCCGGGGGACTTGATCAGCACCTCGCCGTCCTCGCTGATCTTCACCTCGACGCCCGGATAAGGCACACCGACCCAGCCCGCCGCGCTCGCGTCGGCCTTCGAGCTGTGCGAGTACGCGAAGTCCTCGGTCATCGCGTAGCCCTCCATCAGGTTAAGCCCGAGGCGTCGGTACCAGGAGATGACCTCCGGCGGGATCGGCGCCGAACCGCTGCCCGCGAGCCGCACCTGATCGAGTCCGAGGCCGTCGAGGATCTTCTTGCGGACGATGCCGCCGAGGATCGGGATCTTCAGGAAGAGGTCGAGCTTCTTGGGCGGCATCTTGTGCAGCACGCCCTGCTGGAACTTCACCCACAGGCGGGGGACCGAGATGAACAGCGTCGGACGGGCACGGCGCACGTCGGTGACGAAGGTCTCGAGCGACTCGCTGAAGTACACGTGCGGCGATGCGACGAACGACGCGGCCTCGACGAACGAGCGCTCGAAGACGTGCGCGAGCGGCAGGTAGGAGATCAGCCGGTCGCGTTCGCTGTAGCGCTCGCCCTCGCAGATCCGCTGCGCGCACACCGACACCCGCCCGAAGCTGTGCATCACGCCCTTGGGCGTGCCGGTCGAGCCCGAGGTGTAGATGATCATCGCCAGATCGTCGGCCGCGCGCGCCCGGCGGCCCGCGAGCGGCTCGGTCCGCGCGACGATCTCGTCCCACTGCTCGTGGCGCGTCGCCGGCGCGAGCGGGAAGGCGATGCGCGGCATGCCCTCGGGCACGCCCGGCTCCTGCTGCCCCCAGGTATCGAGCTTGCCGACGAACAGCAGCTTGGAGTCGCTGTGCTCGAGCACGTAGCGGATGGTGTCCGGGCCCTCGGTCGGGAAGATCGCGACCGTGGTGCCGCCCGCCATCCATATCGCGAGCTCGGCGATGAAGAAGTGCGCGCAGTTCTTGGACAGGATCGCGACGTGCGCCCCGTCGCCGATGCCGCGCGAGCGCAGATGCGCAGCCATCCTCCGGGCCTGATCGACCACCTCGGCCCAGGTGTAGTCGATGGTCTTGCCGCCGCCGTAGGGTTGCGTCAGGAACACCCGGTCGGCGTGGGCCTGTTCGTGGTCGTAGACGTGGTCAAGGATGGACTTGGATTCGGGCACGGCATCTCCTCCGCTCGGGGTGTTGTCCGACAAGCCTAGCCGCAATGTCGCGCCGGACCAAGCATGGTCGATGTCGCAGGGGGGCTGAGTCGGGCGGCCCCAAGCTAGAATCGAAGGATGTTCACCTCCGCCGACCACGGATTCATGAGCCGGGCGCTCGAGCTGGCCCGCCTGGGGCTGGCGAGCACCACGCCGAATCCGCGGGTGGGCTGCGTGGTGGTCAAGGACGGGCAGGTCGTCGGCGAGGGTTGGCACCGGCGTGCCGGCGAGCCGCATGCCGAGATCGTCGCCCTGGGCGAGGCCGGCGGCCGGGCCCGTGGCGCCACGGTCTACGTCACCCTCGAGCCGTGCAGCCACTTCGGGCGCACGCCGCCGTGTGTCGATGCGCTGGTCGAGGCCCGCGTGGCGCGCGTGATCGCCGCGATGGAGGATCCGAACCCGACGGTCAACGGCCGTGGCCTCGCGAGGCTGCGCGATGCCGGTGTCGACGTGCGCTGCGGTCTGCTGCAGCACGAGGCGACCGAGCTGAACATCGGCTTCGTCGCGCGGATGTCGCGCGGCCGGCCGTGGGTCAGACTGAAGGTCGCGGCCTCCCTCGACGGGCTCACGGCGCTCCCCGACGGCAGCAGCCAGTGGATCACCGGCGAGGCGGCGCGCCGTGACGGGCATGCGTGGCGGGCCAGGGCCTGCGCCATCCTCACCGGCATCGGCACGGTCCGCGACGACGACCCGCAGCTCACCGTGCGCATGATCGAGACGACCCGCCAGCCGACGCGCATCATCGTCGACTCCCGGCTCGAGATCGACCTCGAGGCGAAGGTGCTCAAGGGCGGTGCGGCCTGGGTCGCCTGCGCCGTCGACAACGAGGACAAGGTGCGCGAGCTGACCGATCGGGGCTGCGAGGTGCTGCGGCTGCCGAATCCGCAGGGCAAGGTCGATCTCGCCGCACTGATGGTCGAGCTGGGCGCGCGCGGCCTGAACGAGATCCACGTCGAGGCCGGCCACAAGCTGAACGGCTCGCTGGTGCGGGCCGGCGTCGTCGACGAGCTGCTCGCCTACGTCGCGCCCGCGCTGCTCGGCAGCGGGCTGCCCATGTTCTCGCTCGAGGCGCCCGCCGAGCTCGAGGGGCGCCGTCGTCTTCGCTTCACCGAGCTCGAGCGGCTCGGCGACGACCTGCGCCTGATGGCTCGGTTCTGATCCCCGTCAACGACCCTTCTTCCCGAATCCTTCCCGGAGCGTCTCCCGCCATGTTCACCGGCATCGTCGCGGCCGTCGGCCGCATCGAACGCATCGATCCGCTCGGCGAGGGCGCCGGCGTGCGCCTCACCGTCGACGCCGCGGGCCTCGGCCTGGGCGACGTCGCCGTCGGCGACTCGATCGCCATCCAGGGCGCCTGCATGACCGCGATCTCGATCGACGGCCCGCGCTTCGTCGTCGAGGTCTCGCGCGAGAGCCTGTCGAAGACCGCCGGGCTCGATGCGCCCGGAGAGGTCAACCTCGAGAAGGCGCTGCGCCTGTCCGACCGACTCGGCGGCCATCTGGTCAGCGGGCACGTCGACGGGCTCGGCGAGGTGGCGGTGTTCGAGCCGGTGGGCGAGTCGTGGCGGCTCGATGTGCGCGTGCCCGCGGGGCTGTCGAAGTACCTGGCCTACAAGGGCTCGGTGACCGTCGACGGCACCAGCCTGACCGTCAACAGCGTCACCGACCTGCCCGACGGGCGCTGCGACGTCAGCATCAACCTGATCCCGCACACCATCCAG
>Ga0164292_10001217_pt1 | contig 20673 bp, 20 predicted proteins | sample GEODES117metaG_FD_111486 | JGI IMG/M metagenome (GOLD analysis project Ga0164292, IMG submission 111486) | Eutrophic lake water microbial communities from Lake Mendota, Wisconsin, USA - GEODES117 metaG | ecosystem: Environmental > Aquatic > Freshwater > Lake | place: USA: Lake Mendota...
ATAAGTTTTTTCTACTAACCAATTCATTCTTTTCATATGAAATTCAGTTCTAAATGGACCGAATTTATCAGTTGAGTCATATAGGATCCGTACCCCGGAATTATAATAAGTTCCACTTAAATAAGGATCTATTATAATATTTTGTAAATCGTTTGATTCAATATCCCTATTCTCTCCTCTTATTCTTTCATAGAGGTAGGATTCTTGATCTATTGCCTGCTGTATCGTCTTAAATATATTTATTGGCACAGATGCTCCTCTAACTATTTGAAAATTTACGCCTAGGGTTTCTATTTTTAATTTCACTTTATTTAATTCAGCTAGGTTGTGATCATTTATTAATGCGGCACCATTCCATTCTCGATGATTGTTGCCATAATCAATGCTCATCCATTGCTTAATTAAATTATCTTGTAATATTTTATCTTTAGGTATTAGCCTAGACGCATCATCCTGCCCATTAATCTTAATCGGGTTTACCCAAAATTCAGTTTTTTTATCTTCCTCATCTAATATATGATCGTAATAAGAAATCTGTTTTCTAAACCCTTTAGCCTTTAAAACTCTACCTGGCTCCCCTTCTAAAAGATAATTTGTTATATAGTCAGGCCGACCTCTCATTCGATCCTCATTGGTTAGCATCATAGGTATAACATTTTCCTGCCAATTAGATTCTTCCCGTTCTTTCATTTCCTGAGTTCCATAAAGACCAGATCCGTCAACATTGTTCGTGTATGTATTATCATAATCTTGATTTTGTACTAATTGATTGGATATATTTACAAAGGTTAAATTATAATATCTGTCTATAAATGAATCAAAGAATTGATTTTCATCAATGTATGCGTGCTTAGATATATGATTAATCATCCATAGTCCGTTTCGATTTGGATTAATCCAGGTCATTGCATCGTTAGTACTAATATCTAATTCTGAAAATCCTAAATCTAAATCATCTGCTAATACTCTAAGTGCCTCAACTGAAGTTAAATTAGAATAACTCTTAGAAAAATTATTATATAGTTTTGGAACATATAATTCCCCGCTCATCACATATGTTGCATTTATTCCTACTCCACCTGGATCTTCATTTGGATCTAACGAGCTCTTTATACTAGTAATTAAAAAGTCACCGGCAATCGACTTAAATTTTCCATTAGCAGTTTTAATATAAACGCTCATTATTGGATCTGTTTTAGGATAATTAGGTCCAGAAAGGGCCCCAGTTGGATCGATAAATGTAATTCTTATAGTTGGAATGGTTCCAGTTTCATCGATTATCATTTTTTCAATTGATGCAATTGGAACAGTATTAATCATAATATAAGGGGCATCTGATCCTATTGATTCCTCTGTTGCTCTAGAGTTTTTTGGTGCCTTAAATTTAAAGTTTTGACCATTAACACCTGATGTGTCGGGAGCAAATATCTCTTTAGTAGATATTTTAGGAACTGTGGTTACCTTTAATACTTGATTATATGCCATTATTTAATCTTATTTAAATTACTTGATAGTAGGTCTATAACAGTATTAATGAATTTCTTAGCATCTGCAGATTTTTTACTTAATCCTTTATTCTTTTTCAATTCATTTATAAGATTTTTTCTACTAATAGGTTCAGTTCTGGTTTTAACATTACCTTGAGTATTGTTTGCCCCGAATATAATTCTACCGTCTGGTAATTTTTGAGTATTAGAAGTCCCAGGTTGATTAATATTTGGAGGTAATATAGATGCTCCACCGGATTTTTGCTGCAGTTGATTCAGACGATCTGCCTCTTTTTGAGTAGTCGGACTGACTGCAGGACTAGAAGAATTAGATTTAAGCCTGGCTTTTTTCTTATTTAAATTATCTGACCGGTTTGAATCTCTTCCGGTATTTGGATTGGCACTAGGTCGATCTGGAGCCTCTGATTTTGGATCCCTAATTGAAATTTCCTTTGGATTAACATAACTAGCGGATAGAGCAGAATCTGAAGTCGCATATAACAAGGTCCCTTGCTTTAAAGAGAAAGGATTAGATATTCCATTATACTTTAAAAGAGCATCCCACATTGAAATATCGCCATATATCCGATTTGCAACCAAGTCAGGTCTCATTGTCTCATATTCTCCTACTATCGTTATTCCACCTGATCCTACTACTTCCGGATTTAATTTAAATGTACTACTGATAAGATCAGTAAAATCAAGATTTGATTTTTTAGTGATCTTCTTTCTTCTTAATAGTTTGCTAATTAACATGTTAATCTTTTGTTTTTAATTCTGTAAAATAGTCAGTTAAGATTGTACTGTCTCCAAATCCATCTCCATACATTGTTCTAACCTGTCTAGAATAAGTCGCAACTTTAGATGAAATATCTGAGGATGTGTTCGAGCCTCCACCTGCAATATTTGAGCCTGCTCCACCTGCTGAGGTTAATCCATACGTTGCACCTGTTCCATTTGGGGCATTAAAATTGGTTTCCTCAAATCCATTATTACCTGATCCATATTGTATATTTGGGTTACTATTTGCTTGTGTAAGTTCCCCTTCAGGAGTGGTTCCGTTTCTTGCTGCATTTGCAGCAGCCGTGTTTCTGTCTCCATATGAATTAGATGCGGAACTAGGTAGCGGCAATTCACTGAACGTCATTGCTCCGTTACCTGCATTAAACATAGATTCAATGTCCTGTTTAGCACGGGTTCTAGCATGCTGGAGCGATACAGTAAAAGTAACTTCAGTTGGAAAGTCATCCAGTCCTAGTGTGTCTGATAATTCATATTCGCAGCCTGTACATACTAGATTTCCAATATTTGCAATTGGATTCATTGGGTTACCTATAGTTAGATGCCATTCCCCAACTGCCCTGCCGTCTAATATTGATCTAAAGAGTATAGGCTTCTGCATCAGAAGTGCTAGCCTAGGTATAAATGCCTTTTCAATAGTGGAAACAACCGCATTTTCATCCAGATCCTTCTTTACTTTAAATCCTTCTTTATCTGCTGCAGTAAAATCTTGATCTTGTCCGGCCTCTCTTCCTTGATTTCTTGCTACTAAATCTTTGGCGGCCGTCACAATTGTACTAAATCTTGAGGTTGCGAGATCCATTAATTCCCTCATTCCGGTCTGTACTCCTCCGAAAATATCACCCTCGAAAAATTTCTGTTCCATACCTAGAGAAGGAAGAGTAACCCCAGTTCTTTCAAAATATCTAGCCCCTCCTCCCCAGAAAGGAGCAGTGCTGTAAGTAAGACTTAAAAAGTTACCTAACAGATCTAGAAAAGCAATTTTAGGATTAACTCCTCCCCAGGATCTCAATGAGTATACAAATTTTACTGTAAATGGAGTCTTCATATCCTTGAATCCTCGATCCCGGATTGCAGTGTCGTTAATCACGTTTAGGGGACCTAAGATTCGATTCCAATAGGGTCCGTTGGCTCCATATGCATTTTTGATATAGTCCTGAATTATTTTATCAAACCCAGAAAGCTTAGCTATATCCACTTTACTGTCTCCACTAATTAAGGCCTTAATTGTCGAAACTACCTCTGGTTTTAAATCTCCTTGACCGAGTGCTGCTATTAATTCCTCAACTGTAACCTCGTTTCCTTGAATGTCTTGTATCTCCGTCACACTCTTACTCGTCCATTTCAATCCCCAACTAGGTTTTAAAATAGTATTTAGATTATTACCCACTGATTTATCAAACCAGGTAACTGCCTGTGCCATTGGCACCAGAGGCATCTTAGATGCTGCAATGTTTAAATTATCTTCAACTGGAATGGGATATCGTCTAAGAGTTATCAATCTATTATTTGGAATTTTACCATAAAATTTACACCATATAAAATCACTATTGGAATATGGAACAGGTCCATCTGCTGTAATTTCTCCTGGTTTGGATCTAAGTCTCGACCATTCTATAATTTTACTTGCAGTAGGGTTCTCGATGTACTCCTTTCTAAAATCTTTTATTTTTTGATAGCTGTTATTAATTGCCCCTAACGTCTGAGATGTTGCTAAACTCGGGTCTATTCCTCCTGCTCCAGTAGCAGCTGATACGGCAGTACTGACACCTGCAAGGGCGGCAGCATCCGCCGAGGATGGGCTAGTTCGATCTGAATGGAGTTCTTGTTTATACTCCCCTGGATTCATTCCATATCTACTATATCTAAATATATTAAATGGATTAAATAGAGATATTGATCCGGGGACAGGACCATACTTGTCTACCTGGGCATGCCTTGTGTCATCCTTCTCTGGCTTCGTGGTATATTCCCGTACTAATTGTTGAAATTCAGCTGACATTCCAAAATAATCTTTTTTTTATTTATTAAAAAATAAAGAATATTAGACCTGGGATTTAATACTTCCCACCTTTCATAAATTCCTCAAAATTAAGAACTTTAGTTGTTCCGAATGAATTAAGAGATCCTTTCTTCTTCTTTGATTTTTTACCGGATTTCTTGCTATTTGTTTTAAAACGAGTTAGACTTCCTCCTGCCGGACCTGCAAGTGACATCATGTCCATATTATCACTTGGCATCATTCCAGGAATCTGATTAGGTGATCCTGGTCCTTCCATTGGAACCATTGTAGATCCTGGAGAATCCATAGGAGACAACATATCTTCCTTTACTGTACCTTTTTTCTTATCTTCTTCCCCTTTCCATTTATCAGGTAGGGCCTCTCCATATTTTCTAGCTGCATCTTTTCCTCCAACTGCTCCTACCATTCCTTTAATGATCTTATTTAATCCAACCATAAATCTCTTATCTCCTTCAGCAAATCCTTTTCCTTTAGCAAGAGCTGCAGTGTCAACTTCGATTCCTCCAAACATACCCGATATTGCGCTGCCTAATCCTTTAGTAATCGATCTTAAACTACTCTCTTTTTTTCTATCTTCTTCACTAACCGCTAGTATTACGGTTTTATAGAGAGGAATAGCAACCTCTGGTTTTATATGAACTGAATTAAAATCTCCAAGATTAAAATTCTTAGAAAGATAATAATTTTTGATTTCAGATTTTTTTTCTAGGACAATCATTTGAATTGCTTTACGATAATCATCTATTTCTCTAGCAGTGAAAGTTGAAATGTAATCTGAATCTATAAATCTATAAGTCCATCCTACACAGGCATTTAAATATACCAATTGTATCTCTTCTCTGGGATCTTCTTGAGTTATTCCTGCTTTAAAATCATTGAATTCTGTTACCTGTCCATTGAATACGTCATTTAGCAGAATAGTATTCATCCAATCTGATTTTTCAGTATTCAGAGCGGTAAAGAGTCTATAGTAGTCTCCTGCTCGCTTAACCTCCCCGTTCTGGATTATTGGAAGAGCTGCCATTGCAACTGATTCCTTAATTTTTCTGAAAATAGATTTTTTTCTTCGAATATTTCCTCTTCTACCTGTTGAATCTTCCCTAAATGTTGATGTTGATATTTCTTCTAATTCACTAGCAACAGTGGTCTCCTTTGATCCATAATTGAATACCATATTAAACACAGAGCCTCCTGTATTGCTTGAAAATTCATCAGCTGAATCCATTTTAGATTCAACTTCGCTGGGGGATCCTTTTTTAAGATCATCTACTAAATTAACAAAGGTAGATGATGCCCAATCGTACCATTTTTTAATAGAGATTGCACACTTAGTAGAAACACCGGAAAGCTTTTTAGAATCTTCTGGATCTAATCCTGCTTTTCTAGATGACTTTGAATAGATTGTATATAATTTTTCAAGTCTCATTATAATAAGAGCCGAATGATTAAAATCAGCTGAGTAGGAATCATCGCGCTTATAAATTAAATCTGCTCCGTCCCTAGACTTATTTCTTTTTATAATATCCTCTAAGGTTTTTTCCTCCTCGTCTACAAATTCATCAACCATCTTAGTTCTGCTAGAAGAAGTCATGACGGAGAATATCTGCTCAATAATTGGATTAAGTGGTTCTGCTTTAATTAAATCAGATGGCAATCTGTCTAGAATACCTCTGATCGAGTTAAATGACATATCCCTAGCACCAGTGCCTGAATCATCTATTTTCTCCTCAGCTAACTTAAGTGCATCCTTTAAATCTTTTTCAAGCTGATCATCTGGCTTAACTACCAGCTTCTTAGCCTCAAAAATGCTATTTGATCTAGCATACTTATTAAAAAGAGAATCTGTTGTAAATTTTGCCATTTATTTTCTTTTTTTAACTTTATTAGCCTTTTTAGATCCCATGTTAACATATTGATCAAATGGCATTACCCATCCACTTCTGTTGATTTCACCTTTCATATAATTATATACTGAATCGGATCCTGCACTCTCTTCTGGGTGCTGCATAATAGCATTCTTCAATTTATCTTTTCCAGATCGGTAATCGCTTAGATTCTGCCAACTAGAGTCTTTCTTTGATCCCATGTATGAAGTTCCTTTTGTTTATTTATTTAGCTAGAAGATAAATAAAAATGTGTAAAAATAATTTTATTTAATGAGTTCCTATATAAAGAAATATTCAGTCTGGAACAGAATCAACGAATCAGCCGTTGTCTATTCACCTGACTTTATTCAATATATTAAAGATCAAGAAGGCGCAGTAAAAGATGCCTCGGGTATGCATAAAGCATATCAGGATTCAACCGGAGTATGGACGATCGGCTACGGTCACACTGGGAGTGTTAGACCAGGTGATAAATGGACAGAACAGAAGGCAGAACAATATCTTAAACAGGATTTACAACAAGCGGAGGGCATAGTTAAAAATCACGTCTCCTCTAATTTTCCAGGAAAGATTTTAGGTACTAGTCAATTACAAATGTTAACTGACTTTGCCTTTAATTTAGGAGGACTTAATAAATTTCCTAGATTCACAACTGCGATTGTAAACAAAGATTGGAAGACTGCCGCTGAAAACTATAAAAGATATGCAGATGGCAAGGAATTGGAGAAAAGAAACACTAGTTTCTATAATAAATTCTTAAAGCCTTTATTAACTGGCCATACCGCGAAAAAGACTCCCGGCCAATATATTGGTAAAACGATATATCCAAAGAAAGAAAATGGATATGCTAATGTTAGGGATGATAATTATGTTAATAATGGTTGGATAAACAATTTGGTTTCAGTTGTAAACTGGCCAGATTCAATTGGAAAAGTTACCGGAGAGGCAACCGGAGAAGATGGAAAAATGTGGTATAACGTTGACTTATCTGATGGTGGAGGCGATGGATGGGTAAGATCTGATGTAATCGCTTTAACTAATTATGAGACATACACTGTAAAATCAGGAGATACTCTTTCGGGAATTTCTGCTAAAACTGGTGCACGAGTTGACGACATTAAGAGATTAAACGGCCTAAAGAACGATCTAATCAATCCAGGTCAAACCCTAAGATTAAAATAGTTTACAATTTAAGAGTTGTAAACTCTCCGTCTATAAAGTTTAAATGTTGAGCTTTTCCGTTCTCATGTATGATTACATGAGACTGTAACCAGCTACTTGCTCCTATATTATATCCAACTCTTAATACAGTTGATGTTCCTACAGATAGAGCCCCATCAAATCTACCGGGTGCGTGATAGTGGCCAACTACAATCTTAGTATTTAATTTTCTAAATTGTTGTAGAGACCCTCTGCTTCCCGCTGAACCAACATCTCCATGCTGACCTAGTTCCCATCCTTTAACGATATAACTATCACTACGACCTAAGGTTATGAATTTAGGATATTTACGATTAATTAATTCTGGAATTACTCCTTTTATACTTTCTTGTTCTGAATATTGCTTTAGTAGAATTTGACTATATTCCATATATTCCATGGAATTTTTAGGAGTTGGTTGTCTTCTCCAGTCTTCATTCTTTAGCCATCGATCTATAAAATCATCATGGTTGCTTCTAACGATCACAACATTTGATTCCTTAAGTGAATTGAATATATCTAATTGATCTAACATATAATCAACTTCTTTCTTAAGAGAATTTGTTCCTTTAATCTCTTTTGCATATTGGGCAAAAGGATCTTTCATTTCATGGTGACTAATTGAAGTTCCATCAAATACATCGTGCAATATAACATGATTAACCTTAATTGATGATAAAAAATTAATTGTATTCTGTATAACAAGAGGATCCTCTTTCCCTAAGTGCAAATCACCTAAAACACAGGCTTCTATATGATCTATTCTTTTAACGATTGATTCACCTACCCATTCATAAGGCTCGTTTCCAAAATTATCTTTATTCCAACCAATTTCATCTACTGGTGAGTTAAATTTAATTTGTTGCTTAGATCCTTTAAATTTAACTGAGTTCCATAGATCAATAAAGTCTCCATTATCATCAGCAGTTACTTGTCGAATGAAAAAAGTTTCATCATCCTTAATCTCTGCTACTACGAATCCAAGTGTATGATGAAATTCTCCCTTCTTTCCAGATTTTGAATCAGTATAGTTTTTAATAGTGCAAGCTCCAGAAGTTAACATCATTTTAGGCTTACATCCTTCTAGAACTGGAATCATTTCCATCTGCACTCTTGGAGATCCAAATACGCAGCTATTAATTCCACTCATTCCTTGCATACCAGTCATAGGATTAACCGCAGTCGGTTGAATTTTAACATCTGACATAATAGACAGATACTTATGAATATCATGCCGAGCAGCATCTAGATATTTTCTAATTGATTCGTGCCAAGTATCATAATTCTTATCTGTAAAAACTGAGGTTGGGTTTTTATATCTACCTGCAATTATATGTATGTCTGCCTTAATAGTCTTAGCATATTCTTCTAAATTAGATAAAAATCTAGAATGAACTGGAGTATTATTTTGAGCCCATGTAATTATGAATCTCTTTCTTCTTTCATTAAATACTCGCTGCTTGGCCTTAATTAGTTCTGGGGATTCGGTTTCTTCCTTTTCAGTTAATCCAAGCTTTGACACCCATTTTTGAATAGTTCTTTGGGATCTGCTTGCAAATTCAGTTAACATTCTGATTCTGTCATCCCATGAAATTGATTTATCTAAATAAACTGTTTTAAAAAATTGCTTATCTTCTTCTTTTAAGTCTTTGAATCTCATATTGTTTTCCACGCTAAGATTTGTTTTTAGAAATTATATTAGAAAATGGACACTAGGTTTTACTTTCGGTCCAATTCTTTTTTAAGATTAAAAAATTCTGATTTTATAGATTTAGGAACCATGTCCTTAAATGAATTAAAATCACCTGATTGAATTGAGTCCCTAACTCGTTGAGAATCAAGATAGTTTGGTAGCTGAATTAATTTAAAATCTTCAGAAACCCTTAGTGGCACGTTTCGATTTTTAATGTATTCATATTCTAACAAGTGATCCTTTATTCTTTTTTCTCCGGTTCCCCATAGAATTGGATTATAATTAGGCCTCAATTCCTTCATAATATCCTTAATAGAGTTGGATCCTATTACTTTCACATCAGCAATTAACTCAGTCATCTCCTGTTGTAATTTTTCCAACATGACTCTAATTGCCTTATCTGAGAATGGGCTCTTTCTGTTACCTGAATATAGAGCAACTAAAACGGCTCTCTTTCCATTCTTTTCCTTTAAGGCTTCAATTGATTTAATATGCCCATTATGAGGAGGTTGAAATGATCCTATTATAATGTTAACATCTTCAGAATCAACCTTTTTTCCCTTTTCTTTATTATACCATTCGTATTCTCCAATATAAGCATTGTCTCCGGGATCTGATCCTACGAATTCTCCAAATGAAGGAAATAGTCCTTCATATACAGCTTCCCCTACTACAACTCGTTTAATTTTTTTAACTATTAAATTAAGCTGAACTATTAAATCTGGAGTAAAGAAACTTGAACTTGACTTCTTTCTTGTTTTTCTAAAGAAGTTTGAGAGTATTCTATAGATTTCGCAATATGTTTTATTACCATTTAATAGATTCTTAAGATCCTCATCCTGCATTAGATTAAAATCCATCTCAAATTCAGGCAGATTTAAATATTCTGGAGTATCTAATTCTAATCCGTCGTATTTAAAAGAATACTCTTTTATGAAATCTTTAAATGCCTGATTTATAATTGAAATATATTTAGAATCGTAATCTTCTGATCCTTGACACATTTTAATTAAGTCATCCTCATTATATAATTCAAAATGATTCATCAGGTCAATCAATATCAACCAGATATAATCATTAGTTTGATTTTTTTCAGATTCAACATTATCTCCAGATGCTTCAATAAAAATAGGATCTATTAGTTTAGCTAAAAATGCATTTGCCTTTGAGTTTTCATCATTTTCATCGTAGAATCTAAAGACTATTCCACCGACGTCTCCAGTTAAACCTGATTTTATAGTCTCATCTGAAACATCGGGATTTAATACTTTTAGTATGTATTTAGAGAATGATTCCGTTTGAAATCTTTCCTCTAATTTTGATTTAGGAGAGTATACAAATTCTAGAATTGCACTCTTTTGCTCGTCATCCAATTTGCCTTCAAATATAATTGGAGGAGGCTCTACTCCTAAATAATATGCCCATTTTTCAAGATCTGCCTTGGTTTGAAGAGTTTCTATTGGATTTCCAGATTCATCTAATCTATGAATATAGCTAAGTACTAAGTTATTTTTAGGCAATCTTGAATATTTAGATTTTCCACCGTCTTTTCCTGAAACAAATTGAAATCCAAAGTAAAAATTAGAAGGAATTCTATTTCTTTTATCGTCCGGCATAGATTCAAAATGAGAAACTGCAGGATTATAGAACTTCATTAACATTCGATCTACGTAAGTAATTTCTCCTGTCTTCTTAAAATATTTAAATCTATCATTTGACTGATTCTTCTTCACTCCGAAGAAATTACCATCAATGTGTTCATTTATGATCACATAATTGTTAAGCAAATTGTTTAGAAATTCTTCTCCCTTTCTATCGTGGATTTGCTTTAAATGCTTAATTCCCGCCATTGGTTATATTATATATAAATTATTCTTTTTCTTCAGCTTCTTTAGATTCAGCTGATTCTTTTGATTGAGCAAAAGATTGCTCTCCTTTCTTAGGTTCCTCTGATGGATATATTTCCTCTTGACTAGGTCCCTGATTTTCTCTAGCCAGTTTTTCTTTTCTTATAGATTCGGAATCTATGGATATTGAGATACTTCTAACATTATCGGCATCTTCTCGATTTTTAGTAAAATAACTAATAATTTTATCTAATCTTAGATTCTCTTTGTCTTTTCCAAAGCCTCCCTTAGTTTCAATTTTTTCTTTTAAATTCTCAGTTCCTTCAGGAGTTCCACCGTATCCAATGTTCCAACAGTAAAATGTAATATTTTCTCCTTTCTGTGAATAAATGTGCTCAAGATCCTCTATTTTTTGAATTGCCCCATTAAGGTCTCTATACGTTATAGAATATCCCTTATTATCCGATGGTACTCCAATTTTCATTCGATCTGGCATCACATCTACTAATTCATATAGACGCTTTTTAATAAGTTCGGCTGGATATCCCCTTAAAGGAATATTTTTAATATCAGTTTCTTCATTTAATCTCTTAAATTCTTTAAAGCCTTTGATAATATTTCTCACGAATTTCGATTTTTTTATTATTTATTAGATAAACTCATTAATAAATGATTGAATCTCTTCTGGCTCTCAGAATCAAAGGTATTATTAAATGGATTAACTTCAATTTTCATATTTGAAATCAGATCGTCATATACCTCTAATTCTTTATCATAGTCTTCGAATTCATCAAAGATGTCTTTCTTTCCTCTATTGATCCCTTGGATAGAACTATCTCTATTGACATATATGATTTTGCAATCCCCATAAGTTGGATGACTCATAATAGAATCCAATTCCTTGATTAGAGTCTCTCGATCAACTCTATTTCTATATATGGACCATACATATGCTGAAAGAATTGAACGATCCATTACCACTGTTTTTTCCTTTAAAATATTAGAAGAAACATCTAGAATGGTAATTATATTTGAAATGCTAAAATAATGAACTTCTGAGCAGGGATCCATATTTGCAATCTCTAATCGTTTAAGCCAGTTTGAGAATTCAAATTTATAATATACAAAGGAAGGATCCTCGTTCTCCTTAAAGAAGTGATCTACTAAATAGGATTTACCTGCTCCTCTGGGTCCTTCTATTAAAATAACCATCTATATAAAGGATAAATAATTTAAATTAAAATTGAATTCGTGATTAAATACATCAAACTATACGAACAATATACTGGCCGAAGAGAAAAAGGTTTATATGAATCCGCGAGCTGGGCTGATATTAGTGATGCTATTAATCTAAAGCTACCCTATTTGATAATAGATTTTGAAGATGAATCTGCAAAATTAGATTGTGTAAATAGCGAACTACAAGGGGAAAGATACGAAGATCAAGATTACATTCTTAAATCTCCAGAAGAACATGATAAAGAATATCCAAGTGTTTTTATATTTATAGATGGATCTCCTCTAGAAAATAAAATCGATGGACTCTCTAAAAGATTTAGGATAGCTAGAATGATTCAAGGTAAAGCAGGCGTTAAGCATCCGATATTGCACCATAATAGATCTAAATCTAATTATGGACCTGATATCATAACTGGAACTGGTCCGGACGACATGCAAAACGATGATTATTATAAATTCAATTCATCCTATTATAAATTTTTAAACTAAATAGGATAAGCCATAATAAAAATAATATATAAAAATGATTCTTAAATTAGGAAGTAATGGAAAAGAAGTAAAAATACTTCAAGAATTTTTAAACAATAATGGGTTTAGAATAGCAACAACTGGGGCCGGTTCTCCAGGAAATGAAACAGAAAATTTTGGGCCAGCTACAGAGGCTGCAGTTAAGGCTTGGCAAAAAAGTAATGGTTTAAAAGATGATGGTATAGTTGGATCTATATCATGGTCTAAAATGTTTGGAACTACTATTGAGCCTATAGCAGAATCTCAACCTATATCTTCAATAGGCAACATCAAATTAGAAAAATTAAAGGGTCATGTCCCAGATAGTGTTATTTCTCAAATTCCTAATATTATCACAAAGTTTAATTGTAATACACCATTAAGACTTGCTCATTTTTTAGCTCAGTGCGGCCATGAAAGTGGAAATTTTAAAGCAGTATCTGAAAATCTTAATTATTCAGCTAAAGGATTATTAGGAACATTTAGTAAATACTTTAATTCTACCACAGCTGCGCATTATGAAAGAAAACCAGAAATGATTGCATCTAAAGTTTATGGTGGAAGAATGGGTAATGGGGATGAATCCACTAAAGAAGGATGGAAGTTTAGAGGAAGAGGATACATTCAATTAACTGGAAAAAGTAATTATGTCGCGTTTACCAAATTCATTGGAGAGGACTGTATAGGTAATCCCGATCTGGTTGCTACTAAATATCCATTAGCATCAGCTGCATTCTTTTTTGATTCCAATAAACTATGGTCTATTTGTGATAGAGGAGCAACTGACGCTGATATTACAGCTGTTACGAAAAGAGTAAATGGTGGAACTATTGGTCTTGTTGATAGAATTAAGCACTTCAAAGAGTATTATACTCTATTAAAATAATATAATTAAAAATGTACACAAAAGAAAAAATTGAAAAAGCACTAAAAGAAAAAGGATTTGTTTGGTTTGATGACGCTTCCAATAAAAACTATGATTTGAATATTGTAGGAGTCCGCAATACAGATGTCGGAAACAAAGTTACTAATGTATTTGACGATAGAATAACTGTTTCATACAAACTAAACGGGGAATGGAAATTTCATTCTTGGCAAGCAACCACTGATCCTGGTAAAAAAGGAGTTATGGAATATCATAATCCTAATGGTGTTGCTAGACTCGTAGAGGGACAGTACCGAGGATCTCATGCACTAGGTTTACATCAAGGAAAATATGAAGCATTGAGACAGCAAAAACCTGTAAAAGTATATAGAGACAAAAATAAAGACTTAAATTTTGATGAACATACTATTCAAGAAGGAATATTTGGAATTAACATCCATAAAGCCGGTGCAGACTCTACTTATGTAGAAAACTGGTCAGAAGGATGTCAGGTATTTAAAAAATCTTCCGATTTTGAAGAATTTATGTCAATATGTAGAAAGGCTGCCGCTGTTCATGGAAAATCATTTACTTACACTCTGTTAAAAAGTAGCGATATCGCATAAGAATAAAAATTAAAAAATCTATATGAAAGATTTACTTAAAAATGAATTAATTAATAATCTAGAAGCAATTAATCGTTCTAATGGAGTTATTGAATTTGATCTCAATGGATATATCACTAAAGTAAATGACTTGTTTCTTTCGGTCATTGGATTTTTACCAAATGAAAGAATAAAAATTATTGGTAAACACCATAGTATTTTTGTTGATCCTGAATATGCAAAGTCTTCAGAATATAAAGGGTTCTGGGAATCTTTACGTAAAGGAGAGTATATCGCAGGAGAATTTCCAAGAATAAATCGAGAAGGTAGTTTAATTTATTTACAAGCGACTTATAATCCGGTTTTTGATGAAAATGGAAAACCTTATAAAGTCATAAAATACGCTTTAGATGTAACTCATATTAAAAAACAAGAACAGGAGTTAAAAAATAGACTTAATGCAATTAATTCTTCTAATGCGGTAATTGAATTTGACCTTAATGGAATTATACTAGATGCTAACGAGAAATTTCAATCAGTAATGGGATTTTCATTAGAAAAGATAGTTGGTAAACATCATAGAGTTTTTGTAACTGAAAAATACGAAAATTCTAACGAGTACATTGAATTTTGGAATTCATTAAAAAATGGAGAATTTATTACTGGTCAATTTGAAAGAATTAAAAGTGATGGAATGGTAGTATGGCTTCAGGCTACTTATTCTCCTATTTTCAATTTAGAAGGTAAACCATATAAGATTATGAAAATAGCTACAGATGTGACAAAGGTGGTGGAGCAAAAGAAAGAGCTAGAAAAGAAAAATACTTATTTGGAGCACGCTTCCAAAATTCTTCGTCACGATATGCATAGTGGTATTAACACATACATTCCAAGAGGAATATCTTCACTAGATAGAAGATTAACTGATGATAATATCAAAGACCTAAAAATCGAAGCTCCTCTTAAAATGATTAAGGAAGGTCTTTTACATACGCAGAAAGTTTACAAAGGAGTATTTGAATTTACAAATCTAGTTAGACCGAATGCTACTTTAAATAAAACAGAATGCGATTTATCAGAAATATTAGATTCTTATTTAAGATCCACTGCCTATCGACCTCAAGTGATTATAGAAAAATTAGGTAAAGAAATGGTAAACGAAGCACTTTTCTGTACTGCAATCGATAATCTTATTCGAAATGGTTTAAAATATAATGACAGTCCAGCAAAATCTGTTAAAATATACCGAAAAAATAATATTATGTATGTGGAAGACAATGGTAGAGGTTTAAGTTCAGCTGAGTTTAAAAAACTTCAAGAACCTTACATTCGTAAAGAAGACCAAACCGAAGAGGGTACCGGATTAGGTCTAAATATTTGTATAGCAATATTAGAAGAACACGGACACTCAATAGAGTGTAATAAATTACCTGAAATAGGAACTCAGATGAAAATATATTTAAGATAAAAAAATAAATAAAATTATGATAGACTCAATTTTATTGGTAGATGACGAAAATCTCTTCCATTTAGTTTTTGAAGATGCTTGTAGTCTTCTTGACATTTCACTTACACTTGAGGGTGTAGATAGTTCAGATCACGCTGCCAATCTTTTTCAAGACTGGCAAACAAATCCAGATGGAAAACCAGAATGTGTTTTTGTAGATTTAAACATTATAGGATCTTCTTATGACGGTATTGAACTTATTCGTAAAATTAATTTTGAATATGGCAATAATGTAGTCATAGGAATTATATCATCATCTAATGAACCAACTGAACAGGCAAAAGCTGTTAAAGCAGGAGCTCAATTTTGGATAATTAAGTCAGATGAAATCGAACCAAGATTAGAAGAATTCAAAAAAGATTATGAAGGTTATAAAAATAGAACCGCGCCATTTAAAATTTATAAGTAAATCATGAAAGTAGATAAAAAAATAAGAGATTGGCTGTTAGATCTTCAAATCAAAAATAAAATATTTTTAGAAGGTAATCTTTTAAAGGTTATAGAATCCGATCCTGAAGATAACGACTTTACTAAATACATTGAGGATGCAAGTGCTAAAGATAAAGAGGCACGTAAGAGAAGATTGGATGTTACTAAACAAATACAGGACCAGAATAAGGACTTATTAACTGCACAAGAAGAAAACATCAAAGTAAATGAAGAGCTTAAATTAGCATTAGAATCTGCCGAAGATGAAAAGAAAAAAGCTGAACTATCAAGGATAGACGCCGATGAAGCTAAAGATAAGGCTCTTAATGATTTAGACATATTGCAAAAAAAATCTGAAACTGAATTAATTGGAACTATCATTAAAGTTGCTCTTATAGTAATCATGGGAGTCGGTGTAGTTACTACTTTAATGTACGGCATTGCAATGTTTACTGGAAAAGATACTCAAATAATAGGTTCCACTTGGAGCAATATGTTTGGTATTCTATTAACTAATGCATTCAGTATAGTTGGTACTATTATGGGTGTTAAATATGCTACAGAAAAGAAGAAAGATGAATAAATTAATATATACATATTTAGTATTAGTAAGTTTACTTTTTTCATGTAAAGAATCTAATCAAAGAAAAGAAATTATAACGTGCGTAATAGTTTCATGTGATGAAATAATTCCTGTTTCTATACACGATGAAATGAATAGACCCCTTGGTTATAAAATAAAAACTTCTTGCGAAATGTCCTTTAAAAGTAAAATTAAATATCAAAAAGGAGATACGATAGAGGTTACAAAAATTATTATATTATAATATGAAGACAAATATCTCAAATTGCAACTCATGTATAGCCATCGGTGATTTTATTATAACTAAGTTTGAAGCGATTATGATACCAATAATTACAGCAACATCCTTTATTTTAACTTATTTTTTCAATATAACAATTGAGAATTATCAACAATACATAGCAATATTGTCCGTAGTATTTTTAGATGGTGTATTTGGCATAATTGCCGGTATTAAGAAGGAAGGCTTTATGACAAAAAAGGCATTAAAGGTTTTGCGCACAGCATTCACATGGATTTTGATTTTAACAGTACTTCTCGCTGTTGAAAGGGGAATCAGTAGCACTTCATGGTTAAGTGAAACGTTTATTATACCATTTATCATATTTCAATTAATAAGTGCTGTTAAAAACGCATCAATGGCTGGTTATATAGAGCACAGTTTACTAAATGATATCTTAGATAAAATAGATCTTCATAAAGGAAATAGAAAGGATATTTCTTCTTAAATTAAAGCATTTAACTTCATCGTAGGTTAATCAATATAGTTAGTGTTAAATACTTAATGGTCTAAAGCAGAATGACTGCATGTAAGATTAAAAACTCTTCTGACTCATCCCAGTATAATATGATTAAATCTTATTGATCAATGTCATCATCTCAAATATCTACTAAATTTAAAGCAAAGAGAGAAGAAGTATCTGCTGAGATTCTTCAGTCAATTGAAAAAATGTCAAGCTTTAAAAATTTAAAGGAGGTACAGGTGACTATGCTCTCACTTAGACAAAGACTTTTGGAAGACAGTCATACTTTATTGGAGCATCTATCTGTAATTAGAAAAAAATATAAAACTGAGAAATCCTCTCAAATGGAAAATATTTCTGAAAATTTACAGCATCGATATCAATATAATGAAAAGACGGTGATCATTGAAGGCAAGACTGCCGCTACAAAGGAGATGATGGATCTAATCGAGAATCAGATTAATTTTTTTAATGAGTCTATAAAAACAGTGGATAATGTCTTATTTGGATTAAAGACCCGAGTTGAAATAGAAAAAACACTTGGACTATAAACAATGGTGACTTTCTCCGTATCCTTAGATAAGAAAACCCTGATATTAACGGAGGCTTCTCTAAACTCTGAAAAATCCGCAGCATATAATTACTTTAAGAAGAAATCAAAGGACGGAGATTTTAATATATTAGTCAGTAGAGGAATATGGGATGGCATGGACCACTTCATGTCAAAGAAAGGAGAGCTTCCTATTGGCCTATGGAAAGAACTTAAAAACTTTGAAAAAGCAAAAGGAATAGAAGTTCAAATAGACGGCATCTCTGACGTCTTCTCTCAATCGAATGGAATAACCTTAGAAAAGACCAGCTTTGAAGAATTTGTAATCAGATTATTCAAAGGAATCTTAACCGATAAAGGAGAGCCATTTTATCCTAGAGATTATCAAGTTGAAGGATCTTTTAGAGCAATTAAATATAAATTCTGTTGTCAAGAATTAGCAACATCTGCTGGTAAAACCTCAATCTTCTATACCTATAATTCCTATTTAAAATATCAAGGTATTATAGATAAGAATAATAAATCCCTGCTAATTGTTCCTAACGTCAGTCTAGTTAATCAGACTGCTGATGCCTTTAATCAATATTCAAACGGCACGGTTAAATGGAATATTCATAAGATTGGAGGCAATGATAATGACTTTGACCTTGAGAAATTTAAAGAGTGTGATCTATTAATAACAACGTATCAAAGTTTAATAAATCTAATACCTAAATGTTTAGATAAAAAATTAGAAACCGCTATTAAAAAGAAGCGCAAGAAAGACGAGGACGAAAAAAGGAAAGAAGAAATTAATAGAATTAAGAAAAAGATATTAGAAGCTAAGATGAATAATATCTCCTCTTATTTTAAAGTGGTTTGCGTGGATGAGGCCCATAAGAGCAGAGGAGATTCAATTACTGATATATTAGAATCTTGCTCAAATTGGGAATATAAATTAGGATTATCTGGAACCTTAAAATTAAATGAAGAGTATTCAGACTTCTTTAAGATGCAACAGAATATAGGCCCTCTCGTGATGATGCTGAACGCCAAATTCTTAATTGATAATGATTATTCGCCTATTGTAAAAATTAAACAGGTGTATCTGGAATACTCAGGGGATCATCCTGCGGTAAAGCAATATTTAGATATTCAAAAGAATCCAGAATTAAGAGAAAAAATTAAATCTCAATTTAAAGATCCAAAAGATTTCGGTAGAAATATGCTAGATATAGAGAAAGGAATTATCTTTGATAGCAGAGAAAGAATGGATTTCTTGAATGGATTAATAAAAAGATTCAGTAAAAATACCCTTATATTATTTTCTGACGTAAAAAACGAATATGGATTAAATTTAAGTAAGAGACTAAAGGAATGGAATCCAAATACCTTTTATATTGACGGCAGTGTAGAAACTCAAGATCGACAAAGATATAAAGAGGCAATGGAAAAAGAAGAAGGAGTAATAATAGTTGCTTCATATGGAACATTTGCAACTGGGATCGATCTTAAAAATGTTCATCACATTGTATTTGCTGAATCAACTAAGGCAGAAATAACTATACGCCAAGCAATTGGAAGAGGAATGAGATACTTAAAGGGTAAAAATGAAGTTATTATATGGGATATTATAGATAACTTATCGGGATATTCAATGAAGCACTCAGAAGCAAGAGCAAAGATCTATAAAGAGCAGAATTTTGAAATTCTAACTCCAAAATCTCATTCCCTAAAGATAGAATATTAAATATCCAAATTACCTAAATCAATATCACCTTTACTAGATGGATCAATTCCTAATTCATATAGAGTAATTAGATCATCAATTCGTTTCTTTTCTAGATCATCAGCATCCTCATAATATTTCATTGTTCTTAATTCAGCATAGTCAAATATTTGTTGAATGTTTGAATATTCTTTAGATTTATATACCTGTATTACTAGATCTATAGGACAACTTGGGTTTTTTATTGCTTGAAGGACGATCTTATATAGCCTTCGGTTCAGATCATTATATAGCCTTTGATTCGGATCATCTGATAATTTTGGATTAATTAAATTTTCAAATGCTTTAGCTGGCGCATTTGTATTTGACGCAACTTCCAATAAAACATTAGAATCATTATCAAAGCTTAGGGCCCATAACACATCGCCTGGAGTATTCTCATTTTCGGCGACTCCAGCTCTGACAATTGAACTCCAACTCATGCTTAGCTCAGTTAAATATTCAGGTGGACATTCTGGATGAGTTGCTACTCTATATAATACGTCCTGATCATCACTATTGATATCCCTCTCTAAGTCAATCATTTTCCATAAATCAATGCCTCTTTTTGACCATTCCTTACTATTCTCATTAATCCTATTCCAGTCATTAAAACTTTTAGCGTACATTAAGTTTTATTTTATTTATTAGACAAGCCGTTTAGCCCTTCTTCCTTTTCAATTTTATCAAAAATCTTTAGAATCTTTTTAATTATTGGATGGCGAACAACGTCAGCTTCTCCTAATTCAACAATTCCAATCTCAGGTATTTCTCCGAAATATTCAATTAATATCTCGAGGGCGCTTTTTTGATTTTTATTAACTGATTTCTGTTTAATATCTCCTAAGAAAATCATCTTGGCATTTTCTCCAATTCTAGTAATAAGAGTTCTTAAATTATCTTTACTAATCTGCTGGGCCTCGTCCACTATGATTATTGAATCATCTAAGGTAATCCCAAG
>Ga0164292_10001220_pt1 | contig 20633 bp, 14 predicted proteins | sample GEODES117metaG_FD_111486 | JGI IMG/M metagenome (GOLD analysis project Ga0164292, IMG submission 111486) | Eutrophic lake water microbial communities from Lake Mendota, Wisconsin, USA - GEODES117 metaG | ecosystem: Environmental > Aquatic > Freshwater > Lake | place: USA: Lake Mendota...
TGCGAATCAAGGCTGCTGAGGCACTCGCCGCCATCGGCAAACCTGCCACAAAGACCGTGCCTAAACTGCTCGAACTGCTGGCGCAGGTGGACACGAAGAACGACCCGCGCGGCATGCAGCAGCGCTATCTCACGTTTGCGCTGTTTGATCGCGATGGCATGCTCAGTCGCTCGTTGGACGGCGTGGATCGCGAGGCGCTCTACACGGCGGTGAGAGCCGGATTGAAGAATCAAGATGGTCGCGCACGCGGCAGCCTCGGCTCCGTGTATCGGAATCTCTCGCTGGAAGAGATCAAGCCTCTGCTGCCTGCCATCCACGAGGCCATCGTGCAGCCTGCGCCCAGTGGCGAGATGTTCGCCGACGGCATTCGCGTGGAGGGCCTGCGAGTCCTGGCCCAGCATCACATCACAGAAGGCATGGCTGCGCTCGTGAAATACACCCGCGAGCAAAATCCTTGGGCCAGCCAGAAGCGCACGCCGGAAATCATGAAGATCCTTTTGGAATACGGCTCGCACGCGAAAGCCGTCATTCCCGAACTGGAGAAGATCGCCCATTACTTCGAGAAGGAAGAGCCGGACTTCCCCAAGAACCTCGGACTACAAAAAGCGAACTCCGTCCGCGACACCATCAAGGCCATCGAAGCCAGCACAGACACACCAGCCCTCATCAAGCTCCACTAGCATGAAGCTCATCCTCCTTCCCCTCCTCACCATTGCCATGTCCATCTCCGCTGCTGTGCCGCCGACTGAGAAAAAACCTGTGACGGATGAATACCACGGCGTGAAGGTGGTGGATGAGTATCGCTGGCTTGAAGACGGGGATTCAGCGGCGGTGAAAGCGTGGACTTCCGCACAGAATCAATACTCACGCACCTGGCTGGATTCGCGGGTAGATCGATCAGGCATCGAGTCAAAGTTGAAGGCGATGTATGCGCAAGACACGCCTTCACATACCGGCCTCGTCGCACGGCCCGGACTTCTCTTTGCGCTGAAGTTTCAGCCACCGAAGCAGCAGCGCCTGCTCGTCACGCTCACGTCGCCGAATGATCTGGCGTCGGAAAAGACCGTGCTCGATCCGAATGAGATCGAGCCCAAGGGGCAGGTGGCGATGGATTGGTTTGTGCCGTCGCCAGATGGCAAACTCATCGCCGTTTGTCTCTCGGAGCATGGCAGCGAGGATGGCACGCTGCACTTTTACCGAACGAACACGGGCGAACCTCTGCCGGATCAGATCAAACGCGTGCAATACCCGACTGGCGGCGGCAGCGCTGCATGGACGCTGGATAGCAAAGGCATCTTCTACACCCGCTATCCGCACGCAGGCGAGCGACCCGAGGCCGACCTGAACTTCTACCAGCAGATCTATTTTCATGAACTGGGCAAACCAGTGAGCAGCGACGACTACTCCGCCGGAAAAGACTTCCCACGCATCGCCGAGATCGAGCTGCACACCTCGGATGATGGCCGCTGGTTGCTGGCCAGCGTGGCGAATGGCGATGGCGGCGAATTCTCTCATCACCTCCGCGAAACCAAAGCAGACTCGCCTTGGCGTCAGATCACCCGGCATGAAGATGGCATCAAGGAGATCGACTTCAGCCATGATGGAGCCGCGCTGTATCTCCGCTCCGTGAAGGACTCGCCACGCGGCAAGCTGCTGCGGATGTCCACCACCGGCATGCTGAGCGCGGCAAAGGTGATCGTGCCGGAGAGTGAAGCGGTGATTGAGGGCTTCCTGCTCACGGCCAAACATCTTTTCATCGCCGACATGATCGGCGGGCCTTCACGCATTCGGCAGTTGGATCTAGATGGCAGCCATGAGAGCATCGTTCCCATGCCGGTCGCGTCAGGACTCGGCGGGCTGCTCGTCATGGATGAGCGCCTTCTGTTTCGACAGACCAGTTTCGTCGCACCTCCCGCATGGATGCTCTACGACCCTGCTCAAACGAGCGTAGAAAAGACCGCGCTCTTCAACACCTCACCCGTGGATTTTAGCGACATCGAGGCCGTGCGTGAGTTCGCCATCAGCAAAGACGGAACGAAGGTGCCGATCAATATTCTCCGTCGCAAAGGCACGCCGCTTGATGGCAGCAATCCCACGCTGCTCTATGCCTACGGTGGCTACGGCCACTGCATGAGGCCCAGCTTCAACTTTGAGCATCGCCTATGGTTTGATCGCGGCGGCATCTACGTCGTCGCCAACATTCGCGGCGGCGGTGAATACGGTGAGGAATGGCATCTCGCGGGCAATCTGACGAAGAAGCAAAACGTCTTCGATGATTTCACCGCCTGTGCTGAGCACCTCATCCAGCGCGGCTACACACGCGCTGAAAAACTCGCCGTCGAAGGCGGCAGCAACGGCGGTTTGCTCATGGGAGCCTTTCTCACACAGCACCCGCAGCTCGCGCGAGCCGTCGTCGCGCATGTCGGACTCTATGACATGCTGCGGGTCGAGCTTGATCCGAACGGAGCCTTCAATGTCACCGAGTTTGGCACCGTGAAAGACCCCGCGCAGTTCCGTGCTCTGCACGCCTACTCACCGTTTCATCAGGTGAAAAACGGCACCGCGTATCCAGCGGTCTTTTTCCTCGCCGGCGAAACCGACGGACGAGTCAATCCCGCACACAGCCGCCGCATGACCGCCCGACTCCAAGCCGCGACAACCTCCGATCATCCGATTCTCGCCCGCTTCAGCTCCGCCTCAGGACACGGCATGGGCACCGCCTTGTCCGAGAAGATCGCGCAGAAGGCGGACGTGCTGGCGTTCCTCTTCGACCAGCTCGGAATGACTTCGAAATGATCGCAGCACCACGACATCCATGAAGCATCTCATCGCCATGTTCCTCCTAGCCACTGCGACGGCGTCAGAGGAACTGCCAGACTCATGGCATTACATCACCTTGGCAGCGTTCACTTCGGCAGCGGTCGTTTCTCTTGTCCTCTTAGTTACTGCTTTGGTTGGTCGGACTCGCCTGACATGGTTCTCCCCTGTTACGGCATTGACGCTCTTAATCGGGAGCGTTGCCTTGGGATTCTGCGCCTATGTCTATAAGATCGACTACGTTGCTGTTGGAGGCGACGGAACCAAAGCATCTCCTCCCATCTGGAAGGCACTATGGCTTCCAAGTCTGCCCTTGATGATCTCACTCGCCGCCACGGTCATCTACCGCATTCGAAACAATAAAACTCAATGAGCCTCATTCGCCTTCTTTTCGCACTAACGGCAATCTTCCTGCTCGCCCCACAGGCAGTCCGCAGCGCGGACACCGACACGAAAACCCTGCGTGTATTCATCTTCGCAGGCCAGTCGAACATGGTCGGCACGCATTCTAGGGTGAAGGACATCAACCGCTTCCCGCCGTTTGCGGGGCTGGATCAGCCGCAGAAGGGCGTTTTGTTCTCCTACAAGCTCGGGCGTGAGAACATGGAGACTTCGCAGGGCTGGATTCCGATGCAGCCGACGCGTGATTACTTCGGGCCGGAGCTGAGCTTTGCCAAAAAGGTGTCGGAGAGCATCGAGGCACCCATCGCGGTCATCAAGGTGGCCTCGGGTGGCACGACGCTTGGCAAAGACTGGAATCCGGACATGCCGGACGGCTTCAAGCTGTATCCGCTAGCGCTCGAGCATGTGCATGCGTCACTGGCTGAGCTGGAGCGAAAGAAGATCGCGTATCGCATTGAGGGCTTCGTGTGGCATCAGGGCGAGAACGACATGTTCGACAAGGCCTTCAAACCAGCCTACGCGGCGAACTTGAAGAACTTCATCGCGTGCTGGCGTCGCGATTTGAAGCTGCCGAGCCTGCGCTTCTACCTCGGCGAGCTTTGCACGAAGACGATCTGGGGCATGGACAACCGCGACAACATGCTCGCGATCCGCACCGCGCAAAAGGCGGTCGCTGAGGCTGATCCGCTCGTGGACTACGTGCCCACCAATCACGATGCGGTGGAGATCGGCAGCGAGGCGGGGCTGCACTATCACTACGGCACGCTCGGGCAGCTCGAGCACGGCATGAATCACGCGAACGCGTATCTGCGCACGCTCGGCATCGAAACCGGTCGCGACAGGCCACTCAAAACCTGGCCGTATGCCAAAGGCAGCTCGGTTAAGCTCTTCATCCTCGCCGGACATCGCAACATGGAGGGCGAGCGGGCTTTCCAACAAGAACTCGGCTCAGCGGCGAGTGACGATGCGCAGATCGCCTTCAAATACAGCCTCGGTGGCGGCTTCAAGACCTCGAAGGGCTGGGAGCCGCTCGGCCCTGCAGGCGCTTACGAAACCTTTGGCCCTGAGTTGAGCTTCGCGAAGACGCTGCGAGCCACAGAGAAGGGCAACATTGCCATCGCGAAGTTCACGCACAGCGGCACGCAGATGAACGACTGGACGCCCGAGGGCACGACGGCCAAAGACATGCATGTTTACCCGGCGTTCATCGCCTTCATCCGCAGTTCGATGCAGGAGTTGAAGGACCAAGGCCACAGCGTCGAACTGGCGGGCATTTTTTATCACGCCGGCGAGAATGACATGGCGTTCGGCCCCTATCGCAAACAAGCCGCGAAGTGGCTGCAATCGACCGTGACGCAAAGTCGCGTGGATTTGGCGATGCCTTCATTGAAATGGTTTGTGAGCCAGCAACTGCCGCCAGATGAGAAGGGACTCAACCAACTCGACATCACCGCTGATCTCGCGGCCATCGCGGCGGCTGATCAATCATTCATTCACATCAAAGCCTTCGATTTGCCGCCGCAGCCCGAGAAGCTCGTGCTCGACACCGTGGGCGTGTTGAAGCTCGGCGAGGTGCTGGCGCAGAGTTTTGTGCATGGGGCGCCTGCGATGCCGAAATCGGCCGTGGTGCCAGCGGCTGAGGTGATCGAAGGCGAGATGGCCGGTTATCTCTTCGCGCCGGCGGAAAAAGTGCCGGAGGAGTTCAATGGCGGCTTCTCGCTCTAAGCAGCGGCGTGGCCGCTGGTGGGCACGTATCCGGGACATCGATTTCAGACGGGGCTTTGCGGGACGTGGATGCATCCGCAGTGGTCGGAGGCGGAAAAGCCGAAGGAGAAATGCTACACGGACATCGAGGGAGGGCTCGGCTGGTGGCGTGACACGCATTTTCCGACGATCACGCCGAAGTTCATCATGGGCGGCGTGGGGCCGAACTTTTCGGTGATCGCGAACGGTCCCGGCTACGGTGCGGGCACGTGGGAAAAGCCGCGTGGGCAGTATGGCGTGGCGCAGCTCAGCCCTTGGCTGCTGATGCCGCTCGATGGCCTGAACCTCAAGCAAGGCACGAGCGGCGAGCTTTTCGGCTATGGCTACTTGCCGCTGCCGCTCACGAACAAAAAGAGCACCACGGCAGGCAAAAACGTGCCGACGGGCAACCAGTGCTGGACGCTGTTTTTGAGCACCGGCAACTTCAAAGGCCCCGTCGCCTTCTTCACGCCGTTTTTCTGGTCGCAGGCACTCATCGAGCATCCCGAGTGGACCGGCAAGCTGCTCGACTCCTGCCCTGCGGGACCCAACAAGCCCATCCAAATGGAGACGCAGCATGTGCCCGCGATTTTGACCGACAAACAGGCCCGTGTCGCGCCGACACGCTTCCCCATCGGCGCGGACGGCACGTCCACCGTGCTGCATCGACTCACCGCGTATAAAAAAGAAGCGCTGTGGGAGGATGTGCAGCGCTGGTTTGAGGGCGGCGCAGCAGCGGATGGCAAGATCAAGCCCGAGGCCGCGGCGATTCACACCTTCCGCAGCGGCGGCGGCTCGAACTGGAGCATCTACCCGCCCGGCACGAAGCGCGATGACAAGACACCGCTCGCCTGGAATGCCTTTGCCACATCCTTCACGCCGAATCCGATCACCTTCGGCTATCATTGGAACGCGCAGCTCACTCGCCGCGAAGGCTCGCTCGTCGTTCTGCCCGAGTATTTCCAACTCGGCACCAATCCTCGCGGCAAGCCGCTGTGGCAGATCATGGATGCCAAACAAGGCCCTGCCGACGCCAAGCTCAACCAGCACCGTTTTGAAACGCCTCAAGAAAAGCCACAAGAGCCACGCACGACACCCGAAGATCCGAATAGCTGCTGGAAAAAGCCCGGCCCCGTCGCCGGCCCCTTCAAAGCCAAACTCGGCGATGGCAGCACGGTCACTTACTATTGGTATCGCTTCGCCGACCAGCCCGCGATGCTCAACGCCGACCTCACGCCCGAAGAACGCGAGCAAGTGCAGCAACGCGTCGAGAAACTGCATCGCGCGTGGACCAAGGATCGCGATTACCTGCCCCCGCACGATCTCGGCAAGCTGGCGGACATTGATCCCGCACTCATCCTCACGCCGCCGAAGGGTTTTGAGATCGGCTACGTGCCCATCGCGACACGGCAGGAAATCGAAACACCATGAGACTCTTCCTCTTCCTTCTCGCGCCGTTCGTGGTTCTACATGCCGACGACAAAGTGGTTTCGGCTTTAGCCGAAAAGAATGCGGCTAAAGCCGCAGCCACTTTACCAAACATCGTCCTCATCCTCGCCGACGACCTCGGCTACGGCGATGTGCGTTGCTACAATGCCGACTCAAAGGTGCCCACGCCAAACATCGACCGGCTCGCCAGCGAGGGCATGCGCTTCACCGATGCTCATAGTCCGGCCACGGTTTGCACACCGTCGCGTTACAGCCTCATGACCGGGCAGATGGCGTTTCGCGTGCCGAGCGGCGGCACGGTGTTTCAGGGCACGGGCGGCCCGTCGTTGATCGCGCCAGGAAAGCTCACGCTTCCTGGCCTGTTGAAGAAGCAGGGCTACGCCACGGCGGCGGTGGGCAAGTGGCACATCGGTCTGACTTTTCGCGATCAGGCCGGCGAAGCGATCCACTCCGGTGAACGAGCCGCTGTGCAACGGATCGATTACTCGCGCCGCATCGAGGGCGGGCCGCTCGATCAGGGTTTTGACCAGTTTTTCGGCACCGCCTGCTGTCCCACCACCGAGTGGCTTTACGCGTTCATTGATGGCGATCACATCCCCGTGCCTCCCACTGGTCCCATCGACAAATCGAAGCTCCCGAAGCATCCGTATGCCAATGATTGCCGGGCCGGATTCATCGCGCCGGACTTTCCGATGGAGGAGGTGGACCTCGTTTTCTTGAAGAAGAGCCGCGAGTTCATCGCCAAACAGGCGCGTAACACGCCCCAGAAGCCCTTCTTCCTCTACCACGCCACGCAGGCCGTGCATTTGCCATCGTTTGCCGCGCCGGAGTTCCAAGGAAAATCCAAAGCGGGACCACATGGCGACTTCATCGCCGAGTTTGATCACATCGTCGGCGAATTGATGCGTGAACTCGAAAAGCATGACCTCGCGGGAAACACGCTCGTCATCCTCAGCAGCGACAACGGCCCCGAAGTGGCTAGCATCGTCCACATGCGTGCCGATCATGCTCACGACGGCGCAAAACCCTGGCGCGGCATCAAGCGAGATGCGTGGGAAGGCGGCCATCGCGTGCCTTTCATCGTCCGCTGGCCCACGAAAGTGAAAGCGGGCACCACCAGCGATCAAACCCTCTGCCTCACCGACATCATCGCCACCGTCGCGGCGATAACCGGTGCTGAGTTGCCGCACAATGCCGCCGAGGACAGCTTCAACATGCTGCCCGCCCTCGAGGGCACCGCCACAGCACCCGTTCGTCCGTATTTGATCACTCAGGCCTTTGGTGGGCAGCGCACACTTTCGATTCGTCGCGCGAACTGGAAATACATCGCCCACCGCGGCTCCGGCGGAAACAACTATGACAAAGGCGAGCTGAAGCCCTACGCCCTGCCCGAAACCGATCCCGAAGCCCCCGCCCAACTCTACAACCTCGAAACCGATCCACGCGAAACCACCAACCTCTTCTTCAAACATCCCGAAGTCATCGCCGAACTCAAAGCCCTGCTCGACAAGTCCATCACCGAAGGCCGCAGCGCCCCAACATCGCCATGACACCTGTTTCCATCTTCAATGACGTGATTGGCCCCGTGATGCGTGGCCCATCCAGCTCGCACTGCGCGGCGGCGTTGCGCATTGGTCGGCTCGCCCGCGACTTGATGGATGGCGAGATCACCGAGGTGCTGGTCGAGTTTGATCGCGAAGGTTCGCTGCCCACCACGCACGACAGCCAAGGCAGCGACATGGGATTGTTTGGCGGCTTGCTCGGCTGGGACGCGGACGATGAACGTCTTCCAAATTCGGCCAAGGCACTTGATGAGGCAGGGATCAAGTTGCGCATCGAAACCGTCGATGTCGGTGATCCGCATCCGAACACATATCGGCTGACGCTGCGCAACGAACGCGAAACGCACTCCCTCATCGCCATTTCGACTGGTGGCGGCATGATGGAGGTGCTCAGCATCGACGGCGTGCCGATGCATATGGACGGCGGGTATCACGAAACGCTGATTTGGCTGCCGAAAAGTGATTCAGACACTCCTGTCTGCACTTCGGCATTTACAGAGGGAGACAAGAGTGTCTGCATCACGCACGACCTAGGCGAAACAAAGCTCATCCAAGTCAAAGCGGCCGCATTTGTCCCGTCTGACCTATTCAACCCTATTTCAGTCAAACGGCTCGCTCCGGTGCTGCCCGTGCCATCACGCAAAGACATGCGTGTGCCCTTCACGAGCTGCGAGGACATGCTGAAACACGATGGCGGCCAAAACACGCCACTCTGGCAGCTCGCCATCGATTATGAGCGTGCTCGCGGCGATTTCACCGAGCGTGAGGTCATCGACAAGATGATCGCCATCGTGCGCATCCTGTGCAAGTCCATCGCCAGCGGCATCGCGGGCACAAGTTACGAGGATCGCGTGCTGCACCACCAAAGCGGTAAGTTTGCCGAGATGATGAAAGCAGGCCGCTTGCTGGATGGCGGTGCTTTGAACCGCATCATCCTCAACGTCACGGCTTTGATGGAGGTGAAAAGCAGCATGGGCGTCATCGTGGCTGCACCCACGGCGGGGGCTTGTGCCGCTTTGCCTGGCGCGGTGATTGCCATGGCCGAGTCGATGGACAAAGACGACGAAGAAATGGCCAAGGCAATGCTCGCCGCCGGAATGATCGGCGTCTTCATCGCCACACGTTGGACCTTCGCTGCCGAGGTCGGTGGTTGCCAGGCGGAGGGTGGCTCTGCCGCCAGCATGGCAGCGGCGGCGCTTGTCACACTCGCCAGGGGCACACGCGATCAATCCATCGCGGCGGCCTCGATGGCATTTCAGAGCATGTTGGGCCTGATCTGTGACCCGATAGCCAATCGCGTCGAAGCTCCCTGCCTCGGCAAAAACGTCATGGCCGCCAGCAACGCGCTCTCATGCGCAAACATGGCCCTCGCTGGTTTCGATCCGCTCATCCCGCTGGACGAAGTCATCGAAGCCGCGAAGCAAGTCTCCAACATGATGCCGCGAGAGCATCGCTGCACCTCGCTCGGTGGTCTGGCGATCACACCGACGTCGATGGAAATTGAACGCAAACTTGCCGCGCTAAAAGGAAAGGGTTGCGGCAGTTGCGCTTGCCATTAGGAGCCTCTTCCAAGTAATTCATCACTGCGTGCACCCCTACCCCAGCCGCACACTGCTCTTCTTGTCCAACTTCAAAACATCACCAACCTTCCAATCAGGCACGGCTTTCGGATCAGTGATTTTTTCGCCATTCAATTGGATGCTGCCTCCTTGAATCAGCCTTCGAATATCCCCATTTGACTTCGGCGTTCCAAGCACCTCTGCAAAAGCGTGCGCCACAACGGCAATGACATCCCGAGCCTCCGGTAAGATCAAAACAGGAAGATCGGCACTCGCCAAATCCCGCTTAGAAAATCGCAAATCCCAGTCCGCAAGGCAGGCCTCAGCCGCAGTCGCGTCATGATAAAGGGTCACGCACTTCGCTCCCAAAGCTTTCTTTGCTGCCATTGGGTGTAGCGTCGCATCCATGACCTCCCCCAGCACCAGCAAATAGTACTTCGCCATCAACTCATCCGGTATACTCATCAGCTTCCCAAACATGTCCTTCGCTTCATCTGTCACACCCACATAATTGTTGAGGGACTTGCTCATCTTCTTCACCCCATCCAGCCCCTCCAGTAGCGGCAGTGTCATACACACCTGAGGCTCCTGTCCCTCCTCTTTCTGCAGATCCCGTCCCACCAGAATATTGAACAATTGATCACTCCCACCGATCTCGACATCCGCCCGCACGACCACTGAATCCCACCCCTGCATGATCGGATACTGGATCTCATGCAACCGCACCTCCGTCCCCTCTTGTACCCGCGTCTTGAAATCTTCCCTTTGAAGCATCTGCTGCAGAGTCACCCGCGCATTCAGCCGAATCACCTCCATGAATGGCATCTCTTTGAACCAATCCCCATTGTAAACCACCTCTGTTTTCGAGCGATCCAACACCAGAAAGGCCTGCTCCGTATAAGTTGCCGCATTCGCCATGACCTGTTCATAAGTCAGTGGTGGTCGCGTCGAAGTCCTTCCGCTTGGGTCACCAATCATTGCCGTAAAATCCCCAATAATCAGCACAATATGATGCCCTAAATCTTGAAATTGCCTCAGCTTCCGCAACCCAACTGCATGCCCCAAGTGAATGTCCGGCGAAGTAGGGTCCACCCCCATCTTAACTCTCAATGGCTTCCCCCGACCCAGTTTCTCAAGCAACTCCTTTTCACTGTGCAGAGTCACGATGCCGCGTTTAAGGATGTCGAGTTGTTCGTTGGCAGAATGCATAAACTTGGGGGCTGAATAGTGAGCGCTAAGCATTGACCCAAATACCAAGATTGACAGGACTTTTTCATGGAAGTCTTCCGCCATAGAGCTTTCTTGCGTTTGTAATGACTCGTCTCACCGCCACACTTTTGCTCATTTTCCTAGCCACCATTCATGCCCAGGTGCCCCTAAAAACACCTGACCAATGGATGCAAGTCGGCGTCGACGCCTTCTTTGACGCACGCATTGCTGATTCCGAAAAAGCCTTCGACGAAGTCCTAGCCGCCGCACCTCAGGCTAAACCCCAACTCTGGCAGCGAGGCCTCGCGCTCTATTATGCCAAACGTTACCAGGACGGTCGCGACCAGTTCGAGACCCACCAAACGGCCAACTCGAACGATGTCGAAAACGCCGCCTGGCACTTTCTATGTGTCGCCCGCCTCGATGGCGTCGAGGCTGCCCGCAAAGCTCTAATTCCGATCGAAGGCGATACCCGCGTGCCCATGAAACAAGTCCACGCTCTTTTCGCAGGAAACGGCAGCGTCGAAGCCGTCCTCACCGCCGCGAGCGAAGGCGACGAATCCCCTCGCCGCCGCAACCACCTCTGCTACGCTCACCTCTACCTGGGTCTTTACTTCGAAGCCCTCGGCGACGACGCAAAAGCCAAAGATCACATCCTCAAAGCAGCCACCGACTACGAAATGGATCACTACATGGGCAAAACAGCGATCACTCATGCCAAAGTCCGTGGGTGGCTCCCCAAATGAAATCGGTGGGTCATCTCAGTAAAAAATCAATGCGGCCGCCTTTTTCCCTGTTGCTGCCCTTAGAAAAGACCCCTTAATATCTACCCATGTCGGCCGACCCCGGTTCGGATGAAAGATATTGGCAAGGTGCCGTCCGTGGCCTGTCGCGACGCATCCACTTTGGCTGGTGGTTGGATCACTGGTTGACCCTGCTAATTCCAGTCAGCTTCATTGGCACCGCCGTTATTCTTTGCCTTCGCTTCTGGCAAGGCCTTCCAACTCAAACAGCCATCAAAGGTGTCGCAGCGTGCTCGTTAATGGCAGCGATCGCAGCCTACTTTTGGATGAGGCGTCACCGCGAATCGCTCAGCGCCACACGCGTCCGCCTCGAAGATGCCCTCGGACTCAAAACTCGCCTTTCCGCCGCCGCTACGCGCATCGGCCCTTGGCCCGCCAGCCACCGAGACCTCATTCTCCCCGTCACTTTCCGCCCCAACCGTTCCGTAGCCATGGTCACCATTGGTGTCGCCCTCCTCACCACCGCCCTACTTGTCCCTATCGCCCGAAAGCAACCCGACAATCCCCGCGTCATCGAACCCCCTTCCGCCCTCCAGGAAGTCCAGGCTTGGCTGGACAACATCAAAAAGAACGAAGCCGCAAATCCCGAGTCCATCGAACAGGTCGAAGAAAAAATGACCGAACTCCTTCAGCGCCCCGCACAGAACTGGTATGAGCACGCCAACCTCGAAGCCGCCGACCACCTTCGCGATGTTACTGCCGCCGATCTCCAACAACTCTCTCAGAACCTCGCCGATGCCGAGCGCGCCGCCAACGCCCTCTCCGCTTCCGCTGCGGGCTCAGGCCTCCCCCAAGCTGCCAAGGACTCCCTCGAACAGGCCCTCCAAAATGCTTCTCAATCCATGCAAGGTGCCGGCATGCAACCCGGCGGCGACCTGATGGACGCCCTCAAAAGCATCGACCCCTCTCAACTCTCCAACATGAGTTCGGATCAACTCAAGGACCTGGCTCAACAACTCGCCCAAAACCAACAATCCCTCCAGGAAGCCCTCAAAAACTCTCCCAACCTCGACCTTTCCAACATCCCTGAGGGTCGACCCGGCAAAGGCGAAGGTGAAGGCGAGGGCGACAAAGAAGGCCCCGGAAAAGGTGCACCCAAACGAGGTCCAGGCACCGCCCCTGTGACACTCGCCTCCGAAGACACTCAACTCGACACCAACAAAATCGAGTCCCTGAAGAACCCCCTCGACCTTTCACGCCTTGCCACAGGCGATGCTCTGTCAGTTACAAACGGTGCCGCCAAAGTGGATCCCAAAAAATACACCGGCCCCCAGCAAGGCGGCACCACCGCCTCCCCCGGCGATGGCGGCTCTGCGGTCTGGCAAAACGCCCTCATCCCAGCCGAACGCGAAACCCTCAAGCGCTTCTTCAAATAGGATTAATCCTCAAAAATTCAAAGCTCTACGTTCAAGCCATGCACCATCCCCTCACCGAAATCGAATCCGCCAACGCTGCCTCGCAAATCGACCAACTCCGACAGTCCCTGCGCAGCGTTCTCTTCGGCCAGGATTCTCTCATTGAGAACGTCCTCACCGGTCTCCTTGCACGTGGTCACATCCTCCTTGAAGGCCTCCCCGGTCTCGGCAAAACCGAACTCGTCAAAGGTCTTTCCAAGTCCCTTGGCCTCGATGCCAAACGCATCCAGTTCACCCCCGACCTCCTCCCAGGCGACATCACCGGCAATCCCATGCTCCAGGAGACCGAAACCGGCCGCCGCTTCATCTTTCAGCCCGGCCCGCTCTTCGCCAACTTGGTCCTCGCCGACGAAATCAACCGCGCCTCCCCCAAGACCCAATCCGCCCTTCTTGAGGCCATGCAAGAGCGCCGCGTCACGGTCATGGGCGAGACCCATCTTCTCCCAGACCCCTTCTTCGTCCTCGCCACCCAAAACCCCATCGAACTAGAAGGAACCTATCCCCTACCCGAGGCCCAACTCGACCGTTTCCTCTTCAAACTCGAAGTCCGCGCCAACGATGCAGCCACCCTGGAACAAATCGTCCTCCACCGTGAAATCGGCGTCGAACCCCAAGTCGCCCAAGTCCTCTCCCGGGAAAACCTCGCCAGTCTGCTCGAACTCGTCCGCCGCGTTTTCATGCCTGTCCCCGTCGCCAACTTCATCGCCCGCCTCGTTCACGCCACTCAACCCGGCCAGCCCCACGCAGGCGGTATTCACTATGGCGCTAGCCCTCGCGCTGCCCTCGCCCTCGCCGCTGCCTCCAAAGCGCGCGCTCTCATCGAAGGTCGCCTTAACGCATCCTACGAAGACGTCCGCCACGCCGCCCCCCACGTCCTCCGCCATCGCCTCCTCCTCGACTACCGCGCCAAACTCGAAGGCCTCACCCCCGACCTTCTGATCGCTCGCCTTCTCGAACACACGCCCGCCCAGGACGCCCCCCTCCCATCCTCCCTCAAAGCAGCCAAGCTTTGATCGCTCGCCAATCTCCATTTCTCGTCCCCACATGCGGCTTCTTCTCACTTTCACCTTCCTCCTCGTCTCATCCAGTCTCAAAGCCGCAGGAGGCTTCTCCCATAGCGTCTCCATGGACCCCGAGACCCGGGACAGCATCACTGTCTCATCGTTTATGGATAACCTTCCCATGGTCGGCTTCATGCCTCTCCACATCGTCATCGACAATCGCTCCACCGAAGATCGCCAATGGGCACTCGATCCCATTTCCATGCGCATGGGAGGCGACTGGATAAACGCCTCCTGGACCTTTCCCGTTAAAGCCGGCTCCAAGGCCGAATTCGACATCCTTGTCCCCTTGAAGGCTTCGAATTTCAACTACCGATGGGGAGCCCAATTCTCCTGGAGCGGTCCCGGCGTTGACTCTCCGATGATGCAACTCCCTCAAACCAGCCCCAACTCGGCCACTCAAAAAACCCCTTTTCTCGGTTTGAGCGACTCTCTCCACGCCAAACACTGGGGCACGATTCAAGCCTCCGATTCGAGCCTCATCGCCACCTCCCTTGATCTCTCCCAAGCCCCTGCCGACTGGCGCGCCTACATCGGTCTCGATCAAATCCTCATGACAGCCCAAGAATGGCTGGCCTTTCCCTCCGACAAAAAACAAGCGCTCAAACAAGCCCTCGCCACCGGATCTGACATCGCTTTCATCTGCAACAACCCCGAAGATGCCTCCCTCATCCGGCAATCCTTTGGCCGCCAGGATGCTACCAATTCCTGGCGCGTCGGAGCCTCCAATGTCGACCTTCTAATCGACAAATCCGATTCCTCCCATCGAATCCAGAATCTTCTTCGCAAAACCGACGGCAAAGCGTCGCATCTGGGCGATCATCGCCTTTCTGCCTTCCTCGATCAAGCCGTTACCGAGATCAGCACAGCCGGTCCGTTGGTCCTCATTTTCATCGTGCTTTTCGGCATTATTGCGGGCCCTGTGAATCTCTTTGTCTTCGCTCCCTCGGGTCGCCGTCATCGCCTCTTTATCACGACGCCCTTGATCTCCTTCATCGGAGCCATCATCCTAGCGGCCGCCATTTTCATTCAAGATGGCACCGGTGGCACTGGCACTCGCCTGCTTCATATTCAAGTCCTGCCAGATCAAAAACAGCTCGTCATCCAGCAGGAGCAAGCTTCCCGCACGGGCCTCCTCATCGGTAGCAGTTTTCAGCCTCCCCCTGGCACCTGGATTCAACCTCTCCCTGGTCAGGAATTCGGTCGATCAAACACCAGCTTCACGATTGATCCTTCCGGCACTTACACCGGCGGCTGGTTCCGTAGCCGCACCCGCCAAAATCAATTCGTCACCTCTGTCCGTCCCTCCCGCGCCGCCATCGAATTCACCCCTGGCCCTAGCCCCTCCATCGTCTCCTCCATCGAGGTCGAACTCGATACCCTCTTCCTCCTTGATCCCCAGGGCCAAGCATGGACCGCCACCAACGTCCGGCCCGGCGAGCGCGTCACCCTCACCCAAGCCGAGCCCAGTGCACCTCGCAATTGGTGGGATAAACAAATCGCCGACCACAAACTCTCCAGCACCCTCAACGCCAACACCAAAGCCGTTACAAGCCAAAAAGCCCACTTTTACGCCACCTCCCCCGACCCACGTTCATTCCCCATCGAAACCCTCCCATCCATCCGCTGGAAGACTCCACTCACCCTCCTTTCCGGACCCATCGTCATCAAATAATCCACATCCTCAATCCTGTTAATCCTCACAAAATCCCGCAAATCCTGTCCCATACAATGCCCGCCACCGAACCCATCGTCGAAGTCCGCGACCTCGACCGCCGCTTCGCCCAGGTCCACGCCGTCAAAGGCATCTCCTTTGACATCCACCCCGGCCAGGTCGTCGGCTTCATCGGTGCCAACGGCGCCGGAAAAACCACCACCATGCGCATGATGGCCACCCTAGAGCGCCCCAGCGGCGGCAGCATCCGCATCGCTGGACATCATGTCGTCCGCGACCCCGCCGCCGTTCGCCAAGTCATCGGCTGGATGCCCGACAACTACGGCACCTACGCCAACATGAATGTCTTCGAGTATCTCGACTTCTTCGCCCGAGCCTACGGCCTCCGCAGCGCCAAACGCCGCTCGCGCGTCGAAGAAATCCTAGACTTCGCCGACCTCACCCCTCTCGCCGATCGCCCCATCAACAAACTCAGCAAAGGCATGGGCCAGCGCCTCTGTTTTGGCCGCATGCTGCTCCCGGATCCCCAGTTCCTCATCCTCGACGAACCTGCGGCCGGCCTTGACCCCAAAGCCCGCATCGAGTTCAAGAACCTCGTCCGCATCCTCGCCCAGCAAGGCAAAACCCTCTTCATCTCCTCCCACATCCTCTCCGAACTCGGCGAAATGTGCGACACCCTCCTCTTCATCGACTCCGGTAGAATCGTCTACCACGGCGACTCCGAACAACTCCGCCGCGGCAAACAAACCGGCTCCAATGGCCTACCTTCCGCCACTCAAGTCATCGACATCTCCGTCATCGGCGACCCTGCTCCGCTCCTCGACTGGATCTCCCTCCGCCCCGGCATCAAACTCCTCGACAAACGCCGCGACGGAGCCCGCCTCGAACTCGAAAGTGGCGACGATGAAGCCCTCTCCATCATGTTGAAACAAATGGTCACCGAAGGCCTGCTCATCACCGAGTTCCACCGCGTCGAACGCAAACTCGAAGACGCCTTTGTCGACATGGTCCGCGGACTCCAAACCCCGCCGCCCCTGCCCGGCCTCAACTCCCCATCCTAGCGCCCCCTGAAATCACCGCCCCTCATCACCAGCGAATGGCCGGACTGGATGAATCCCATCCTGGTCAAAGAACTGCGTCAAAGCCTCCGCAGCCGCTGGTTCGAAATCATTTTCCTCTGGCTCTGCGCCAGCCTCACCCTCATCACCGCCATCGGTTCCGCGATCAACGCTAAAAACGGCACCACCGTCCTCTTCTGGATCGCTGTCGCCACCACCTTCCACCTCCTGCTTCCCTTTCGCACCGTCCTCTCCGCACGCGACGATCGCCAGCGGGGCAACTTCGAACTCATCCGTGTCGCCGGTCTCAGTGCTGAAAAGCTCACAAACCAGCGCATCACCGCCCTCCTCTTTCACACCTTAACCCTCGCCAGCCTCGTCCTCCCCTTCGTGATCTTGCGCTACTTTCTTGGCGGGATCGAAATATCCAGCGAACTCACCTACCTCGTCCTGCTCACCCTTGGTACACCCGTCGTCGGCAGTGCCTTCCTCTGGGTTTCTACGACCGGCGCCGCCGGTCGTGTCCTCCTCGCCGGTCTCTTCTTTGTTCTGCTCCCCGCATATGAGTCTTTAACCTTTGCCGCCGCCTTCACGCCCGCTGCCGGCGCCTTGCCCGCCTTCGTGGTCTGGACCTTCGGATCCGTCATCGGCACCCTGGTCTCGCAAGCCTTCGCCTCCGAAGGCTTCCTCCTCCATACCCTCACTTCCAACTCCTAAACCACCCAGCTTTCATCCTTCACCATTCAAACTTCAGCCTTCGAAGTTCAACGTTCCCATCCCCCATGCCTGCCTCCGCCGCTACGCTTCTCCCCCCCAATGACTTCCCTGACTGGCTCAGCCCCATCGTCGTTAAGGAACTCCGCCAAGGCCTAAAAAGCCGGGCTTTTGTCAGCATCGCCACCATCCTCCAGGGCGGCATGGCCTTGATGTTTGTCCTCGCCGCGCTCAGTCGGATGAGCCCTGGTGGCAGTGGTGTCGAGACCCTCAGCGGCTTCTTTTGGTTCATGCTTTGGGTCCCACTGATCTTCGTCATGCCCGGGCGCGCCCTTCAAGCCATCGCCGAAGAAAACAAAGTCCAGACTCTCGAACTCGTTCAGATGACCCGCATGCAGTCACTCCGAATCGCTTTTGGCAAATGGCTCGCCCTCACCGTCCAAAGCCTCCTCCTCGTCCTCGCCATCCTCCCCTATTTCGTCCTACGCTACTTCTTCGGCGGCGTCGACCTCGTTCATGATTTGACCACCTTGCTTTCACTCATCGCCCTCTCCATGGTCCTCACTGCCTCAGGCTTGGCAGCTTCCACTCTGAAAACCGGACTCCGAATCGTCCTCGTTGTCGTCTCCACCGGGATCCTCCTAATCGGGGGTCAAGCCTTCGCCATGATGACCGCCTTCGGTGTCGGAGGACCCTTCGGTGGCTTCGGTTGGCCCAGTGAACCTTGGCTCTACGGCATCGCAACCCTGATCCTCCTCGCCGCTCACGTCCTCTTTTTCCTCGTGCAAGCTGCTGGCCATCTCTCGACCCAAGTCGAAAGCTACTCTCCCAAAAAACGCAGCCTCGCGCTCGTCTCCGTCCTCGTGATCCTCGGCGCTTGGATCCTCTACAGCCAAACCCGCATCGATCTTCGCATCCTCGCCCTTCTCACTCCACTCATCCTCTGGTCCGTCGCCGAAGCCCTCGTCGAACTCAACGACCCCGATTGGCTCATCGGCCAGCACCAGCCTCTCTGGAAACTCCCCGCCCGCCCCGGTTGGTCAGGCGGCCTTTTCTTTGCTCTCATCATCTTCGCCCTCATCTTCGCAGGCGTCCTCATAGGTAGCCAACCCGAAGACCTGGAAGCCATTCAAAAAAGTTTCGTCATCTTCATCGGCGCCGTCATCACCCCCGCCATTCTCCTCACGCTCATGCCGCGCATCAAACAGCGCCTCCTGCTCTACTGGCTCATCCACCTCCTCTTCGCTGTCGCCTTCACCGTCGCCCTCCTGATCTCTAGCCGACCTGGACTCAGCGAAGAAACCGCTCTCGCCTATCTCGCCCCCCTCCCTCCTGCCATCGCTCTCGCCTGCATGCATCAGGACATGGACATCGACTTCATCCGCACCGTGTTCCCGGTCACCGCCATCGTAACCACCATCCTCCTCGCCCTCTTCCTCATCTCAGCTGTTCTGGCCTTGAAATCCAGACGTCTAACCGAAAACCGTTAATCAAATCGGAACACTCGCACCGCTGCCTTCGCTAGTTCCTCATCCAGTCCCGTCAGTCCCTTGGGTCGGTGCGTCATGATTCGCACCCGCACCTTCTTCCAGCCCACCATCATTTCAGGATGATGATCCATTCCCTCCGCAACCTCCCCCAATCGCCGAACAAACTCGATCCCATCGAGGTAGGACCCAAACTCAAACACCTTCTCAAGCCCACCCTCCACAACCACCCATCCCGGCAATCGCCCCAACAGCGCCAACACTTCCCCCTCATCCAATAACCGTCGCTGATCCGAATTGCTCACCCAGCATTCAAAGCCAACCCCAGCGACTCTCAAGCCGAATCCACCATCGGCTCGCAATATCCCACTCTAAATCACGTCCTCTCACCATGCCTGATCTATCCCGCAGACACGCCGTCAAACTCGGACTCAGCAGCCTCGCCGCCATCGGCACCAGCCGTGCCGACTCCCCACCTGCCCCTCATCCCTTCCTCACACCCGCCACCGACTTCGAAGACGTCTCCCGCGGCACCCCCAAACCCCACACCCTCACCGGCGATGCCCTCCTCCGCGCCCGCCTCACCCCCGACACCTGGCGCCTCCACATCGATATCGACCCCACAACCACCGATGTCGTCACCCAGAAAGCCCAGATCGAAGCCCCCGTCACCCTCGACTACCCCACCCTCCTCGATCTCGGCAAAAAGCACCGCGTCCTGTTCCTCAAAGCCATGCAGTGCCTCAACATCGCCAACCCTCTCGGCCAGGGCCTCTGGGAGGGCGTTCCTCTGCGCGATGTCCTCCGCCTCTGCGGCCCCATGTCAAACGTTCGCCGAATCTACTTCTGGGGCTATCACAACGACGACCCCAAACAGCGCTTCCAGTCCTCCCTCAGTTACACTCAGGTCATGGAGACACCCCCCGGCGAGCTCCCCGTCTTCCTCGCCTACAAACTCAACGGCGAACCCCTCTCCCTCGAACGCGGCGGCCCCGTCCGCATGGTAGTCCCCTGGGCTCACGGCTTCAAATCCATCAAATGGCTCCAGGAAATCCGCCTCACCAACCTCTACCAATCCAACGACACCTACGCCGAAAAAAACAACGACCCCGAATCCCACCTCAAAACCGCCGCCTACCTCGACCCCGTCACCCCCGGCAACCCCGTCTGGGTCCGCGGCCTTGCCATCAGCGGCTTGTCCGGCCTCGCCCGCGTCGAGTACTGGGTCCGCCCCGCAGGCCAACCCCTCACCGACACCGACCCCGCCTGGGAAACCGCCGACTGGAAACCCTGCACCCTCGCCCCACCCCCAGACTGGCCATCCATTCTCCCCAAAGGCATCGCCGCTCGCGACATCCTCGGCTTCGACAAAACCACCGGCCAACCCCTCACCTGGCCCCCCCGCTACAGCATGGTCAGCTACTCCGCCGCTCTCCACGGCCTCAAGCCCGGCAAATACGAGGTCCGCACCCGCACCATCGACCTCAACGGCTACGCTCAACCCGAACCCCGCTCCATCCAGAAATCCGGCAAAAACGGTATCCAAATGCAACCCTTCGAAGTCACCTGAACCGCGCTTCCGCCCCGTTTTCATGCTGACAGCATCCCGCGACCATGCTTTCCTGTTCCTCACCCGATTTCGCACCCGCCCATGTCCGTCCCCACTTCCCCCACCCCCA
>Ga0164292_10001222_pt1 | contig 20614 bp, 26 predicted proteins | sample GEODES117metaG_FD_111486 | JGI IMG/M metagenome (GOLD analysis project Ga0164292, IMG submission 111486) | Eutrophic lake water microbial communities from Lake Mendota, Wisconsin, USA - GEODES117 metaG | ecosystem: Environmental > Aquatic > Freshwater > Lake | place: USA: Lake Mendota...
ATGGACAAGGTGCTGCCGGCCGCGGAACAAAAGGCCGCTGCCACCAAGACCCGGCTGCACGCTGGCGAGACCGACGAGGTCTTGCTCAAGAAGCTGCTGGAAGACCACAACCGCTGGACCGGCAGCAAACGCGCCCGCGAGCTGCTGGACAACTGGGAGCAGGCCCGGGCGAAGTTCGTCAAGGTCTTCCCCAACGAGTACAAGCGCGCCCTGGGCGAAATGCACGAGCGCGAAGTGGCCGAGGCCAGCACCGGCAACAACGTCCAAGCCGCCGTGCGCGACGGCGTGGCCGCAGCCTGATGAGGCCCACCCCCCGACGCGCCTTCGGCGCCTCCCCCTCAAGGGGGCGCCACCGGCAGACCGGCAAAGCCGGCTCCGCTGTGGCCCCGGGCAGTCATTGGAATCACTGAAGAATATTCGGAGCAATAGCATGGGAAAAATCACCGGCTTCATGGAGTTCGAGCGCCTGGAAGAGGGCTACAAGCCCGTTCCCGAGCGCGTTAAGCACTACAAAGAATTTGTCATCGGCCTCGATGACAGTCAGGCCAAGCAGCAAAGCGCCCGCTGCATGGACTGCGGCACGCCGTTTTGCAACAGCGGCTGCCCAGTCAACAACATCATTCCGGACTTCAATGACCTGGTGTTTCGCGAAGACTGGGAAGACGCCTTCACCGTCCTGGACTCGACCAACAACTTTCCCGAGTTCACCGGCCGCATCTGCCCCGCGCCTTGCGAGGCGGCCTGCACGCTCAACGTGAACGACGACGCGGTGGGCATCAAGTCCATTGAGCACGCCATCATCGACCGCGCCTGGGAGCATGGCTGGGTCAAGCCCCGTCCGGCCGATGTCAAGACCGGCAAAAAAGTCGCTGTCGTCGGCGCCGGCCCCGCCGGCCTGGCCGCAGCCCAGCAGCTGGCCCGTGTCGGCCATGACGTGACCCTGTTCGAGAAGAACGACCGCATCGGTGGCCTGCTGCGTTACGGCATTCCCGACTTCAAGATGGAAAAGTCGCACATCGACCGCCGCGTCGAGCAGATGAAGGCCGAAGGTGTCACCTTCCGCACCGGCGTGATGGTGGGCGAACTGCCCAAAGACTCTAAGGTGACCAACTGGGCCAAAGAGACCATCTCTCCCGAGCAGCTCAAAAAAGAATTCGACGCGGTGCTGCTCACTGGCGGCGCCGAGCAGTCTCGTGATCTGCCGGTGCCCGGCCGCGATCTCGAGGGCGTGCACTTCGCCATGGAGTTTTTGCCGCAGCAAAACAAGGTCAACGCCGGCGACACGCTCAAGGGTCAGCTGCGTGCCGATGGCAAGCATGTCATCGTGATCGGCGGCGGTGACACCGGCAGCGACTGCGTGGGCACCAGCAACCGCCACGGCGCCCAGAGCGTGGTGCAGTTCGAGCTCATGCCCCAGCCGCCCGAGCAGGAGAACAAGCCCCTGGTTTGGCCTTACTGGCCGACCAAGCTGCGCACCTCGTCCAGCCATGAAGAGGGCTGCGAGCGCGAGTTCGCCATCGCCACCAAGGAATTCATCGGCGAAAAGGGCAAGGTCACCGGCCTCAAGACCGTCCGCATCGAGATGAAAGACGGCAAGATGGTCGAAGTGTCTGGCACCGAGCAGATCATGAAGGCCGACCTGGTGCTGCTGGCCATGGGCTTTGTGGCCCCGGTCGCCACCGTGCTTGACGCTTTCGGCGTCGACAAGGACGGCCGCGGCAACGCCAAGGCGACGACCGAGGAGTCCGGTGGCTACGCTACCAACGTGGCCAAGGTCTTTGCCGCCGGCGACATCCGCCGCGGCCAGTCCCTGGTGGTCTGGGCCATCCGCGAAGGCCGGCAGGCGGCGCGTGCGGTGGACGAGTTCCTGATGGGGGCGAGCGTTTTGCCGCGTTGAGTGACGCGACGGGCCCCCGGTTGATCAGCTGCGGACGCTGGGGGCGCGCAAAGAGGGATTGGGTTTCTGGTCCCTTCCTTTTGAGCGGAGCGTCGCATGGCCGACGGTGCGCTGCTCCGACCAGCGCTCGAACTGATTGACAGAAGTGTATCCCATTGAATACACTCTGGCATGGCAAAGATCTATACGACGGAAGTATTTGATCTGTGGTTCGGGTCTCTACGTGACAGTCTCACCCGTCGCCGAATCCAGGCGCGCATCGATCGGGTCGAAGACGGAAACCTCGGGGACCACAAGTCATTGGGCGAGGGGGTCTTTGAATTGAGGATTCATCATGGCCCTGGATATCGCGTCTACTTTGCCCAGCGCGGGGAGGCGATCGTGATCCTCTTGGCCGGGGGCGACAAGTCGAGTCAAGCCAGGGATATCCAAATTGCGCAGGAGCTGGCGCGTCAACTGAAGGAGTAACAGATGGCTGCCCTCAAGCTACGTGAATGGAACAGTGCCGAGCACCTCAAGACCGAGGAGGACATGGCGCTTTATCTGGAGGCTTGCCTGCAGGAGGCGGGGGATGACGCCGCCTTCATCGCCAAGGCCCTGGGCACGATTGCCCGCGCCAAAGGGATGTCCGAAGTCGCGCGCGACACCGGTCTGGGCAGAGAGAGCCTCTACAAGGCGCTCTCGGGGGAAGGAAACCCCAGCTTCGCGACCATTCTCAAAGTCACCCGAGCGCTCGGGATCCAGTTGCACGCTGGCCCTGTGCGTGCTGTCTGACCCGGCGCAAAGCCGGGCCTGCGCTAGCGCGCTGAATCAGCGCGCCAAAAAGCCCCGCGCCTTCAAAGCCTCGGCCAGCCGGTCGCGCCCCCTCATGGCTTCCGGGCCGCGAACGCGGTGCAGCGAGTGCTCGGCCCAATCGCCGTTGGTCTTCATCTGTTGTGACTTGTAGAAGTCCACCATCGTGGCCACGTAGCGGTCGACGGGCTCGCCCTGGGCTGCCGTGTCGTAGCGTTCCCGGTGGAGCACGGCATCGATCGGCAGGCGTGGTTTGATGGAGGTTGGCTGCGCCGGGTCGGGGTAGCCCACGCACATGCCAAAGACGGCGACGGTGCGTGGCGGCAGGCCCAGTTCGGCGGCCACTTCTTCTGGCCTGTCACGCATGCCGCCGATGTAGACCACCCCCAAGCCCTGCGCCTCGGCGGCCACCGCGGCGTTTTGCGAGGCCAGTGCAGCGTCCATCGCGCCGACCAAAAGCAGCTCGAGGTAGTCCAGTCCGTCACGCGGTCGATTGCGTCGCTCCCCCACTGCCTCAAGCCGAGCGAGATCTGCCAGCCAGACCAGGTACAGCGGGCACTCGCGGATATGGCGCTGGTCTCCCCCCAGGCGTGAGAGCCGCTCCTTGGCGGCCGGATCCTCCACCGCCACCACGCTCCAGGTTTGCAGGTTGGACGAGGTCGACGCCGACTGGGCGGCGGCAATCATCATTTCAAGCGCCTGCGCCGGTACCGGCTGCGGCGTGTAGGCGCGCACCGAACGGTGACTCAGAAGCAAGGCGAGCGCGGGATCATCCGCGACGTCCGGCAGTGAAGGGGCATCGGCGCCGTAGCGCGCCTGGAGCAGGGAGTTGATGTCGGTCTGGGTTGTCATGGGGTCAGATTTCAGCGAGGCATGCGGACGGCCCGTTGGTGGGCCGTGTCAAGGTGGATCAGCGCGGCGCCATGGTGGACGGCTTGATCAGCCGCTTCCAGCGCACCACTTCGTCGCGGATGAACGATTCGAATTCCTGCGGACTGGAGGTCCGTACATCTCCGTCGATCACCGCCAGGCGCTTCTTCACTTCCTGGTCGGCCAGGCTGGTGCGCAGTGCTTGGTGGATCTTGTCGACCACTTCCTTGGGGGTGCCAGCGGGGGCCAGCAAGCCCCACCAGACCACCGCGTTGAACCCGGGCACGCCTTGCTCGGCCACCGTCTTGGCGTCGGGCGCGGACTTGAGTCGGTACTGGCCGGTCGAGGCGATCACCTTCACACGCTTGGCGTCGATCAGGGGCTGGACCTGGGACATGCCTGTGAAGGTGAGGTCGATGTGCCCTGCGGCCACATCGGAGATGGCCGGGCCGGCGCCGCGGTAGGGAATGGTCTGGATGTTGGTGCCGGTGGCCTCCTTGAACAACTCGGCGGCCAGGTGCGCGCCGGAGCCGTCGCCCGAGGTCGAGATATTGAGCTTGCCCGGGTTCTTCTTCGCCAAGGCAATCACCTCCTGCACGGAGTTGGCCTCCAGCGTCGTGCGCGCCACCATCGCGAAGGGGTAGGAGATGACGTGGCTGATGGGGGCGAAATCTTCCGGCGTGCGGTATTTCAGGTTGGGGACCAGCGAGGGGTTGGTCGACAGCGCCGTGCTTGCAAACAGCAGCGTGTAGCCGTCGGGCGTGGCACGCGCGACGAACTCCGAGCCCGTCACGGTGTTACCGCCACCCCGGTTCTCGATCACCACCGGCTGGCCCAGGGCGGCGGAGAAGTTCTCGGCCCAGCTCCGTACGATGAAGTCGCCACCGCCGCCGGCAGCAAAGGGCACGACGATGCGCACGGGGCGGGTGGGCCAGGGGTCTGCCGCGAACACCGGCAGGGCGGCGGCCGCCAGGGCGGCGCACAGCGCACGCCGGGTGAAAGAATTCAGCAGTTGGGCTTTTTTCATTTGCAGGTCTCCTTTTTTGTGTCAATCGGGTGGGCGCTTCAGGCCGGCGGCCGGTGGTGGGCGGTCGCCATCTCCTCAACCATGGTCTTCATCTCGCGCGCCAGGGGGTCGCGCAACTCCTCCAGCACATGGGCTACCAGGCCGATGGCCCGGGCCATCACGCCAATGCCTCGGACGATCTCCCAGGGCAGTCCCAACTCGCAGGCGATGGCCGCAATGGCGCCGGTGGCATTCACGGGCAGGCTTTTGCCCAGGCGGCGGCCGGCCTCCTCGGCGACCGCCTGCATCAGTGCGACGTAGGGCCCCTCAAAGCCTTGTTCTCGGGCGATGGCAAAGAGCGCGGGCGCCCGCGGGTCCACCGGCTTGTGAATGTGGTGGCCGATGCCTGGAACGTTGCCGCCGGCGGCCATCTCGCGCTCCACCAGATCGCGCGCCAGCGCGGCGATGTCGGCGTCGGGATCCGGCTGGGGCATGGCCTGCTGCAGCAAGCGGGCCGCATCCTCCATGCTGCCCACGAACACGCTGCCCAGACCGCACAAGCCCGCGCCCACCGCGGCCTGCATGGCCTCGGGTGCCCCGGCGATCGTCAGCCGAGTGACCAGTGCGCTGGGGGTCAGGCCGTGCTCGACGAGGCAGACCGCGATGGCGTTGAACATCACCGACTCGCGCGGGGTCGGCAGCCGGTCGGTCATCTCGAGAAAAGCCATGTCACCCAGAGACACCTTGCCCAGGATGTCCTTACAGACGTCCAGGCCTTTGACGGTGATGGTGTCGGTGGTGCTCCAGGCGATGTTCGTCTGGATGGTCTTTCGCTTTGCCATGGGTACTTTTGACAATGGTGGGCAGCGTGCCGCCGAAATTCAGGGTGTCGCTTTGCTCGCAAATGTAAACCGGACCCGGACTCGCCCGTTACCTCGTCCGTCACCTCGTCCGGTGTCACCCCGCTGTGTGGCCATCTATTGGCACCACCCGAGGCAGCGCTGCTTGACCCGATGCCACCGTATCATTGGGGAGAAAGTCCCGCCGGTCATCTTCATGCCGCCGGCCTCATCGCGTCCATGCCCCTGACTGCCCCTTCCCCCTTGGTGGAATGCCGAGACTTGCGTTTCGGCTACGGTAACCGCCCCATCCTCGATGGGGTGAGCTTTACCGTGCCGCAGGGCAAGGTGACGGCCCTCATGGGCGCCTCAGGCGGCGGCAAGACCACCGTCTTGCGCCTGATCGGTGGCCAGGTCCGCCCTCAGGGCGGCAGCCTGCGCTTCGAGGGGCAGGAGGTGGCGGCGCTCGACCGCTCCGGCCTCTACGCCATCCGTCGACGCATGGGCATGCTGTTCCAGTTCGGCGCGCTGTTCACAGACTTGTCGGTGTTCGATAACGTGGCCTTTCCCCTGCGCGAGCACACCCACCTGCCCGAGGCGCTGGTGCGCGACATCGTGCTCATGAAGTTGCAAGCGGTCGGCCTGCGCGGCGCGCGTGACCTGATGCCCAGCGAGATTTCCGGCGGCATGGCCCGTCGCGTCGCCCTGGCCCGCGCCATCGCCCTGGATCCAGCGCTCGTCATGTATGACGAACCCTTTGCTGGCCTCGACCCGATCTCCCTGGGCACTGCCGCCCAGCTCATTCGGCAGCTCAACGACGCTCTGGGCATTACCAGCCTCGTCGTCTCGCACGACTTGGAGGAGACCTTCCGCATTGCCGACCAGGTCATCATCCTGGCCGGCGGCAAGATCGCTGCCCAGGGCTCGCCGGCCGAGGTGATGGCCTCTCAAGACCCGCTGGTGCGCCAGTTCGTCCATGCCCAGGCCGACGGCCCGGTCCGATTCCATTACCCCGGTCCCACCGTGGACCAGGACTTTGGCCCAGCCGGCGCGCCAAGCCGGGGAGGGCAGCGATGAGGTTCCTGCACCCCGCACGGGTGGGCTACGCCGTCCGCGGCCAGGTGGCAGACCTGGGCCGTGCCGCTCGCCTCTTCGGGCGCCTGATGCGCCTGTCGGGCCCAACCCTGGCCCGCTTCGGCCTGGTGCGCGACCAGATCCACTTCCTGGGCAACTACTCCCTTGCCATCATCGCCATCTCCGGGCTCTTCGTCGGATTTGTGCTGGGCCTGCAGGGCTACTACATCCTCCAGCGCTACGGCTCTGCCGAAGCCCTGGGCCAGCTGGTGGCCCTGACCCTGGTGCGCGAGCTCGGGCCGGTGGTCACCGCCTTGCTCTTTGCCGGCCGTGCCGGCACCTCGCTTACTGCCGAGATTGGTCTGATGAAGGCCGGCGAGCAGCTGGCGGCGATGGAAATGATGGCGGTGGACCCGGTGCGCCGCATCTTGGCGCCCCGGCTGTGGGGCGGCATCATCGCGATGCCGCTCCTCGGCGCGGTGTTCAGTGCGGTCGGTATCCTCGGCGGATGGGTCGTGGGCGTGGTCATGATCGGAGTCGACTCCGGCTCTTTCTGGAGCCAAATGCAGGGTGGGGTCGAGGTCTGGAAGGATGTTGGCAATGGCCTGGTCAAGAGCTTCGTGTTCGGCATTGCGGTGACCTTCATCGCCCTGTGGCAGGGCTACGAGGCGCACCCCACGCCCGAGGGTGTGTCTCGCGCGACCACCCGCACGGTGGTGAGCGCCTCCCTGACGGTGCTGGGCCTGGACTTCATCCTCACCGCAATGATGTTCAGCCTGTGAGTTGGGCGAACAGTTAGAAGGATTTGCAAGATGGAACGTTCTAAGAATGATGTGTGGGTGGGTCTCTTCGTCCTGGTGGGCGCGGCGGCGATCCTTTTTCTCGCCCTGCAGTCGGCCAATCTGCTGACCCTGAGCTTCCAGTCCACCTACCCGGTGGTCGCCAAGTTCGACAACATCGGCGGCCTCAAGGCCCGTGCTGCGGTCAAGAGCGCCGGCGTGGTGGTCGGTCGGGTGCAGTCGATCACTTTCGATGACAAAAGTTTCCAGGCCAGGGTGACTTTGGCGCTCGAGTCGCGCTACGCTTTCCCCAAGGACAGCTCCCTCAAAATCCTGACCAGCGGCCTGTTGGGTGAGCAGTACATCGGAATCGAAGCCGGCGCCGAAGAAAAAAACCTCGGCACGGGTGATCAGGTGTCCAGCACCCAGTCGGCCGTGGTCCTCGAGAACCTGATTGGACAGTTTCTCTATAACAAGGCCTCCGATGCCGGCGGCTCTGCTGGCAAGCCCGCGGCTGCCGGTACCCCGGCCGCGACTCTCAAGTAATCCATGCGCTTTAAGTCGTCCTTCCATCGTCTGCTGCGCGCCGGGGCCCTGGCCCTGGTAGCGGCCTGGCTGGCGGGCTGCGCGAGCCTGGTCGGGGATCCAACCCACCCGGTTGATCCCTTCGAGCCCATCAACCGCAAGGTGATGGCGTTCAACGACGACCTGGATTCGGCCGTGCTCAGGCCGGTGGCCGTGGCCTACCGCGACCACATGCCCCGGCCGGTCCGGCATGGCGTGAGCAATGTCCTGGGCAATATTGCCGATGTCTGGTCCTTCTTCAACAGCACCTTGCAGCTCAAGCTCCGCCAGGCCGCCGAATTGGGAGGCCGGGTGGTCATCAACTCCTTGTGGGGTCTGGGCGGCCTGGTGGACGTGGCCAGCGACCTTGGCCTTGAGCATCGCTCCGAGGACTTTGGCCAGACTCTGGGCCGCTGGGGTGTACCTTCGGGGCCTTATCTGGTGCTGCCGTTGCTGGGCCCCTCCAGCGTCCGCGACGCCGCCGCCACCCTGACCCTAGACCGCTACATGGACCCGCTGACCCACATTGACCATCTCCCGGTCCGGTTGTCGATGTTCGGCCTGCGCGCGGTCGACACCCGCACCAACCTCCTCAAAGTGACTAACGTTCTAGACGATATCGCGCTGGACCGTTACACCTTCACCCGTGACGCCTACCTGCAGCGGCGGTTCGCCGAGGTCAGCCGGGGTCGACCCGCGCTGCCGCCCCTCGACCCGGGCGACACGTGGGACGGGCGTGACGACAGCCCGGCGCCCGCCGTGCCTGCCGCACCTCCCAGCCCAGCGGGCCCTAAAGTCAACCCGGCCTTGCCATCATCAGGGCTGACCGCGCCAGAGCACAATCCGAAGTTATGAGCACTCCCGCCTTCTCCTTTGCGCTTTCCCGGACCCGCCGCCAGCTGCTGACTCTGGCTGTCCTGCCGCTGTTCCTCGCCCTGGCTACCTCACTGGCCCTCCTGCCAGGTGCCGCCCGTGCGGCCGAGGAATCGCCCGACGCGTTGGTTCGGTCCCTCTCGGAAGAGATGCTCAAGACCATCCGCGCCGACCCCGCACTGCGCTCCGGCGATATGCGCCGGATCATGGCCTTGGTCGATGCGAAGGTCATGCCCAATGTGAACTTCCAGCGCATGACCGCGCTGGCGGTGGGTCCCACCTGGCGGCAGGCCTCCCCCGAGCAGCGCAAGCGCCTGCAGGAGGAGTTCAAGACCCTGCTGGTGCGCACCTACGCAGGCGCGCTCACCCAGATCCAGGATGAGACGGTGGTGGTCCGACCGGTCCGTCTGTCACCCGGTGACACCGAGGTGGTGGTCCGCACCGAAATCCGTGGCCGTGGGGACCCGATCCAGTTGGACTACCGTCTGGAGAAAACGCCCGGTGAGGGCGCAGGCTGGAAGATCTTCAACCTCAACGTTCTCGGCGTCTGGCTGGTCGAGACCTACCGCAGCCAATTCGCCCAAGAGATCAATGCCCGTGGCCTCGACGGCTTGGTCAACGCCCTGGCCGAACGCAACCGGACGGCTGGCAGCCGCCCGCGCAACTGAAGGGCACAACCGCCCGCGTAACTGATTGGCTGGACAGATCGGTTCGACGGATCGGCCCACCCCAGACCTTCTCTCGCCCTGCGCGCGACCACCTCACACTCGAAGCCCATGCCGACCCTGGCCCTGCCCTCCACACTGACCCAAGCTGAGGTGCCTGCCTGCCTGCAGGCCCTGGCTGCGGCCTGCGCCCCGACGGATGCAGGAGCGGGCGTGGGTGTGGGTAGTGCCGCAGCCCAGACCCTGGTGGCCGATGCATCAGCCTTGGCGCACTTCGACTCCTCGGCCCTGGCGATCCTGCTCGAGGCCCGTCGGCTGGCCGCAGCCCGCGGCCTGAGCTTTTCAGTGCAGGGCCTGCCCGTGCGCCTGGCTGGTCTGGCCGCGCTTTACGGCGTGGGCGACCTTCTGTCCGGCCAATAGCAGCCTAGCCGCCTAAAATGGCGGGTTCCCATGCCCGCCGCCATCTCCTTTCAATCCGTCTCCAAGACCTACCGCTCCGCCGACCGTGAGCTGCGGGCCTTGGATCAAGTCAGTTTTGACATCCAGCCCGGCGAGTTCTTTGGCCTGCTGGGACCCAATGGCGCGGGCAAGACCACCCTGATCAGCATCCTGGCTGGCTTGGTGCGTCCCACCTCGGGCCAGGTCACCGTCCATGGCCACGATGTGCAGGCCGATTACGCCCAGGCGCGCCGCCAGCTGGGCATCGTGCCGCAGGAGCTGGTCTTCGACCCCTTCTTCAATGTCCGCGAGGCGCTTCGCTTCCAGTCAGGCTACTTTGGCGTCAAGCACAACGAGGCCTGGATCGACGAACTGCTCGAAAGCCTGGGGCTTGCCGACAAGGCGGGCAGCAATATGCGCCAGCTCTCTGGCGGCATGAAGCGCCGGGTGCTGGTGGCCCAGGCCTTGGTGCACAAGCCGCCCGTCATCGTGCTCGACGAGCCCACCGCCGGCGTCGATGTGGAGCTGCGCCAGACGCTGTGGCAGTTCATCGCCAAGCTCAATCGCGAAGGCCACACGGTGCTCCTGACCACCCACTACCTTGAAGAAGCCGAGGCCCTGTGCAGCCGACTGGCCATGCTCAAGTCGGGCCAGGTGGTGGCGCTCGAGCGCACCTCCGAGCTGCTGCGCGCGGCCTCGAGTAACGTGCTGCGCTTCAAGACCAACGGGCATGCCCTGCCGCCGGCTCTCGCAGCCAAGGCCCGCATCACCGGCCGCATCGTGCAACTGCCGGCCCATGACGCGCGCGAGATCGAGGCCTATTTGGCCGCGGTGCGTGAGGCGGGTCTGGTGGCCGAAGACGTAGAAATTCGCAAGGCCGACTTGGAGGACGTCTTCCTCGACGTGATGGCCGACCGGCAGAAGGCGGGCGCCGCGCCGGCGGCGTCGAGCCCGGCTTCGCTGGAGGCGGCGCCATGACCGGTTGGCAGACCCTGTTCTACAAGGAAGTGCTGCGCTTTTGGAAGGTCGGTTTCCAGACCGTGGCGGCGCCGGTGATCACTGCGCTGCTCTATTTGATGATCTTCGGGCATGTGCTCGAGGGCCATGTCAAGGTCTACGACCGCATCGAGTACACCGCCTTCCTCGTTCCCGGGCTGGTGATGATGTCGGTGCTGCAAAACGCCTTTGCCAACAGCTCCTCGTCGCTGATTCAAAGCAAGATCATGGGCAACCTGGTCTTTGTGTTGCTCACGCCGCTATCGCACTGGGCTTGGTTCCTGGCCTACGTGGGATCGTCCGTCGCTCGCGGACTGGCGGTGGGCACCGGCGTGCTGGTGGTCACCTCGTTTTTCGTGCGGCCGGAGTTCACCTACCCGCTGTGGATCCTGCTGTTTGCCCTGCTGGGTGCGGGCATGCTGGGCGCGCTGGGGCTGATCGCCGGCTTGTGGGCAGAGAAGTTCGACCAGATGGCCGCCTTCCAGAACTTCATCATCATGCCGATGACGTTCCTCTCGGGCGTGTTCTATTCCATTCATTCCCTGCCGGGCTTTTGGCAGCAGGTGAGTCACCTCAACCCCTTCTTCTACATGATCGACGGCTTCCGCTACGGCTTCTTTGGCCAGAGCGATGTGTCGCCCTGGATCAGTTTGACCATCGTGGGCAGCGCCTTCCTGGTCGTCTCTGCGGTGGCGGTGCGTCTTCTGCGCATCGGCTACAAGATCCGCAGTTGAAGTCCGCCTCCTTTTTCTTTTTTCCAGCGCAAACCCATGACTGCCGAAGAACTGCAAGCCATCATCGCCGCCGGCCTGCCCTGCCAGCACCTGCAGGTTCAGGGCGACGGCCGGCACTGGTCGGCCGTCGTCGTCTCGACCGAGTTCGAAGGCAAGCGCCTCGTCGCCCGTCACCAGCGGGTCTATGCCACCCTGGGTGAGAGAATTCGCAACGATGAGGTGCACGCCCTGTCGATGAAGACCCTCACACCGGCCGAATGGGCCGCGCAGGCCTGACCGGACCACTGATGGACAAACTCCTCATTCGCGGCGGCCGCCGTCTCCAGGGCGAGGTGCAGATCGCTGGCGCCAAGAACGCCGCCTTGCCCGAGCTGTGCGCCGCCCTGCTCACCGACCAGCCAGTGGTGCTCAAGAACGTGCCGCGCCTGCAGGATGTGAGCACCATGATCCGCCTGGTGCAGAACATGGGTGTGACCGTTACCCGCGAGGGCGAGCAGGTTCACCTGGACGCCGGCGCCCTGACCAAGCCGGAGGCGCCCTACGAACTGGTCAAGACCATGCGTGCCTCGGTGCTGGCCTTGGGCCCGCTGCTCGCCCGCTTTGGCCGCGCCCGTGTGTCGCTGCCGGGTGGCTGCGCCATCGGCTCGCGACCGGTGGACCAACATATCAAGGGCCTGCAGCAGATGGGGGCTGTCATTGCCGTCGAGCACGGCTACATGATCGCCAGCCTGCCCGAGGGCCGTACCCGGCTGCGGGGCGCCGTGATCCGCACCGACATGGTCACGGTGACCGGCACCGAAAACTTCATGATGGCCGCCGCCCTGGCCGAGGGCGAGACCGTCCTTGAGAACGCGGCGATGGAGCCCGAAATCGGCGACCTGGCCGAGATGCTGATCGCCATGGGCGCGCGCATCGATGGCCACGGCACCAGTCGCATCCGCATCCAGGGCGTGCCGCGCCTCTCGGGCTGCACGCATCAGGTGGTGGCCGACCGCATCGAGGCCGGTACCTTTTTGTGCGCGGTGGCCGCCACTGGCGGCGAGGCCTTTCTCAAGGACGGCCGGGCCGACCACCTGGAGGCGGTGATCGACAAGTTACGCGCCGCCGGCGCCCAAGTGGAGGCAACCCCGGGCGGAATCCGCGTGTCTGCGCAGAGCCGGCCGCAGGCGCAGAGCTTTCGCACCACCGAGTACCCCGGCTTCCCGACCGACATGCAGGCACAGTTCATGGCGCTCAACGCCATCGCCCAGGGCTCGGCCATCGTGACCGAGACCATCTTCGAGAACCGATTCATGCACGTCAACGAGATGGTTCGCCTAGGCGCGCACATCCAGGTCGACGGCAAGACGGCATTGGTCGAGGGCGTGCCGCGGTTGTCAGGCGCCACCGTGATGGCCACCGACCTGCGGGCCTCGGCGAGTCTGGTCATTGCCGGTCTGGTGGCCGAGGGCGAGACGCAGGTCGACCGCATTTACCACCTCGACCGGGGTTACGACCGTATGGAAGAAAAACTTCGTGGCCTGGGTGCCGACATCAAGCGGGTGAAGTGAGGGCCTTGCAATGAGCGACACCAACGACACCTCCAGCTCCGTGACCCTCGCCCTGTCAAAGGGCCGCATCTTCGACGAGACCCTGCCCCTGCTTCGGGCCGCCGGTATCGAGGTGCTGGAAGACCCCGAGAAGTCGCGCAAGCTCATTCTTGCGACGAACCAAGCGCAGGTGCGCGTGGTCTTGGTGCGCGCCTCTGATGTACCCACTTACGTGCAGTACGGGGGCGCCGATCTGGGCGTGACCGGGCTCGACACCCTGATCGAGCACGGCAGCCTGGGCCTGTACACCCCACTGGACCTGGGCATCGCCAAGTGCCGGGTGAGCGTCGCGGTACGCGCCGACTTCGACTACGCCCGCGCGGTGCGCCAGGGCGCTCGCCTGCGGGTGGCGACCAAGTACACCGGCATCGCTCGCGAGTTCTTCGCCACCAAGGGCGTGCATGTGGACATGATCAAGCTCTATGGCAGCATGGAGCTGGCGCCGCTCACCGGCTTGGCCGACGCGATCGTGGACCTGGTCTCTACCGGCAACACGCTCAAGGCGAACCACCTGGTCGAGGTTGAACGCATCATGGACATCAGCTCCCGCCTGGTAGTCAACCAAGCCGCCCTCAAGCTCAAGCAAAAGCCGATCCGACATTTGATTGAGGCCTTCGCCAGCGCCACCACCACCGGCGCCCCGGTCTCCTGATTCGCGTCACTCGCCCCCGTTCCCCCCGCTTCTTCCATGAGCCTCTCCGCCCGCCCCCTGCGACTTGCCACCACGGACACTGGCTTTGACGCCGCCTTCCAGGCGCGCCTGCATTGGTCGGCCGACACCGACGCCCAGGTCGAAGACCGCGTGGCCGAAATTCTGGCGGCGGTGCGCCAGTCCGGCGACGCCGCGGTGCTCGAGTACACCGCCCGCTTCGACCATTTGCCCGCCCACACCCTGGGCGAGCTGGAGCTGACCCAGTCCGAGCTCAAGGCCGCCTTCGAAGGTCTGCCCGCCGACCAGCGCAGCGCCCTGGAGCAGGCGGCCGCCCGCGTGCGCAGCTACCACGAGGCGCAAAAAAAGGCCTCGGGCGAAAGCTGGAGCTACCGCGACGCCGACGGCACCTTGCTGGGACAAAAAGTCACCCCGCTCGACCGGGTCGGCATCTACGTACCCGGCGGCAAGGCCGCTTACCCCTCCTCGGTGCTGATGAATGCCATCCCCGCCCATGTGGCGGGCGTGGGCGAAATCATCATGGTCGTGCCCACCCCGCGCGGCGAGAAAAACCCGCTGGTGCTGGCCGCCGCGTATGTGGCCGGGGTCACCCGCGCCTTCCAGATCGGCGGTGCGCAAGCCGTGGGCGCTCTGGCCTATGGCACGGCCACCGTGCCCCGGGTCGACAAGATCACCGGCCCGGGCAATGCCTATGTGGCCGCCGCCAAGAGGCGGGTGTTTGGCCAAGTGGGCATCGACATGATCGCTGGGCCCAGTGAAATCCTGGTGCTGGCCGACGGCAGCACCCCGGCCGACTGGGTGGCGATGGATCTCTTTTCGCAGGCCGAGCACGACGAGCTGGCCCAGAGCATCCTGCTGTGTCCGGATGCCGCCTACATCGACCGGGTGCAGGCCGAGATTGACCGCCTGCTGCCGCAGATGCCGCGCGCCGAGATCATTGCCAAATCGCTCACCGGTCGCGGCGCGCTGATTCACACCCGCAGCATGGACGAGGCCTGCGCCATCAGCAACCGTATCGCGCCCGAGCACCTCGAGATTGCTTCGAACGAGCCGCACCGCTGGGAGCCGCAGCTCAAACACGCAGGCGCCATCTTCCTGGGCGGCTTCACCAGCGAGTCGCTGGGCGACTACTGCGCCGGCCCCAACCATGTGCTGCCCACCAGCAGCACCGCGCGCTTTTCCAGCCCGCTGGGCGTCTACGACTTTCAAAAGCGCTCCAGCCTGATCGAGGTCAGCGAGCAGGGCGCCCAGGTGCTGGGCAAGATCGCCTCGGTCCTGGCCCACGGCGAGGGCTTGCAGGCCCACGCCCGGGCGGCCGAAATGAGGCTGAAGTAACTACACGAATTTCGTGTTGCACGGGATTCGTGGGTTAGACTGGGCGCATGAAGAACGTCACCATCACCGTCGAGGACGAGGCCCTGGAGTGGGCTCGTATCGAGGCGGCCAAGCGCAATACCAGCGTGTCGCGGCTGGTGGGCGAGTTGCTGGCCGATCGCATGCGCCAAGAAGATGCCTACGAGCTGGCTATGCGCGAGGCGCTGAACTTCCCGTCCTGGGGTAAATCGGAAGGCCCCTACCTGACCCGCGACGAACTCTATGACCGCGCTCGTTTTCGTTGACACCAACGTCCTGCTCTACACCCATGACGAGCGGGACCTGGACAAGCAGGCCCGTGCCCGTGAGTGGGTGGGCTGGTGCTGGCGCCAACGTGCCGGCCGTATCAGCACCCAAGTGCTCAATGAGTTCTACAACAACGCGATCACCAAGTTTCGCAAGTCGGTCACCTTGCAGGAGGCGCGCCACCAAGTGACCCGCCTGCGGCTGTGGCAGCCGCCCCACTTGGATGTCTATACCGTCGATGGCGCCTGGGCCCTGCAAGACCGCTACCCCCTGAGTTATTGGGATGCGCTGATCGTTTCCTCGGCTCACCAGCAAGGCTGTGCCTGCCTGCTTTCCGAGGATCTTCAGCACGGCCAACTGCTTGACGCTGTGCGTGTGGTGAACCCCTTTCAGGCCTTGCCCGCCGATCTCCCCGCCCTGACATGAGCCAGCCCTTGCCCCCTCCGATCGACCCCCGCATCGCCCGCCTGATCCGCCTCGACGTGCAGTCCATGCACGCCTACGTGGTGCAGGACGCCGCCGGCTTCGTCAAGCTCGACGCCATGGAGAACCCCTACCGGCTCTCTCCCGAGCTCCAGGCCCAGTTCGGTGAGCGCCTGGGCCAGGTGGCGATCAACCGCTACCCGGGTCCGCGCATCGACGAACTCAAGGCCGCCTTGGCTGCCCACGCCGGGCTTCCCGCCGGCTGCAGCCTGATCCTGGGCAATGGGTCAGACGAGCTCATCTCCCTGCTGGCCCTGGCCTGCGCCCGGCCCGGCGCCACCGTCCTCGCGCCGCTGCCTGGCTTCGTGATGTACGCGATGAGCGCACAACTGCAGGGCCTGCAGTTTGTCGGCGTCGACCTCACCGCGGATTTCGCGCTTGACCTGCCGGCCATGCTGGCAGCCATCGAGCAGCACCAGCCGGCCATCATCTACCTGGCCTATCCGAACAACCCGACGGCCAATCTGTGGGACGTCGCCGCCATGGACGCCATCGTCGCCGCCGCGCCAGGCCTGGTGGTGATTGACGAGGCCTACCAGCCCTTTGCTAGCCGCAACTACCTGGGCGGCCTGGCCGCCCATCCCCATGTGGTGTTGATGCGGACTCTGAGCAAATTTGGGCTGGCCGGCATCCGTCTGGGCTACATGATGGGTGCCAGCGCCCTCATCGCCGAGATCGACAAGGTGCGCCCGCCCTACAACGTGAGCCTGCTCAATGCCGAGGCGGCGCTCTTCGCCCTCGAGCATGCCGACGTCTACGAGGCCCAGGCCCGCGAGCTGCGCGAAGAGCGACAGATGCTGCTGGAGCGCCTGGCGCAGATGCCAGGGGTCCTGCCCTTCCCGAGCGACGCCAACATGATCTTGGTACGGGTGCCCGATGCCAAGGCCGTTTTCGAAGGTATGAAGCGCCGAGGGGTACTGGTCAAGAACATTTCTACAATGCACCCCTTGCTGGCCCAGTGCCTGCGCCTGACTGTCGGCAACCCCGAAGAGAACGTGCGTATGCTCGCCGCCTTGCAGGCCTCACTATGACCACCACTTCCGCCCCCACGGCCACGACGCCGGCCGCCCGCACCGCCGAAGTCTCGCGCAATACCGCCGAGACCAAGATCCGCGTGCGCGTCAACCTGGACGGCACCGGCCAGGCCAAGCTGTCCACCGGCATCGGCTTTTTCGACCATATGCTCGAGCAGATCGCCCGCCACGGCATGATCGACCTTGAAATTGAGGCCCAGGGCGACCTGCACATCGACGGCCACCACACGGTCGAAGACGTGGGCATCACCCTTGGTCAGGCTTTCGCGAAGGCGATGGGCGACAAAAAAGGCATTCGCCGTTACGGCCATGCCTATGTGCCGCTGGACGAGGCGCTCTCGCGCGTGGTGGTCGACTTCTCTGGCCGCCCGGGCCTGGAGATGCATGTCCCCTTCAAGAGCGGAATGATCGGCGCCTTCGACACGCAGTTGGCCTTTGAGTTCTTTCAGGGTTTTGTGAACCACGCCTTCGTCACCCTGCACATCGACAACCTGCGCGGTGAGAACGCCCATCACCAGTGCGAAACCGTCTTCAAGGCCTTCGCCCGCGCCCTGCGCGCCGCGGTGGAGGCAGACCCACGCGCGGCTGGCATCATTCCCTCCACCAAGGGCTCGCTCTAAGCCGCCCCTGCGGCAGATGGCGCGAGCGGTGAGCGGACAGGCAAAGAACGAATGAAAACCGTCGCCGTCGTTGACTACGGCATGGGTAACCTGCGCTCTGTCACCCAGGCTGTCATGCATGTGGCCTCGGGCAGCGGGGTAGAGGTTGTCTGGGCTCGCCGCCCCGAGGAGGTGCTCGCTGCCGACCGGGTGGTGCTGCCCGGCCAAGGCGCGATGCGCGACTGCATGCGCGAACTGCACGCCAGCGGCATGCATGCGGCAGTGCTGCATGCCGCAGCGCACAAGCCGCTCATGGGTGTCTGCGTCGGTATGCAAATGCTGCTCGATCGCTCCGAAGAGGGCCCGACCGAATCCCTGGGTCTGATCCCGGGCGAGGTGGTGCGCTTCCAGCTGGCCGGTCGGCACCAGGCCGACGGCAGCCGTTGCAAGGTGCCCCAGATTGGGTGGAACCAGGTTCGCCAGAGCCGCCCCCACCCGGTCTGGGCGGGGGTGGAAGACGGCAGCTGGTTCTATTTCGTCCACAGCTACTACGCCCGAACGTCGGATGCCCGCCACAGCGTAGGGGAGGCCGACTACGGTGGCGGCTTTACGGCAGCGGTTGCCCGGGATAATATTTTCGCTACCCAGTTCCACCCTGAAAAAAGTGCGCAGGCCGGCCTCGCTCTGTACCGCAACTTCTTGCTCTGGAATCCCTGATTTCCCAGCGCCCTGCGATCCGCCGCACCCGCCCACCTTTTGAGCCCGTCGCACCCTTTCATCCACCCCCGCCGCCGTTTCACATGCTCCTGATCCCCGCCATCGACCTGAAAGACGGTCAATGCGTGCGCCTCAAGCAAGGCGACATGGACCAATCCACCGTCTTCAGCGAGGACCCGGCCGCCATGGCCAAGTCTTGGCTAGACAAGGGCGCCCGTCGGCTGCACCTGGTTGATTTGAACGGCGCCTTCGCCGGCAAGCCGCAGAACTTTGCGGCCATCAAGACCATCCTCAAAGCGGTGGGAGATGACATTCCGGTGCAGCTCGGGGGCGGCATCCGCGACCTCGACACCATCGAGAAATACATCGACGGCGGTTTGCGCTACGTCATCATCGGCACCGCTGCGGTCAAGAACCCGGGTTTCCTCAAGGATGCTTGCACCGCCTTTGGCGGGCACATCATCGTCGGCCTCGACGCCAAGGACGGCAAGGTCGCAACGGACGGCTGGAGCAAGCTCACCGGCCACGAGGTGGTCGACCTGGCCAAGAAATTCGAGGACTGGGGCGTCGAGTCCATCATCTACACCGACATCGGCCGTGACGGCATGCTCTCGGGCATCAATGTTGAGGCCACCGTCAAGCTGGCCCAGGCGCTCACCATTCCGGTCATCGCCTCTGGCGGCCTGGCCGGCATGGCCGACATCGAGGCCCTGTGCGCGGTGCAAGACGAAGGCATCGAGGGCGTCATCTGCGGCCGAGCGATCTACTCCGGCGACCTCGACTTCGCCCAGGGCCAGGCCCGCGCCGACGAACTGGCTGGCTGACCCTCCCGCGTTTCATCCTGCCCACTGGCCGCCTGGCCTCCTGAAGGTTCCCGCTTGCTTGCCAAACGCATCATCCCTTGCCTCGACGTCACCGGAGGCCGGGTCGTCAAGGGCGTCAATTTCGTCGAGTTGCGTGACGCTGGCGACCCGGTGGAGATCGCCGCCCGCTACAACGAGCAGGGCGCAGACGAACTCACCTTCCTGGACATCACAGCCACCAGCGACGGTCGCGACCTCATCTTGCACATCATCGAGGCGGTGGCTTCGCAGGTCTTCATCCCCCTCACCGTGGGCGGTGGGGTCCGCACCGTCGAAGACGTGCGCCGCCTGCTCAACGCCGGCGCCGACAAGACCAGCTTCAATTCGGCGGCCATTGCCAATCCGCAGGTCATCTCTGATGCCTCGGACCGTTATGGCTCACAGTGCATCGTGGTGGCCATCGACGCCAAGCGCCGCATGGGCGAAGACCTGGCTGCCCGTGGCGAGGGCTGGGACGTCTACAGCCATGGTGGCCGCAAGAACACTGGCCTTGACGCGGTGCAGTGGGCGTTTGACATGGCTCGCCGCGGCGCTGGCGAAATTCTTCTGACCAGCATGGACCGCGACGGCACCAAGAGCGGCTTCGACCTGGCCCTCACCCGCGCCGTTTCCGACGCGGTGGAGGTGCCGGTCATTGCCTCCGGCGGCGTGGGCAACCTCGAGCACTTGGCCGATGGCGTGCAGCAGGGCGGCGCCGATGCGGTGCTGGCTGCCAGCATCTTCCATTACGGCGAGTACACCGTGGCCCAGGCCAAAGAGGCCATGCGCGCCCGGGGCATACCCGTGCGGCTCTGAGGCCACAATCACCCCTATGGATTTGTTGGACCAGATCAAATGGGATGCGCAAGGCCTCGTCCCGGTCATCGCCCAGGAGGCGGCGACCGGCGATGTGCTGATGTTCGCCTGGATGAACCGCGAGGCCCTGGCGCTCACCGCGCGCGAGGGCCGGGCGGTCTACTACAGCCGCTCGCGCCAGCGCCTGTGGTTCAAGGGCGAGGAGTCCGGCCATGTCCAGCAGGTGCACGAGATGCGCCTGGACTGCGACCACGATGTGGTGCTGCTCAAGGTCACCCAGACCGGCCATGAGCCCGGCATCGCCTGTCACACCGGCCGCCATAGCTGCTTTTTCCAGGTCCTGAAGGATGGGCAGTGGCAGGCGGTGGACCAGGTCCTCAAAGACCCGGAAAGCATCTACAAATGAGCCCATCTTCCAACGATTCGCTGGCCCGCCTGGCTGCTGTCATCGAGAGCCGAAAGCCGGCCGCCGGGGGTGACCCCGAGAAAAGCTACGTCGCCCGCCTGCTGCACAAGGGGCCCGACGCTTTCCTCAAAAAGGTCGGCGAAGAGGCGACCGAGGTGGTCATGGCAGCCAAAGACCTGGCCCACGGCCCGGTCGATGCCGCAGCCGCCCGGGCCGCCCTAGTCGGCGAAGTGGCCGACCTCTGGTTCCACACCATGATCGCGCTGGCCCATTTCGGGCTGTCGCCGGCTGATGTCGTGGCGGAGCTTGAG
>Ga0164292_10001223_pt1 | contig 20613 bp, 16 predicted proteins | sample GEODES117metaG_FD_111486 | JGI IMG/M metagenome (GOLD analysis project Ga0164292, IMG submission 111486) | Eutrophic lake water microbial communities from Lake Mendota, Wisconsin, USA - GEODES117 metaG | ecosystem: Environmental > Aquatic > Freshwater > Lake | place: USA: Lake Mendota...
GAGGCCCTGCAACCGTTCGTGTCTTTTATTGTAATGTGACATTTAATGATGACAAAAGTATTCATAATTATGCAATATTAAAATTGCAACTATGCATTTTTCAATCTCGCCAAATTGCAGGAATTTTGCAACAAATCGGAGGTCAAATTTGGAAATTCAGAAAAAATGTCGTATGTTTAGGTTCTTCGGAATCAAAAGAACCTTATTACTATTTCACTACAAGCCTTGCATAGGGGTCCCAAAAAACTATGCCTTTAAATTGATATGAAAAAACTTAAAATAAGCCGCTTCGCCGCACAACGAAATCAGAATCAAGAAAAGGAAGATTTTGGTAAGCTCATCAAAGATGCTTTTGGCAATCTCCAAGAAAATTCACTTGCCTTCTCCAAGCCGCTGCCTGCCATGAGAAATCTAGTCACCATGGCAGATAAGCTAAAAATGTCCATTGATAGAGCTGCGATTTTTGCCACAGTTCACTGCATGTCATCTATTGACATTCGATTATCGGAGCGGACAATTACAGCGTTTTTAAAACCGTTTTTTCAGGAAAATAGCAAATTGATACGTACTCAATTGAGGGAAATGCAAAGAATAGGCTTGCTGGAAAGGGAGCGCTACGAGGGAATGCATATATTTTCAATTGAATCTGCTATTTCAGAGGCCATCGACAATGGGGATTTGGATACTATAAGGAATGTCGGTCCTATTGGTTTGGATGCTGTTTTGGAGTATTTCCGAAAGAAGCTCCTTGATCATGACCATTTAGGAAAATCTGAGGTGAATCAGTTCATTGACGACATCGTTGAGAACAATGCGCAGCTGAATCTGATTAAATATTGTAATAAAAAGCACTTCACTGACACAGTTCTAGATGCCTACGTGTGTATAGCAGTATGTGTAAAATCAGTGTTTGATAATGACGCCTTCAATTTTAGCTACCTGGATAACTACATCAATATGGGCAAGAATTACATTCAATACATGCGAAAGGAAATTCTTGCGGACACTTGGGCACCCATTGCCGAAGGATTGATTGAAAATGCAGGTGGAGCCATGGTCGACTTCAACCCCGAGCTAAAGCTCACCCCAAAGGGATTTGATTATTTCCTCAAAGAGTTGGATCCCGATATGCTAAAGTTTCTGCGTGCGCGTTTGGGCAAAGTAAATGTCCCGATGATTCAAGCCAAGGACATTCAAAAAGTGGATTTGTACTTCAATCCGGAATTCTCAAAGAGAATCGAAAGGGTGTCATCAATTTTAATGCCTCAGAAATTTGCCGAGTTTCAGGCTGGCTTTCCAACTCATGCGAAAATGAAAGGGCTTACTATGTTGTTTCATGGAGGCCCTGGATCCGGAAAATCGGAGATGGTTTTACAGATTTGCCGCAAAACCAAACGCCCATTGATGAAAATTGATGTTACGGATTTTCAAAGCAAATGGGTGGGTGAATCCGAACGGAAACTGAAACAAATCTTCACCGACTATAAAATCGCCTGCGAGCGATTAGAGGTTGCTCCAATTTTGTTCTTGAACGAATGTGACCAAATAATCGGAAAGCGTGTTGGAATAAGGAATTCAGTGGACCAGATGTCAAATGCACTACAGAACATCCTACTGGAGCAGATGGAGCAATTCAATGGAATCATGATCGGAACCACCAACCTTACCAAAAACATGGACGAGGCCTTTGAGAGACGCTGGGCGATGAAATTCGAATTTGAATCACCCAATTAATTGGCCAAAATTTCTATCTGGAAGTCTGCAATTAAGGGATTGCGCCAACAAGAAGCGATAGAGTTGGTGAAGAAGTTCGATTTTACACCTGGCGAAATAAATAATGTAGCCCGTAGATTTATGGTGGAGAATTTACTGGGTCTTGAAAAGTCTCGACTTCAAACCTTGCTGGAACTGTGTGCCACGGAACATTACGAGCAAAATCACAAATCCAGTATCGGATTCTCATTTGAAAAATCATTAACCCTTAAAAGCAAAGCCATATGACCATGAAAGCACGCTATTTAACCAAAAGTAGATTTAGACTTGGACTTGAGTGTCCAACCAAATTGTATTACACCAAGAACGATGAATACCACGACAACCAAGAAAGCGATCCATTCATGCAGGCGCTGGCCAAAGGGGGTTATCAAGTTGGGGAAATGGCTAAATTTAAGTATTGTGATGATCCACAGGGCTATGGAATTACCATCGACACACTCGTAGAAGAAGAGGCGTTGCAACTGACCAAAGATAAATTATTGGCACACCCAAATGTGGTTATTGCTGAGGGGGCATTTCGACATGAGAACCTATTCATCCGAGCTGATATCATTGTGCGTGACGGACACACTATCAAGTTGATTGAGGTTAAGTCGAAATCCATTGCCAATGGTGAGGTATTCTTTGATAAAAAGGGGAAACCATCCGCAAAATGGCAACCGTATTTGTACGATATAGCCTTTCAAACCTATGTAATGCAGAAGGCTTTGCCGCAGTTCGAAATCAAGCCGTATTTGTTGCTGATCAACAAAGATGCTGTGGCAAGTAGAGACGGGCTGAACCAGTTATTCAAAGTGGCGAAAGATGAAAAGGGCCGCATGAATGTGACGGTGGCAGACGGATTGACATCGGGTCAGATTGGCAATTTCGACTTGCTCAAGGAAATTCCCATGGCTGAAGTGGTAGAGCGATTGCAGGCATTGCCGGTGCCCAATGACAACATCCCCGAAGAACATCGCAGCTTAGAACAATTCATAAAGTGGTCGGCTGATTTGTATGTGTCACAACAAAGACATTGGTGCAAACCGAGCATGGCATGCAAGAAATGTACGTTCGTTGCGGCTGGTACGAAGAAGAAATGTGGTTTTACTGAGTGTTGGTCTAACCATCAATGGAGTATTGTTGGACGGGTATCAGCGGAGCAATTGCAGGAAACAAAAGTGACGGATTTATGGTTGGGTTTGGGGGGCGCTCAGATTTCGCAAAAAGTGATGGACCAGAATGTGCCTTTTATCTCGCTATTAAATGCAGAATTCTTGAGACCTGAAACTGGGAAGGTGGATCCCGAAAAACAGGGAATGACGCCATTTGAACGTCGAGGTTATCAGATCGAAGCCGTTCAAAAGAAATCCAAAGACTATGTTTTCTTGAAGGACGATTTTGAAACAATGCAAGCTGGGTGGAAATATCCATTGAATATGATTGATTTTGAAACCAGTGTGGTAGCATTGCCTTATTTCAAGGGGATGGCCCCTTACGAAACGGTCGCGTTCCAATTTTCCCATCACATTATGTACAAAGATGGCAGGGTTGAGCATTTCAATGATTTCATATCCTGGGAGCAAGGTGAGTATCCTAATTTGGCTTTTGCTAGGGCTTTGAAGGCTTCTCTGGAATCAAACGATGGTACCATTTTTCGATATGCATCGCACGAGAATACGGTTTTGAATAAAATCAAGCGAGATATCGCTATTTTGAAGCCGGATGATCAAGAGGAATTATTGTCGTTTATCGACTCAATCACTGAAGAGGAAATTGATAAGAAGTCGAAAAGAATTGGCCCTCGCAATATGGTCGACATGGCTGATTTGGTGAGAAAGGTATACTACAGTCCGCATGCCGGCGGTAGCAATTCGATCAAGCGCATTTTACCAGCGATCATACACGACTGTCCTTCTGTTGCTGACCAATTTTCTCAAGCAGGGAAATACGGCAGGGGCTTGGAATTTGGTAGTCGGAATTTCGATGACCATGTTTGGATTCGGGATGACAAGAATCGCGACCCATACAAGACCTTGTTGCCATTAACAACGTTTGATGGAATCGCAGATTACGAATTGTTCGATGACCTTGGCGAAGTCGCCGATGGCTCTGCTGCGATGACCGCATACAACAAACTTCAGTGGAGTTTCATTGGCGACGCGGAGCGATTGGCATTGCGGAATGCGCTGCTTCAATACTGTGAGCTAGACACCTTGGGAATGGTCATGCTGATGCAGGGGTTAATGAAACTGGATAATAGATGTGATATTTAAAAACTTAAACTATAAAAATAATTTTATTAGTGATTATCCCTATTGACTAATTTTGTTTTAATTAATAAAAAAGATAATGAGAGACCAATTAATCCAATTCCTTGAAAATCAGTTTACACCTGAACAATTATATACCAGGGTTGAAATTGTGAATGCTTTTGAAAATGCAAAAGCAAATGGAATTAAAATACCCAATGCAGAGAACCCAACGGCATTTACCTATAATAGGTGGAATTTGGGGATGACGGAAATCATACCTCTTTTTGAGTACTTGTACTACAAAATTGGCGATCAAAAATATAAGTACTTGGGATATGGATATAATTATAACGGTGGTGTATACCACTGCCCAGATACTGATATTCCGCAAATACAAATTGCTGAATTCCATAATGGAGAGTTTAGGTTTTTAGGGTCCGGGATTAAGAGTTTGGAGGACTGGAAAAACAATAGAGACAAATGGATACAAATAATTCGTCCCGGGTCTTTCGTTACCACCCGCACGAATGACAAAAGTTCTACCATCAGAAAATTCAAAATTATTGAAGGAGAAATTGACAAACGCAACAACTCAACAAATGGATACGGACATATCAGTTTGAATGGCAAATTGGCTCAAAAAATGCTCTTCAAGAAAATTGGAGATTCTTTTACACATGGGGATTATCTATATGAAATAATCTCTCTTGAAATTTCTTAAATTAGAGAAATCGGCGTAGACGCCGGCCACTCCACCGATTCAGAAAGAAATTAAGAGTTGCACTATTTTCAATCGCAAAAGAAGAATAGAACACCTGTTTGAAAATTTAAAATTATTCACTAAATTCGCTATTACATATAAAATTAAATACAATGATAACAATTGATTTTAACAGTTTTGGGAGCGATCAAAACGATTTGAAAGACTCCTGCATCGAGTTCATACAAAATATTCTCGATACACCAGATAAAACGACAATTCAAAAAGAAGATTTAGATGATCCGGAGAGTAACTACTCAGTCTTGCTAAACTATTCTATGTATTCATTAGAAGAATTTAGTTTTTATGATGAGTTAATGGATTTTGCCAGAGAAAACGAATTATATGTGATAGTTTACGATCATGACATTAAAAAAAGGAAGGGTTATTGGTTTGATGAGGAAGATGACTGGATTGAGCGAGAAGTGGATTATAGTAACCGATATCCAAGTTAGTTTTAATGAACATATTAATTCAGTTATCTGCTAAAGAAAACGGAAGCGAACAGTTTCAGTGTTCTTCAATTAGAAATTTAAGAATATTTGCTTTACACAAAAGCATCTTCAACACTGAATCAAAAACCTTTGTTCATTACTTAATTGTAATAGGATACAGCGGTGGTGGCTGCCAAGAAGAGTGTTTTTTTAAAATCGATAGTTCGAATTTAGAAAAATGTACAGTTTCGATTTCACAAAACGTGGGTGATTATTTTTATCAGTTATCGTATAATAACCAAAAAATTACGAAACTAGAAAATGAAATGACCCAATTTGACAAACAGATTTTAGATGATTTTTTTGAAGTAATCAATAATAATTTGTCTTACAACGAAAACCTATGTTATTATTTTTATAGCAATCAAAATTCTATGAGTAATTCTGATTTTACGATTTCAGATAAATTTCCAATTAGGTTATTATATTTTCTTAACAATGTGTATTGGCCCTTTTCTACCTACTGGTGCAATAATCAGACAAATTCCCCTGCAAAGAGAGTTGAATGAACGAGACTCACTTGGAGGTTTAACACGAGCCGGGTGTAGTGTTTTTTAAATTACACTTTAATTATATTGTAACAAAAAATTTGCCCCTGTTGGAGAGCTATTTTCTCAAGTTGGGAAATACAGGGTTTGGAATGTGGCAGTCGGAATTTCGATGACCACATTTAGATTAGGAATGTCAAGAATCGCGACCCTTAAAAGACCTTGTTGCCACTAACTAACTTTGAAGGAATCGCAGATGACGAATTGTTCGATGACCTTGGCGAAGTCACTGATGGCTATGCTGCAATGACCGCTACAACAAACTTCAATTGAATTTCATTGGCGACGCGGAGCGATTAACACTGCGGAATGCCTTGCTTCAATATTGTGAATTAGACACCTTGAGTATGGTCATGGTTATAAAAGGGTTAATGAGCTTGAGAGAACGGTTTACATTTAGGTCTTGCATTTTGACTAACTTACTAATTATGACAGAAATAGATTTTTCATATTTGTAAATTATATTCGTATATGTTTATTAAAATTACAATGCCTAAAGGAGACGGGCATTTTCCTTTTTTAAAAGAAATTGAGAGCCACATTGGCCGTGAAATGTCAAATTTAGATTTGGCCAACTGGCTACGTCTTTCTATGGTTGATGATATGCATCCCAACTTGGCTGAATTAAATATTGTAGCGAAAAACTTGTCACACCTCAAAGTGAAAAGGAATCGTCCTAATGCTCAAGAAGATAACTGGTTGTTCGGCAAACCCTCTGTTGTATTTCACTTTGAATATTTACCAAATCTTAACGATACACAAAAATTCGAGGTGATTGAATTCCTTTCCAGGACTAGTTATAAGTTAACGATACCCGGATTAAATGACGAAAATCCCTTTTGGTTTGAAAATCATGATGGGCCAGATTTATTTGAAAATAGCAAGATACTTGGTTCAGTTTTGGAAACTTTAACTAGCCTGATTGCACTGACTAATTTTTTGGAATTAAAGAATATTTCTGCAGAATGGACTGATTATCTACCCGCAATGGTTGGAGTAAACAATGGAATTTATACATTTCGAGTACCGTTTAAAGATCATATTATTGAATTTGATTATGATGAAAATGTTAGATGTATTTCCCGTTTTACTAACGCAAACCAAATTGCGGATATTTTGAATTCCAAATTTCTTTGGCATCTCGATTTAATGACTAAACAATGGTTGAATTTTGTAAGTTAAATTTATGTTTCAGTATAATTCAAAGATTCTATCCATATTAAGGGAAATTGGTTTTAAATCTCAAGGTTCGGTGGGAGATATTCCTTCTCAATGGGCTGATGACATGAGAATTGTACACTCTTTTGAGTTGCCAAATGATGTTTTAACTCGTGAGGAAGTAAGGACAATTTGTCAAGAACCTGCCAACGATCCACTTATGGCTTACCTAGTAGTCATGGCTTGGGGAGCACAAGGCAGGGGTCCCGGAGGCCGAAGACAGGTTCAACAAGCCTGGGAAAATCAAGAAAAACTACATGAAAATCTTACAAAAATCAAAAATGGCAAACTCACGCGAGAAGAAGAGTATGATTTATTTACCAATGAAGGTGAAATAACGGGCCTGGGCCCATCGTATTTCACGAAACTGTTATACTTCTTCAGCCCTAATCCAACAAGATATATCATGGATCAATGGACCACAAAAGCAATTATTTTATTAACTGGTAAAAATATTATCAGGCACTCTAATCAGGGGCCCACAAAGTACAATACAGGAAAAAACTATGAGATTTTTTGTCGCGTAATTGAAGATCTAGTTAATAAAATAAGGGTAAAATCTGGTAACGATGTCGAACAAATACTTTTTTCATTTGGAAGTGTAAAGAGACAACCAAGAGGTGAATTTCGTCAGCTAATTATTAATGAGTGGTATAAGCGACCTCAATTGCCGAGGTATAGACATGAAGATGCCATGAAGTTTATAATGAACGAAGATGTTTGACAACCCAATTACTTAAATGGGTGCAGCCAATTTGGTACTTCATTGTCAACCAAATACAAACTAACAACTACAGTGAGACACAAATTCCGGAAGTAGTAGACATTGTTTATCTTTTTTAAAAAGATATCATCTTCTTTAAGTAAATGTCATGGTTATAAAAGGGTTAACGGGGTTAAAAGCAACAGCATTAGCATTAAAAATTTAATTTACCGTTTTTAATTTGCTTTCTTTTAATATCTATCGCCCATTGAATATTGAGGGTCCGATTAAGTCGTTCCAATTTAATTATTGGTGCTTTATTAAAGAAAAGTTCATGCAGTGCAAATTGTCGCATCAAATTTTCCAATGATATAGGATCTTCGAGGAAGTATCCACGTACGTTTAAAAAGAGTTCTGAGTGACATTCAAATGGCTTTAACCAATCAGAAAAACTTCTAATATAATGTTTCTTCGCTTCGGGGGTTAGGAGATTTACTGAAAATTGAAGCGCCAACGGCCACCCCATTTTTTCAAAACTCACTTTTGCTATTGCTTGCCAACAATCATGTCTTTCATGAGTTTGCAAAATATCCCAACCAATGGTTTCAGCAAGCGACCAATTGCCCTGTTTAGTCAGTTCAATCGAGATGTCCTTCAGCGCGCTACTTTTAAGTGACTCATCACTGATGCCACTTACGCAAGTGCGCGCTTCCTCTATCTTGCCCTGTTTAGCCAGTTCGGTGGAAATTTTCTCCAGCGCAAGACTCTTCCAAAATTCATCACTGATTCCCCTTGCGCAGATAAGCGCTTCTTGCATTGCTGATGCAGCTTCCTCTAACTTGCCCTGATTAGCCAGTTCGGTAGAGATGTCCTTCAGTGCGTTAATCCTATCTGACTCATCACTGATCCCCCTTGCGCAGGTAAGCGCCTCATGCAGAGCAGATGCAGCTTCCTCTATCTTCACCAGTTTAGCCAGTTCAATAGAGATGTCATTTAGCGCGTTAATCCTATCTGACTCATCACTGATCCCCCTTGCGCAGGTAAGCGCTTCCTCTACCTTGCCCTGTTTAGCCAATTCAATAGAGATATCATTCAGCGAGTTACTCTTCCAAAAATCATCTCTGATCCCCTTTGCGCAGATAAGCGCTTCTTGTATGGCCAACGCAGCCTCTTCTAACTTGCCCTGTTTAGCCAGCTCAGTTGAGATGTTCTTCAGCGCTCTACTTTTAAGTGACTCGTCACTGATGCCACCTACGCAAGTCAACGCTTCCTCTACCTTGCCCTGTTTAGCCATTTCGGTGGTAATGTCTTTCAGCGCGTAAATCCTAACCGACTCATTACTGATCCCACTAGCGCAACTAAGCGCTTCCTCTACCCTGCCTTGTTTAGCCAGTTCAATAGAGATATCCTCCACAGCGCTACCTTTAAGTGACTCAACATTGATGCCACCTATGTAAGTCAGCGCTTCCTCTACCTTGCCCTGTTTAGCCAGTTCAATAGAGATGTCCTTCAGCGCGTTAAACCTAACCGACTCATTACTGATCCCACTAGCGCAGGTAAACGCTTCTTGCATAGCCCATGCCGCTTCCTCTACCTTGCTCTGTTTTGCCAGTTCAGTTGAGATGTCCTTCAGCGAGCTAATCTTAAGTGACTCATCACTGATACCACTTGCGCAAGTATGCGCTTCCCCTAACTTACCCTGTTTAGCCAGTTCGATGGAGATGTCCTTCAGCGCGTTAATCTTCCAAAATTCAACAGTCATGTCACATGAGCAGGTAAGCGCTTCTTGGATAGTCTTTGCAGCTTCTTCTAACTTGCCTTGTTTAGCCAATTCAGTGGAAATGGACGCTAACCATCTATTCTTTACATCATCATTACTGATGCCCATTGCGCAGGTCAGAGCTTCATCTATCTTGCTTTGTTTAACCAGTTCGGTGGAAATGGAGGCCAATGAGCTACCCTTATCCCATTCATCACTGATGCCCATTGCGCAGGTATGTGCTTCCTCTACCTTGCCCTGTTTAGCTAGTTCAGTGGAGATGAAATAAAGCGCCATACTCTCAACATCGTCATCACTGATGTCCCTCGCGAAATTAAGCGCTTCCTCTACTCTACCTAGTTTAGCCAGTTCGATAGAAATGTCTTTCAGCGCGATACTTTTAAAATACTCAACTCCAATACCTTTGATGCAGGTAAGCGCTTCCTCTAACTTGCCCTGTTTAACCAGTTCGGTGGAAACATCCGCCAGCGCTTTATCCTTTTCGAACTCATCAATAATGCGCATTGCGCAGGCAAGTGCTTCTTGCATAGCCGATGAGCCTTCTTCTACCTTGCTCTGCTTAGCTAGTTCTGTGGAGATGGTCGCTAGGGACCTACTTTTTGTCAATTCATCAATGATACCACTTGCGCAGGTATGGGCTTCTTTTATAGCCGATAATCCTTCCTCAACCTTGCCCTGCTGAGCTAGTTCTGCAGAGATGGTCGCTAACGAACTAATCTTTGACCATTCATCACTGATGCCCCTTGCGCAGATCAGGGCTTCTTGCATAGCCGATACAGCTCCCTCTACCTCGCCCTGTTTAGCCAATTCAGCGGAGATGTCCTTTAACATGATACTTTTATCTAACTCATCACTGATGCCCCTTGCGCAGGTCAGAGCTTCTAACATAGCCAATGCAGCTTCCTCTACCTTGCCATGTTTGGCCAATTCAAAGGAGATGTCCTTCAACGCACAACTCATCCTACGATCATCACTGATTCTCCTTGCACAGGTAAGCAACACCTCTGTTTGTATATCATTGTATGGTCCTATTTCCGTAAGCCAGTCTTTCTGCCGATAATCGGTGCGTTTATAAACTACAACATAATCCAAATCCAGTGCTGCCCATACACAGGCCATCTGAAACATTAAAAAACTAGAAAAGAAATCATTCCAATTAAGGATGGAGTGATCAACGGGAATATTATTATCCAAATGCTTCAGCAACTTCTCAATCGCCTCTTTTCTAAATGGCTTATCCTGGCTGTCCAACAAGGTCAACTCCATCAGGCATAGCATATACAGAATAAACTTACGCTGTAAACCTTCCTCATCATTTCCGCCAAAGGCTTCAATGCTCCGCAAGGCAGTATCCATATCATTATTGGCTACGAGATCTACAATGCGAGAGGCATCGTTTTGCTCCAGGTGGTAGAGATCCAATTTATTCAATGCACATTCGATCACCTCATCGTCATTGTATTTAGAAGCCCAGAGCATCATGTCATTCAGCATGCGCTTGCTCCATTCAAATCCCTTGCTGATTTCTACCTGTCGATTCCAATGTTCATTGTTATAAGCCAGCGTTTTCATTATAGCAGCATCTTTGCCTTCCATGGCCTGAATGAGCAAATGAGTACTCAGGTGTTCCAGGGCATAATGCTCCCATTCATCTCCACTGCGCTTATCCAGTGCTTCTTGTGCCAGCTTAATTATTAATACGTTGCAAACGGTAAAATGTGCATGAGATATTTTTTGTAGTATAAAACTGCGCAGGCGTTCGTGGTAAAGCGCATACTTTCCGCTAGTAGGGGAATTGAACCACTTACTGTATTGGGCGCTATATTCGATGACCTGCTGCTCTGTCCAGCCATTTAGCAGTTTCACAACAAAAGCTGCGCTCACTTCTTTCTTCAACGAGGCCCACACCGTAAAGAAATCTTGGAACTTCTTGCGCTCGTTGACATTGCTTGCATGAGGCAATGCCTCTTCATACATACCCACTAAACCCATGGGTAAGGCAGAGGAGTTGTCTTTATGCATAGCACCGGAGCGCAGGCTATCGTAGATGGTGCGGAGGTAGGTGGGGTCGGTGAGATTTTTCAAGAGTTTTCTATAAAATGTAAAGAATTGAAGTTTAAATTAAGCAATTGAGACTGGCAAGCATTCAGTGAACCTAATCTCTGCAGTTGCAATAGGCAAAAATTTGGATAGATCAAATACTGCCGCATACAAATTCATCTCTCTATTAACACCAATAATTAAATTATACTCGGCCATGAATGCGTGAACTGGATACCATTTTTGGGCATATAAGAAAGACCAGTTAGCACCCCGATTAAAAAGCACTTGGCCATTGTTAAAACGTTCTACCACTTGATTAAAAACTAATTGATTCATATGTTAGTTTTGGATTTTTTAAATTATTTTTATTTATACATGACTAATTTATTACTCGATTAAATTATAAAAATTTAAATTTCCATTACCTAATGCCTATTTATTATCTTTTTATTTTAATAAGCCTTTGAGGAAGCTTGCTCTATTTTCGTAAAACTCCATGTATTGAGAATCGGTAAAAACATCACTTTTATCATTGTTACAGAAATAACAAGATGGGTTACAATTCTCAATAGAGTAATAACCCGTGGGAATCTTACGGTCAATTTCTAACCAGTAACCTCTATTTACTCCACTTGAAATTGTTCCATATATGGGGAATCTCAATGATTTTAGCTTCCCCTCATGAACCAATCTTTGTGAATCTCTTTCACTCAAACCACAATAGGCACATTTTGAATCCTTGATATTATTTTCATACCAGCTTAAAAATTCGTTTTCATTTTCAAATCCAGAGATCCTATTATTCACCTTATTTTTATACCATTCTATCAGTTGCTCCTTGGACTTAGGCATATATGTCCATTCTATTTTTGGCGTAATTAAGTTAATCTTATCTGAATTGACATTTTTGCCATTTGGGTCCGGCTGCTTGAATCTTATGTATTCGCTTACAAAATCTGCTTGGCGGAAACTAATTAAAATATCGACTTGAATCTTTAAAGGATCTTTAACCTTATTCTTATATGTCTTTATAGGTATTAAATTTTCTGCAATTGATTCCATCTTCAATATTAATTTTTCTCCAATAGGCAAGCTGTCCACATCAGCAAATTGGCCGTCTTCCAATAAAAAAGAGTTTATAACACTCTCTGTAATTTCTTCATTGAACATTGTCTGTCCCTTTGCTTCTAAAAACACTTTTTCAATTTTCATATCTAAATTTTTACTTATTGATTTTTTAATATCAGTTGCCACTGAAAATTTAATCCGCGGTTAAATTATAATACTCCCGAGTTGTTGGACCAAAAGGTTAGTGATGCTAAGTTAATATTTCGTGCTGTATTATAATAAAGTTTTAATCTTCCTTACTGAGTTGATTGTTTAGATTGCAAAGTGCATCAATCTATCTTCTGGAAGACTCGCATAGAAAATTGTGCTAAACAGATTAGAGAAAGACGTGCAAAAGACAATATTGAGATCGAGCGCTTCTGAAAATCTATCAAATACAATTACATTTACCTCAATCCCTGCGATACAGGTCTTGAACTACATGAAGGAGTTCAGACCTATATCGAGTATTATCACCAGAAAAAACATCAAGGCATTGGGATGAAACCCAATGATACTCACTCCAAATCTTTAAACCAAAATGCTGCATAATTCAACTGAAAATATTAACTTAGCATCACTAACCTTTTGGTCCAACAACTGGGGAGTATTATAATTCCATCGAATTTACTACTTTAATTTCTTTACAAAATCATACCATTGACTGAAAGAAAAATCCTTGTATTTTTCACCATGATGTTCAATACAAATAGTAACTGCTTCGAGTAATTTATTTTCTTCAATTAATAATCGCAACTTTTTCTTAAGTGAACTATCTGTTTGCTTAAATAAGTCATCTTCAGAATACAGAACCGACGGATCTTTGAATGACTTTAATGCTACTTTTGTATTGTAAATAATTACGCCAGGAAAATATTCCTCGAGCTTTTCTAAAAACCGAGCAATTGTTTTCGTTTTAAATAGTACAACTTTGTCTCCGTTGGCAAGTTCATGGGCCAGAATTTTACTCCCTTTAATTGATTTTTGGACAGATGTTCTTGAATACAAGGAAATATTGGCTTTCGCATTTATTCTCCGTTTTATTTTTGACGGATTCCAACATGCAAACACATCGTTTGTTAGATCAAGACCTAGCAGAATAAATGGAATATTCGATTTGCATATTTTATTTAATTTAGCACTATACCCAAGTTGAATTCTTGTAACATCTGGTCTACTCTTAAAATATGCTGACGTAATATTTTTAACGTATATATAATACTTCACATTGTCAACTTGAATTAGATACGGATTGCCCAACTCTAAAAATTGGAATTTCTGTTCTTTAAACAAACTTGTCAACATTAACTGAGTTTCTGACATAAAACAGACTTATTGATATAATTAAACTAAATAAGACAACTATGTAATTGAGAAGGATGTACTAATTCTGAGATGGAATTTATTTCAGCCAAATCACAATCAAACTTAACATTCGTAAGTGACTTATGTATATGTATCATTTTAATAGATGGTATATCATCACTGTGATAATACCTTATCGAATCAATCGCTAGTTGAATATCGAAAAAGAGATTTAGACATTTTTCTATTTCATTACCCAATGTATCAGCGATGATTTCATTAAGTCTAAAACTCAAGGTTTTATCTGTTAGTTTATTTTCAATCTGATTCTTTAAATCTAGCACCGTGCAACCAACACCACACTCAACAGCAAAAACTGAGGCAATTATCAAGTTTGAATTCTTATTGGGATTCAGTTGATTATTGGAAAAGCAATGGACCCTTGATTCTCGATTGGTACTTTTTACTTCTATCTTGTCTTTAGCATCATTAAAGTCGAATCGGTCATGTGCCGATGAATGCCAACTCCTAACCATATAGTCAACATCATTCGATTGATCAATAATCAACAATTCGGCCCAAAGACCTTGGATTGATTTTCGTGGTGGAACGGAGAATTTGGTAAATAAATTAATAATTTTATCAATTTCACTGCGCAACTCCGAAAGCGTTGGAATATCAGGTAGACCCCTAATTAAAATCTCAACAATGTCAATAAAATACTTTTGTAATCCTAACGAATTGGTTTTTAATGAAATTATTGTATAATAATCATCGATTAACGAATTGCCTTGATTCAATTGGCATTTCTTATCGTATTGCACGGAAATATATTCCAAATTACAGTCAATAAGATTGAATTTATTTTTTTCAACGGTACGTATAAAAAACATGGGATATTGTAATTCCGATATCCCAATTTTGTGATATTTAATTTCTGGCAACTCGGTGACCTCGTATAGCCCATTTTGAGAATTATTAAAAACTCTCAAATCATCAAATATAAATGCTGCAGTATTCATCGTTATGCCATTGCACCAGTAAATGAATGTGCGAATTGTGGAGGATAATAAATTCCCAAGGTATATAGGTTTTTGCTACCCCACTGTAAGGAAAGTGACTGATCTTTAATCTTAATATGATGTATTTGAATACATATAGAATCTTCAAATTTCATCTCTCTATCACCTGGATAATTAATTGTACCCGAATTTGATCGCCCAGCAAAAATATTACTCAATTTGACCGTATCATTATCCCTAATAATCTCAGTACCCTTTTTATCTTCAATATTATATTCATATCCCATTTGAAAAATGTATGCATGATTCAATTTATTATTAATGGACAAATATTTCAAATATTGAATAGTAGAGGATTTCCTTAAAGTATCAGGCATGTTCATCAATTTGAATTCTTGCAAAAATTCGATAACATTGTTAATGGTTGTTTTTAAAACTCTGTGATTCCTCGCAGGAGTGCCATAATCTTCGTGGATTTGGAAATTATTTTCAGCAATAAAATTCTCAACAAAGAAAATATTTGATTCAATATGTTGTAATGCGTTCAGCTGCCTCCACCCGCTCAATTTCTGAGACACTACTTCCTTATTAAGAATATTATTTCTTGTAGGATTCATTTCGGAACTAAGGACTAATATTTGTTCAATTTCCTTGAGTGTATTCTCCTTGAGCTTTCCGCGCATTATTTCTTCATGAATTACATAATCCCGATATTCGAGAATTGAATCATTCGGTAGAAAAACTCTACAACTACTTAGATAATTTAATTTATAACCAAAAAAACGACACCTCTGTTGAATAGTATCGGCATTAGATTTTGCCAGACTATATCTTGGCATGTAAGAAACACACAACCCTTCTATCGTGTACCCTCTATTCAACATATCTGCACCTATCAGAATATGAGCAGACGAATTGCTCCAGTTAATTTCCTTTGAACCCTGAATAACCAACTCTAAATTCGTATCCAAAACAACTTGCAAAACTTGCTCTATGACAATTTCAAATGGGGGCGGTTCGGCCATCAACTTGACTGCTTCAGAATAATTCATACTGAATTCTTCTATTAATTCTATTTTATTCGGGTCAGTTGATGACAACAACAATCTGCCAGACCAATTCTGTGTTATCATCTTGGTCCATTCATAGAATTTTTTGCTCGCATCTTGCTCTCTGTCAGCGTGAATCATCATAGATAAAAAAGGTTCTTTTTCAAAAATGTTGACATTTACTGCAACTGATATCAAGAACATTTGTAATGCATCAATTAAACTCTGTGGGCATTCTTCTAATTGATTGTACTTGTGATGATAAACTTCTTTGGCGGGAATTTTTATTATGAGTTCAGGTTTCTCTTCAAAAAATACCTTACCACCTGTGTACGATTTCCCTGGAGTTAATACAACATGAAATTTCGGCGAAAGCAGATCCATTAAGTTGATAAGCAGCGGGCCTTGAGGGGTCGCAGTGTATTGAATGTACGAATGATTGGGTATTGATGCTCTAAAATTTACAATACTAGAATATGTAGAACTAAATTCGTCATCTTCCCAGTTTTCAGATTTACTATTTTTTCTTGCGTATGTATTTAAACTTGCTTGATCCGCTTCGTCATCTATAATTAACACACCATTATTTCCTAATTCATCTTTAACCTGTGGCGATTTAAATATTTTATTTAACTCATCGATGTGTTTATAGTGTTTCAGTACAGTTATCAGCACTGTGGGCCTTTGATTCAATTTGAGCGCACTCTGAATTTTAATGTGGGCATTTTCAACAAGGGTAGGACTTTGATAAACCTTATAAAATTTTGAATTTTCACCTTCCGTCAGTAAATCCTTCTTTAATCTTTTTGTAGTTTGTTCTAGAAGGTTAACCTTAATTCCTGCGAAATAAACAACAATCCTAAACCCATTGTCGATAGCTAAAGTCGTTAGAGTTGTGAAAGAAAGTGTTTTACCACTTTGAACATAACCTATTGCAATACCAGTCGTGTTGTCAACAGTATTTATTGGATTTACACAATTCGACAGTATTTGAGATGCCTCATTGATTAAATTTACTTTTTCGTCTGAATCTAACTTATTCAGTCTACTCAATAAATCACTTGTACGAATACCTTGTGTTATCGAAAAACTATGTGGTACAGTATTGATTACCTTTATCGTCTCATTCATATTTAGATGTTTTTAAGAAACATATTGAAATTGTATCTAATATTACCGCCATTTTTCGTACCCTGCGATGGCGCCTGAATTTCAGCCAAGACCAAAGAACGAATTATTGAAATTATAGGTTGGTAATCTTCTTCTTTTTTAAACTGATCAAATCTTGTAAAAAAAGCGTGGGCTAAATTAATCTTATATAATTTAACATTATCAACATTTGTATTTTCTAAAGAATACAAGACTTGAACACTGGGCTCTGTAATTAATTCTAACTTAAGAGTGATTTTTTCGTTTTCTATTTCAATAATATCTTCATGAAATTCAACAACCTTAGCTTTTTTCAATATTAACTCATTATCTGTTTTGAGTTTTTTATTAGCTATCTGTTTGATTGAATTTTTTACATTATTCTTAAAATTGTTTTGCGGATTGCTACTCTTTAGGTTAGAAACAATATTCTTAGCGATAACGCTATTATTCTCTTGAGATTTTGGTTTGATATAGCGCTCCGCCTGATTATACAAATCAAAATCTTTTGAATTAATCTCACTTTGCAGTGCTTCCATCAGTGATAATAAATCTTCTTGTTCTTGAAAAGAACCTTTATTAAAACTAACGGAAAATCCTTCTAATTCAAGTTCTCCAAAAATTCTTTTATATCTCGGAGATCCAACTTGACCACATAAAACCTTGGGTCTGTATTTCTCATCGTAACTACCTTCAATCACACGTCCTCTTCTAAATAATGAGAGTCCATTATTTTCTGAGGTAGACATTGTACTTAGTACACCAATAAAACCTATCGCCTTAAATTTACCTGCAGTAAAATTGATTTCTTTTTTCCATAAAATAGGCTTTCCACTAATATTTGAATAATGAGGAGCAAATAATACTTCCGGTTCTTCGTAGGATAATTCTTGCTTATTAATGATCAACCTTAAATCACCGCTTGAAAGAAACTTCCTGTATATACTAGTTAAGTGTTTCTTTATCTTATCAATTTGATGATTGGAAGGAGCATTCTTCGTCAATTCGCGTAAAGTGATTTTTGTGTAATGACTATTCCTTGATACTTCCGTTGAAGTAATCGGTAGTTCTTCCAATTTCATTTTCTTCACCGTATCCAAATCGAACTTAACCATACGCTCAACAGGCTCTCCAATTGCTGTTGTTCTAATCGACCAAGACTTCGAAAGCCAATTTGAAGAAGTCTTTAATCCCATTCCAAATTCATTCAATCCACTGGTATCAGAGTGTGTATTTGCAACTTCTAACGCACGTACAATATTCACAGAATCTATTCCTCCAGCATTATCATCTATAGTAATTATATCATTTTCCTTATCTATGATGATTTCGACAATCAACTGTGGCTTTATGGCATTAATTTTCAAGCCATCCCTATTCTGATCAAAACTCTGCCATGCATTATCGACATATTCACCTATCACATTCCAAATTTTATTATTAAAATTTTGAAATTGTCCATAAAAATCAGGTTTGAACTTTATTGACACTGATTTAATTTTATCGTCCTTCATTTTCGAGTTTCATTAAAAAAATTACTTAACAATTTGAGAAATAATAGTTTCCACAACTTTTACGTTTACTGCATTTCCAAGTTGTTTCATGCTAATTGGGATTGTATTTTCTAGTTTAAATCCAACAGGAAATCCTTGTAGTTGCTTTACTTCATTGACAGTCAATCTTCTGAGCAGCCAACCAACAATTTGCCCATGATTCATTGCAACCAACGTTGAAAAATTAGTAGGCCGTTTTACTCTAACTCCACTTGGCCTAAATTGAATTAAACAGTCATAAATCGAATTATAATCTGTACCACATTGCCACTCAAACTTTCTGTGAGTATTATTTACCCAATTGAGATTCTTATATTTTTTTTCCCATGAATCAATAAATCGTTTGTTCTCACGATACAAACTGATATTTTTCTCCACAAATTTTTGTTTCCATTCGGGGTAATGACTTGGGGGCGCTGCATACTTAAAGTAATCATACCAAACCGGGAATCCAATGGTTTTCTTGTTTATCCCCTTATAAAATTGGTCCCACATTTTTATTATTCTCTTTTCATATGCAGAAATATTGTAGGATTTATCCTTTACTTCTTCATCAAATTTGAAATCATCAGAGATATGATTTGTTATTTTAGCCCGTTTCTCAGGTAATATTAAATTTATTGATTTTAATTTATTTGTCAATATACCTGGCAAAAAAACTCTTGGTCTTTGCATTGGCAATCCCAATTCATCAGGAGATATCTTAATTGGATTTTCTGGCAAGACGTATCCCAACTCATGCAACGACTTCAAAATAACTTTATAAGTATTCCCTTCATCATGATTGATTAAGTTTGCTACATTTTCAAGCAATATATATTTAGGTTTGTGATATCTTAAAATTCTAACAATATCAAAGAACAATGTCCCCCTTATATCATCGAAGCCTTTTTGATCGCCTCCTTTTGAAAAAGGCTGACAGGGAAAACCCGCGCAAAGCAAATCGAAACTTGGAATTTCCCGTTCATCAAATTTTGTAATATCATTGTAGGCATCAATACCAAAATTCTCCTTATAAACTCGGGCTGTAACGAAGTCTTTTTCAGATGCCCATACGCATTCAGCATCAGGAAACACATTTGTAATTGCTTGATGAAAACCCCCTATTCCCGCAAATAAATCAACAAATCGTATTTTGCCCTTAATCATTTTTCGCAATATACTGAAGAAATCTTGCGAATTAAAATCCCTTTTTTGAATTAAATGACTATTTTGAATATGTCAAATAAAAAAAATAAAATCACCTCAGATTATGCAAATCCACATGTTTCTGCTTGTGATAAAAATAAATTTGGATTACACAACCCATCCAATCCCGATGATTTTTTTGATACAAAAAAATCAGCTTATAAGTCAGGACGATACATAAGACTAATCAAGTTGTAATTTTACATTGATTTGGTTTCCGATCATCACATCACTTTTTTTTACCCAAACGCCCGCATCATTTCATCCTCCACTACGTTATCGGAAATTTTGATGTACCGCTGTAACGTGGAGAGTTTGGTATGACCCGTGATCTTCATTACCACCTCGGGCCGCATCCCGCGCTCCAAAGCCAAAATAACGAAGGTTCTACGTGCTGTATGCGTGGTAATGAGTTCCCACTTCGCCTTGCGGTCTTCCGTGCGCTTAGAGCCAAAGAATTTAACCACCTTGTGCTTGCTGAACATTCCCATCATCGCTCCCAATTCCTTAAGATACCGATTTTGAATTTGATTGGCCGTTGGATGCATCAACTCAGGCTTGCCCTGATTGCGATCAATCACCCAACTCGTATACTTGTTCAAAGGAATGCGCAAAATCTGCTTTGTCTTCTCGGTGGTGATCTCAATGCGGTTTGAATAAATATCATCCCATGTAATTCGTCCC
>Ga0164292_10001225_pt1 | contig 20609 bp, 19 predicted proteins | sample GEODES117metaG_FD_111486 | JGI IMG/M metagenome (GOLD analysis project Ga0164292, IMG submission 111486) | Eutrophic lake water microbial communities from Lake Mendota, Wisconsin, USA - GEODES117 metaG | ecosystem: Environmental > Aquatic > Freshwater > Lake | place: USA: Lake Mendota...
ACCGCCACCGCCACCGCCACCGCCTGTTGGGCCACCAGTTGCACCGGTAGTGCCTCCAGGGCTACACTTCACACAAGTATAAAATTTAATGATTTGAGTTTGAAGTGGGCCAGCACTAGATTTTTTTCCGTCACCAGGCGCTTGATAAACGTAATTGATTTGACCTGTCTGAAAACGCTGACCGTCGCCACAGCTATCAGAATTAAAGACAGTATTTTGATGAAGTGAATTTGAAGGAAGCTCATTGGTAGTGAATTCAATTGATGGATCAGTATAACTACCTAACACTTCGCAATTAGCCTTAGGCTCACACTTAGAAGTATTTATATCATAAGTACCACCAATCGCAGCACACGACCCCTCTAAGGATTGCTCAAGACGACATTTTGAGATTTTGCCAGAGGCGGCATCAGTTAAAACGGGTACACTAAAAAAGAATTCCTCAAACCTGTCCACGTTTCCAACAGGTGAAAGATTCTTGTTACCCGTGTAGTTCTTAAGCTTAAGTTTTATATCCAACGTTTTTTGAATTGTGTTATTGGGTCCGGGAAGATTACCGCTCGTTCTAGCCGAGAGTTCACCAACTTCAAAATGTTTAAATTTTCTACCAGCAGCAAAAGCGAGGTTAGGAGCATCAACTCCAGCAATACTGATATTTAAACTTAAGGGAGACCAACTTGAATTGGTAAAAGATAGCCCACCAATGGAATCACAAACTTGATTCGAAGAAATATATTGGTTAAGGGAATTTATTAAACTAATTTTTGTAGCATTAAAGTCAGATAACTTGGATTCTTTTAAGGAGTTCTGACTTAAGTTGATAGAGGCCACAACACCGATACCAAGTACACCGATGGCCATTAAAACTTCGACAAAAGAAAATCCGTTCTTTGACTTTAATAATTTCAAAATTTTCATACTTTATATACTATACTACTATTAAAAGTATTGAAAACTAGTTTTTGGTAAGTACAAGGAAACAGTGAAATGGTACGCCCGTCTGCACCCAAAAAAAACTTGGCATTTGTCTTCTTAGCAGTTGGTATTATAGCTTTATATTTTTTTACCAAAACTCAAGATGATGAAAGTCTTCCAAAAGAAGTAAAACTTAAATCGAGACAAAAAAATATCGTTAAGGATACTCCAAAAGAAGAGAGCTCGGGCGAAATCTCCACCCAGGGTAATGGGGACCCGTCTGAAGCTAGTCAGAACACGACTCAACGGCCAGAAAATACGACTATCGGGACAGAAACAATCAGAAAACCACAGGAAGTACTAGAAGATTTTAAAAAACTTACTCACTTAGATTTTTCTGCGCCAGCTGGTTTTGACTTTCATGAACTTGATTTTGATAAAATTGCCGGGATTGCTTCTTTTGACGATAAATCTGCAGTGGCAATATTGGCTGCCCCCTTTAAGGCCAGCACTGATCAAGTCGTAAAATTTATGAAAGATTATAAATCCTCTCTCAGGTTCATGAATGGAAATGACTTTGTAGTTACAGGAGAGTTTCAAACTTTAGTACCTGCAAATAATTCAGGACTATCGAAAATTACATTGATACCTGGAAACAAAGTTGATGGCTCACAAGTTTATGCTGCCCTTACGGAAAGATTGGATGGTAAAGGGACTTATCTTTTCATATTAAAAACGCCAGGTGATCTTAATAGTGCTCGGCCAGAAATTGATAAATTTATTGAAACATTAAAGACGAAGAGATGAATTTATCAAAAGGGATATATTTATATCCATTTTCTTTCCTTTTGGCATTTTGTAGTCTCTCCTATGAATTAGTATTTGCTCATGTTCTCTCAGTTTGCCTTGGCGGTACTAAAAATCAATATCTTCTAACAATTTCTATTTTTACATTTGCTCTTGGTCTAGGCTCTCTCGTATTTGGAATGATAAAAAAAAAATTCAATTTAAAAAATATCTTTCTTTTTACTGAAGTTTTCTTAACCGCAATTGGTGCTACGGGGCCTTTTTTAATCACGTGGATATTGAGAGTGGGTGAGAATTCTTTTTTTAACGAGATTGTTTTAAAAATTTTAAGCTACTTTATCATTTTTCTTGTCGGATTTCTTTCAGGATTTGAACTACCATGTCTTTTTTCATACTCAGACAAAAATCAGGGGAAAACACTCGCTTTTGACTACATGGGAATGCTCGCAGCAAGTCTTTTTTTCCCTTTAGTGGGGCTTCCTGAACTAGGGACCGCTGCAACAGCATTAACAATTGCTAATCTAAATTTCGCCGGAATTATCATTATTCAACCGTTCGAGAGGAATGTTTTAAATATTTTATTTATTTTAATATCTATTGTTTTCGGAGGTTTAATTTTATTTTTTCGTGAAGAACTTAATCTGTTATTAACCTCTCTTTACCTCATAGGCGTGTAATTCATGATCACACTTATCGTTACATTCATAAGTTCATTTGCCACGATGGCGTACTCAATGATTGTTTCGAGCATGATCTCTGACTTCACAGGGGAGGAAATTTACTCACAATGCTTTAGTATCGGGCCTTACTTACTTGGAATGGGATTAGGAAGCTATTTTTTTGAAAGGCAAACATTAACAGAAACGACGAGGAAATTATGGGATCTAGAATACCTAAGTATCATGATACTCCCATTATATCCTATTATGTTTCAAATATTTATTTTTCTTTTAATTGGTTTTTTACCCATGGAAATGGGTCTTGATAATAAAAAAACAATTTCTCTCATACTAGGCTTTGGCTCTATATTGTCTTTTATCGCCGGCATTCTTGGGGGCGGCCAGTTACCATTAATTCTTAAAAGTCACATAAACAAATTTAAAATAGAAACTATTCTTGCAACAAACTATTTAGGTCCACTTATTGCTGGACCATTCATAATCATTTTTAGTCAATTTGAAATCAATTACTCAAACGTGGCTGGCTTTATTGGTCTAATTCAATTTTTAGGCCTTTTTTTTCTGCTCTTTAAATTAGATCACTCTAGAAAAATAAGACTTACCCTACTCCTTGCTCCACTTCTTTTATTAACAACCATTTCACAAAATTATCCCGAGGTTGAGAGGATTACATCGAAAGCAAGTTATTTCTATCCCAAGCTCGAATTAAAAGATCTCTTCAAACTAAATGAAACAGTTTTTTTACTCGACTACATAGGGAATATTTCAAGGACAAGAAGTCCTTATCAAATAATTGAAGTCGTAACTCTTAGACAAGACAAAAAGAATTCAGAAGAAGATATCTCAACTCTTTACTTAAACCGTAAGACACAATTTGGTAAAAATTCTTCCGCTGTTTATCACGAAACCATGCTCTATGGCACACTCAATTTGAATCGGGGGAAAATTAATAATATCCTTATACTAGGTGGAGGTGACGGAATTCTGCTCGACATGATTCAAAAAGAGTTCCCTGAAGAAAACATTACCTTTGTTGAATTAGATGAAAAGATGATTCATTTCTCTAATTCAAATGATTTTTTACTCAGATTAAATAATGGTGTTTTTGAAAAACATAGAAAAAAAACAAATATTGTAATTGGTGACGCTATAACTTATTTAAGAAAAATTCAAAATCAAATAAAATTTGATTTGATATTTATCGACTTCCCTTTTCCAAACGGACATGAACTTTCAAAGCTTTATTCATTTGAATTTTATAGTCTCGTTAAAAATGTAACCAAAAAGGAGTCCTTGGTTACAATAGATTTACCTTTATTCTTTAACGATGACTCGAAACTTTTAAAGGAGTCAGCTAACATACTAGCAACAATTTCTAAAGTAGGTTTTACGAATCAACTCGGGTATGGCACTCATTCACCATTTGTAACTGTAACACGCGAAAAAATGAAATTAAATTTTAACTATGACTTACTTCCCAAAAATATTTCTTTAGCTACAAAAATTAATCTACACCCCGTCACTGATAGTGAAACGCTTAAAAGACTCGATTTAACCAAAAGAGTAAATTCAATGTTCTGGCCAAAGAGATAAATATGAAACTTTCAATAATTCTTTTTATATTATGTACTTCATTTAAAACTTTTCCCGTTAATGAAAAATCAATTATCAAAAAAAACCATATCCAATTTGTTTTAAAAGAATACATACCATGGATAAACGATAAATTAAAATTCAACTTTAATACCTTAGGCAAAGGAGAAGCTGAACTAATCAAGAAAGCCATATCAAAAGTTGACAACTGGAAGACGCCAGAACATCAAGGTATGGATCAAGTCCTTTATGGAGTTAACATTGAGGAAGATAAAAAAGAAATTTATTTTAGAATTTATCTACATCGAGACTTAAGAAATGATCTAAGTTTAAAACGTTTTAATTTAAAAAATGAACCCTTATTTATTGAAAAAGACCAACATAACATAATCTGCTTCTTAAGTAAGGCGAGTAAGAAAGATGTTGCGAAAATGAGTTTCATAAAAACGACAATTGATTTTGCTTTTTTTCACGAGTGCCAAAACAAAATGAATTTCTACTCAGCCTTTACTTCTCAAGAAAAAACAATCAATTCACAAAAAAAAGAAAAATTCAAAAGAATTGAACACATATTTTTTGACAAAGATGGTATTTTTAAAAAAATAGTTCAAGATAAATCAGAACTCCCAATTGTCGGTTCTAAAACCAATAATCCATTTTTTCTTCAGCATCATAAAAAAACACTCTTAGAATTAGACAAGTACTCAATAGATAAACAAAACAATGTGATGCTTTATGTACCATAAAGATCAAAGTAGAATTTTAGGAATAGATCTACTTAAATTGCTCATCCTCCTAGCAATTTCAATTTTGCACGCCAATGAATTTATTTTTTTTACAGACGAATTTCCTTTTGGAATGAAATCACCTGTGTTTTATATGTTTTCATTTTATGCAAGAACTTTTGCAATTGGAGGACAGGCCCTCGTTGCTATTATTTTTTTTCTCTTTGGTTTTAAAGGAAAGGATAAATTATACTTTTTAAGAATGTCTCTCTTTTGTCTTTTGGGTCAAGGAGTTTTATTTTTTGGATTTAATTTATTAGAATGGGATATCTATGCATTCCTTTTTTTTACATTACTCATTTTTTACCTAACAAAATCGATCCATCAAATTAAAAATGGATATTGGATCATAATCTCCCTCATTTTCTTACTCATACCAAATATCCTCTATATCAACTTGATCCCCTCGAGTAACCCACTTTCTCTTCTTGTTGGTACTTCAATTCTTAGCCCATCAGGCCCTTGGCCATTGTTTCCATGGTTTTTTCTTTGTCTGTTATTTTATCAAATGGGAATAAAAGTAAGAATTAATCCAGAATTATACTCGAACTGGTTCAAAACAGAATTAATCCTCTGGCCAATATTATTAATCATTTCCATCCCTCACCTAGGTCACTATTTCTTTTTACCAGTGGGAAAGCATTATTATCATTTTGCTTTTTATCAACATTCAATTAAATTTTTTGCTAATTTTATTCCCTATGTTTTTCTTCTAAGAATTTCTCTTTTGAAAAAAACTCAATCAATTTTTTCGAAGTTTCCAATTTCGTCTTTCTTATCCAAATGTCATTGGAATCGTTATCTTGGCTTAACTTATATAATCTCTATTATTTACATCTATTTTGGCATGAAATTTCGTGAAGAATTTTATCTAATGCCATGGATTTTTGATTTCTATGGGCTTTCAATCATGCCCGTTTCTGAATTAGCTTCAAGAGTCTTGATAGGGATAAGAAAAAAAATCAAATTCCGTTTTTCCTCTTAGTTTGTATCAAAAGAAGAAGTGGGTACCACGATATCATGGACCAAAATAAATGACCGACATCCATCGTTATTGCAATAAAGAGATGAAAGAATAGGCCCATAGGGATTAGAATTTTTTTTAATCGAGAGAATGCTATATAGATAAAACCAATTTCAAATAAAAGGCTAATATAAGTCACTACCTCAGTTATGAATGGTAATTTAAAAAACTGAGAGAATAGATTAACTTTTCCAACATACGGCCAGTTTAAAATATGAAAAACAGCTCTTCCCTCTACCCAGTTTTGATCAGGTACTTTCTTTAAACCTGAAAAAAAATAATAAAAGGAAAAGTAAGTCAGGAGAGAAAGAAGAATAATACGCACGTACTTTTTATTTAGGACAGGGAACAAATCAATTCTAGGCCTAAAAGCGAAGACATTTTCGATCGGAAGAAATAGCGTGATAATCAAAAGAAGGTTACTCAGTGTTTGAGGCTCCCCCACAATAAATGGGATTGAAGCGTGAATCCCTAGATGCAAAGGAAGAAGGATTATAAGAGACCACTTTGAGTAAAAACCAATCGTATAAGTCATTAAAGTGGCGACAATTAATCCAATGATACCAACCATTACAATTTCATTTTGCTGAAAAAAGAAAATCCAAGAATGAGGGAAATATCCAAAAGCTTCAGGAACAACTAAACCTTCTTTTAAAAAAAAGATCTTAAAATTGGGAATAAGAACGTCAAAATAATATATTAGAACGCCAATACCGTTTAGAATTCTAAGTAAGTCTAGAATTTCTAAATCTGAATATTCTTTTCTAATAACATCTTTGAATTTCATGAGATAAGTACTGTTCATCCGCTCCGTCTTTCAAAAGTAAAAATGAAGATACTTTTTTATTTATTATCATCTCGAAAGATCGACATAAATAAACTCTACCTTCAGGCATGTAAACGCCTCTTGCTAAAGCTTCATAAAATAAAATTATGGGCATTTTATGATGATAGAAATCAAGCTCTTCGGGTCTTAACTCTATTCTTTTTCCATCCTCTAAAAATAACTTCATACCAAGTTTTTTTTTATACATTGGTATATTGTCTAAATCTCTCATCATCGACATATCAACTGTCATAGGTGTCATGGCGACATCAATTCCCAAAAGTCTTAGTGGTTCATAAACAACGTTAGAGAGCGGATTTGGAATAGGAATCCCAATTGAGAGGACACTAAGGAGCAAGAGGATTATAAAAATGAGTCTGTACATAAAAAAAGGCCCCTTAAAAAAGGGGCCCTCACTTATTGCTTAGTCTTTGGATTCGCTGACTTTGCTTTATGGAAATTTCTCTTCTTCTCAGCTTCTTTATCGTTCATGATGGCCGTTAACTTCTTTCCAGTATCTTCAAGTTCCTCAATAAGCTTTTTCTTAATTTGCTCTGGTGACTTTAAGATTTTACGGAAATCATTTAGAGCAGACGTTTCTTCTTTAATAAGAAGCTGCCTTTTCTCGACTTCCTCTTTAGTCATACGATAAATGGCCATATCAGCAAGATATTCAGCGTAAGTAAATTTTTGCTTAGTAAGATAATCAATATAATCCTTACGATTGGCCTTCTTCTCTGCTATCGCATAATGCTTTTCTTTAATAAAACGAATGATCTCATTATTTTTTGTAAGTCTATCTTCATAGTCTTTTATGAGAAGCTCGTAGCGACGCTTTGTAACGGCAAGTCGTTGAACCGTGAAAACTTCCAGAATTTCTTCCACTGTATGGAAAACTTTAACACCCTTTTCAGTAATGAGAGTGTAATTAGGAACGATGGAGCTAGAGACCCCCATCACTTTTTCCACTTCTTCAAGTGCCGGAGTCTGACCTCTTTTGAAAATAAGCTCAATATTGATCACATTATCAACAGAAGAATCGATGTAATCTTTTAGGAAATCGTTATCCATGTGCTTATTCAGGTGACGGTATATCTTCTGAGCGTCGTATCCTTTCGGCACTTCAGTGATAAATATTTTTTCACCAACTTGTTTAAAGCTCATTTTTGTAATAATTCTCGCCTTCTCATCTGTTTCTACTTTTTCAGTGTAGTAACGAAAGTAAGGCTTAATCTTTTTAATTTTCCCAGTTTCAACAAATGAGATCATCGATTTAATGATGTCATCATGATTAAAGCTCGGAATCACGGATGAAAATCCTGTTCCAATTCCTTCAGCTCCATTCAAAAGCATGATAGGAAGTTTTGGGAGAAGCCCCACTGGTTCCATGACTTTTTCGTCATAATTAGGAACCATCTGAACCTGATTCATATCATCAAAGAGTAAAAGTTCAGCGACTTTCCCAAGTTTACACTCAATGTATCGGGCGGCAGCTGCCTGCGTTTCCATCCTTTCACCAAAGTATCCCTTCTTATCAATCAAAGGATAATTGTTAGAAAAGGTGTAATCTTGAGCGAGATTCACAATCGACTGCTCAACTGATGCAGGACCGTGCGGATGAAGAGTTAATACTAACCCCGTTAGAGAACTCACCTTCACAAGACCTTTGTTAGAATTCTTCCAAAGGGTAAAGAGGATTCTTCTTTGAGAGGGCTTTAATCCATCTTGCAAATAAGGAATGGCTCGATCCATCAACGTATAAATCTGATAGGTTCTGTATTCTTCTTTAACCAGCGCCTCTAAAGGAACGGCGGCCATTGAATGGAGTGCTTGATTAGAATCTTTCATAATTATGCTCTGGCCTCACGTGCTGCTTTTTTCTTTTGTGCCTTAACTCCGGCAATGACATTCGTTAAATCGACATCAATCTCATCAGAATCGATGAGAAGATCTTTTCGAAGTTGAGATTCTTTCCCAAAACAAGTCTCAAGCATGTTTTTGGAAGCCTTCATATCTTTTACTGAGATTTTGGTGAAATCTTTTCTGTTAAGAACATGCTTAAAGGCCTCTTGGCTCATTTCTCCAAGACCCTTGTTTCTCATAATTTCTTTGATCTTAATGTCTTTTCTATTTTTTAATTTCTCAAGCTCAGGCTCAGACTCACAATAAATCGTTCCTTTGTCAGTAACGACCTCGAATAATGGAGCTTTAGCGATCTGGATCATGCCCATTTCAAACATTTCAGGCCAGAACGTAAAAAAGAAATTCGTCAAAAGTGTATTAATGTGCCCACCGTCCACATCAGAATCAGCAAGGAACACAATCTTTGAATAGCGAAGCTCTTGTGGATCAGGCTTTTGCCCAATCGCGAGTCCAATGGAGCTCATGATGTCAGCAAATTCTTGGTTCTCCAAAACTTCTTTAATTGAAGCTTGAGATACATTCATGGGCTTACCTTTTAGAGCAATCCCACCTTGATAAAGCTTGTCTCTTGCTGAACGAAGACCACCAATTGCCGAGTCTCCTTCACAGATAAAAAGAGCGCATTTCGTTCTATCTTTTCTCTCGTTGGCGTCAAGAAGCTTTTCAACTCTTTGTTTTTTACCTTTCTTAGCAAGTTTTGAAGCATCTTTTAGATCCATCAAACGCTGACGTGATTTTGCTCGCTCCATAATATGGTCAAGAAGCTCCTGATTTTTTCTCATGAACTTCGCCATACCATCATTCATAAACGTCTCGAGGGCCTTCTCAAGAAGTGCATCTCTTACGAGTTTTCTTTTCGTTTGTGATTCAAATCGAGGATTTGGCATCACGATCCCAATCACAAACGTCATTCCCGCGAGAACATCATTATCGACAAGAGTAAGCTTGTCTTTTTTTGCCGTACGCTCAAGTTTTTCTTTAATTGTATTAATATAAAGACGCTTAATTCGGTCATGATGGAAGCCTCCATCATAGGTTGGAGTTGAGTTCACAAAAGAGATCATTCTCTCTTTTTCATCTGACTTTTTATCAAAAGTCACAGAAACGTGAACATCATATTTTGCCTTAACCTTGGCACCTTTAATATTTGTGGTTTCGTAGGTGTAACCTTCATCCCCAATTAATTGAGCTGAACTGGTATCAATCCTTTGAGCAAGCTCAAAAAGACCTTTTTTATACAGATATTTCTCTTCGTTAAAATAGAATGTTAATCCAGGATTATTATAGGCCAGATCAATGATGCGTTTTCTGAGGAGCTCTCTATCAACGACTTGATTTTTATAAACTTCTTTGGCGAGAGTTAATTCAACCTTAACTCCAGAAGGCCCTTTAAAAGGCTTTTCCTTCGTTTTCTTTATTTGAAGAGCGCCATCCAAGAATTCGAAAGTTTGCTCTTTTTTAGAGTTGTAATGCCTAATAGTCGCCTTAAACATATCTGATGTAAGGCAAGTTGCCGAAGCTCCTAGACCATTCTGACCAAGGGTTCTATACAGAAATCCTTTATCATCCACTTCTTCATCTTTAAATTTTGATCCCGTTCTGAACTCAGTGTAAACATCTTTAATTTTAGCTAATGGAAAACCAATCCCATTATCTTGAACAGTGACAACTTTTGCATCTTGAGAAAGATTAACGTGAATTTCAGAAACGTGACCACGGTAGAATTCGTCAATACAGTTATCAAGGATTTCCTCAATCGCTTTTGACTTTGCCTGGTGAAAATTAACTTTCTTAAACTCTAGAGAATCTTTGGTGTAGATATAAGTATCAAGTTCTTCGATATCATTACTTCCAAACACGAGTGTGACTCGATTGCGGCAATGCCAACGTTGGTCTTTGCTCTCAATGATAGCTTCTTTGACCTTTGCGCTGCGGCGCTTAACTTCTTCGACGGCCATAGTCAAAAGCTCCTTTAAATTTGCTTACTGGAAAATCAATAGGATAAGATTAAGATCATCCAGAACAATAGGTCAACCAATGAGATATCGTTTTTTACTAATTTCACTGAGTTTTTTATTTGCCTTTGGGGTTTTTGCCCAAAACAAAATCAATCTACCAGTAAGCTATGGTCAGTTATTTTCCCAGAAGCTTAAACCTTTTTTCACTCCTTCTGAAGGAGAAAGAGAAGATTTATTAAAAGGTGAAGTCATATCAACAGGTAAAGTCCATTCTCCAACTAAAAAAGAACAACAAATGTTTTTGTTTGTGGCCGGAGTTCATCCTAGAAATTGTACGAGAGCGATGAGAAAACTCTCACTTTATGAAAATTACAAGAACTACATGGATTTCATAAAATCAAGCCAATACGATGAGAATGCTCAGAAATTTTCTTTCACTATAGATCACACTCTCCTTCCATTTCCCATGATTGTCAGGTTTAAAATTCCAAGAATTACAAAAGAGGGAACATACCCCTTTGTTTTTGAAGATGGTTTTTTAAAAGACCTTCAAGGCACAGTGATCGTTCAAGAAGTTGGAAAATTTTGTCTTTTGGGACTTAAAACTGACTGGAGAGGTCCAGAAACTCCGTTGCCAAATATTATCTTTGCAACATTCATTCAAACCGTCGGGAAGCTAGGTCTGGAGCATTTAATCAGGGTTTCTATCTTTTAATCTTTTCAAATAGTTTCGGCCCAATTAATCTCGACTCGTGCAAGTACTAAGAATTAAACCCATCGATACTCATCCTATACGGCATAAAATGCTGCGCCCTAATGGGACGCTCGAGGACTGTATCTTTCAGGGTGACAATGACGAGCTTACTTTTCACCTAGGTGCTTTTGTTGATAAAAAACTTGTAAGTGTCGCTTCGTTTTATTTTGAACGGAATGATCGGTTTCCAGATCAATATCAGTACCGACTTCGTGGTATGGCGACTTTGCCGGAATACCAAGGACAAGGACTCTCCTCCTCTCTTTTAAGAACTGCATTCCCAGTCATTAAGCAAAATCAATGTACCCTTCTCTGGTGTAATGCGAGAGAAAAAGCTATGGGTTTTTATGTTAAGGTTGGATTCACTCCAAATGGAGACTTCTTTACGATTCCAAACATTGGAAAACATATCTTGATGTCTATTAAGATTGATTAGATAATAAAAAAAACTTCTCTAAGGATCACAGTGTTTACTCATCACGATTATTTTCGTCGCGAGCTCGCTATTGCAATCGCACCGGTTATTGAAAAATCATTCTCTTGCACTTTCCCCTTTGAAAAGGTTTATGATCTTTTTGGGGCGACTCCCTCAAAAGAGGCGGGAGACCTGGCGTTCCCCCTTTTCATGATCGCCAAAGAAGCTAAAACAAATCCTGCCCAAGCAGCAAAAACTCTTCACGATGCCATCCAAGCTTTGCCAGATTTTGTTGCCTCAAAAAAAGTCGTAGGCCCTTATTTAAATTTCTTTTTTGATTTTAATAAAATATCAAACGTTCTCATCCCGAAAATTCTTACGGGAGAAATTTTCAAACAAAAATTAACAGAAAATACCCCGCGCACTATGATTGAGTATTCCCAACCTAATACTCACAAAGAAATGCACGTCGGACACATGCGAAACCTTTGCCTTGGTGATGCTCTGATTAGACTTCATCGTTATTGTGGTTTTGATATTGTCGCCTCAACTTTTCCGGGAGACGTGGGAACTCATGTCGCCAAATGCCTCTGGTATTTAAAGTATCACTTTAAAGGAGAGATACCCAAAGTAAAAAAAGGGGCTTGGCTTGGATCCATGTACTCAACGGCCCATAATAAATTGGAGGCAGAAAGAGGGACTCCAACAGAAGCTGACAATCGTGAAAAGCTCACCATGATCCTTAAGCAATTAGAGCAAAAGACTGGCGAGTTTTATGACCTCTGGGTTGAGACGAGGCAGTGGTCGATTGACCTCATGAAAGAGGTTTATGAATGGGCAGGTGTTAAATTTGATGTCTGGTATTGGGAATCCGAAGTTGATTCTGACTCAGTTAAACTCGTTAAAGATTACTTTAATAAAGGTTTATTTGTAGAGGATCAGGGTGCAATTGGAGTCAATTTAGAAGACCATAAGTTAGGCTTTTGTCTTCTTTTAAAAACTGATGGCAATGGTCTATATGCAACCAAAGATATTGAGCTCGCAAGAAGAAAGTTTCAAGACTATCACATTGAAAAAAATATTTACGTTGTAGACAAAAGACAAGAGCATCACTTCAAACAGGTTTTTAAAGTTCTAGAACTTATGGGATTTGAAAATGCTAAAAAATGCTTTCATCTCCAGTATGATTTTGTTGAGTTACCAGATGGTGCCATGAGCTCAAGAAAAGGTAACATCATCCCTCTCCAAAGCTTAATTGATAAGATGGTTCAAACAATTAAGGATCAGTATCTAGCACGTTATAAAAATGATTGGACCAGCGATGAGATCGAGAAAACGGCGCAAATCGTTGCCAAGGGTGCCATTAAGTACGGAATGACACGAATTGATCCTTCGAAAAAAATTGTTTTTGATATGGATGAGTGGTTAAAACTTGACGGTGAATCGGGTCCTTATATTCAATATGCCTATGCTCGCATCAACTCCATGGTGAATAAACTTGGAACTCCCGATGAAGGTCAATTAGTGGTTGAATCCCCTCAAGAGAAAGAACTTGTATCTCAACTTATGAATTATCACCACGTCGTCCAGCAGGCGACAGAGCATTACAGACCATCTCTTTTAACAAATTATCTCTATGATCTAGGGCGTGCCTATAATAGTTTTTATGCTGAGTGCCCCGTTGGATCAGCTCCTCCTCCCCTAAAGTCCTCTCGGCTAAAACTCTCAAAGGCGACGGCCCTGACGATAAAACATGGACTATCCTTACTGGGGATAGAGGCACCAGAGAAAATGTAAATGAAAATTTCCATTCAAATTGATGCCATTAAAAGAATTGATTTGGAGACAAAGAAAACATCAGTCTCAGTGGGAAGATCTCAAGACTGTGATCTCGTTGTTCCTCATACTTCTGTATCGAGAAAACATTGCCAGATCGATGAAGTCGAGGGCAGTTTATACATCACTGATTTAGGCAGCTCGAATGGGACCTTTATCAACGGAAAAAGACTCACTCCTTCAGAGAAAGAATTATTAAATACTAGTGACGTCTTTATTATTGGTAAACTTGAGTCTCAAGCTTTACTAACAAAACCGGAAGAGTTTACTAGTTCAAAAATAAATGCCGCCAAGGTGGGGTCCAATACAAGAACCATGAATGTCCAACATTTTGGCGAGACTCCCGAAGTTGAGGCGCCTCTGACAAGAGATCACCCCAAGGTTAAGGGATCAAGGAACCCTGTTGCAGAAGACTACAAACTAAAAAGACGCCCCAATAACAATACCAGAAATATTTATATCATTCTTTTTATCGTCGTTTCTATCATTGTTGCAGCTTTGATGTTTATTGGACTTAATAAGTAGAACTATTGCAAATGATCTCTATGAGGGTATAATTTCATATGCTCATCTCATTCAAACTTATTTCCGGCGAAATCGTTCAACATCAAGTGAAGACTGATGTCGTGACAATTGGACGTTCAAAAAGCTGCACGATCGTTGCTCCTTACGATGGGATATCAAGAAACCACTGCCAAATAAATTTTGAAAATGGCGAGATCTTTGTGACGGATCTCGGAAGCACCAATGGTGTCTTTATTGATGGAACAAAAGTGGAACCAAATGTTAAAACTCCCTATCAAACGTATCTCACGTTCTCTATTGGCTCTATCCAATCAATTACAATCGAATTTGATGATAAAACATCTGTCAATAGTCCAAGCTCTCTGAATCAATATCTCTCACAAAACTCTGATCATATTTCAAAAGATAATGATATCACGGCCACGAAAGCTTATAGTTCTGAAGTTCAAAAAACTCAGAAAGAAACGGTTTTAAAATTAAAAACTCCTCCAGCTAAAGAATCAGCATCCCCTCGTTCAAATCAAAAGGAATCTCCAAAGAAAAAAACGGAAGAGAAAAACACTTTAGTAAAGCCTCTTATCATTTTGTTGCTCATTGCTGCAGTTGTTTGGTTTTTCACTCAAGATGAGAATGCCGATCAGCCGGGAGAAATTGAATCGACGAAGTCATCCAACAGCTCTGAAAAAAATTACGAACAGTTTTAAAAACTTATATTCTTACTTCTCCATTCTTCCTTGACGCAAAATCGTTGTCCATGCTGATGGGTCGTGAGAAATAGAATCCTCTGATTACATGATTCTATTGTTGGAAAGTGCCCGAATGGAGAACAAGAATGGATATAACTCTCAAATTTTTTCGAGTCATCATGTCGAAGTGACTGACACTCATTAAAGTTTTCTTCAGAGACACAGACCCAGTGTCTTTCCTCACAATCATAGATTAAATAGGGTCCAGAAAAATATTTATCTGTAAGGTACTCGATTTCTTTTTTGGTCTGGCAAAACCCATCACCAATAAAAAGAAGACATACTAAATAAAACCAAACCTTTGTCATACTCTCCTTGTCGGCTTTGGTGAACTTATCTTAAGCAATAATCTAAATCATTGAAATCCCATTCATTAAAGTCTAAGTTAAATATAAGTGATTTTTCGCCCTATTTAGGATAGGATGCGCATAAACTAAGGTAAATATTGGCCTATTTATGATTAAAATTAATCGAAAAATTGAATATGCCCTCATGGCCCTTAAGCTCATGAAGGAAAAAAACTCATCAGATCTCACGACTGCAAGAGAGGTTTGTGACCGATTCGAAACTCCTTTCGATACCACTTCTAAAGTCATGCAGCTTATGAATAATTGTGGAATTCTTCTTTCTCACAAAGGAGTTAAGGGTGGTTATACCCTGGCAAAAGATTTATCCCACATTAGCTACATGGAATTAGTTGAACTGATTGAGGGCAAAAGCTTTATGATGGATTGTCACGAGGGCCCTTGTGATCTTTTCCATAAATGCAATATCACTCAGCCAATAAAAAGACTTAACGATTATTTAATAACTATTTTTAACTCCATTTCACTCAATGAGCTTCTCGCAGAAGATAATTTACTCGCCCTAAAAAAGATTCCAGAAAAAAAAGTTGAGCACTGTCCCCTCATCGATAACGCCAAGGTTAATTTATGAAAATAGATGATAAGCTACAAGACGATTACAAGTATGGTTTCGTCACCAACATAGAAAGTGAAGAGTTTCCAAAAGGTCTCTCTGAAGAAATCATTAGACTCATTTCAAGTAAAAAAAATGAACCCGAATGGCTTCTTGACTACAGAATGAAGGCCTACAGGCACTGGCTAACGTTAACTCATCCTGAATGGCAATATTGTAAAATCCCCAAAATTGATTTTCAAGACATCTACTATTACTCAAAACCAAAGACCAAAAATAAGACTTATGAAAATATTGAAGAAGTTGATCCAGAACTTCTAGAAACCTTTGAGAAGCTGGGAATTCCTTTAACTGAACAAAAAAGACTCATGGGAGTTGCTGTTGATGCCGTTTTTGATTCAGTCTCTGTTGGAACCACTCACAAAGAAGAATTAGAGAAAGTAGGAGTCATATTTTGCTCTATCTCAGAGGCCGTTGAAAAGCACCCAGAGCTTGTAAAAAAATATTTGGGTACTGTCGTTCCTTACTCTGATAACTTTTACGCTGCCCTTAATTCTGCTGTCTTTTCAGATGGCTCCTTCGTTTATATTCCTAGGGGTGTAAAGTGCCCTCTGGATTTATCAACCTACTTTAGAATAAATGCCAAAGAGTCAGGCCAATTCGAGAGAACTCTCATCATTGCAGATGAGGGCTCATATGTTAATTATCTCGAAGGCTGTACTGCTCCTCAAAGAGATGAGAACCAATTGCATGCTGCCATTGTGGAACTTGTCACCTTAGATGATGCCGAAATAAAATATTCAACAGTTCAAAACTGGTATGCTGGAGATAAAGAAGGTAAGGGCGGAATCTACAATTTTGTAACAAAACGTGGCCAGTGCAGAGGTAAGAACTCCAAAATATCATGGACTCAAGTTGAAGCAGGATCTGCGATAACTTGGAAATATCCTTCATGTGTTTTACTTGGAGAAAATTCCCAAGGATCATTCTACTCAGTCGCTTTAACGAATCATTATATGCAAGCGGATACTGGAACGAAGATGATTCATGTTGGTAAAAATACAAAATCAACCATCGTCTCTAAAGGCATCTCGGCTGAAAAATCCCAAAACGTTTACAGAGGTTTAGTCAAAATCATGCCGAGTGCAACTGGAGCACGAAACTACTCTCAGTGTGACTCTATGCTTATTGGAGATCAGTGTTCAGCAAACACATTTCCATTTATTGATGTTAAAAACAATACCGCAGTCGTTGAACATGAGGCGACAACCTCAAAAATCAGTGCGGATCAGATCTTTTATTTGCAGTCGAGAGGATTTTCTTCAGAGAAAGCAGTCTCACTTATTGTGAATGGATTTTGTAAAGATGTCTTCAAGACACTCCCTCTCGAATTCTCTGTCGAGGCGGTAAAACTAATCGAAATGAAACTTGAAAACTCAGTAGGATAAAAACATGATTGAAATTAAAAATTTAACCGCAAAAGTTGATGGCAATGAAATCCTAAAAGGAATTAACTTAACAGTTAAAAAAGGTGAAGTTCATGCCATTATGGGCCCAAATGGCTCTGGGAAGTCAACACTTTCAAAAATCATAGCTGGGCATCCTGCTTATGACATCACAGGTGGAGAAATCTTATTTGAAATTAACGGCAAAATGACAAACCTAACTGAATTAGACCCAGCAGAAAGGGCCAAGCAAGGGATCTTTCTAGGTTTTCAATACCCCATTGAAGTACCAGGTGTCTCTAACTTCACTTTCCTAAAGGAGTCATTCAATCAAATATGTGAAGCTCAAGGTGTTGAGAAAATGGATGATGAGTCATTTTTAAAACACCTAAGAACGAAACTTCGTCTTCTTGAAATGAATGAAAGCTTTTTAGAACGATCTGTGAATGAAGGATTTTCTGGGGGAGAGAAAAAGAAAAATGAAATTTTACAAATGGCGGTCTTAAATCCTAGACTCTCCCTCCTTGACGAAACCGATTCAGGTCTAGACATTGATGCACTAAAAATTGTTTCAAATGGAGTGAATGCTCTAAAGAATAGATTTAATGCAACCATTCTCGTTACTCATTATCAGCGTCTTCTTGATTATATTATTCCTGACTATGTTCACGTTCTTTACAAAGGAAAAATTATCAAATCCGGAGACAAGACCCTTGCTCTTCAACTCGAAGAAAAGGGATATGACTGGCTCATCAAGGGAGAGGCATGAATATTGAAACCTTATCCGCTATTGCTGAAAAGAAATTAGAGCACATAAACGGTACTCTCTTTGACTTTCGCAAAAAATATTTAGATCAGTTTAAAACAAATGGATTTGGTGAAATCATAAAAGACAGCTATAAGTTTACCAATCTAGAGAGTTTTTTTAGCGAACTATCCTATGCTCCTGAAAATTTTGATGCTGAAATTCCAGAATTTAAATCTGATATCCCGACGATTACATTTCTAGATGGCGAATTCTTTGGTTCAGAAAATCTACAACCAGAAATCTCTATAAAAATGATGAAGTCTCACTTTAATGAAGTCAAAGATTTACTTGAGGCAACAAATGCTCTTTCAAGACTTCATCACGCTTTCCTGTTAGACGGTACCATCATTGAAGTGGCAAGGAATCAAGATATTCCAAAACCTTTAAGACTTCTCCATGTGTTAACGAAGTCAACTGTCTCGGCACCAACCAATGTGATTATTATTAACTCGAATACAAAAGTTTCAATTATTGAGGAAACGAGGGTTCTTGGCGGAACTTCACATGCCCACATAGCTGAAACCTATATCAAGGCCCATCAGGGATCAAAAGTCGAACATATCTCCGTTCTTGTTGAAAATGCCAAAGGAATTAATCACTCCTCCATTACGGCCCAAGTAAAACAGGATGCTTCCTTTAGAAGTGTTTTCGTTTCTGCTAGTGGGATGATGAATAGAAAAAATTTATCCATTAATCTCAACGCTCCAGGGGCCCATGGAGACTCCTACGCCTTATTTCTCACGGGATCAGGAGAGCACTGTGACATCAACACAGAAATTAATCACCGCTGCGAAGATACGACCTCTAACCAAATCTCTAAGGGAATTTTAGACGGGAATTCGAAAGGCATTTTTACTGGAAAAATCCACATTTATCCTAGGTCCCAAAGAGTATCTTCCAAACAGATGAATAAAAACCTTTTGCTCTCAAAATCTGCGCAAGTTCACTCTCAGCCTCAACTAGAGATTTTCGCTGATGATGTAAAGTGCTCTCACGGCTCGACCACAGGGCAATTATCTGATGACGAAGTTTTTTATTTTGAATCAAGAGGAATTCCAAAACACAAAGCAAGAAACATTCTTGCACTCGGATTTGGATTAGAAATCGTTCAAAAAATTGAAAATCCTCTTTCTAGGATGCACATTGATCAAATTGTTAAAAATAAACTGAATGAAAAATTTTCAATCGGAACTTTATGATAAACATTGAACATAATATTCTGAGAAAAGACTTCCCCTGCGCTGATCAGATTATAAACGGCAAAAGACTTGCCTTTCTTGACAGTGCTGCAACGACACTAAAGCCTCATTCTGTTATTGAAGAAGTCAAAAAACATTATACCACTGAAACGTCTAATATACATCGAGGGCTTTACTGGCTCTCTGAAAATGCAACTTCTAAATTTGAGTCCACTAGAGATAAAATTTCAAGCTTCATTAATTCTCCGGACAGATCACAAATCATTTTCACCAAGGGCACAACGGAGTCCGTCAATCTTGTTGCTCAGTCATATGCAAGACATTTTTTGAATAAAGGCGACACGATTCTTCTTTCTCAAATGGAGCATCATTCAAATATTGTTCCCTGGCAACTTGTTGCTGAGGAAAAGGGATTAAACATTAAGGTTATCCCGATTGATGAAAAGGGTGACATCCTTTTGGAAGAGTATAAAAAGCTCTTAACACCTGATGTGAAACTCGTTTCAGTCGTCTATATTTCAAATGCCCTAGGAACGATTAATCCCATCAAAGAGATGATTAAACTTGCTCACGATATTAATGCTAAATTTTTCGTGGATGCCGCTCAAGCGGTCTCTCACTTGAAAATTGACGTTCAGGATTTGGATGCTGACTTCCTTGCCTTCTCAGGACATAAAATGTTTGCTCCGACAGGCGTGGGTGTTTTATACGGAAAAATGGAACTTTTAAACATCATGCCTCCCTACCAGGGTGGTGGAGATATGATTGATGTCGTTACGTTTGAAAAGACCACCTACAACAATCTCCCTCATAAGTTTGAAGCGGGAACTCCGCCCATTTCGGCAGTTATTGGACTGGGTACTGCCGTTGATTACATTAACAGCATTGGACTCGATAAGATTCATGCTTTTGAAAAAGACTTATTGAACTATGGGACAACTAAGTTGAAATCAATCGACGGACTTAAAATCTATGGAGAGGCAAAACTAAAGACCTCTGTCATTTCTTTTTCCTTAGGTGACATCCATCCCCATGATATCGCTTCCCTTATTGATAAAGAAGGCATTGCCATAAGAACAGGTCACCATTGTACCCAACCATTAATGAAGTTTTTTAAAGTGCCCGCCACATGCAGGGCCTCTTTTTCAATTTATACGAACCAAGAAGATATTGATCAACTCTATAAGGCATTATTAAAAGTTAAAAAAATTTTCGAATAGGAATATTTATGGACATCGTTGTACAACCTACACCAAACCCAAATGCTCTAAAATTTATTTTAGATCAAGACGTTAAAACAGATGGAAAAGTCTCTTTTAAAACTCCCCAAGACTGTAAGGATATCCCGCTTGCGGCAGCACTTTTTGACTTGCGGGGCGTGGATCAGATTCACTTTTTTCAAAATGTGATTACAGTAAGTAAATTTAGTTTTGAGGAATGGGACAATTTAGA
>Ga0164292_10001226_pt1 | contig 20607 bp, 20 predicted proteins | sample GEODES117metaG_FD_111486 | JGI IMG/M metagenome (GOLD analysis project Ga0164292, IMG submission 111486) | Eutrophic lake water microbial communities from Lake Mendota, Wisconsin, USA - GEODES117 metaG | ecosystem: Environmental > Aquatic > Freshwater > Lake | place: USA: Lake Mendota...
ATCATCGTCGGGTATTCGGCCGGATCGTCCGTTGTCGAAGAAGCGGCAGAGCGCCTGAGCAGGGATCCGAACGGGCCGTCGGCCGACGAACTGTCGTTGATCACGGTGGGCCCTATCAATGACGGACTTTCGCAAATGGTTCCCCCAGGTACCTATTTGCAATCGATCGGCTACACCGTCCGGCAACCGGCGCAGACCAAATACTCGAAGACCGTCGTCACCGACAGATACGACGGCCTCGCAAATTCGACGCCGAATCCCATAGCGCATCCTCTGGCGGCGCTGAATAGTGTAAGCGGCACCGCTTATTCACATTTGGCCTATTTCAATCCGGCTATCAATTTGGCCGATCCGTCCTATCTGGTCAGTCAAGACGGCAATGTTCGCCGTCTCATGTTGCCGGACGAAATCGATCTGCCAGTGAAGCAGGCTCTCCGCGACATGGGCCAACCTGCACTTGCCAACGCCGCAATCCCGCCGGCTCGGGATGGGAATGATGCTTATCCGCTGTCGCCGTGGCTGGTCGATCAGTTGATCAAGGCGGCAGCACCAACATTCGTGTCACAACTGAACAACGACAAAGACAAGCTGGTCGAATCGTTATTGCCTGTCCTGGCGGAGCATCCGGAAATGTTCGACAACGTCCCATTGTTTGCGCCGCAAGGCGGCGTAATACCCACGACCCCGAACGCGCCGGCACAGACAAACGACGCTACTGGAGTAGCCCCGCGCCCGTGAAGGCACAGCTCCCACCAGGTCCGCGGCTGCCTACGCTTGTCCAAACAATGCTGTTGCGTTTTCACTGGCCGCGTTTCGTGGCTGCTTGCCAGCGCCGCTACGGTAACGCGTTCACTCTAAAAGTTACGTCCCTGGGCCCGGTGGTGTTCCTGGCCGATCCGCAAGACATCAAAGAGGTTTTTACCGGCGACCAGTCCCCGTATCGCGCCGGTGAGGCAAATGCGGTGCTTCGGGGGCTGCTGGGTGACAATTCCCTGCTGGTGCTCGACGGCGACCCGCATCGAGACTGGCGCCGCTTGCTGATTGTCGCATTGGGCCGCGACGCCGTCGCTCGTCACACCGACATGATCATGGAAGTGACTGCCGCGAATGTCTCCAGTTGGCCGCTAGCTCGCGAATTCCCGGTCGCGCGACGGCTGGAGCAGATCACCTTGGAAGTGATCTTGCGCGCTGTCATCGGTGCCACCAACCCGGATCGTCTCACGGAATTACGCGAGGTGATACCCAGGATTTTGAATATGCATCCGTTCGCGACATTGGCCGTGGCCTATCCCGGTCTGCGACGCCGACTCCCGTGGCGGGCGGTCAATCGAGATTTCGAGTTACTCGACCGGATTCTGCTAGCCGAGATCGCCGACTGTCGGGCTGACCCGGACGTGGATGCGCGAACGGATGCGCTGGCCATTTTGGTGCGCACCGTGCCCGCCAACGTGGGCGGGCAGCCGATCACCGACATCGAATTACGCGACCAATTGATGACGCTCCTCGTCGCTGGGCACGACACGACCGGCGCTGCGCTGTCGTGGACGTTGGAGCGATTGCTCAGGAATCCGACGGTCTTGGAAGAAGCCCGACGAGCCGCCCATCGCAGCGCCGCCGGCGACCCGACCGGAGATGACTACCTTGATGCTCTTCTGAAGGAATCACTGCGGATTCGCCCGGTGGTGTTCAATGTCGTCCGGGGAATTCACCGGCCCGTCGAGCTTGCCGGCTACTCGCTACCTGCGGGGATAACCGTAGCGCCGGCAATCGGATTGGTTCACGCGTGCCCCGAGTCGTATCCTGAGCCGACGAGATTTGCGCCAGAGAGGTTTGCCTCCGATCACGTGAATCCTAGTACCTGGATTCCGTTCGGCGGAGGAAACCGCCGCTGCCCGGGCTCTGCATTTGCAATGTTCGAGATGCGAATTGTGTTGCGCGAGTTGCTTTGCCGGGTCGATTTCACCCTCGTTGAGGACGGCGACGAACGCCAACGAGTGAAACACTTCGCTTTGGTGCCCCACCGCGGCGTCCGCATCAGCGTCGGGTCAGTGCGACCCAGCCGCTGCGCGCGGACCCAATAAATCAGTCCGGGCGGTGTCCGTGGCGGCGTTGGTAGTCCTCGCGGATATGCGCGTCACGACGACGGGTTCGTTCGTCGACCAGATCGGGATCCAGGCCGTGCTGTCGCAACCGGTGGGCCCGCCAGACCTTGTCCAACGCATGGGCGAAATACACGAACGGCAGCAGCAGCAGCGTGCTCATCGCCAGGTGCATGCCGGCACTCGCCGGGATCAACCACAACGGCGCGACTAAGACGATCGCCGGGACACTGACCCGAATCAGCGTGCGCAGGCGGGCGCCTTTTCCGGACAGATCCTCGGCCACCCAGTCGTCCATCTCGGGGGGAAGCACCTTGCCGTAGCAGTAGGCAATGTAGGAAAACAGGTCCGGACTGGCACTACTCACAGCTGGATCACCCCGCTGACCCGCCTGCCGGCGTGGACGGTGTCGAGCACCGCCTGCATGGCGGCCGCGCTCTGCGGCCAGGAGAACTCGCGGCTCCGGGCCTCGGCCTTGGCGCCGAGTTCCTCGCGCAGCACCCGGTCGGACAGCAACCCCTCGAGCCGGTCAACCATGTCATCGCGGTCATCGACGAGCAGTCCGGTAACCCCGTCCACCACGGAGTCGACCAGTCCGCCGGAAGACCGGTAGCCGATGGTCGGCACCCCGTGCTGGGCCGCCTCCACCACGGCCAGGCCCCAACCCTCTTTGCGTGAAGGCAGCAGATGGACCCAACACCGTTGCACGACAGCATGTTTGGTTCCCTCGTCGACGTGGCCGTGGAAGGTCACGGCGTCGGCGATGCCGAGGCGCTGCGCATGCTCAACCAGCCGATCGTGCCACCAGCCACCGCCCACCACGTCGAGATGCAAGTCCGGCACCCGGGTCCGCAGCACCGCGACGGCGTCGAGGGCGTCCTCGATCTGCTTATGCGGAACCAGACGGGACAGCACCACCACGCGAGGGGTGACTGACCGCCGGCCGATCAATGAGTCGCCGGGGGCCTCATCGAGGCCGTTGCGGACGATCGCGACCCGGCGGGTGTCGACGCCGAGGTCGGCGAGGTCACGCATCGATGGCAGCGACACCGTGACGTACTGGTTGCGCCGGTGCAGCCAGGGCGAGAGCCGCGACTCCACGAACCAGCCGATCCGGCCGAGTGCCCGACCCGCAACCGGCCACTGTTCGCGGTGACAGTGGTGCACGAGCAGCACCACCCTGCGACCGAAGGCCAGCCGCGCCAGGAACGGCAGGCCGTTCTGGCTGTCGACCACCACGTCCGGGCGGGTATGCCGCAACGGCCCCAGGCCCACCCTGGACGCCACCATGGCCAGGCCCGCCCGGATGTAGACGGTGTAGGGGCCGCCGGCCCGGCTGATCCGCACGCCATCGACCACATCGACCCTGGCGGCGCCCTCGTATCGGGCGGTGCGCAGGGTGACGTCGACGCCGGCGTCGGCCAGCAGGGACCCGATCCGCTGAAGGTAGGTTTCGCTTCCGCCGCCCTGCGGGTGCCCGGTATCGCGCCAGCACAACAGCAGCACCGAGCGAACGGAACCAGCGGAACCAGCGGAATCAGACATCGCGATCCAGCCTATCCTCCGGTGTCACTAGGGTCTTTGCGGTGCGCGCAACCGACTTGTTCGCCCGGCGGGCGACCATGGGCCGCTCGGTTCGCCTGCTCTCGGAGTTCCGGTTCGAGCAGTCCGACCCGGCCCGGTTCTACGGTGCCCTCGCCGAGGACACCGCCGCCATGGTGACCGACCTGTGGCAGCGGCACGGGAGCAACGCCGCCTCGACGGTTCTCGACGTCGGCGGCGGCCCCGGCTATTTCGCGACGGCGTTCACCAAGGCAGGCTGGCGGTACATCGGCGTGGAACCGGATCCGCGGGAGATGCACGCCGCGGGCCACTCCCGTACCGGCGGGCCGGGCGCCTTCGTGCGGGCCTCCGGACTGGCGTTGCCGTTCGCCGACGCCAGCGTCGACGTGTGCCTGTCCTCCAACGTTGCCGAGCATGTGGCCCAACCCTGGCGGCTGGGTGCCGAGATGCTCCGGGTGACCCGGCCCGGCGGCTTGGCGATCCTGTCCTACACCGTGTGGCTGGGACCGTTCGGCGGCCACGAGACCGGGCTGTGGCACTACCTGGGCGGCGCCCGGGCCGCCGGTCGCTACACCCGGCGACACGGCCACCCGCCCAAGAACAACTACGGGTCGTCATTGTTCGACGTCTCGGTCGCCGACGGTCTGGAGTGGGCGAAGTCCACCGGTGCGCTGGTGGCCGCATTTCCCCGCTACCACCCGCGATGGGCGTGGTGGCTGACCTCGGTACCGGGCCTGCGGGAATTCCTGGTGAGCAATCTGGTGCTGGTGCTGCGGCGCAGGTGACCGCCGAATGACACAGGTTCTCGTGCGCGCGATTCATCGCCTAATGTGATCTGCATGACACAGGCTGCGTACAAGACCGAATACGACAAGCTCTTCATCGGCGGCAAGTGGGTGGCACCGTCCACCTCCGACGTCATCGAGGTGCACTCGCCGGCCACCGGTGAGTACGTCGGCAAGGTGCCGATGGCTGCCGCAGCCGATGTCGACGCCGCCTGCGCGGCCGCCCGGAAAGCGTTCGATGAGGGGCCCTGGCCGCGGATGACGCCGCAGGAACGCCAGGCGGTGATCGCCAACGCGGTCAAGGTGATCGAGGATCGTGCCGACGAGTTGAAGTTCCTGCTCAAGGCCGAGACCGGCCAGCCGCAGATGATCGTCGACATGATGCAGTACGGCGCCGCGCTGTCGGGCCTGCAGTACTACTCGACAGCTGCCGACAAGTTCACCTGGAAAGACATCCGCGACGGCATCTACGGCCAGACCCTGGTGCTGCGCGAGCCGATCGGGGTGGTGGGCGCGGTCGCAGCCTGGAACGTTCCGATGTTCCTGGCCTGCAACAAGCTCGGGCCGGCTCTGCTGGCGGGCTGCACGGTCGTGCTGAAGCCGGCCGCGGAGACCCCGCTGACCGTCAATGCCATGGCCGACGCCTTCGCCGCGGCCGGGCTTCCCGAAGGTGTGCTGTCGGTGGTACCGGGCGGACCGGAGACCGGACGGGCGCTGACCGCCAACCCGAACGTGGACAAGTACACCTTCACCGGCAGCTCCGCGGTCGGCAAGGAAGTCGGCAAGCTGGCCGCCGACAAGCTCAAGCCGTGCACGCTGGAACTCGGCGGCAAGTCGGCGGCGATCATCCTCGAGGACGCCGATCTCGACGCCTCGCTGCCGATGCTGTTGTTCGCCGGGCTGATGAACTCCGGGCAGGCTTGCGTCGCGCAGACCCGCATCTTGGCGCCACAATCCCGGTACGACGAAATCGTCGAGAAGGTTGCGGCCGCGGTCGCCGCGATGCCGGTGGGACTGCCCGATGATCCCGGGGCGGTGATCGGCCCACTGATCAGCGCCAAGCAGCGTGAGCGGGTCGAGGGCTACATCGCCAAAGGCAAGCAGGAGGGCGCCCGACTGGTGACCGGCGGCGGCCGCCCGGAGGGCCTCGACGGCGGCAACTACGTTCAGCCCACCGTGTTCGCCGACGTGGACAACAGCATGACGATCGCCCAGGAGGAGATCTTCGGACCGGTGCTGTCGATCATCCCCTACACCGACGAGGACGACGCGGTCCGCATCGCCAACGACTCGGTGTACGGCCTGGCCGGCAGTGTCTGGACGACCAACTACGACAAGGCGATTGAGATCGCGTCGAGGATCCGCACCGGCACCTACGCGGTGAACATGTACGCCTTCGACCCGGGCGCGCCGTTCGGCGGGTACAAGAACTCCGGCATCGGCCGGGAGAACGGCCCGGAGGGTATCGACGAGTACGTCGAGCACAAGAGCGTGCTATTGCCGTTCGGCTACACCCCGAAGATGTAGCTAGAAGACGGCGCGGACGATCATCTCCGCGACCGCCGCGGGCTTGTCGGCACCGTCGATCTCGATGGTGTGCGTGATGGTCAGGTCGACGGCATCGCCCTTGGCGGCGGCGTCGGCGAGTTCGGAGCGCAGGCGGATGCTCGCGCCCACCGGCACCGCGTTGAGGAAGCGCACCTTGTTGAGTCCGTAGTTGATGGCCAACTTGGCGTTCTCGAGGCGGAAGTTGCTCTTACTCAGCGCCGGGATCAGCGACAGGGTGAGGAAGCCGTGGGCGATCGGCGTCTTGTACGGGCTCTCGGCCTTGGCTCGTTCGACGTCGACGTGGATCCACTGGTGATCGCCGGTCACATCGGCGAAGTCGTTGACCCGTTGCTGGTCGATCGCCAGCCAGTCACTGACGCCGAGTTCGTGGCCGGCCAGTGCCTGCGCCTCCTCGATGGACCTGATCACCTTCATGGTTTCCGCCTCCCGCGCTGCCTCGACGCTGCTTGGACGCCGCCTCGCACTATGGGAAAGATCATAGATGGGCTTGTCATCAAGCCGTAACTGGACAGCTTTGCGACCGAGATTGCCGCTGACTATGATCGTAAGCATAGTTATGGTCCCGATGCGGGGTCGTACCAGTAAAAGGAGGCCTGACATGTGGGTCGTCGAACTGAACATTGCCGGTATCCAGATACTCCGGCGGGCCCGCAAGCGCCGGCACCTGTTGCGACTCAACTCCGGCCCCGTCGGCCTGCGGATCCCTCCACCCCGGGCAGCCTGACGGGACTGGAACTATGACGAGCCGGGGATCTACCCGGACCGCGATGCTGGTTAGCGCGGCCGAACTGCTCCGCGAACGCGGTGCCGCCGGGGTGACCATCGATGCCGTCCTGGCCCGCAGTGGGGCGCCCCGCGGGTCGGTGTATCACCACTTCCCCGGCGGTCGCAGTCAGATCGTGCGCGAGGCCCTGCTGTTCGCCGGCGAGGAAATCACCGCCAAGATCGACACCGCGGCCGGTGCCAGTGGCACCGCGCTACTTGGTCAGTTCGCCGACATGTGGCGGCAGGCGCTGACCGCCAGCAACTACACCGCGGGCTGTCCGGTGCTGGCCGCCGCCATCGGCTCCGGCCAGGATGAGCAGCAGTTGGCGTCGCTGGCCAACGAGATCTTCACCCGGTGGCGCACCGCCTCCACCCAGGCCTACCTGCGGGAGGGCTTCGAACCCGGTGAAGCCTCCGCGCTGGCCGACACGGCGATCGCCGCGATGGAGGGGGCTGTCGTACTGTGCCGGTCCACCCGGAGTCTTCAACCCCTCGACGATGTCACCAAACAGCTGGAATTCCTCATCAAGGCAAGGGAATTCGTGGTGAAGTTCGGTGATCCGGCTCCACGTGCGTAACACGACCGAGGACTTGGACCCGGAGACGCCACCGAGCGTTCTGCGGCGGTTCGCCATCACCACGCTCACCCCGGAGATGATCGACTACTCGGTGGTGGCCCAGATGCCGGTGGCCGGGATGCGCAACCCGTTCACCGGGCTGCCGTCACTGGCCGCGCTGGCCATCCTGGTCGACGACGTCGGCGGCCGGGTCAACTACTACCGGCGCGGCCAGGGCGCATGGACGGTGTCCAGCGAGTTGACCGTGGAGATCAGCCCCGGTGCGCTGGAAAGCCTGGCGGCCGGACCGCAGGATCCGGTCGTCGCCAGCGCACGGCCGGTCGGGCCGGCGGGGGCAACGTTGTTATCGCTGTGCACATTGAGCCATCGGGGCACCGTGATCGGCGGCGGAACAGTGCGGACCATGCCGTTGCCCAACGGTCCGGACAGCCCACTGGGCCAGGGCGACGATCCGCTGGTGCGCACCCCGACGACGAGCCTGGCCGAACTCATGGCCGTCGAACCCCTGCCCGTGCAGGACGGCACGTACCGGTTGCGGCAGAAGCCGGACCCGATGATCAACAACCTCATCGGCATCGTGCACGGCGGAGTGAGCAGTGCAGGCCTGGAGTTGGTGGCCGCCGCCGCCTTCAACCACGGGCAGGACCGGCCGCTGCGAACGGCCTCAATCCGGGTGAACTTCCTGCGGCCTTTCGCCGCCGCCGCCAACACCGGTGCACAATCGCTCTATGAGGCGAAGTCATTGCGGATCGGCCGCACGTCGGCGGTCGCCGACGCCACGGCGGTCGATGCCGACGGCAAGGCGGCGATCATCGCCCGGATCACCGGCTACCGGTGAGCACGACGGCGGCGCGGAATGACTGACGCGACCGAGGCTGACGGCTTCGCCGCGATGTGCGCCAACGAACCAGGACTGGCGAAACTGCGCGGTGCGCTGCGCGAGTTTCTGGTCGCAGACCGCGTCGAGCACCGCTGGCAACCCAGGGCGGACGCCTGGTTATCGGCCTGGGACGAGGAGTTCAGCGCCCGACTCGGCGCCGCCGGTTTCCTCGGGCTCACCATTCCGCCGCAGTACGGCGGGCACGGCCTGGGACATCTGCATCGCTACGTGGTGACTGAGGAACTGCTCGCCTGCGGGGCGCCGGTGGCAGCGCACTGGATCGCCGATCGTCAGGTCGGACCCGGTCTGCTGGCGTACGGAACCGAGGAGCAACGTCAACGCATCCTGCCGAGAATCGCTGCAGGACGATACTTCTCGGCCATCGGCATGAGCGAACCGCAAGCCGGATCCGACCTGGCGGCCGCAGCGGCCCGGGCCACCCGGACCGATGGCGGCTGGGTGTTGTCGGGGACGAAGGTGTGGACCAGTGGGGCGCACCTCTGCCACCAGATCGTCGTGCTGGCCCGAACCAGCCCCCTGGACCCGCAGCACCGCCATGCCGGATTCAGCCAGTTCATCGTGCCCACCGACTCCTCCGGCATCGACATCAGCCCGATCGTGCTGATGTCCGGGGAGCACCACTTCAACGAAATCACCTTCAACGAGGTATTCATCGACGACACCAACCTGCTCGGCAAGGTGGGCGACGGCTGGCGGCAGGTGACCGCGGAGTTGTCCTTCGAGCGCAGCGGACCCGAACGCATCCTCAGCACCGCACCGCTGTTGACCGCGCTGCTGGGGGCGCTGGCGGACCAGGGGACGGTTGACGGGCACACCGCCGCTGCAGTGGGCGGCCTTGTGGCGCGGCTGATTTCGCTGCGCCAGCTATCGGTGTCGGTGGCCCGGGCGCTGGCCGCCGGGGAATCGCCGATCAATGAGGCGGCTCTGGTGAAGGACCTCGGAACCCGCTTCGAGCAGGAGTCGGTAGACCTCGCCGCCGACCTGCTGTCCTATGTCGACGCCGACACCGCGGGCCGGTCGCAGGTGGCCGCGATGGTCGACACCGCACGCGTTAATGCGCCGCTGTTCACCTTGCGCGGCGGCACCAACGAGGTGCTTCGCGGCATGGTCGCCCGCGGAATGGGGTTGCGATGAGCGAGATCCGATGAGCGCGTTGAGTGGGGGCGTCTTCGCAGCCGGCACCGACGATCTGAGCGATCTGCGCCGCCTCGCCGACGACATCGGCGAACGGTCCTTCGAGGCGCGGATCGGTCACCGGTCACTGCCGGACTCGCTGGACACCACAGCGTGGCAGCACCTTGAGGACGCCGGGCTGACCCGACTGCTCAGCACCGAGGATTCCGGTGGCGGGCCCCGCGAGGTCGGCGTGATCCTGCGGGCGCTGGCCCGCCACGGCGTCACCGTCCCACTGGCCGAGACCGATGTGCTGGCCTGCTGGCTGGCCGACGTCGCCGGGATCGACGTTCCCCCGAGCGGACCGTTGACCGTCGCCGCCGGGGCGGCGAGGCGATCCGGCGGCCGGATCATCGCCGAGATCTCCTCGGTGCCCTTCGCCGCGGACTGCTGCGCGGTGATCCTGGCGTTGCGCGATGGTGAGCGCCTGATGGTGGCGGCTCGCGATCCGGCGACGCTGTCCATCACCAGGGGGCGCAACGCCGGCGGCGAACCGCGCGATGTGGTCTCAGTCGATGAGAGCTACGGCGACTTCGCCGCCGCGGACGTCGACACCGAGCTCATCCGCCGGGGGGCCTGGTCGCGCTGCATCCAGATCATCGGCGCCCTCGACGCCGCTGTGGAGTTCTCGGTTGGGCATACCCGGGAGCGGGAACAGTTCGGCCGTCCACTGAGCGCCTTTCAAGCGGTGCAGCACACGCTGGCCGGTATGGCCGGTGAGGTCGAACGGGCCCGCGCGGCAACCGATCTGGCGGTGACCGCCGCAGCGGACTTCGGTTTCGACAGCCCGCAGACCGACTACGCCGTCACCGTCGCCAAGGTGACCCTCGGGCAGGTGGTTCCGCACGTGGTCACCGCCGCCCACCAGTTGCACGGCGCGATCGGAGCGACCTTCGAACACCGGCTGTGGCTGGCCACCATGCGGGCCCGCAGTTGGGTCGAGGAGTTCGGCGACACTGCGCACTACGCCCAGCGGCTGGGACGGCTGGTACTGACCGCCGCCGACCCGTGGGACGTGATGATCGGCAATATCGGCGACTGACGAGTCCGCCTGAGTTCAGGCAACCAGTTGGGCGAGTCGGTTGTTGAGCCACACCTCGATGTCGCTGAATGGTTTTCGCGGTGTGCCCGGCGCCGGGGGCGCGGTCGAGTGGTAGTGCTCCCCGGTCGGGGTGACGTATTCGGCGGTGTGCACGCCGTTGTCATCGGTGCCGGCGCTGACCGTCCAGCCGTGGCTCTCTTTGAGGTAGTTGCACTGCTCGCACTTCCCGAGTCCATTGGCCGCACTGGTCGGCCCGCCCCGCCGGTGCGGTCGGGCATGGTCACGATGACGCACCGGGGCATCGCAATACGGGGTGCGGCAGCATTGATCCCGCAGGCCGATGAAGGTGGCCAACCCCTTCGGGAACAGCCGGGATCGCGATTCCATCGCCACCAGCGCGCCACTCGATGGCTTGGCGTACAACCGGCGCAGCCTCGCCAAGGACCCGGGATCCTCGACCGCGGCGGCGATCAGGTGCTGGGCGATCGCCGAGGGCACCGGGCCGTAACCGGCGATCACCGCACCACCGGCGTCGACTCCCACCAGGGCCTGATCGGACAGCACCAGATTGACCGCGACCGGCACAGCAGCCGCCGCCGACCGGCCGGTGACCCGTTCGACCAGAGTGTCGGCCATCACCTGCCCCCGCGAGCGCCCATCACAGCAGATATCGGCCTGCCGCTTGAGTGCGGCGTACACCGACACCCCCTGAGCCACCGGCAACAGCGCCGTCACATAGGTCATGGTGTCCGGCGCCGGCCGGATGGTCACGGTGCGCTCCTCGCTGGCCCGAGCGGCCCGGTCAACCACCGCGTGCGGATCCAACCGGTAGGCGATCGCCTTGGCCGCCGCAGCCAACGCGGCATCACCCACACCGTCCAAAGCTTTCGTATCCGAACATAACTCGGCGTCCAGGCGGCGGCGGTCCTCGACATCCAGACACGCCGATTCCCGCACCACGATGGTCGCCCGCCACTCCGAGAGCACACCGGCCTCCAACGCCGCCAGAGTGTGCGGCATCTCGTTCACGAGGGCCTTGGCGAACCCGAGGTGCCGGCTGCCACGTGCCGGGGAATCCCGCCGCGCCAACGCCACCTCGGCGGCCACACCCCGCCCCCGGCGCTCCGCGGGCACCCCGGCCGCGGCTTCCGCAGCCCGCCGGGAGGCGTCCAAAGCTGCGGCCAACCGGGCCTGCCGCGCCGCGGCAGCGGACTTCAACCGCTCCAACACGGCGATACCCTCAACCAGTTCGGACTCCCCGCCACCGGGGTCCCAATCCACCACATCATCGAACATGTGTTCTATAGTAGGCGAACAGGGCGACAAAAATCTGACCCAGTTACACGGCCGCCAGTTCCCGCGACTCACCAATGTCCGGGTCCATTGCTGGGGCAACGCCGAGGGAGGTATACGGACACCTGTGCGTGCACTACGCCATCCGATGCCTGATGCATTCGACGGCAACCAATTTCAGGCACGACTCGGACCGAAAGATGTCGGTCTTCCAGATCAAACACTCCCACCAATTCAGAATGAGGATGACCGGATGGCGCTCGACGATGGGCGCATAGCGGTAAACGGTATTGGGGCTGAGGAGCACACTGTGGACGGTGAATCCGTCTAGGTCCCGGTCCAGTTCGGGGCGCGCTTCTCGGCGAACGCGACTGCGCCCTCCCTGGCGTCCTTGGAGCCGAACACCGGCATGATGATGTGAGCTTGTTCGCGCCACTGATCCGCCGGGCTCCACCCACGCGACTCGGTGATCACCCGCTTGGTCGCAGCGACCGCCAGTGGGCCGTTGGCGGTGATACGGGCGGCCAGTTCGATCGCCGCCTCCAGCGCATGACCGGGCTCGGCCAGCACATTGACCAACCCCAGTTCGTGCGCCCGTTGGGCCGGTAGGTGATCGCCGGTGAGGGCCAACTCCATGGCGATCTGGTACGGGATCCGCTGCGGCAGCCGAAGCAGACCACCGCCGGCCGCAACCAGTCCGCGCTTCACCTCGGGGATGCCGAACGCCGAGTTCCGCGCCGCCACAATGAGATCGGTGGCCAGCGCCAGCTCGGTCCCACCCGCCAACGCATAGCCCTCGACGGCGGCGATGATCGGCTTGGCCGGCGGACGTTCGGTGAAGCCCAGCCCGCGCCCGGGCACCGCGACGTTCTCTCCCCGGGCGAAAGCCTTGAGGTCCATGCCCGCACAGAACGATCCGCCGGCACCGGTGACGATGCCCACCGACAGACCGGGATCGCCGTCGAGTCGGTCGGCCGCCGCGGCCAGCGCATGGCTGACAGCGGCGTTGACGGCGTTCTTGGCTTCCGGCCGGTTGATGGTGATGATGAGGATCCGGTCGCGCTGCTCGGTCAGGACTGCATCGGACACGGCATCGGACACGGCATCGGTGGCGTCGCTCATCCGGCGATCGTAACCAGCGGTGGGCCGCAGCGGGCCGGGCGGCATAATGGCAGTTATGTCTAACGCGGACATCCACCCCGAGTTGCGCCGGGTGGCACGGTTCGTTCCCAGACAGATCGTCTATCGCTGGTCGCTGCCGCTGCTGCGCAAGCTGCACAACCTGCGCCAGCCGGACAACTCTGGCACCGAGGTGCTGACACTGCCGTGCGGTGTCGGCGTCCGACTGCACCGACCGGCCCGCACCGCGGGACCGGCGCCGGCCCTGCTGTGGATCCACGGCGGCGGTTACGTGATCGGCAACGCCGCCCAGGACGACGATCTCTGCCGGGCCCTGACCCGCAAGCTCGGCATCGTGGTGGCGGCGGTGGATTACCGCCTGGCCCCCGAGCATCCGTACCCCACCGCGCTGGAGGACTGCTACCGGGCGCTGAGGTGGCTGGCGCAGTTGCCCGGCGTCGACGCGGGCCGCGTCGCGATCGGCGGTGCCAGCGCGGGCGGCGGCCTGGCTGCGGCGCTGGCATTCCTGGCCCGCGACCGCGCCGAGGTCCGGCCGGTCCTTCAGATCCTGTCCTACCCCATGCTCGACGACCGCACTACCGACCCTGCACTGGACGACTCCGGGTTCCGGCTGTGGAACACCGCCAGCAACCGGATCGGCTGGACCTCGTACCTCGGTGGTGCCGACCCGGGGACCGCGGTCCCCGCCCGCCGCGACGACTTCGCCGGCCTGCCCCCGGCCTGGCTGGGCGTGGGAACCCTCGATCTGTTCCACAACGAGGATCTCTCCTACGCCCGCCGACTGGAAGCCGCCGGCGTCCGGTGCGAGGTCAACGAAGTGCCCGGAGCCTTCCACGGTTTCGACCGGATCGCCCCGAAAACCCCGGTCGCCCAGGCCTTTTTCGACAGCATCTGCGCCAGCCTGCGCAGTGTCCTGACACCGGTGAGGTGAGATGTCAGCCGCCTTGACCCGCGAGCAGACCGACCTGCGCGATGCCGTCGCCGACCTGATGGCCAAGAGGTCACCGGAGCAGCAGGTACGCCGACTGATGGCCGGCGACACCGGTCACGACCCGGCGGTCTGGACCGATATGGCAGCGATGGGCCTGCTCGGGTTGACCATCCCGGAGGAATTCGGCGGCGCCGGCGCCGGCGCGGCCGAATTGGCTGTGGTGAGCGAGCAGATGGGCCGGGCACTGCTGTGCGGCCCGTACCTGTCCACCGCTGTGCTGACGCCGTATCTGTTGCTGGAATCCGGAGACACGGTCGAGTGCGCCGAGGCGCTGCCACGGATCGCCGCCGGTGAGTTGATCGCCACCGTGGCCTTCGCCGAGGCCGGCTCAGCGCGGCCGCCGGAGCATCCCGGCACCGTCGCAACCGACGTCGGCGACGGTTGGCTACTGACCGGCGAGAAGACTTACATCCTGGACGCCACCGCCGCGCAACGTTTCTACGTTTCGGCCCAATGCGATTCCGGCGTAGCCATATTCGCGGTAGACCGCAATGCACCCGGACTGTCGGTCTCGTCGCTGTCAACTGTGGATCAGACCCGCAAACAGGGTCGAATCACCCTGGCCGACACCCCTGCCCGGTTGATCGCAGACCCCGGCGCGGGCTCGCGGGTCCTGGCTGCGGCGCTGGACCGAACGGCGGTGGCCCTGATCGCCGAACAGGCCGGCGGGGCCATGCGCGTCACCGAGATGGCCGCCGACTACGCCCGTACCCGGTTCCAGTTCGGGCGGTCCATCGGCAGCTTCCAGGCGATCAAACACATGTGTGTCGACATGCTGCTCGACGCGCAGTCCGCGAGCTCATCGGCCCGTCATGTCGGCGCGGCCTTCGACGCTGAGGACCCCGACCGGTTCATCGACCTGGCACTGGCCCAGGGGTTCTGCTCGGAGACGTTCATCTCCGCAGCGGCGTCCAACATCCAGGTGCACGGCGGTATCGGGTTCACCTGGGAGCATCCGGCTCACCTGTACCTGCGGCGGGCGCGTACCGACGCCCAGATTTTCGGCGACCCGGCCTGGCATCGGGAACGCTATGTGCGGCTGCGAGAGGAGATCTCATGAACAATCGGGACGCCGACGAGGACGATGCCGTCCGCGCCGAGGTGCGGCAGTGGCTGGCCGAAAACTGGGATCCCGCCCTGGACCGGACGGAATGGTCGCGACGGGTGTTCGAAGCCGGTTGGTCGGCCCCCAGCTGGGAGCCGCAGTGGGGTGGCCGCGACCTCACCGGCGGGCAATCACGGCTGGTGGCAGAGGAGTTCGCCGCCGTCGGGGCGCGCGGGACCGGGCAGGACCGTTCCGATCTGCTGGCCTGCACCGTCCACGATCTGGGAACCGAGGAGCAGAAGCGCCGGCTGATCCCACCGTCGGTGCGCGGGGAGACCCGCTGGTGTCTGCTGTACAGCGAACCCGGCGCGGGCTCCGATCTGGCGGGTCTGCGGACCCGGGCCGACCGCGACGGTGACGACTGGGTGGTCAACGGCCAGAAGGTGTGGACCTCCTTCGCCACCGCCGCCGACTACGGACTGCTGGTGGCCCGCACCGACTGGGACGTACCCAAACACAAGGGCATCAGCTTCTTCATCTTCCCGATGCGCCAGGCCGGCGTCCAGATCCGGCCGATTCACCAGATCACCGGGGAATCGGAGTTCAACGAGGTCTTCATCACCGACGCGCGGGTACCGCACACCAACCTCATCGGCGAACCGGGCGGCGGGTGGCCGGTGCTGCAACTGGCGCTGGCCCATGAGCGGCGACTGATGGGCGATCTGGCCCGGACCTCCCGCGCCAGCCGCGACCTCAAGCCCGACGCGGACAGCCTGATCGGGATGGCCCGGGCGGCCGGAAAGCTCACCGACTCCCATATCCGCCAGGAGATCGCCCGGGTGGAGGCCTACGCCGCGGTGAACCGGTGGAACACCCAGCGCGCCAAGGCGACCGGTGACCGTGGCGAGGCCGCCACGCTGATGGCCCTGGGCAAGATCGCGATGTCCCGGATACTGCACCACACCGCCCGCGTGCAGACCGACATCGTCGGCGCGGAGTCCATGCTGACCGGCCCGGACAACCCCGTCGGCGATGCCGTCACCTTCCGCACGCTCAACGCCTACTTCACCTCCATCGGCGGCGGAACCGACCAGATTCAGCGCAACATCGTCGGTGAGCGCGTACTGGGCCTGCCCAAAGAACCCGAACCCTTCAAAGACACGCCGTTTCGGGACATGCCCACCGGCTAGGTGTGTTGTCTCACTACGTTGGTGACATTGGATCGACGAGCGCTGGAAATCCCGTCGACCGTCAAATCAGGAGTTTGAGTCCTTAGCTTTTTGAGACCGATCGGTCAAGAACGTGGTTCCAGGTTGAACTTAGCGGTCGAGTATCGGTTCGTGGACTGACGCCGGTGGGGTCGTCCACCACTCAGGAGGACATCCGCTACGCCAGTCGGCATCCGGAGATCTTCTCCTCCGCCGAAGGCATCACGATGGAGGATTTCGCACCCGAGGCCCGGGAGGTGGCGCAGTCGTTTCATCGCGATGGACGCCCCCCGGCACGCCCAGTTGCGCGGTATCACGCTGGACGCCTTCAAGCCCAAGAACATGCGCCACTTGGAGAGCTGGATCCGTGGGCACGCCCGAGATCTGGTATGTGAGATGTCGCACCTAGGGGAGGGCGATTTCGTCGAACTGTTGTCGGTCAAGCTGCCGGCCCGCATCTTCGGCAGCTTCTTCGGCCTGCCCGAGGGCGAGGTGTGCGACAAGGCCACCAACGCCGCCCAGCGCCTGCTGGGCTGGACCGATCCAAAGGTCCGCGGCGACCGGGGCGAGTTGGAACTGTTCATGGGCGCGGTGATGGACCTGCACGCCGTGGCCACCGAACTGATCCCGCAGCGCCGCGCACACCCGGGCGAGGACCTGCTGACCTGGATGGTCTAGGCCGAGTTCGACGGCAAGACGATGACCTACGACGAACTGCGGGCATTCTTCGTACTGCTGGCCGTGGCCGCCAACGACACCACCCGGCACGCCTCCGCGCAGGCCATCTACGCGTTCTCGAAGTTCCCGGACCAGAAGGCGCTGCTGGTCAAGGACATCGACGGCCGCATCGACACCGCGGTCGAGGAGGTGCTGCGGTGGTCCTCCCCCCGTCGTCCCCGGCCGTCATGGCGCCACCTTGTTCGCGACCGCCCAGATTGGTGCGTCGGCGACCGCGGTGAAGGGGGTGCTGACCGGGAACTCGGCTGTGCTCGAATGCATTTCGACGCCACGGATAATGGACGCCAGCGCCAGGGTGGCTTCCAGCATGGCGAAGTGGTCGCCGATGCAGGAGCGTGGGCCGCCGCCGAAGGGCAGGTACTGCCAGCGGTCGCGGCCCGCCGAGTTCGGTGGGCTGAACCGGTCGGGGTCGAAGTCCAGCGGCCTGTCCCAGAGGGCGGGGTCGCGATGCAGGGCGCTGATCCCGACCACCAGCTCCGTACCCGCCTCGACCCGGTAGCCGTCGACGTCGATGTCGCCCGTCGCGGTCCGGGTGACCACCGGTGCCGGCGGGCACAGCCGCAGTGCCTCGTGCAGCACCGCGACGGTGTAGCCCAGGTCCGCGACGTCGGCCGGGGTGAGCCGGCGTCCGCCCAGGGCGGCGGCTTCGGCGCGTACCCGGTCCTGGATCTGCCGGTGGTGCCCGAGCGCCCACAGCGCATAGGCCAGCGTGGTCGAGGTGGTGTCATGACCGGCGAGCAGGAAGATGACCAGCTCGCAACGGATTTCGGCATCGGAGAGCTCCCGGCCGTTTTCCGGGTCGCGTGCGGCGATCAGCGCCCGGACCAGCGGGGCGTCGGCATCTGGGTCGGCCCGGCACGCCTGCAGGATCTCCCCGGCGAGCCGGTGCAGAGCTGCACTCGCCGCGCGGGCCCGTCGCCGGGCGGGCGTCGGCAACCAGCGCGGGGCACGCAGCGGACTGGCGCCGCGGTCGGCGATGTAGGTGATCGCCGTCCGGACCGGGTCGGCGACCGTGTCGGTGTGGGACTGCAGATCCAGGCCGAGCACCGAACGGCCCAGTGCCCCCAGGGTCACCCGCCGGGCCTCGGTGTCGAGGTCGATACGCGCCCCGTCGGGCCACCGGTCGACCACGGCCTCGGCGACCTCGGCAATGTGCCCGCCGAACCGGTGGACGTTGTGCTTGGTGAAGACCGGTTGCAGGGCGCGACGCCGGGGCAGCCAGCCGCGGTAACGCAGGTCGAACAGGTTGGGCCCCAGCAGATCACGCATCTCGTCGTGGACGCGGTTGCGTTCCATCTCCTTGGGACTGCGGCTGAGGATATCGCGGGCCGCGCGCGGGGAGGTCGCGACGACGACCGGCGGCACCAGCCAACGCGGGCCCAGGCGCAGCCGGGTCACCGGTCCGCCAGCGTCGCGCAGAACCTCCGGCCCGGAGTTGAACGTCCGGACCGCGGCAAGTTGCCGGCGCAGCGGCAGCGGATTGCGCGGCGGCGCGGCACAGAGCGCGGCTGCCCCGGCGTCGTGCGCCATCGTCCTCCCTTCGCCGTTCTTGGTCATCAGTCAAGAACGCTCTTCACGGAAAGTCAAGAACGGAAGCTAACCTCTGGGGATGCCGCCGAACCGCCGCAGCATCCCCCGCGAGGATCGCCTCGCGGCGATCGTCACCGCGGCGCGGCGGCGGTTGGAGGCCCACGGCTACAAGGGCACCAGCATCGCCGACATCGCCGCGGACCTCGGCGTGAACACCGGATCGGTGCACTGGTACTTCCCGACCAAGGACGATCTGTTCGCCACGGTGATGTCGCGGGTGGCCGAGGAGTCGCGGGCATCGGTTCAGGCCGCCCTGGCAGCCGGTGCCGGCCCGACGGATGCGCTGGTCGGGTTTCTGGCCACCGCCGAGCGGTACCGCAGTCTGCACATCGACGTCCATAACCGCCTCGGCGAGAGCGAGGCCGTCGCCCGGGTGCATGAGCAGTTCCACGCCTGGCTCGACGACCTACTGCTCGACGTGCTGCGGCCGCGTCTGGGTGCCGCCGCCGACGTCTCCCTGATCGCCGACACCGCCCACATCATGTTCGAGGGGCTGCTGGGCAGCACCATCCCGCGTGACCGGCCGTTCGAGGAGATCGTGCAGTTCCTCGTCGACATGCTCGTCGCGGCCGCCCCGCAGGCCGCGCGCCGGGCCCGCCCGGGGCGAGCTCCGGCTTTGTTCGATCGTCACCATTGAGCGGTCGCCTTGTCGGGACCGAGGTGTCGTGTCGCTATCGCACACTGGGCGCCGTGGCAGGGCAATGGCGGCAGTGCGGCGGGAGCACAGGGTGTCGCACCCAAATGCGCCGTTGACTCCAGCCGGGCGGCGCCGCTTGTGCGAGCGCATCGACGGCGGGCGGCCTATCGCCCACGTCGCTGTCGAGGCCGGGGTCTCGCGTCGGTGTGTGGCGAAGTGGTACGCGCGCTGGCAGCACGCCGGACCGGATGGGCTGATCGACCGATCCTCAGCTCCGAACCGGACCCCGGGACGCACCCCGACCGATATCGAAGACCTCATCGAGGCTCTGCGTCGCTCGACCAAGTACGGGCCGGCGCGGCTTGCCGCCGAACTGCAGCGCCTCCACGCCATCACCGTGGCCCCGGCCACCATCCATCGCATCTTGGTCCGCCGGGGAATCAGCCGCCTACGTGACATCGACCCGCCCACCGGCGAACAACTCCGCGAAGTGGTGCGCTTTGAACACGAGTCCCCCGGCGCGATGATCCACGTCGATGTCAAGAAACTTGGCCGCATTCCCGCCGGTGGTGGCTGGCGCATTCACGGCCGGGGAACTGACGCGCACCGCACATCCAAACGTATCGGCCCAGGCACAGGCAGAGTCGGCTACACCTACCTCCACAGCGCCGTCGACGACCACTCGCGGCTGGCTTACACCGAAGCCCTCGATGACGAAAAAGGCGACACCGCCGCCGATTTCTGGCGTCGGGCCGCGAGGTTCTTTGCCGAACACGGAATCACCACGATCCGCCGTGCACTCACCGACAACGGAGCCTGCTACCGATCACGCGCCTGGGCGGCCGCTGTCGACGAGACCAGCACCGAGCACCGGCGCACCCGGCCCTACACCCCCCGCACAAACGGAAAAGTCGAAAGATTCAACGGCACCCTGGCCCGCGAATGGGCCTACATCCGCGAGTACTCATCTGAAGAACAGCGACGCCAGGCCTTGACCGATTTCCTCAACCACTACAACCACGAACGGCCCCACGCCTCCCTTGGGCATAAGCCGCCCGCCTCCCGCGTACCCCTGGCCACCTACCGACTTACCGCCGGAGGGATCACCATGCCAACCGTTCACCGAACAGAACAACTGTCCTTCGACAGCATGACTGCGTAACCAACCTCATGAAACAACAAATCTAGAGGCCTCGCATCGCCGTTGGCGTGCAGCCGCCGCTCGTGCGCGACCAGCGCGGCGAGTCTCGTCGCCGTCGGCGCGGTCACCATATTCCGTCCCAGTCCATGTCGGCGGGCGAACCGGACCGGATGTCACTCAGCCGGACCGCGGTGATGTCGTCGGGGATGCCGTGTCGGGCCAGTACCCCTTCGTCTGGAGGGGCTCAACGCATCACTCGGCGGCCCGCACCCGCGCCCCCGCAAGGCGCGCCATGGCAGCGCGAGGAAGGATTCGGTAGCCGGTGGACCCAAGCTTGTTGGCCACACCG
>Ga0164292_10001228_pt1 | contig 20596 bp, 12 predicted proteins | sample GEODES117metaG_FD_111486 | JGI IMG/M metagenome (GOLD analysis project Ga0164292, IMG submission 111486) | Eutrophic lake water microbial communities from Lake Mendota, Wisconsin, USA - GEODES117 metaG | ecosystem: Environmental > Aquatic > Freshwater > Lake | place: USA: Lake Mendota...
AAAAGAGAATTTGCTTCAAATAAGGGGCTAACAAATGAAGAAATCTATCAAATCTTTATGGATGGACGAGAAATTCTTCAAAACGATACTCCTGGAGAAATGAATTTCTATCTCAAGCTTTACTATAATCCATTCTCAAGAGTAATTGGTTACACAAATCCAGACACAAATCTCATTCACATCAACTGGAGATTTTTTAAAAATTATCATCCTAGTGATGTGGCCGCAAATCTCGCCCATGAGTGGGTTCATAAAATTGGCTTTGACCACATCTCCGCGAAGGAACATGACTCTGTTCCGTATGCTATCGGATACATCGTGGGAGATATGGCCAAGAAGCTTTTAAAATCTCATCAATTAATTCACTGATTGATTTAAAAGAGTTTCAACCACGTTTAAGAGAGGTTGAGGTCTCGGATACCTAAACTCACAGTTTACCTTAATTGGGGTTCCACCATTCACAGGAAATACTGGGCATTTAGGTGATTCGCTAAAAAATCGTTTTGATTCCTCGTAAATAAAACTATGGGCCCCTCGTGCTGCGGGTGCATATTCAACCGGCGGCAGTGTGTTTTTAGTAAAATCCCACTTTGGAAGAGTTGCAATTGGTTTAAAATAATTTTTCCAATCTCGTGGAACTACCCAAAAGAAATCTGGTTGATGAGTTTTGCCACCAAAAAATCCAGACCCACCTTTTCTCTTCACTCTCCACTGGCCACCAATGATTTCGCCATTAGAATTTAGTTCAAGATCATAGTTAAAAGAAAAATCTTTGATGATGTCGTCTTCAGAAGAATTGGTGTCTTTTTTCTTAGGAAATTCCCAATCAACGTATTTTAGTTTGACTTCAACTCCCACAATATGAGTAGATTCAGGGTTTCTTGAAACTTTGAATGGATCCTTATCACCATAATCTTTTCTTGATAAGACTGAGCTAGCGAGTGGACCTATATTCCCATTCCTTGGATTAAAATAATTTAGTTCATATCCAGAAACTGGCTGGTTAGCGATTGCAGCTTCCGCAGTTTTATCAACGACAAAACTTCTTCCCTCAATTCCTAATATATTCACCAAGGAAACGTGAAAGATCCCAGGATGTACGTCTGCACATCTTGGAAGAATAGTCGAATCATCTCGATCAATCTCGACATCAATGTAGCGGCCATTTTTATCTTTGTCTGGGAACTTCTTATTACATCTGTTTCCTTCAAAAATGACATTTGATTGGATAGTTGAATTCGCCCACATAAGAGAAACGAGGGCCTTAATATCGTTTGGATAAAATGGCATTTTTTTACCATTCGGAAGAGTCACCTCAACCGTTTTCTCAGGACGAGGAGAATGTCCGGCGGCCACGGCCCAACCGTGGCAAATACCTTCCCACAATGCCATTAGTTTATTAGCATTGGGAATTCGGTGATCATCAGGAATTTCAATTGCTGATAAAAAACCCCATTTCTTTTCATTTCCCCATTTCTCGGCATACGCCCAAATTTTATTGGTTAAATCAAATGAAGTATCTCCTAAGAGGATATCGTATTTTTCTGAGGGAGCAAGTTTCGCGAGATCTTTCTCAGATAAATCATAAATTTTTGGATGAACTTCTAGGGCGCGTTTTTTGTAGTCACGAACATTTTTTTTCCAATCAAAATTTCGCACCATCGTGAAGATAAATGTATTGTAGTCCTTATCTTGATAGGTATTTCCTATCATTCCTTGATACAGAGGCCAGTAAGAGCTCCCCCATGGTTGAACTTTAGTATTAGCTTGATTGAGCTCTCGTTTCTCCATTTCGTAAACGTTCGTGAGATAAGGTTGGTTTTCATGAAGAGCATTTAATCGAGCTTTAAATTGGGCGGTATCAAATGGCTTATAGGGATAAATCGTTTTGTTTGGCTCTTTAACTGATCCCTCAGAGCAATCTTGTGTTTCTGGATCACACTCATCCTCATCCTCAGTCATTTGAGCAAATGCAGAATAAGAAAAAAGTGAAAGAAGTAGACACAAATACATTGTGGAGTGAAGTTTCACAAGGCCTCCGGAGAGTTTCAAAAATATTAATGATTTGTTACCAAAGAGCGATATCATTTTCTAGAAATTACAGTGTGTTAGGTAAAGATTACAATCCGGAATGTCAAGTAATTCCAGTGACTTAGGCTCGATCGGTCATGTTTATCTGGTGTTTGGTCGATAAGAACCCAGAGGTTCGCCTATGAAGAAGATGTTTTTAGGAATACTTTTGTTATCAGCATATGCCGTTCATGCGAGTGAAGATCCAGTTTTTGAGATGAATAAAAGTTGGGTTGGTTCATTGAAGAGACTTCTTTTAGAGATTGAAAAAAAAGAAGCACACCTTTTAGTAAAATCAGAAGATCACTTTCTAGAAAAATTTCAGCTCATTCAAAGTGCTTGGGCGGACACAAGATATAATTGCTTTTACGGAGGATGGCCTTCACAGAAAAAAAATAACTTATGTCAGCATCCACAAAAAACGAATCCAAGTTACTCAAAAAGCTCTTGCAAGGTAAATGAATTCCAATGCCAGCCTTTGTTATTTAATCAAGGTTTATGTGTGAAAAATTCCTCCCATCAAGATAAGAGGAGTTTGTTTTCCTTGTGTGAGAAGAAGTTCCAGGTAGAGAAAAAAGGTGATTATGAGTTTCTTAAAAAGATGAATCGCGACGAATTAACAGATCTGAAAGAACTCTCTATTCTTGCAGCCGATTTGTGTAAAGATCAAGCATCAGCTCAGTGCAAAGAAGTTATGTCAAAATTTAAACGTGCAATGAGTGCCATTCATCAAAGCTTTAATCAGACATCAAAACTCATAATAAAACAAAAGCCATCCTCAATTTCTTCAACATCTAAGAATCATGAATCGGATTGTCATGAGGAAGAGCATAATCATGAAAAATTAGCACGTGGGTTAGATAAGTTTGTTATGCAGTCAAATGAAAATGATCTCTACAGTAAAATAAAAAATGAGTTTTTATCATCGCCTTTTTGCGATCCTCGCCAAGTTCTTAATGATCCAAATGATAGGCCTTCGCCTTTTTTATTGAAAGAACTCTATAATGATCTAAAAAAACTTGACCCACTTTTAAACAAAGCCTTGAACGAAAGTTCATTTGAAACGATCGTAAAAAAGTATCAACTGAGCGATAAATTTAGAGGTGAAGCATTACCGATTCTCCAAGATCTTAGTCTTGTTGCTCCAAATTATGAGAAAAATAGAACGCCTATAGGAAGAATAAAAGGACTCATCATACAAGAATATTTAAAAGATTATAAAGACAACCCACTTACAAAAGAAAAAATAACCGATGGGCTTGTACAATATCGGATTTTCAAGACAGATGAGTCTAATAAACCTGTTTGTCCTTTTGTTTCTAAAGATGCCTTTGATAAAGCAATGACTGGCCGAGAAGCTGTTTTAAAAAAATTTGGTGCTAACATTCCAAATAAAAATGTGATCACTATCGTTGATTACACTCGTCCTTCAAATGAGAGACGTCTCTTTGTTATTGATATAGCTTCTGGAAAAGTTCTCCACAATACTTGGGTTGCTCATGGTTCAGGGGGAAAAGATTATGGTCAAGGAGAAGATGGGTTTGGAAGTAACCCAAAAATGTCTAATCAACCTGGTTCTTTAAAATCTTCTGATGGTTTTATTTTGGCGAAGGCAAAGTCTCAAGGTAAACTTTTTGGTAATAATCTTCTTTTAAGTGGGATAGATAGAGAGAATTCTCAGCTGGCCGCCCGCTCTGTTGTTATGCATGGATGGCCTACACCCTTCGATACCTATACCTCAGGGGTTACATACTTTGACAATGATGATCCTCCATTGGACGTCATTAGAAATGTTCAGGGTTTAGATTTTAAAACTAGTTCACAAAAGGATGTAGAAAAAGCAGTGTCTGCTCTTAACTCATCACTTTATGCTTCTCAGTTCATGGCGCCAACTGAGGGTTGTCTTGGAGTCACTAATATGAAAGTGAAACATCTCGACCGTAAGGGAAGAGATAAATCTCAACTTGAGCTATTAAGAGATGATTTACCAGGGTCAATTATCTTTAATTATTCAGGCCCAGATATGAAATCAAATTTCTTTTAATTAAAAACGAACGGCCATATCTGCCCCAATCGCCGTGGTTTCCGGTGAAAAATCTAAGAGAGCTTGTGTGAAAAGTCCCACTGATTGGAGATATTTAATTTTTTGGGGGAAATAGGTTAGATTCAATCTCGCTCTATTTGAAAGATTGTTATTGAATTTCATCGTTGAGGTTTGTTCCCCCCGTTGATCCCAGTCAAATGTTACGACCGACCCAAGCATCCAAAAATCGTTAAACCGATAATTAGCATATGGACCACCTGAAACAATCATTGTTTGTAAGGGAGTTGGTCTTCCACCAAGTGATTCAGGAAAGGGCGGGGCTTTAATATTATTTTTATAATAGATTCGATAAATTTGTCCCGTAAGACCAGCATTCCATTTTAGGCTCGGTAAATTAAGCGCAAATGATTGTGCGGCCACTAAACCATATCTCATCTCATCGTCTTTTGAGATATTAGAAGTAGGGTGTTCATAAGATAGAGTTGTAAATAATGTTCCCGCACTCAATTTAATACTAGGAAGACTTAGATAAGCTCTTGCATTAAAAAAAATTGCGTCTGGTGCGTTGTTAAACTTGCCTCCATTTCTATCCCTATTTTCCACTTCCGAAGTATAACCATTTACTGCTGAGAAAGTTGAACCTATCGCCCAGTCAGAATTTATTTGATGTCGTAAGTTGAAGGCATGAAAAGACTGTAGTGGTGCCCTTCCAGAGCCAGGGGAGTCAATTCCTTCTTGGAATACGTTGTATGTTTCTGATGTAGAACCACTAGCTGTAGGGCCCAAAAACTGTTGGTAGTAAGTAAGGGATGTGTTTTCTAAAATTCTTTTACCAAGGGTCTTTTTAGGTATAGTTACCTGCACATTTTGAGACTGCGTTGTTATTTGTCCTTGAAGACTACTTTGATTGATGGATTGAGCGAGCTTTATGTCTCCAGAAACATTACTTTGCGCCAATAAGTTTTCTGAACCTAAAAGGCTTAATGAAAGAAGTGTTAATGGGATTCTCAAATTTCTCATAAGTTCGCTTTAGCTGTTTCTTTCACAGCAATATGTACTAAATTATCTAATTTATCTCTATCAGTTAAAAATTCTTTTAAGTTTTCAATAACCGTCATCCTTTGAGTCGACTCAATGTCTTTTGGAAGATGGTTGTTAATCTCCTCTCTGATACCCACATATTCGAGTGTTAAATTATGAACAAGTGTTTCATAGAGCATAGAGATTTTTGAGCGTGATAATTGATCTGCAGGATTTAAGACCTGGCCAGAAAGGTCACGTTTAACCAAAAGTCCTAGTTCCTCTCTTTTGGCAGAGTAGAGAGATTGAAGAATCCAGGCGGTATTTCTCACAGACCAGATATACATATTGAGTCCCATATTCGAGGCTTCTTCAGCTTTTGAATTTTGAAGATAGAGGATTTCCCATTGCCTTTTTATGTAGGATCTAAATTCTTTTGTGTCTAAAATGTTTTTCTGCTTAAATAATTCAGAATTTGCGGTCAGGTTTTTTTGAACGGACCCCATTTCTTTTCGATTTGACTTATAGAAATTTGATAACTTTTCAATTCGGTCGTATCCGGAAGGCTTCTTAAAGTTTTTATAACGCCAAGACAGGATATTGGTCATTTCTTCCATAAAGACAAAAGCTCTTCCTACGTAATAATCATTTCTTTTTTGTTCTTTATCTTGATCAAGCATCACATAAATTTGGTCCAAAATAAAACGACCCATTCTGTCCCAAAGATAAAGCTCAAGCTGTTGAGTTCTATCAATTTCATTGAATAAGAATTGCTTCATTTTAGCAGAGAGTTGAGGGTTCTCCTCTCGCAGTTTAAAAATGAGACTGTTATATCTTTCTAGTTCCTCCCAAGTGGCTTCAATTTGCATGGGGAAGTTATATTGGGTTTCTAATTGTTCTAGTCGTCCCATCCTTGATGCATATTCAATATTTTCTTCATAAGCAATTTGCATTTGCTTAAAGTTTCCCATCCTCTCAGACCAATTGATATTATTGGTTGTTTCGTTCTCAGTGCTTAAAAGGAAATTTAAAAATTGATGAGTTTTAGATCCTTTCTGAGATAGGGGGGAGGTTATAATCGAAGGATTAATTATATTCGAATGGATGTTATTTTGATTGATGCTAGCTGGTGCAGCGGCCTTAGTGCTTACAACGTCAATGAGACCAGTCTCATTCGCCTCTGCATCTCTGTTACTCATTTTCAATGCAAGTGAATCTGTGCCCTCTATGACATTTCCAATAGAAGATTTCGCTTCAAGATAAGCAGATCTCACTCTCCCAACGGCTTGCATCGCATGGGGATTCATTGGCATAGTGATAAAATAATAGGTAAAAGGTCCATATACCGCTAAAGCGATAGAATAGCCTAAATTATTTCTAACTGTTTTGAAAAACCAGATGACTTTTCCTACAGTATATCGATTTAAAAGGCCTGAAAGATTGCTTTGAGGGCGAAGTTTCAATCTTGTAAAAAAGTTTGAGATACCTTTTCTCAAGAGGGCGAATTTTAGTGAACTATTTGAAAGTTTATGCGCTCGAGCTTTGGTGGATACAATGACATTAAGATCAGTTTTTAAATTCGAATAGACAAATTGGCGCTCTTCCCAAGTAAGAACTTGATCCAGTTCTTTATCAGTTATTTTATGGAAAAAGTTCTCAATTGCAGGGTCCTGAATGCCCTTACTTATAGAGATTTCGTGTCCTTTTCTTGAAAGAGATCTTAAAAACGTTTCAATAGAATGAACCAGTTGTGTTTGCGATTTCCCTTCTTTCGCTTTTTTGTATTCGAGTGAAAGATAGTTATAAAAATGATTAAGAACAGGACTTGAGAGGTCCATTTCATAGAAATCAACAATCGTTGATTTAAGTGTTTCTTTATCTGAGCTGAATGTTAGGTCCCCAGAAAGATTAAAATAATCATGCCTTTCAAATAGAACTCCCTCTGATTCCATCGTTCTTTTTAAAGAAAGACCTGTTCCGCCTAAAATAAGGCCAATGAGTAATTTACCTTTAGCGTCGTTTTGAGTGTATTCAAAACCACTCATTCCATTTTCGAATTTAATTGGATTAATCCTGGCCTCAAGAGCAAATGATTTTTTTCCCCCATCGGCAAAGATAGTTTCCAGGAGAGAAAAAATATTTTGAACTTCATTTTTTAGAAACATAAAATCCATATCATTTACCCAGTTAACCCTATTGTTGAGTTTGGTTATAGCTATTCCCTAGTGAAATAGTGCTTAAAATAGGACGCAATGAAATCGTTTTTGTAAGGTCAAGTTTTCTTGCAAAACTCACTCCGTAGAATTGGTGGTTTCCAATTGTTGTAAGCGCCTCGAAATCTGGTTTAGCAGACTTAATTGCTCTTTGTATTTTAAGATTGTTTTGTTTAAGTTGATGGGAGTTTGCAGATGGAAGTGCTGATCTCATTTCATCCCATTCAATTTCAAGTCCTAATTCTTTTGCAAAAACAATATTTTTTGCATTTTCAAGGGCCGGTAGTATTTCCTGTAGTGCCTTTACCTTAACTTGATTCGAATTTGGCATCATATAGCCAAATAATGAGCCATACTTATTTAAGACTTGGTTATATTCATTTTGTCCTTTATTGATTCCGTTTCTGATTTCTGTCATGAGATTACTGAAAAAATAAGGGACAATACGATCTGCTAGTCCATAGAGAGGCTGTCTTTCAACGGAAATATCTACTGATAAACCCTCTAATGAAGCAGCCGAAACTCCTAGGAAGTTTCCATAAAAATTTAGAAAATAGGCTTGTGCAATGGCCCCATCAGATAATGCTTTTGCCTCAAGCTTTGTTGTTTCTTCAATTTGATGAAAGTGAATAACCTCGTGTCCAGCGGTGTAAATTTGCGTCAGTGGATCAAGCTCTTTTCTCACCCAGATAAAGATGTCTGAGTCCGAAAATAGGCCGTGTGATTTTCTTTTTTTCGCAAAACATTCTCCGGCATCTTCTCTGGCCGAAAGATGAGCGTTTCTAATTTGGCTTGATGTTAAGATGCAAATTTTATTTGGAGTTAATTCTCTACTAAAGATTTCTTTTAATCCCACACCTTGCTTTTTTGCAAACATTTCTAAATTAAACTTTGCGTATGGCATAGCAGGCATAAGTTCAATCAGTTCTGATAGACCCACATTGGTGGAATTTATGATTTCATTCATCCTTCCAAGAACTGGAAATTCTTTAAAGTGATTTAATCTCTTCTGAGCTAAAAATTTTGATTTTCTTTTTGAGTCCAATTTTTTTGACTCAGAAATCACTTTGAGCCATTTCTTTCTAGCATCCTTAAGTTCATCTGACACAAATTCTGATTCAATAAGACTTTTTCCCGTCGTAAACTCGAATTGTGAAGCTGTTAGGATGTTTTGCTCTTGGGACATATTTTTTTGTCCCAGTCCAAATGTTTCAAATGTCAGCTCCGGATGTGTTGTCTCCACACTGAATATCTTTGCAAATTCAATGGCCTTTTCTGAGTTTTGTAATCTGTCACGAACGAGGAACATAAAGTTTTCAAGAAGGCGAGACATATTCTGAGCACTCTTACCTTGGACCAATTCCCTTGGAAAACTAGCTTCAATGGAGCTTTTTAGTGTTGAGATAATAAGATCAAAATCTTTCTTGTTTGAACTTGATTTTCTCTTATCCACTGGGATCAATACTTTAAGATCTTTTAATATCTTACGATCATGCTTTCTCTCAACGCTTGAATAGTTTTGGTTGATAATATCCATGTCCAAAACTAAAAGTTTATCAAGAGTATCTCTGAAATTTTTTGGCAATTTATTTTTTGCCTCAAGTCTTTGAAGTGCTTCAACCAGGCGAATCTGATTATTATTGATTTTTTCAAAGTAGGAAGCTATTTCAACCGTTGATTGCTTCGTTTCAAGGATATCAATGATCTTGTAAATAGGCTCAATAGCTCTTGGATTTAAAAATGAGAGTACTTCTCGGCACTGAGTTTTTAATGAGAGAGCGAGTCCCATCATGATATAGCTATCTGCGGAATCATTTTTTAAATGATTGTACATTTCAGTTGCTAGTCGCGAGACCTGAATTAACTGAGCGGCAACGAACATTGGTAGATGAGTTTGAAGTGGTGCAGGTGTTTTTTGTTTTATAAACTCAGCTGGCGTTACCGAAAGTTTTGAGTCGGTATCATCAATCACAACAAAAGGAGCATATCCTCCGCCTTTGGATGTGTTTACAATCGAACTCATTGGCCCTTTTTCCTCAGGAGCATATCTAACGAGGGCATTATGAGTCATTTTTGGGAGTGCTTTATTCCCACCACCATAGAAAACCCATAGACGTATATCCGCTGCAAGATTTGCAAAGCGTGTACCTTTTTTATCTTTCATCGCAACTGGAATTCGTGCGATCTTTACTAACTTTTGATAAGCAAATTGGTTTGGGGCCTTTTTTATCATTGAAATAACTTCTTTCTTTTGGGCTTCAGAAAGTGTTTTCATGATATAGATTCCAGAGCCTCCAGAAAGGTTAGGAGCTTTAATAACCCATTCATCCATTTCTTTTTCAATCTGTGAAACAGATTCTTTTTTTGGCGGCAAAGTTTCAGGTGGTATTATTTTTGGTCCGTTATTTGTGAGACCAAGTTCCTTTAATCTGGCAGAGAAGAATTTCGGTGCATAGGTCGTTAATGCTGCAAGAATAATTTTATTATCTAAAATTCTGTTTAATCCACCCATGTAAATGCGTCGATTCAAAATAGCGTCCAATAGTCCAGGTACTGCATAGTCAGATTGAAGAGGAATGGGTTTTCCATTTACATCAAGAACAAGAGGTGCTTCTCCATCTTTTCCTAGTTTTAATGAATCTCTAAGATAAATAGGTTCGTTAGTATCTGGATCTCTTAGGATAATGCCTTTTTCAGCATCAAAGAGAGCAGAGTCGGCATTAATTCTTGAGTAAATCGCAGTCACGATCGGATTAGATCCATTGATCGTTCTTAGTCTTATATGACCTTTCTCATCTTGAAAAAGTTGCATTGGGTCTGCGTAAACGAGTCCTGAATATGCCGCAAGATTATGGATCTCTGGTGCTGCACCATTCATTCCACCAGGGGGTAAAATGACTTGAATCCCATCTTTAATTCCGGTCCAATCTTCACCAAGGGATTTGTATGTTTCAGCTAGAACTTGAAAGTGATCATTCGGCATTAGCCTTCCCAAAGACTCAAGGACTTCAGGATTTTGCTCATAGTGGCCTTCAAGAACATTCATGTTATTCGACGCACCTGAAGGGGCACCCGCATTTAATTCAAGAATTCTAAACGGTAATTGATTTGGAAGTTTATCGAATTTTTTTAATTTTAAGAGAGAATCAAAGTTTTTTGATTGTTCAACGTAATCTTCAACTAATACGAGATCGAGTCCGACGTTATCAAAGAATGGATATTTCTTCATGTTCGGATGATGGAGTTGTGGAAAATAATTTGGAGACTCCATTATGGCATCGATAAAAATATTTCTTATTTCAGTTGGAAGAGACTTTACGAAAGCAGAATCCTTAACTGATTTTGATCCATAAATATCTTGAATAACACAGCGTAGAGACACAATAAGAGACTGGGCCGCTTTTTCAATGGTATTAAAAACAGATTTTTGTAATGGAACAATCGTAGTCGTACAAGGAACGGTGAAGATTTTGTAATTTCCAGCAGCATCTGATTTTTGAAATGTAAGATCACGTTTACGAATAAATTTCGTTAGATTTTGAGACTCTTTTAGGTGTGTGCTTACGTCTTTTGTAAGTAGGCTTTTAACCAGATTTTTTGAGTGAAAGTAGGGTGCCCGTTTTCTTTTGGATGAGAAAATATAGTTGGCCACATCAACTTTAACGGTTCCTATAAACCCTTGATTTGGGTTGTAGGGTTGAAGCTTTTTGCGAGCATTTTTAACCTTGTTCACTGTGAACTCCTAAAAATGGATATATTCTCTTAAACTTTTAACGCAGTGTATCTTTTGCCTGGATTTGTCGCATTACTTGCTTCAGATTGATGTAAAAACTACATACTTTCTGCGACAAGATGCAGGCATCCTCACTCATGTTTGCAAAATTGGGGTCATGATTTTTTTTCGGAGTATTAATAACTTAGATGCTTCGGCCGTTTTTTTTGAGGACACATGTCTTAAATTTGGACATCTGGGACTATTTTAACAAAACCTGAATATAAATAAACTTCCTTTAGATTGGTTCCTTCTATAAACAATCTCTGCCTGATGAAACTTTGCTATCTTGTTAGCGAGATAAAGACCGATTCCTGAACCAGGGGACGTACTGGAGTCTCGTTGAAATCGATTTCGGATGATTTGGTCATATCGCTCTTCTTTCATACCGGGTCCTTCATCTTCGATCCAGACTTCTAATTTAGGACCAGTTTTTTTGATATCCACTGAAATAACGCTCTCCATGGGTGAATATTTAATTGCATTATCAAGAAGGTTCTCAAAGAGTGCGTCAAGGAGTTGTTTTTCTCCTTGAACGACTAATTCGTGAGAAGAAAAATGTTCATCAATATTAAAACGAATATTAATATTTTTTTCCCTCGCTTTCGACGTGAGTCTGGTTGTGGTCATTATCAAAATGTCATCAAGTCTTACGGGTGAAAAGACGAATTGATCTACTCCAGATTTAACTCTTGCAATCAGAAGCATGTCCTTTACGAGTTCAATGAGCCTTTCTATTTCTTCTCTAAGACTTTGATGAAATTTTCTGACTTCTTCGGGACTACGATCCTTGGACTCCAGAAGATCGAGCTCACCTTTTATAATAGCAAGTGGAGTATTTAATTGATGACTAGCATTTGATACAAAATTTTCCTGGGCTATAAAGCTTGTTTCTAACCGATCTAAAAGATTGTTTAGCGTTTTTGTGAGCTCCTCTATTTCATCTCCGGTATCAGCGTTTGGTACTCTTAAAGAAAGATTCTGAGCTGCAATCTTATTGGCAGAATCTGTTAACGCCTTAATGGGGTCGAGTGCTTTTCCTGAAATAAAATAAGAGAAAATACTTGAAATCAAGATAAGCACAGGAACGATAAGCATAGTAAAGAGAGTGTGATATCTTTCTCTTTCTAAAATAGATTTATGATTTGTTGCGACCTGTAAGATCATTTCTTTTCCAATGGAGTTTGTGATCTTTAAATTCACTCCTCGAAATTCATCTTCATGTGATTTAAAACTTAGGAGCCTATGAGTATAGTCATTCTTTAAGGGGAGATTTGGATTGTAGGGGATTTCTTGAAGAGATTCCGGTCCAAAACTCTTCATTAAAATTCTTCCGTCTAAATCTCTGACTGAATACAGAGTTTCTTTGAGAATAAATGGAAAAGCTTTTTTTACTTCGCTGTCTGGAACTTTGAACGCGATATTTAGACCAGAAGGGTCAATCACTAAATGCTCTGATAAATCGATCGCATAATTAATAAGACTCGAATCAAAATCATTCCGAGTTGTTAAAAAATATTGATTATTAAGAAAATAGGCGAAAACACAAAGGAATAGGCCAAACAGTGTAGAGTAAACGAGGGTTAATTTAAATCGAATGCCCTTACTCAGTTTACTCCATTTTATTAAGAACATAGCCCTGACCTACAACTGTCTTTAGAATTTTTTTTGGATAAGGAGAATCAATTTTTTTTCTTAAATGATTTATATAAACGTCTATGACATTTGAGTCAGGATCGAAATCTGCCCCCCAGACTTGTCTTGCGATTGTATTTCTATCCATGACCTTATCTAAGTTTCGCATGAAGAATTCTAGAAGCGTAAATTCCTTAGTCGTGAGATCGATTCTTATTCCTTCTCTTAAAACTTGTCTCGTTAGAAGATTCATTTCAAGCTGACCATTATGGAGTGAGGACTTGTCAGAAGAATTTCTTCTAAGGAGGGCCCTGACTCTTGCATGAAGTTCCTCGAGATCAAAAGGTTTGGTGAGGTAATCATCGGCGCCGGAATCTAGCCCCTGAATTTTGTCTTTGGTCGTATTGAGGGCGGTCAACATAAGGATTATCGAAGATGGAGAGGTCGTTCTTATTTCTTTTGCCAATTCAAAACCACTCATTTCTGGGAGCATAACGTCTAAAATAATCAGATCGAATTTACTTTTTCCGAATATTGCCTTGGCAACAGTTGGCGATTCAGCTGTTTCAACACTGTGCCCAGCTTCCTCTAGCCCCTGCTGGATAAACGCGGACATCTTTTTTTCATCTTCGATCACGAGAATATTTGTCATAGAAACTCATCTTTTTATGTTTATGGATCAACACGTCTCAACATTAAACCATTTTAGGTATTAAGAGTTGAGTTAAAAATTATTCATTTCTTTTGTAGGGATTTTTCGAGAATTTGGGATATGTTTAAAATGGTAGCAACGGGCAGAATTGAACTGCCGACCCCAGCGTTATGAATGCTGTGCTCTCACCAACTGAGCTACGTTGCCCCGAAAAAAAGTAAAGTCATCCTAATGTTTGGATCTTCGTTCGTCAATATTATTGAGTGTTTGCCTATGAAAAAATTGAGTCCAGTAGCCTATAAGTCTCTTTATTTTAAGCACGTTTGGCATTTCATAACAAAAGTCGCTTCTGCTCAGGAATTAGCAGGAAATCATGCTGTTGCGGTATCGGGAGGTCTCGATTCGATGACTTTATTGTGGTTTCTTAACCAGCTTCATCGCGATGGTAAAATTGGCAAAGTAAGGGCGATTTTTGTTAACCACAACACCCGTGAGGGTCAGAGAAAGGATGGAGAGCTCATCCAAAAATTTTGTCGGCAGGAGAAAATCCCCTTTGCTGAACTCAAAATTGAAGGATTGGGCCCATTTGAAAGTAACTTTGAGGCCAAGGCCCGAAGGATGAGAAGACAATTATGTGTTCAGGAGCTAAAGCCTCGTGAACTTTTGTGGGTAGGGCATCATTTAGATGATTCTTTTGAATGGAATTTCATGCAAAGGCATAGGTCCATGAATCCGAAATCAACAATTGGAATACCGGTAAGAAATAATCAAATTATTAGGCCTTTTTTATGTGTCACTCGTGCTCAAATTAAGCGACTAAGTACATTCGAGGGAATTCCGTTTCGAGATGATCCAACAAATTTAGATATTAAGCATGACAGGAATTACGTCAGACATAAGATTGTTCCGTTAATTAAAAGTAGATATCCAAAGTATCTAAAATTTTACGCTCAATTTGCGAACTTCTCTGCCATGCTTTTGAAAGTGAGTTTATTGAGTCGTACTGGACCGAGTCGACTTTTTGCTTTTGAGTCGGGAGCAATACTATCAGGAAAGATCTTTTCTGAATTTCAGATTCAAGAGGTGATTCATAATTATTCCCAGGCCGATCGGGGAGCGATTGTCACTCCTATTCAGCGTATGCTTAGGGCAATAGAGAATGGAAAAAAAGGGCCATTTCAATTCAGTGGTGGAGTCGAGGCTTATTTTTCAACAGGGCTTCTGATGATTTATCGTAAGGGAATGGTCAATTATGATGAATCGATTGCAAATGTTTTAAAAAGTTTATCTAAAGAGGCTTTATACTCAATTACTTCTTACGACCGGAATGAGTTAGACAGGGCCTGGAAAAATCTTTTACAAAGTCCTGACGCTTTGAAGAATATGCCGGGACTTATTCTTGTATTAGAGTCGGATTCAATTTGTAAAACTCTCAATACCTCGGTTTATGACCCGCTATTTCCTAAAGTCTCTTCTATTTGCAAGGAGAAAGGGCTTCGGTTTGTGTCATTTAGGAAGTGTTTGGATACTTGGTTGCAAAAGAATGAAAAGTTGCCAAAAAAACTCAGGCTTATTCCTTTAAATAACCTTTCTAATCTCTTTTCTTCCCAACGATAGAACTCTATCGTTATAATTGAGAGCGGCCATTTTTTTGGCCATTTCCAATGACTTAAAGAAGGTTTCCATCATGAGAAAACAACAAAAAACTTTACTACTCTGGATCGTGGTCATTCTAATCATGGCCTTAGTGATGAAGGTGCTCGAACAAAAAACGATCAGTGCAAAAAATATTAATTTCAGTAATTTCATTACCGCTGTTGAAGGTGGCAACGTTAAAGAAGTTACCTTCCAAGGTGAAAATACCATTCAAGGTAAATTCAAGGAAGGCTATGAGAATGGATCATACTTTGAATTAACAGGTAATACTGGAGATGAAACTTTTCGTATTTTGAAAAGTGCTGGCATCATTCCGAATTACAAGCGTGAAGAAAAGCAAGGTTTCTTAGCAACACTTCTTATTAATTGGTTGCCGATGATTCTTCTTTTCTTGTTCTTCTTTTTCTTCCTTCGTCAGCTTCAGTCCGGTGGTGGAAAGGCGATGAGTTTTGGCAAGGCCAGAGCAAAAATGCTAACAGAAAATGATAAAAGAATTACGTTTGTTGATGTTGCTGGTGTTGAAGAGGCGAAAGAAGAATTAGTTGAGATTGTCGATTTTCTAAAAGATCCAAAAAAATATACAAGCCTTGGTGGTAAAATCCCTAAAGGCTGTCTTCTGGTAGGTCCTCCTGGAACAGGGAAGACCCTTCTTGCAAGGGCCGTTGCTGGTGAGGCTGGAGTCCCATTTTTCTCTATCTCTGGTTCTGATTTCGTAGAAATGTTTGTAGGTGTTGGTGCTTCAAGAGTAAGGGATTTATTTGAGCAGGGAAAAAAATCTGCTCCTTGTATCATCTTTATTGATGAGATCGATGCCGTTGGACGTCACCGTGGTGCTGGTATGGGTGGTGGTCATGATGAGCGTGAGCAAACACTTAACCAATTACTTGTAGAGATGGATGGATTCGAGTCAAACGAAGGGGTCATCATCATGGCGGCCACTAACCGTATTGATGTTCTTGATCCAGCTCTTCTTCGTCCTGGCCGATTTGACAGACGTGTAACTGTTGGACGCCCAGATGTTCGCGGTCGTCATCAAATTTTAAAAGTGCACACAAGAAAAACTCCGCTTTCTAATGATATTGATCTAGAAGTCATTGCCAAAGGAACACCCGGGTTTACTGGTGCAGATCTTGCTAACCTTGTTAACGAAGCAGCTCTTTTAGCAGCTCGAGATAGTAAGAAAGCTCTTTCAATGATTGATTTTGAAAACGCTAAAGATAAAGTCCTTATGGGTGTGGCACGTAAATCAATGATGATTTCTGAAAAAGAAAAGCGTCTCACGGCCTATCACGAAGCGGGTCACACTTTAGTGGGGATGAATCTTCCTCACACTGATCCTATCCATAAGGTCTCTATCATCCCTCGTGGTCAGGCCCTTGGTGTGACTCAAACACTACCTAATGAAGACATGTTAAACCTTTCTAAAGAGAAGGGAGAAAACTTCATTTCTTTCTTGATGGGTGGGCGAGTGGCCGAAGAGCTCGTTTATGGAGAAATGACCAATGGTGCTTCAAATGATATTGAACGCGCGACTGATCTTGCTCGCAGTATGGTTTGTAACTGGGGGATGTCAGAGCGCCTTGGGCCAATTAATTATGCTAAACAGAATAATGGTCCAATGATGTACGGTGACTCCGTTTCTCACTCAGATGAAACATCAAGAAAGATTGATATGGAAATTGCTAACTTCGTTCAAAAAAACTACGAGGTAGCGAAAAAAATTCTTCAAGATAATATGGATTCTCTTCATCGTTTAACTGAGGCTTTGGTTGCTTGGGAAACACTCGATGCTGAGCAGATTCGAGATATCGTCTCTGGTAAAGACATTGGTCAGCCTGTGATGACGAAAAAACCAACGGATGTTCCACCATCTGGAACAACTCAAGGAACAAGTCCATTGTTTGGTGCTGGTAAACCCACACCTGCCTAATGGCAAACTTTCAAAAATCTCAATTTAAGCTTATGGGGGTACTTAATTGTACCCCCAATTCTTTTTCTGATGGTGGAGAGATCTCTTCTTCGGAAGATTTGATGGCAAAAATCTCAAGTTTTGGTCACGTAGATGCGCTTGATTTGGGTGCTGAATCTACCGCTCCGATGAACGAGTCCATAAGCTGGAAAACAGAGTGGGAGAGGTTAAGAACATATCTACCATTTGTCACAAAATTTACGGGAACTCTCAGTATCGACACTTACCACCCAGAGACAATGGAAGAAGTTTTAAGGTTTTATTTAGATCACAATCTTAAACAAAACCTTATCTGGAATGATGTTTCAGGTAAGTTTGATAGTTTTGTGAGAGATTTTCTCTCTATATCCCCAAATTTTTCCTACGTTTTTTCTCACAACTTGGCCCCCACCCGAGACCTAACCGGAAGACACATGGACTTTGTGAGAAATGACCTAAGTTTAGAAGATCTTAAAGATTATTTTTTTCCATTTAAAAGGCCCCAAGTCATCTTTGATCCGTGCCTAGGTTTTAGTAAGACTTATGAGCAAAATTGGATGATCTTAAATCACTTTAGTGAGCTACAAAAACTGATTTCACATGGGTCTTGGTTACTAGGTTTTTCTCGAAAGTCATTTTTGAGGAAGAAATTTAACTTATCCATCAATCAAAAGGAAGAGCTCGACCAACTTCACATTGAAGTTCTCAGAAAGATTCCTATGCAGGGTGAAGTCTGGATACGGACTCACAGGCCAGAATTCATACCATAGGTTTACTCCTCGAATTTTAATAAGCTATAATGAGTTATGCGTTTATCTGGATTGACACTAGAAACAGTTTATTTTGAAGACTATTTGTCGTTTCTGACAGAGGTTCTAGAGCTTGAACTCTTTGAGTTAACAGATATTTCAATGAGGCTAGACCTTCAAGGAACTTGGTTAGAAATCAAAAAAGTTCCCAGTGCGCCCCACCAAGTTGCTTCGAATGTAGAATTCAGCTTAGACCTCGATGAATATAAGGCCCTCACCCAAAAAGTAAGCTTCTTTTATTATCGTCGAGGTGCTAGCCGTTTCCTTTACCTTGGTGCAGATGGAAGTTATTGCAATCTAGTTGATCCAGATGGTCGGGTATGGCGTTTCAAGAATAATCACCCTTTTGCTACAGCTGATGCAACACATCTTCCTGTTTTGTAAGAAACTTTTAGTTTACGGAAACTTTTGATTTCTGAAATGATCTAGTCAGATCTTCAATTCAGGAAAAGGATTTCCGATGAATAAATTTGTGTGTGCCTCTCTTTTTATTTCCCTTCTAAGTTCTCAAGCTAGCTTTGCCTCTACAACTGGAATCGATGTTATTTACGGAGAAGATAATCGTAAGGATGTTTTTGAATCAACAGATTCAGCTCTTGTTGAACTTTCAAAATCAACTGCTGCGATGATTTCCACTGAAAAATTAAAAAGCATCAAGGGTGACATCGTTATTTCTGCTCAAACTCTTGAGTCTCGTGGAATTTGTGCCAAAGAAAGATTCTCAAAGCAGATCTCAGCTGCAAATTGTTCAGGCTTTCTAGTTGCTCCAAACATTCTTGTAACGGCCGGGCATTGTATTAAGTCTGAGTCTGACTGCGCTTCTTATAAATGGGTTTTTGACTTTAAGGTTGATCACTCTGACCAAGGTGAAGTACAGGTTCCAAAGACTTCTGTGTACTCATGTAAAAAAATTATTTCAAGATCATTAGATCAAATGTCTAAAGACGATTATGCAGTTATAGAACTTAACAAGAAAGTGCTGGATAGAAGACCACTTGCTTTCCGTAAGTCTGGAAAGATCTCAAAAGGTACTTCTCTTGCAGTGATTGGTCACCCAACGGGTCTACCGACAAAAATTGCTGATGGAGCAAAAGTTCGCTCTTTAAGTACTAAGTTTTTTGTCGCTAATTTGGATACTTACGGTGGTAATTCTGGTTCTGCTGTTTTTAATACTCAAACTTCAGAAGTTGAAGGGATCCTCGTTCGCGGAGAAAATGACTACGTACCTGATTCACAGCTTGGATGCCAAGTTTCGAATGTCTGTGCAAATGAGAGTTGTCGTGGAGAGGATGTAACATTTATTACGAACATTGATGCATTAAGAAATATTAGATAATTTTTGAACTATTCAAATGACAAAAATTGGCCCCATTTTTGGGGCCTTTTTATTTGACGATGGCCTTGAAGAATAGAGACAATATTCTGAAAACACGATCTCAAAACTCTCTAAGGAGAATATATGAAATGGATTTCTTTGAGTTTACTTATGGCGGTTATGGCCAATGCAAATGCGGCTAAAATTGCAGTTATTGATTCTGGTTTAGATTACAAACATGAAATGATGACACCTAATCTTTGGACAAATGCCAATGAGATAGAGGATCGTCGTGATAACGACGGAAATGGTTACCAAGATGATGTTCATGGTTGGAACTTTGCTGAACAAAACGGAAATATCATTGATTACAAATATCTTGGGACTTTCTCTCCTGATTGTAAAAAGTACTTTGATATCCAGGGAAAAATTTTTCTTGGTCAAGCAACTGAATCAGAAATTACTTGGTTAAAAGAAAAAGTAAAAGATCCTGCTTTTATCTCTGAGATGGGGAAATTTGGTAATTTCGTTCATGGAACTCACGTAGCTGGTATTACGATCCGTGATTCTAAAAACGAGGCCATGGGAATTAAGCTTATTCCTACCGAAGTTAAGCCATTTTTTGAAGGTCTTGCTGTATCGGCAAAATCAAATACTGTAGACCGTTGGGAGCTTTTACAAAAAGCTTTTGATGCTCTTGCTACTCAACAAATGAATCTTCTAACAGATATTGCTCGTTTTGCTGACTACCATAAAGCCGATATTGCTAATGGTTCTTTTGGGACTGGCTTTAAGCAAGCGAAGATGATCACGGATATTGCCTATAGAGTGATCTTCTTTAAAAAACCCGAACAAGCTGATTCAGATAAAGCAGCGAAAATGTTTATTCAGGCCCTCGTTAATGCTGGTCAAAAATTCGTAGCAGCTGCTCCAAATACACTTTTCGTTTTTGCTGCTGGTAACGATGGAATGTCTAATGATGATTACGGAACTTCTCCGGCAAACATTAAGGCCGACAACGTCATTACTGTAGGTGCGACTTACAAGAATGAATTTTTTGCTCCATTTTCTAACTTTGGAACAAAAATGGTTGATATCGCGGCTCCAGGCATGTTGATTGATTCGGCAATTCCAGGAAATGATTATTTAAAAGTTTCTGGTACTTCTCAAGCTTCACCATACGTAGCAAACGTTGCTGCTAAAATTAAGGAAGCCAATTCAAAATTAACTCCTTCTGAGATTAAGAAAATACTTTTGGGAACTGTTGATGCAAAAGGATTCTTAAAAGAAAAAGTTGCTACAAGCGGGATTGTTAATTCTGAGAGAGCTGTTGTTGCTGCTGAGATGTCAAAATCTCTAGATTTAACGACGGCAATTAAGAGAGCAAATGTTCAAGTAAGAGATGCTGAAATTGTTAACGATGGAAGTGTTCTTCCAAGTGCAGTTGTTCCTATGCCTCTTT
>Ga0164292_10001229_pt1 | contig 20596 bp, 13 predicted proteins | sample GEODES117metaG_FD_111486 | JGI IMG/M metagenome (GOLD analysis project Ga0164292, IMG submission 111486) | Eutrophic lake water microbial communities from Lake Mendota, Wisconsin, USA - GEODES117 metaG | ecosystem: Environmental > Aquatic > Freshwater > Lake | place: USA: Lake Mendota...
ACGTTGTAGGTGATTTCCGAGTCGGTATTCAGGGCGTGAATCTCCGTCATCAAGCGACTCATGGCGACCACGGCGTTGCGACCGGCAGCAAAATCGCGTCCCGAGTGAACAGCCTTGCCGTGCACCACAAAAGTGAAATTCCCTGAACCTTTTCGCCACGATACCAGTGTTCCGTCGGGAAGCGTGGGCTCAAACAGCAGTCCCCAATCGGCTGCAGTGGCCGCCGCCTGAAGTAACTCGCTGCTGCCTGGGGAACCAAGTTCTTCATCCGGGTTGATGATCACCTGCCAACCAACCTTTTGGGCCAAGGGGCTTTGCTCGAAGGCGAGCAGCGCATTGAGCATGACGACCAAGCCCCCCTTGGCATCTGCCACGCCTGGTCCGTTCAGCCGGAGCTCATCAAGAAAGCGGCATTGCTGAAACGGATGGTCGAGGTCGTAGACCGTATCCATGTGAATGCAGAGCAGCAACCGCGGACGCAGTTCGGGGCGTTTCGTAATCACGATGGCCTGCCCCAATGGCGCCTGTTCAACCGCGCCGGCATCGTTGATTTTCTCCAGCGGCGGGACCTCGATGCACTGCAAATCGCCACCGAGTGCGGAAAACTCCCGACAGAGCACGTCGCGCACCCGCGCCAGGCCGGCAACGTTGAGCGTCCCCGAATTGAGATTGCATAGTTCGAGGACGAGATCGACCATCGGCTGCTGACGGGAGCGGAGCCAATCCAGTTGCGGTACAATCGCGGAAGGCAGTGTGGTCATCGAAGCAGATTCTCACGAGCGTGCGGGGAACGGGAGCGTAGCCCTTGATTTTCACTTGCTCGCCGATCCTGCGAAAGGTCCCTTGCCTGGCTGGTCCGGGCAGGTGATATGCAACGAAACAATGACGACATGTCTATTGAACCCAAAGCCACGCGAAAAACCCTCGCAAGTGATGCCGAAGCGATTTTTCGCCGAGGCGTTGCCGCGGTCCAGCCCCGCAGGTTGATCGAACGGGCCGTCCAATTCAGTTCCGACGCGGCACACGACGTCAATCTGCTGCTCGGCACAGAATGGCTGAAACTGGACGACTACCAGCGCTTCGTTGTGGTTGGGGCAGGCAAAGCGAGCGGCGCAATGGCCGCAGCCCTCGTCGAGTTGCTTCAACCTCGCCTGAGCCTCGGGCAGGAATTGCTCGGTTGGGTTAACGTCCCGGACGATTGCCAGGACTTGGCTGGTCCGGTGCGGATTCACCGCAGCCGCCCGGCCGGGAGCAATTTGCCTACCGACCGAGTTGTCGCTGGCACTCGTGAGATTGTCGCTCTGGTTGATTCACTGACTCCCAGCGACCTTTGTTTTTGCCTCGTCTCCGGCGGCGGCTCGGCGCTGCTGGCCTGGCCAGTCGAAGGCGTCAGCCTGATGGATAAACGTCAAGCCAGCCAGTTGTTGGCGGCGCGCGGAGCGACAATCCAGCAACTGAATCGGTTTCGTCGCCAACTGAGCCAGGTGAAGGGCGGGCGGCTCGTGACGCGGCAACAGGCGGGCAAGTTCATCAGCTTGATCCTGTCCGATGTGCTCGGAGATCCATTGGAGTTGATTGCCTCGGGCCCAACGGTAATCGATCCGACCAATACACCCGAGTCAGCTCGGGCGGTACTGAGTGAACTGGGGATCGCCTGGAATGATCTGCCCGCCAGTATCAGACGCCATTTGCAACCGGTCGAACCAGACGATATTCCGCAACCCGCTGGCCGCCCGGTAGTGAACCTCTTGGTCGGGAGCTTGGAAATTGCCGTGGCGGCAGCAGCAGAGGAGGCGCGAGCCCGGGGCTACGAAGCGACGACGGAGATTCAGGCCAGGACTGAGGTGACCGCTTTCGAAGAGGGGCAACGTCTGGCGGATTGGATTGTCGGGTGCGGGCAAACGGGGGAGCCTTCGCAGCCGAAAAATGGCCAATCGACTTGCCTGATTTCCGGTGGTGAACCGGTCGTCAAGCTCTGTGCGGATCCGGGATTGGGTGGTCGAAATCAGGAATTGGTGCTGTCTGGCTTGGCCCGGCTACTCGCTGCAGAGACAGAATCGGTCAGCCTGCCAAGCGATTTCTGCTTGCTTTCGGCCGGAACTGATGGCGAGGACGGTACGACCACCGCTGCGGGGGCCCGGATTGATGGTGACTTTATCACACACTGCCGGGATTTAAGGCTCGATCCCACGCCCTACCTGCAGGGTAATGACTCGTACCGTTTCTTTGCCCACGCTGGAGGCTTGGTCCTGACGGGACCGACCGGGACCAATGTCGGCGACCTGCGGGTCGTACTCCGGGGAGGGCAAGGGACAAAGGGCGAAAACCAGTTGAATTGACGGTTTTTCCCATCGCTGATAGATTCGCCGCTTTGCAGAAAGTGTGCAGTGAATGCGGTCTCGGGCCGCGACGATTTTTTACAATTGGTGATCGCGGGGTAGCGGGTGCAAGTCCGGTCCTGCTGTCTCATCCAATCAACTTCCGTGATCTGCAACCTTGAGTATTTGAGTTCAACTACCCACAGCCGGTTTTTTGTCAAAGGCAAACTTCTCAATGGCTAAATCCAAATCGAACAAGATGATTTACTTTTTCAGCAAGTCGCGCACGGATGGCGACGGCACGATGAAGTCGCTGCTGGGCGGCAAGGGAGCCAACCTTGCTGCGATGACGCAGATTGGCCTGCCGGTTCCTCCCGGCTTTACGATCACGACCGAAGTTTGCACGCACTACTATGAAAACGGCCGCAAGTATCCGGAAACGCTGTTGTCCGATATGACCAAGGCCGTCAGCTGGTTGGAAAAGGAAACCGGCAAAAAGTTTGGCGACCCGAAGAATCCGTTGCTTGTTTCGGTGCGCTCCGGCGCTCGTGATTCAATGCCCGGAATGATGGACACCATTCTCAACCTCGGTCTGAATGATGACACGACCGAAGGCCTGAAGAAGGCGACGGGCAATGGCCGATTCGCCTGGGACTCCTATCGCCGCTTTCTGCAAATGTACGGCGACGTCGTCATGGGTGTGCAGAAACGTCATGAGCACGAGCATGAACCATTCGACGACGTGATGGACGCCTTGAAGAAGGAAGTCAAGGCCAAGGAAGACGTTGACCTGACGGAAGAGCACCTGCAGGAACTGGTCAAGCGGTTCAAGAAGTTGATCAAGGAACGCACGGGCAAGGCTTTCCCGACCGATCCGATGAAGCAACTGGAAGGCGCCGTCGGGGCAGTGTTCAGCTCGTGGATGAACGAGCGGGCGATCCTCTATCGCCAGAAGTACCGCATTCCGGACGAATGGGGCACTGCCGTCAATGTGCAGAGCATGGTGTTCGGCAACATGGGTAACGACTGTGCTACAGGCGTCGCCTTTACCCGCGACCCGGCAACTGGCGAGAACGTGTTTTATGGCGAGTACCTGGTCAATGCCCAAGGCGAAGACGTGGTCGCAGGTGTGCGTACCCCGTTAAAGATTTCCGACATGGCCCACGACGCCGAAATCGGCGCCGCCTTCAAGGAATTGAATCAAGTCCGCAAGACGCTCGAAAAGAACTTCGGCGATGTTCAGGACTTCGAGTTTACCATCGAAAAGAAGAAGCTTTACATGCTGCAGACGCGGCATGGCAAACGCACGGCACTGGCCTACGTGAAGATCGCTCACGACATGGTCAAGGAAAAACTGATGACGCCCGAGCACGCGATCAAGTCGGGTGACCCGGAGGCGCTGAACCAGCTGCTGCAGCCGATTTTTGACACGGTCGACTACGAAAAGGCCCGCAAGGCAGGACGCCTCTTGGCGACTGGCTTGCCGGCTGGCCCGGGTGCTGCTTCGGGTGTGGTTTGCTTCAGCGCCCACAAGGCTGAAGAATGGGCCAAGAAGGGACAACACGTGGTCCTCGCCCGCATTGAGACCAGCCCGGAAGACCTGCGCGGCATGATTGCTTCGGAGGGAATCCTGACCGCTCGTGGCGGCGTCTCCAGCCACGCGGCGTTGGTCGCTCGCCAAATGGGCAAGGTCTGTGTGGCGGGTGCCGGTGACATTGAGATCGACTACCACAAAGGGACGCTCAAGGCCAAGGGCGTGACCCTCAAGGAAGGCGATCCGATCAGCATCAACGGCACGACAGGCGAAGTCTTCAATGGCAAGATTGCGACAGCCGACAGCGAGCTGAAGCAGGTTCTCGTATCCAAGAAGATGAAGCCCAAGGACAGCAAGGTCTTCCAGTACTATGACTTCATCATGAAGCTGGCGGACAAGTACCGCAATCTCGGCATTCGAACCAACGCCGACCAACCCGATCAGGTTGAGAACGCGATCGAGTTCGGTGCCGAAGGGATTGGGCTGTGCCGAACCGAGCATATGTTCTTCGAGGGAGATCGGATCATTGCCGTGCGGCAGATGATTCTTGCCGAGAAGCCGGAAGATCGGAAAAAGGCACTGGCCAAATTGCTGCCCTATCAGCAGAAGGACTTCGAAGGAATCTTCAAGGCCCTCGATGGTCGACCTGCCTGCATCCGCCTGCTCGATCCCCCGCTGCATGAATTCCTCCCTCACAGCGACAATCGCAAGGGTCAGGAAGAAGTCGCCAAGCAGCTGAAGATCACGGTTGAGCAAGTCGAGAAACTGGTTGCGGAACTACACGAGTTCAACCCGATGCTCGGCTTCCGCGGTTGCCGCCTCGGAATTGTGCGACCGGAAATTTCGGAAATGCAGGCCCGGGCGATCTTCCAGGCCGCAGCTGCGGTCATGAAGTCCGGGGTTAAGGTCAAGCCTGAAGTGATGGTTCCACTGGTTGGCTTCAAGAAGGAACTTGATTTGCAGGTTGAAATCGTCCACCGCGTAGCCCGCGAAGTGATGAAAGAGACCGGCAAGAAATTCCCCTATCACGTTGGTACGATGATCGAGATCCCCCGCGGATGCTTGACTGCCGACGAGATCGCCGAGACAGCCGAGTTCTTCTCCTTTGGCACGAATGACTTGACCCAGACCGCCTTGGGGATGAGCCGCGATGACTCCAACACCTTCCTGCCGCACTATCAGGAATTGGAGATTATCAAGGCGAATCCGTTTGCCTCGATTGACACGACGGGTGTCGGCCAATTGATGCGGATCGGTGTCGACAAGGGTCGCAGCAAGAAGAGCGACCTCAAGATTGGCATTTGCGGCGAGCACGGTGGCGATCCATCCAGCGTAGTTTTCTGCCACAATATTGGCCTGGATTACGTCAGCTGCAGTCCATTCCGCGTGCCGATTGCCCGGCTGGCTGCTGCCCAAGCAGCGCTCCGCAATCCGCGGAAGTAGTTTTCAGTTGCCTCGGCCATGGTTCCGGCGGTTCCTTCCGCCGGAGCTCGCTCCGGCAGACAATGATTTCCAGCAGGTGGGCGTTCCGTCAGGAAACGCCCACCTGTTTTTTTCAGGGCTTTGCCCGGCTCCGATTCCGACTTCCTTCAACTCTCTGGAACGACCATGCCTGCTCCCGAAATTTTGGCGCTCGAGAAAGAAGCCGAAAAACTTCGTCAGGAAAAGAACTACACCGCAGCGATCGAAAAGGTCAATCAGGCCCTCGCGATTGACCCGGCGTTCGTTCGCGGCCACCTCGCGTTGGCAGTTCTCTATCACCAGACTGGGGACTACCCAGCTGCCTGCCGGCACGCAGAACAGGCTTGTCAGCTCGAGCCGAACGACGTTTTTAATTACGCCGCCTTGAGCGTCACCTATCAGCGCGCCTTCGAAGGAACGCGGGACCCCGCCTACATCCAAAAGGCGGAGCTTGCAAAGGCTCGCAGCCACGGGTTTTAAGACTGGTTTTAGCCTCACCGCTGGAAGTGCCTCCATGCAGCATCGCAGCGAACGAGTCCGGTTTCCCAATCAGCGAGGGGTGGACCTGGCCGGAATTATCGAGTGGCCCGCAGGCGAGGCCCACCGCTTTGCCGTTTTCGCGCATTGCTTTACCTGCGGCAAAGACCTCAAGGCCATTGTTCGCATCAGCCGACACCTTGCCGCACTCGGCACGGCGGTGCTTCGGTTTGACTTTACCGGCCTGGGGGATAGCCGCGGTGTCTTTAGCCACACGACCTTCCACGACAACCGCGATGACCTGCACGCAGCCGTGGAGTTTCTCACGCGAACTCACCTCCCGCCCGAATTGCTGATTGGGCACAGTCTGGGCGGAGCGGCGGTGCTCGCCTGCGCCAGCCAGATTCCGTCCGCCACCGCCTTGGTGAATATTGCCTCTCCGGCCAGCACCCGGCACTTGGCAGACTATTTGGCGCTGACCAATCCGGCGATCGAGCAAGCCGGAGAAGGCGAGGTGGTCATTGGCGGACGTTCGCACCTCATCCGCCGAGAAATGTTGGCTGCTCTTCGCGAGACGGACCTGTCTGCCACTCTCCGCAATCTGCAATTGCCGCTGCTCATCTTTTTCTCACCGCTGGATGAAACGCTCCCTTGGCGGCATGGACGCGAGATGTTTGAACTCGCAGCTGGCCCAACCAGTTTCATTACGTTGGACGGGGCCGATCACTTGCTGGTCAACCAACCGGGCGACACCGAGTTCGTCGCTCGCATGATTGACCTATGGTCACGGCGCTTTTCCGACGCGTGACACCTCCCAGCCCTCGCCGCGCTGCATCTAGTGCTGCAGCTCTCTCTCGGCAGTCCTCATTCCTCCTGACAACTCACCGATTGGCTCCGCCGCCCATGGCGGGAACCGGGGGCGGACCACCGCCTCGAATTGGGGGCCGGGGGTCGCGGTTGGCGAGTTCTTCAAAGTCGGGATCACCCCGGAGCGGTACGAATTCAGCAATGTTTCGCAACCCGCGAATCATCATTCCGTCATCAAAACACTTGACCAACATCTCAACTGCGAGCCGTTTCTCACCAATCGCGGCATAGATTTCCGCGATCCGCTGGCCGGCGAGAATCCGAAATCTCCCGGTATCCTGAGCGCGGGTAAAGCTGGCGATTGCCTCTTCGCCGAGCCGCCGAATCTCGGAGTTCAATTCGTCAATTCGGGCAGGATCCGGGACAATCGCGCGGCTGGTCCGATCGCGATCATTAAGGAGCCTCCGCCCTTGCCGCCAAATCGAGTCACCCAGCGAATACCACGCGTAGCCATTGAAGGGATCGCGCTCGGTCATCGCCCGGTATTGTTCTTCGGCGCCGCTCCAATCCTGCCTCGTATAAGCCTTGTCAGCTTCGGTCCGCTCGGTCGAAAACGCAGCCGCTTGGGCAGAGACTTCAGGACCGGTGAACAGGTCGCGGGCAAACCAACCGACAACTCCCAAAACGAGCAGCAGAATCACACCGATCAATTCCCGATAGTGATTGCGGATTTCGAACATCAAAGTCCTCAATGTCTTGATGAAATAATTCGTCTGCTAAACCTGGAATCCGGACGACATTCGACCGCACAGGGGTGATGTGTCCGCACGACTCCCGCGCTTGCTCGCTCGACGAAGGCTTACTGATCGCCTGCGTCAGCAGCAGCGGCAGCTTTTGCTGCCTCACTCCTTGCCGCCCCGCAATCGTTGAAAATATTCTTTCGCCTGTTCCCGCTGGGCCCGCGGCAATTGCTGGTCTTCTAAGGGGTCGTTCTGCCGACTGAGTTCCGACTTGATCAACTCGCGGGCCTCGGCGGCACTGCCGCCGGGCAGATTGGGGCCATCGGCATCGCCAGTGGTCACGGTCTCGCCTTTTTGCAGACGCCCTTTGACCTTGGAGCGATAGTCGCCTGTTTCGTTTTCCTCCAACTCGCGCTGCCCCTGCCCGATGCCGGCACCGGCGGCGAAATCGCTGCGGCTGCGTTTGCGACTTTCCCCGGGAGCATCCCCGGGATTCTTACAGCCATTGATGCCGTCTTTGCAATCCTGCAGTTCCTGCTCGAGGTCCTGCAATTGCTCTTGCATGGCCTCGTCGCTCTCCATCTGTTCCATTTGCTCAGCCAAATCCTCGAGCGCCTGCTGGGCCTGCTTCAGCCCTTCCTCGCCCTCTCCGGCATTTTTGTTCTGCTCGGCCGACTTTTCCGACTGCCCTGGCGAGGCGGGGGCATTCGATGGCTTTTGTTGGCCGCCTGCTTTGGGCTGGGCCTGATTATTCTCTTGCTCACCGGATTGCTGCTGGCCCGGTTTCGCCTGCGGTTGGACCGCATCGCCGGCCCGCTGGAGATTTTCCGCCGCCTTGCGGAGTTGCTCCATTTGTCGCTCAACCGCCTCCCGCTGCTCCAGCTTGCGTTGCAAATCCGCCGCCTTCTGGAGATTTCCTTCGGCTTGGGCCTGGCGAATCTGAGCTTCCAAGTCGCGCTTGGCTTGCTCATGTTCCTTGACCAGCTGGTCGGCTGCTGCGGCCAGCTTCTTGAGGTCGGCACTCAACCGCTGACGCTCCTGTTCACTCAATTCCCCCGCCTTGAGTTTGCGGGCCAACTCTTTTACCAACTCCCGGGCTTGTTCAAAGTCTGACTCGGCCAACGCCTGGGTCAGCTTGTCCGCAGTCCCTTCACCCGCCTGCTTGAGCTTGGCGAGATTTTCTTTCAGTGTTTCGACATTTCCCAACTCCGATCGCTTCTGCTCGAGTTGCTCACGAACATCGTTAATTTTGACGAGGGCTTCCTTTTTCAGGTCTGCGGCCCCTGCAGGAAGAGCGTCCAATTTGCGGGCGAGCGTCTCCAGTTCAGCCGCGGCATCCTTCAGACCTTGTTCTTCCAGTTGCTTGGCCTTTTCCTCGAGCGACTTTTTTGCAACCTCGACGGCGACTTCAATTGGCTTCTGTTCATTGACCACCGGCGTGATCGCCACCGGTTGGGTCGTTTCGGCATCGGGCAATAATGCCAAAATTGCGATTGCCGCGATGGGGACCAGCAGCCAAGCTGCCCGGCGTTCCAAGCGAATCGGAAACTGGTCACGGATATCAATTCGCGCAGCCCGCTCTGCGGCGTCCGCCAATAACGCCTGGCCGGCAGCTGAATCTGCCGTAGCGGGGTCAAGTGCCCAGGCACTGCTCAACCGCTCACGCAAAGCGAAACGCTGGTCGATCTCCACGGCCGCATCGAGCGGCGACGGTCGTCGTCGCCACAACTGCAGCGCGGCCCAAATCAAACCGAGCAACAGGCCAATCGAGAGCGAACCCCAGTACCAGGCTGGTACTTCGACACCAGGCAACCAGGAATTCAGTGACCAGATTTTTGGAGCCAGCCAAGCGACCGAGACCAAGGCGAGTCCAATGGCAAGCGTGCGGGTACAGAGGCTCAAAAACAGGGCAAAATTCAAACGCCAACGCGCAGCCGAGACAAGCTGTTCTAACTCCCGCATGGCAACTCCCCGCTGATTGAATTCTTGAGCTCCGCGATCAGCCTTGTCGATGACAGTCGGCTGCTCAAGTGACCGGTCTGCCAAAGATTATAAGACGGCCGAGCCCAAGACGGCCAGCGAAAGGACCGTACTTCTTCAGGTAACCCAACCACTTTCTCAGCCCAAATCGCTCGCTTTTACTGGCTCATTCGGTAAAATCCCCGGCAAACCAGGCCTCCAGCTTGGTCAGGCTGGTTATCCGCCTGCCTCTCTGGCGGGTAGATCCCAGACTCGTGAAGACTTTCCCCACGCCAACTCCTGACGATTTCTGATGCTTCCCCGTCCGGCCGATCATCCCCAAGCCGACATCGTCATTTATGACGGCGACTGCCAGTTCTGCTGCCGGCAAGTCGAACGCTTGAATTGGCTGGACCGTGGAGGACGACTTGCGTTCCTCTCGCTGCACGATCCAGCCGTGGCCCGCTTACTGCCCGAATTGTCACACGACGAACTGTTGCAGGAAATGCTTGTCCTGCCGGCCAGTGGTAGTGGGCGCCAACCACGGCTTCGCTATGGGGGCGCCGCGGCAGCACGCTACCTGTCTCGCCGCCTTCCGCTGCTCTGGTGGCTCGCTCCGCTGCTCCACGTGCCAGGCTCGCTGGCGTTCTGGAACTGGGGTTATCAACTCGTCGCCCGCAACCGCTATCGCTGGAACAAGGCACGGGGCAAGACCGACTGCTCCAGCGGCAGCTGCGACCTGCATTTCAAATCGCCCAAGCCGCGCTCCTGAGCCTCGCCAGCGGTCGCTTGACTTTCACGGTTTCGCTAGCAGAACACCGTCGATCTCGATCGACCAGTGAAGCTGGGCAGTTTTCTGGATTTGAGCAACCGAGGTGGACTGCTGAATCCAAACCTGCGGGCCAAAAAAGATTGTGGGACGCCCGCGAGAGCTTCCGAAAATCATTGTGAAGGTGCACTACCCCTTTGCCAGCACCGCACTCGGTTTGCCTTTCCAAGCCCCGGCATTCGGCCAGAGGAATTGTCTACGCCATGACCTGCCTTGTTGTGATGACACGCACTCGCGCGGCCTTGGTCGTGCTCTGCGCGCTGCTCGGATTGGGCTGGTGCGTCCCCCTCTCCGCGCAATCAGTCAATCAGCGGCTGGCGAAAGAGGAGGCGATCAAGGCGATTCCGTTGGGCTATCTCAATCCAGTCGCACAAAAAAAGGCCTTGGACGTCTTGGAAAAGACGACGCTCTATCGGCGGTTGCCGATTTCGGCGATCGAAGCCGACCCGGATTACTACCGGTTTTTGGTCCGCAACCCCGAGGTGATTGTCGAGATCTGGCGGTTGATGGGCGTTACCAAGATGGTTTGTGAGCGGACTGGCGAATTCACCTACCGTTGCGATGACAGTGCGGGAACGGTTTCCGAAGTGGAACTGCTCTACGGGACCGAAGAACTGCACCTGTTCTGGGCATCGGGCACCTACTCGAACACGTTGAACAAAAAGCCGATCGCTGGCGATTGCCTGATGTTGTTGCGGACGAGTTCTCGACCTGGTCCGGGTGGCAAACCGTCGGTCGAGAGTACGCTCGACGTGTTTCTCACGATCGACAACATGACCGCCAGCCTGGTGGCGAAAACCATTGCCCCGATGGTCGGCCGCACTGCAGACCACAACTTCGTCGAGTCTCTCAAGTTCGTTCAGCGCTTGAATGAGACGACAGGTCGCAATGGCCCCGGTGTTCAGGGAATGGCAGACCGCCTGGATGGCCTGACAGTCCCGGTTCGAGACCAATTCATTGAAATCGTGGACGTCGTCTATCAACGTACCCAACAAGCCTTATTCCAAAGCTCGCTGCTCGTTCCGGGCAGTACCCCGGGCAAGTTCAACGGAGTCGTTCCGGTCTCCGGCCAAAGTGCCGTGCCAGCTGCCGTCGGATCTCCGGCAACTTTAGGTACTCCAACGGCCTCCGATCAACCGCTCAAGACGCCACGCTGATCCGGTTCCTTCTTCCTGAGGCCGAGAGCCACCAACCGGTAATTCCCAGGCACAACCCGGCCAAATTTGGCCTGAGTTGGACAATCGTCGCCTATCTGTGGCTACCTGCTGCATTGCATTGCACGACAGACTGCGGGTTCACTCTTGCTCAGAACCACCTGACTCCGCCGGTTGCTCTTGTACTGCTTCTTCTGGTCCGAGCGCAACAAGCCGGGTTCCTTGATGAGTCCAAAGACGTTCGCCATCCGAGAGCAGGTTCCCAACCGGGGCGCCAATCGGAAGAGCCACGTGTACGGCCGCCTGCTTGTCAGCGCGTCCGCCTTTACCTTCCAGTCCAAATTTCCAGACCGTATCGTTGACGGGGACATAGAGACCGTCGGATGTCAGGATACCTTTGCCGCCGGAAAGAGCCCCACCGAATAGATCGTCGCCGCCCCAGAGCATCCGGCCTTCACCCCGCAAGTCAAATGCGATGATCGTCTGCCGGCCCGCAGCATAGAGTTTGTCATTGGCGATCCCCAAAACGTAATCAAGCTTCTGACCAAGGGGATTCATGTCTGTCTCCCAGATCATTTGGCCGGAATTGCGATCGATTGCGAAGACCCGATTCGCGTCCGAGGCAAAACAGATCATCTGCCGCCCGTAGGGGATGATCACATCCTCACTCCAGCCGTCGAAGTCCATCCGGTTGATTTGATACCCGATATTTCGAAAGGTGTCATTCTTGACGCCGGCCCGCTCATACCGCTGGGCGAAGCGAATGGCGCCTGTCGCCGGGTCAAGCACAAACACCACGCCCATTCCGGTCGGGGCAAAAAGGTCGCTGCCATCGAGCGACAGCTGGATGGGGGCCCAAGGTTCCGCTCCCGTATCGGGCTCGTCGCACAGGAACGTCTTCCACAGCGTCCGACCTTGGCGTTTCACATCGAGGGCGTAAATATTAATCGCGCCGCCCTGATTCACCGGTACCAGCAAGGCGTTGCCGAACTGAACCGGCGGGCCCATAAATCCACCAGATTGCAGGAACTCAGTCTCTTTGGCACCCTGGTCGGCAGGAGGAACTGGCTGCGGAGTACCGGGCGAGTTGGCTGCGGGCAGAGTCCAGAGCAATCGGCCGGTACTGACCTCGTAGGCGCAGAGGAAGTTGTTCCGGGTTCGACGAAAAGTCGAGTTCCAGGGAATCCCCTGATTCTTGCCCATGCGGTGGCTGACCGTATCTGGGTGTTGTCCTTCGATCGTGCAGAGCAAATCGCCATTGACCGACATCTGCGAGTGGATTCGATCGCCGAAACTCAAGGTTTGGCCAGTAGTCTCCGGCTTTCGTGATCGGCCACCGGCCCGCCCGCCATAATTCATCCGGACCATCTGACTCATGCGGGTCGCATCGTCGGCTTCGTATGAGCTCATCCAGAGCGACCGCCAGACCGAACGTTCTCCCAAGCCGGTGCTCCAGGCAGAAACATCAATCGGAGAGCGAAAGATCACCTTGCCTCCTGCCAGCAGCAGTTCACCGGTGGGACGCCAGCCCAACTCTTGCCACTTCTCGACCTGGGCTCGTTCCTGAGAGTTGACCGTCTCTTCCATCGCGGCGGCTGAGACTCTGCCCAGGACCCGGTCCGTGCGGTCGCCGGCATTGTACAGTTCGTTGGGCTCGAGATAACTTTGCCAAACTGCGGTCAAGTCCTTGGTGAAGAAGTCGGCCGGCAGGGCAGGGCCGAGCTTGTAGTTTCGGAAATTCGCCGCTTGCACTCCTTCAAATCCGGCTGACTCACCGCTCTTGGCTTTGGCAAGCAGTTCCCGGACAGCCTGAATCCGCTGGTCTGTATTGGCTTCGTCGTAGTTCGTCCCTGTCAACGTATCTTTCGCCCCCCCGAGGTCACCCATCAAGATCTGGCAAAGAGCCAGCCGCGAGGCAACGTCCAGGCCGGGGACTGAACTATCGGGGTGCTGCTTCTGAATCTTCTTGAGCAGGCGCAGGGCGCCGACGAAATCAAACCGATCAAGTGCCTGACAAGCAAGTGCAAATGCAGCGTCGTCCCCGACGCTGCTGACGAAGTACTTGCGGACCACTTCGTTGAGGGCTTGGGGGTCATCAGGTCGCGAAGCTTGCGCGAGAATCTGTCGGGCCGCCGCGTCGGCCGCAATCCGGTAAACCTGCAGCCCTTCGGGGGGCAAACCGGCGAGGGTCTTCTCTACCTGCTCAATCATCGAGTAGTAGGTGCGGTTATCCAGCGAGTAAAGCGTGTCGCCGCTCCGCTCAAGAACCGCCTGCCACAACTGGCAAGCTACCGAATAGTTCCCGTCCTGCTGATAACGTTCGGCCTTTTTCAGAATCGACTCGAGGTCCGGATCGGTCTTCAAGGTCGCCCCACCGGAAGAGTTTTCCGACTCTTCGGTCTGCTCCTCGACGTCGTTAATCAAGTCGCCCGCGGCAATCGCCGGACGAATCCCCCGAATCACCTGCTGGGCGGCTCCCTCGGAGATCAAGGCGTGCGAGACCAGTCCCACTGCCAACAACCCCACCGCTAACAGGCGCGAACCCAACAGTAGCTGGACCAATCGCTCCTGCATTGGCCGCCGCTTCTGTCCCGGCCGCCCGCCCACAGATTCCAAGAATTGGCCCACTGTTCCGCGAACCATGTCTAGCGCCTCTTTCCAAACCACCACGCGAGAAACTGCTCAGTGCCCAGCACGATCAGCAGCAACCAAATCACCTGCGGCCACATTTCAGCCGAGCGCCCCTCGGCCCGTTCACCGAGCAATCCAGAGACCGGGAGCAGCTTGAACTTTTCGCCCCAGAAATCGGACTCCAGTTCGGTCGGATTCAACCGCTCCAGCCTCCCTTCGTCTGCCGGAACGTTGGCCGCAAACAGGACGCTTTCCGTTTCGCCCGAGTTCCGCGTCAATCCGAGCTCATAAAAGCCGCGCTTCTCCAAGCCGCTGAACTCGGCCGAGTAAATCACACTCTTGGCTGCCTCCGGACTCTCGTCCACGGGCCGAGCCAAAACCTCCATTTTTTCATTCGCAGGGTCGCGCAGGGTGACGCGGTTTTGATATGCAGAAAGGTCCACTGGCCAGTCGATTCGGCCGCCAATCGCCAGCGTCGAGGCCTGTTCTCCGGACCCAATCAGGTAGTCGATCAAATCGAGCATCACTGGGACAAAGACTGCGTCCATGCCGGGAAAGACTGACCAGTCTCCGTCGGCCGGAATTGAAAATGCAATCACTTTACCCTTGCCCCAAGCCCGATCGACCAGGGCGGGAGAACGGTTTTCGTCACTCAACCGCAGTGGAACGACAACTTCGTTTCGCAATGTTTCACTCAGCCGCGAAGTCCACCAACTGAAGACATCGACTTTGCCAAGGCTGGCGGCGTCACTTTCTACCACCGTCCGCAAGGCAGGGTGGACTTGGGGATCGACTTCGAAATTTACCCAACTGCTCATCGTCGGATCGCCGGCAATTGCCTCCAGTTGCAGAGGACAAAGCCCCTGTCCGTCCCGATAGAAGGTCGCATTAAACGCCTCGGCCCGGACCTGATTGCCCGGCATAAAGACAACTGCCCCGCCATCGCGGGTCCATTGCTCCAGAACCTTGACCCGGTCGCCCGAAATCTCATCGACGTTACAAAGGAAGATCACTTTGAAGTCGGCCAAGGGGATCGTCTCCAAGTCGGAGATTGTGACCACGCTGGTCTGCAAGCCGGTTCCAAAAATATCAAGGTAACGCAGGTAGTGCGTTTCGCTTCGCTGCGAGTCGGCCGAGGGATCGCCATCCACGAGCAGGACCGGAATCCCGTTCAAAATCCGGGCACCAAAGAATCGCGAGTCATCGTCGAGCAGTTGGTTGAGTTGCGTCTGAGCCCCGACCAGCGACTGCCGATCGAACTCGACGCGAATGCGATGGTTCTGCCAACCTTTGACTTGGCTCTCCCCAGCATCCATCCGCTCGGACTCCACCGGCCGGAACAAGTAGCGGAACGTAACCGTCTCCCTGCCACCTGCCGGCAACTGCTCCAGCGTCTCGACGATCGGCGGCTGCTCGTCAATCTGCAGACTGACCTTCAAATTATTGATCGGCTCGCGGGCAAAGCTGGCCACATCAACTTCAAATCGCACGACTCGATTGGCAACCAGCAGATCCTCGCTCCGGACATCAACAATTCCCAGGTTCTGGTCGCTGGGACTGCCAATGTCGACAACAAAGCCCTGAGACGCTTCCTTGCCCAGTTCCTGGACCAGACGATTGGGTGCCGTTTCTGCCGTCTCGCCCGCCTCGGGAATCCAATCGCGCCGCCGCAGGTCCGAGAGCAGGTAGACAATTCGGCTGATGCTGTCCCGTTGTCCGGCCACATACTGCTTGACCTGGGCCAGTGAATTGCCATAGTCGGCCGCACCATCGGCTCCGTCAATTCCGTCAATCGCATCCAAAAGCGTCGGCAGCGTTCCGCGAGTCACCGGTTCATTCGCCAAAATCGGCTGTTCCGTATTACTGGTCAGAAACAGCGTCAGCCAGTCATCGCTGGCATCGCCCTGGGCCAAGTCCGTCAGCAGTTCCTTGAGCTTGCTCTTTGCTCCCTCAAGTGCCGGAAGATTGTCGACGAGCACTTGCTGGCTGAGGGAATCATCAAGCAGCAACACTCGCTCAAATTGTTCCTTCTGTCCCAGCAACGTGGTCATCGCCGAGGGAAGAAAAGGGCGGGCCAGAAGCAAGCCGAGCAGCAGCATTGCCAGGCAGCGGAGGGCCAGGATCAGAAAGTTTTCCAACTGGACCCGGCGACGATTCTTTTTGTCCGCCTCCAGCAGGAAGTCCATGGCCGCCCAGTCGACGATTTTATAGCGCCGCCGGTTAAGCAGATGGATCAGGATCGGCACGCCGATGGCCAGCCCACCCATTCCCAACATCAAAGGATTCAACATCCAGCTAAACAATCGCGCGATCCTCCTTAAAACCGGCCTGTCAGCCGCCGCCGCGAGCGGAGGCGGAAACTCAGATAACTCGACAAGGCCACATCGAGAGGCTTTGAAGTATCGAGCAGGACGTAATCGATCCCCGCCCCGGCACAAATTTTGCGAACCTCGCTGTTGTGCCGATCCAAAGCCTCGAGGTAACTTTTGCGCAGTGCCCGGGGCTCAGCCAGCAACTGGGCGTCGACTTCATAACCCTTGAACAGTGTGTTTTCGTCAAACGGAAAGGTCAGCTCATCGGCGTGCATCACCTGGAAGACGATCACTTCGTGTCGTCGTAAGCGAAACTGCCGCAGCGACTTGGCCAAATCCTCCAACGGCAAGAGCAAATCGCTGAGCAGAATAACCATCCCACGCTGGCGAATCTGGGCCGCCAGCCCGAGAAAGGCGTCCGAAACTTCAGTCTGTTTGTCGCAACTGGTCTGCTCCAACTCGTGAAACAGCAACTTCAAGTGTGACGGGTGCGTACTCGGTTTGAACTGCCGATCGATTTGGTTGCTGAACGTCACCAAGCCAACTGCATCCTGCTGCTGTTGCATCAGGTAGGCGAGGCTCGCCGTGGCCGTCGCGGCGTAGTCAAATTTGCTCCAGCCTCCGTTTGCTTTCCCGTAAAGCATGCTTTTGGAGCGATCGAGCAGAAGGTGGCACTTGAGGTTGGTTTCTTCCTCGAATTCCTTGATATACAGCCGGTCCGTCTTCGACCAGACCTTCCAATCGATATGTCGCAGGTCGTCGCCGGGAGTGTATTCGCGGTGGGCGGCAAACTCGACGGCGAAACCGTGATAGGGGCTGCGATGACCACCAGTCATGAAGCCTTCAACCACCAGACGGGCGCGCACGTCCAGTCGCTTGATCTTGTCCAGCGTCGGGGCGTCCAGATACTGGCCTTCACGAGAATCGGCGGTCGACATCAGCTGCAAGCCTCAAGCGGAAAAATACAGTTCGGCACAATCAAGCCCCAAGGCCCACCACTGAGGCAGGCCACCGGGCCTAATATCAGGCAACTCCGATCAGCAGGAATCGCTGGTGGCCAGCTGAAGCCTTTTCGGCTCCATCAGGCCGCGCGAGTTCCCTCGAACGGAATGCCCGCACTCAGGCTCCGGCAAAAGCCCGAGCCAATTCCGGCACCACTTGATCGTTGGCGCTCCGCTCTGGCAACTCGGCCATCAGCCGATCGATCACGACGTCGGAAGTGATTCCTTGAGACTCGGCATTGAAGTTGGTAATCACGCGATGCCGCAAAACGGGCCGGGCCACAGCCCGAATGTCGTCCGTCGTTACGTGTCCGCGTCCTTCCAGCAACGCGCGGGCCTTGCCGCCGAGCAGCAGATACTGCACGCCACGGGGACCGGCACCCCAGCTGACCGATTCCTTCACAAAGCCGGGAGTATCCTGCTCGAGGACCCGGGTCGCCCGTACCAAACGCAGGGCATAGTGAATCACATGCGGAGCCACAGGCACGCGCCGGACAAGGTGCTGCAAAGCCAAAATGTCGGCATCGTTCAGGACCGGCTTGATGTCGGCCGTGTGTTGTGAGGTTGTCGATGCGGCGATCAAATATTCTTCGTCGTAACTCGGATACTTGACGAAGACTTTGAACATGAAGCGGTCTTGTTGGGCTTCAGGCAACGAGTAAGTCCCCTCCTGCTCAATCGGGTTCTGTGTCGCGAGCACAAAGAACGGGGCGGGCAACGGATTCCGCACGCCGCCAATGGTGACCTGCTTTTCCTGCATTGCCTCGAGCAAGGCCGCCTGAGTCTTGGGAGGTGTCCGGTTGATTTCGTCAGCCAAAATGATGTTGGCGAAAATTGGCCCCTTCAGAAAGCGAAACTGACGGGTTCCCGAAGCTTTGTCTTCCTGAATTACTTCGGTACCGACAATGTCGCTCGGCATCAGGTCAGGGGTGAATTGAATCCGGTTAAACGAAAGGTTCAGCGTCCGGGACAGGGTGCTGACCATCAAGGTTTTGGCCAAACCGGGAACGCCTTCCAGCAGGACATGGCCTTGGGCAAAGATGGCAATCATCAACTGTTCAACCACCTCTTGCTGGCCAACGATGATTTTCCCCAGTTCGCCCCGAATCGAGCTGTAGGCGGCACTGAGCTTTTCCATCGCCTGAATGTCGTCTTTTTCCAATTCCTGGTTCCTGTTTGTATCGGGTCGATTCATGGATCGTTCTGCTTTCCTCTGTTTCTGAAACCAGCAGCCCATCCGGACCGCCGGCTGGAGCGGCGCGGTCTCTTTGTCCGGAATCAATCAATTCTAAGCGAACAGCGGGGCCTTTAGCCACCAATCAGCCTAAAAATCCGCGGTTGCCGGGACTTGGCTATTTCCAAGGCCAATCACACTCGGCCCGGACCTTCGCGGGTTCGCTGCTTCTGATCGTCGCCTTTCCCCAGTCCGGGGCCGGAAAAAAACTCCTCCCCTTTTTGAGAACCCTCCAGTGGCTTCGCCCCAACCCTTCCGTTGCCCGGATAATCCGGGCGCTGGTTTGTGCCGGTGCCACAATTCTTTCCTTGCCTTACTGTCCCGCAGCGCCGGTTTCCGCGATTTGGAGTTCGGCGGTTCAACTGTCGGCGGAAACCGAGGCTGCGACTCTGCTTTTCCTGCAGGCGGAGCTGTGATGCTGCCAACTTGCGGGCACCCGGGGACCTACAATGAAGGAGCACTCGATCAAAGGAACAGGCTGCGGATGCCCAAATCGATACCGGAAACAAATCAGCTCACAATCGGCCTTCAGCGAACTTGGCAGGCAGCCGGCCTCAGCTGCGCCATCCACGTCCTGCTGCTGGTCCTGCTGGTTTGGCTGCTGCGTTTTGCCCCGCCCGGCCAGACGGTGGAAGAAGAGCCCCGTCGCGTCGCCCTGATTCTGGCGGAGCAAAGCAACGATAGCGAATCCGAAACAACTTATCTGGAACCACCGCCCGTCCCCCAACAACCCGACACCTCGCCGAGCGATCTCCCTCTGCCAAGCGAGCCGGTGCCCTTGCCCCCCCAAACAGCAACCGCCGAGTCTCCCCCGCAGGAAGCGCCAGCGCCGGGGGAGTTGATCGAGAGCGCCACGGCGATGACCACCGGCATGCGCAACGGACAACCGAACAACGAGCTTTCGGCAGAAACGTTGGAAGCCATTGCCGCGGAACAACGTGAACTTGCCAATCGCCCCCAGCCTGGCCCGCTGGCAACGACCTCGATCTTCGGGTCGGCACCAATCAAGGGTCGCACATTTGTGTTCGTCCTTGATCGCTCCAAGAGCATGGGCGCGGGTGGGCTGGATGTGCTCTCCAGAGCGCAAGTCGAATTGTTTCAGGCCCTCGCACCACTGGCGCCCGAGAACAAATTCCAGATTGTCGCCTACCACCAACAAACGGTGACGCTCAAGGAACGAAAATTGCTCGCGGCCAGCGAGGAAAACAAATCAGAAGTCAATGAGTTCATCCACCGCTTGGTTCCTTTTGGGAGCACCGACCATGAAGCCGGACTCTATATGGCTCTTGAACTCGATCCAGATGCGATCGTGCTGCTGACCGATGGCGATACTCCCGAATTGAATGATGGTCAAATTCAGGCGCTCGCTCGAGTGACCAAAGGCCGGGCAGCCATCCACTGCATTCAATTTGGAATGACACCGGAAGAGCCCCCCGGCTCCTTCATGCGAAAACTGGCGTCCAAAACTGGCGGTACCTACCGTTACATCGACGTAAATTCAATTCGGGAGAGGAAACGCTGAAGGCAACCCCTATGTGGCGCTTCCGTGTTTGCCCGACAGCTTCCGTGTTTGCCCGATCAAGCTGCGAGCTTTTCCAGCAGAGCAGGGATCTCGGCCACCGACCGCACTGCGTGATCGGCACCCGCGGCCAGGAATCCGGCGGAAATGATTTCATGTTGACGTTCCAGTTCGGCAGCGGGCAACGCCGCGACTGTTGCTGCATCGAGTCCCAGGGAATTTCCGGTGATGGTGACCGCGATCGTGAGCATCCCAATCGCCTTGCCGGCCTCAATTCCTAGCGGCGTGTCGTCAACCGCGATGGCCCGCCGCGGATCATTTACCGCCAACAGCTTGAGCACCTTGAGATTCATATCAGGTGCGGGCCGGCCGCGTTCGACTTCATCTGCACAGACATTCGCTGCCGGTGCATATCCGGCAGCTGCGGCCAACGGCTCGACGACATCCATCAACGAGCGCGCATAACCGGTCGTCGCACCAATCTTCAGCCCCAACTCATGCAGTCGGGAAACCGCGGCAGCGACCCCCGGAATCAACGCGGTACGGGCCCGCAGAATCTCGGTCTGCAGCGGCAGGAACTCCTCATACATACTTGCAACGTCGGCGGCGGCGGGCGCAAC
>Ga0164292_10001230_pt1 | contig 20595 bp, 19 predicted proteins | sample GEODES117metaG_FD_111486 | JGI IMG/M metagenome (GOLD analysis project Ga0164292, IMG submission 111486) | Eutrophic lake water microbial communities from Lake Mendota, Wisconsin, USA - GEODES117 metaG | ecosystem: Environmental > Aquatic > Freshwater > Lake | place: USA: Lake Mendota...
CGCCCAGAAGTGGACGATCGTCGCGACCGGTTCGTTCTTTACGACGACGCAGACCGTCTTGTCGAGCGACACCGCCGCCTACCGGGCCGTGCCGGCCACCGCGCGCTGATTTAGCGGCTGGCCACCCGGGCCCGCGCTAGGATTCCGCCGTGTCACTCAAGGCAGCCGAATGGCTCGGAGCCGCAGTCGTCGGCCTGCTGCTCGCCGGCGCCTTGGTGTACCTGTTCGGTTCGTTCTTCCTGATGGCCGCGCACGTCGAGCGTCGCGCCGGGAAGCGCCAGGTGCGAGCGATGATGCGCGAGTTGTACTACGTGCTCATCACCCAGCCGCTGATTCCGCTGTTCTTCTTCATCGGGCGGAAATTCAGCGACGGCAACAACGTACCGGTGGTGTTCGTGCACGGCTACTTTCAGAACCGCGCCGACTTCTGGTGGATGGCGCGGCAGTTCCGCAAGGCTTCGAAGGGCCCGCTGTACGGCTTCAACTATCCGTGGTTCGACTCGGTGGACCGCAACGTTCCCCGGCTGGACCGATTCGTCGAACGCGTCTGCGCGGAGAACAACATCGACCGGGTCTCACTGGTGGCCCATTCGCTGGGCGGCCTGGTGTGCCTGGAGTACTCGCACTCCCCCAACGGCAAACGGCGGGTGGCGCATTGCATCACCATCGGCACGCCGCACAACGGCGTGAAGTGGCGCGGGCCGATCCCGGGCAGTGTGGCCAAGGAACTCCGCGAGGGTGGCAAGTTCCACATCGAGCGACGGCAACGCCCGGTGGTCTCACCGACGCTGAGTGTCTACTCCACCCACGACAACATCGTCCACCCGCCCACCACTAGTGCGCTGGGGCCCCGCGGCGGAACCGACGTGGCCATCGACGGACTGGGGCACCTGTCTCTGCTCTATTCACCCGAAGTGGCCCGGGTGCTCATTGAGTTCACCGAACAGGACGACCACCAACTGCGCGCCGAGGACAGCGGCGCGGCGTCCTGAGCCCTGCCGCACGCCCGGATTTGGTGGCGGCCTGCGCAGTCCGGTAGGCCAACTGGCAAAATACCCAGGGTGAGGATGCGACTTACGGCCATGCTGGCCGCCCTGGTCCTCGGGGGTTTGACTGCCACCCCGGCAACGGCGAATCCGCCGGGCATGCTGAGCTTCGGCGGACTGCAACGGACCTTCGTACTGCATGTGCCCGCCGGACTCGGGCAGCCGAACGGACTGGTGATCAATCTGCACGGGGCCGGCATGACCGGAGGACAGCAGGCCGCCGTCACCGGATACAACGCGGTGGCCGACCAGTACGGGTTCATCGTCGCCTACCCCGACGGTATCGACACCGCCTGGGCCGACGGCCGCGGCGCATCGCTGCCGGACCGCCAAGGCGTCAATGACGTCGGCTTTCTGGCCACACTGATCGAGCGGCTTTCCCGGGAATTCAAGATTCCCCCGGGCCGGGTATTCGTCACCGGCATGTCGGCCGGCGCCTTCATGACCAACCGGCTGGTATGCGAGCGGGCCGACCTCGTCACCGCCATGGCACCGGTGGCCGGGACCCTGGGAGCGGCCACTCCCTGCGCGCCATCGCGGCCGGTGTCGGTGATGGCGGTGCACGGCACCGCCGATCCGGTCGTGCCCTACAACGGCGGGCCCATGGTCGGTCGTGGCGGCCCCAGCACCATCATTTCGGCCCCGGCGCTCGCCGAACGGTGGCGGGCGATCAACCGCTGTCCCGGGCCGCTGGCCGGTGACTCGCCTGCAACAGGCGAGATCCAGGAGATGGCGGCCACCGGGTGCGCCGACAACACCGAGGTTGTGCTGGTCAGCATCGACGGCGGCGGCCACACCTGGCCGGCCGGGCGGTTCTCACTACCGGCCAACATTGTCGGCCCGACCAGTTTCGCGGTCGACGCTTCGGGCGCCACCGCTCAGTTCTTCGCCGCGCAGATCCGCTGAACCGGCGCCGGCGGGCGAAGGCACGTCAGGGGTTGGCGGAAATCCGGTTCGAGGCCGCATCGACGCTGATCTCCGTGCGCTTCTCCACACTGGGCGCTACAGCCAGTGGCTCACCGGGCTTGCGCTCCAAATAGCGGTAGACGAACCGGCCGTCGATGAACTCCACCCCACGGGGGGCGATGCGGTCACCCAGCGACACTGCATTCGTGGCCCGGTAGGAGCCGTCGTCGTCGACGGCGAGGACGGCGTAGTAAAACGTGCCACTGCCGCCGGGGTCGTTCTCGAGCAGCAGTGCCGCATCAGCCCTGCCGTCTCCGGTGGCGTCACCCATGACCGGTTCGCCGACGATGCGGACGGTGTTCTGAGTTGCCGACCCTGGCGCCGCAGGCTCCTCGGCGACCCCGTCCCTGAGGGTGACCATGTCGCCGTCGAGGGTGACCGTGATGTTCTTCACCTCGGCGGGCGCGGCCACGCTGGTCTGCTGAATTGCCGAGCGCATCACGACGAACAGCAGGATCAATGCCGCTGCCGAGGCGAGGAGGAGGCCGGTGAGCACCGGCCGCTTCATCGCGCGAACTTCAAGAAGTAGGAGACGGTGCGTGGGGCGACTTCGTTGCCTCCGAACCAGCCGCTGACCCGGGCGGCGGTCCAGACGTTGGGTTTGAGGCCTTCCGGATACGGCTTGTACACCGTTTTGCCGCCGTAGCTGATCCGCACACCGGAGTAGTCGACGAAATAATCGAAGGTCTCACCGGCAGGTACTGAGATGACCTCGGTCTGCTCGTTGGGCAGGATCCGTTTCTTATCGACGTTGTAGAACGGCGCAATCTCGAATTCCTGGGAAACCAGGTTGTATCGCCAGCCGACCATGACCGAGTTGCGATCGGGTTCCAGTGGGGTGAACGCGATGCCGGTGAACTTGTTCCAGTCCTTCTGGTCTTCGTCTTTGAGGTCGTAAACCGTGTCGGCGGTGAACGTTCCGGTTCCGCCGACCTTCTTGATGAAGTAACCGAAGCTGTTCGGAATGGCGAAGTGGGTGCCCTTGTAGATGGTGATGAGCCGTCCGCGGGGGTCGCCACCGAACAGCGACTGAAGCACGTTGACCGCCGGTGTGGCGGTGCCGGCCGTCGGTGCGGCCGCACCGGGGGGCGGAACACCGGGGGCCGGAACACTGAGTGCCGATACGCCGGGTGCCGGAACGCTGGCCGTCGGCATGGCGGCCGACGGTGTGACGGCAACTGGTGCCACTGCTGGTGCCGCCGGGCGCGACTCCTGCGCGGCTGCCGCCGGCAATGGCTCAGCTGGGGGCGCCGCCGGTTCGTCGACGGCAAGACGGGCTCCCCGGGTGGCACGGGCGGTCGGGGCGAGGGTGGCCTTCGGCACTTCGAGGTCCACATCGACGCTGGCCGCCGACGGCGCCGGGCGGGTGCTCCCCCGGTCGGTTTCGGCGGTGCCGGCCCCCCGTCGGGGACCCGAACTGGCCCGGACACTGGACTCCGCTGCGTCCGATCGGGCGCCTGCCCGGGAATCCGTGGGCTCTGCTGACGCCGGCGCGGCAACGCTCAGACCGATCACCACTCCGGCGCCCAGCGCCGCTGCCAAACCGCCCACGCGCCCCACAAGAACTGCCGCTGTCATGGCCGCCAACTCCCACCTGATCCCGTAAATGCCTCTGGAAGCTTAGCTGGCAGGCCTAATTGCCCTGCTGCGCCCGGCGGCCCTCACCGCTCCACTGCGACCACGACCCCGGAAACAGCGCCGCGTCGACACCAAGCGCGCTGAGTCCGGCCACGACCACTGAGGCGGTGACCCCGGACCCGCAGTAGACCCCCGCCGAAGCGAGATCGAGGCCCTGCACGAGCGCGGCAAGGTCAGCAGGCGGGAGGAACCTGCCGTCGGCGTCGAGCATCGAGGTGCTCGGCAGGTTGCCTGCCCCGGGGATGTGCCCGGCTACCGGATCCACCGGCTCGACCTCACCGCGGAAGCGTTCACCCGCGCGGGCGTCCAGCAACGTGTCCACCCGGCTGGCCTCGACGTCCGCGGCGGTCAGCGTCGGTCTGGCCCCGGTGTAGAGATCCGGGTGGTAGACCGCGACATCACCGCCGGGCACCTGAACCGGGCCGGTCTGCAGGTCCCCCCCGGCAGCGGTCCACCCCGACAGCCCGCCGTCGAGGATGCGCACATCTGTCAACCCAGCCGCCGTGAGCACCCACCACGCCCGGCACGACCCGGCCCGATTCCAGTCGTCGTAGACCACGACGGGCTGGCCCCGCCGGATCCCCCACCGGCGGGCGGCGGCCTGGGTCGCCTCACCCGTCGGCAGAGGGGGGCGGCCCAGACCGCCGCGGGCGTGGTCGCTCAACTCCTGCTCCAGCGACACATACACCGCTCCGGGAAGGTGGCCCTGCAGATACGCGGCGTGCCCATCCGGCTGGTCCAGCCGCCAGCGCACATCGAGCAGCGCCGGGCAGTCCCCGGCGCCGATCCGGCGGCGGAGGTCGTGCGGGTCGATCAGGACTGTCTCGCGTGGACTCACGGCTGCACCGGTATCGTGCCGAAATCTATCTGGGCAGCCGGATTGGCGATAGCCGTCACCATCGCGGTCCCGAATGGTCCGGCGTCATCGAACAAGGTACCCGTACCGACTGAGACGCCGTCTGCGCACCAGTGTGAATCTGCTTGCACCCCAATGTATTCACCGAACGGAAGGCGCGACAGACCGACGGTGAGGTCGCCGTTGATGTAGCCGATTCCCTGCGTTCCCATATTGGTCACCAGGCTGACAGCCTCAGCGGCTACCACGGTACGCACGAAGGGGCTCACGTGCTCGCCTTCGGCAACCTCGATCGAACGGTGATACACCCGCTTGCGCGAGGTGTTCTGATGCTCAACGCCTGACGAACTCCACCCCGTCGCGTCGCTGCCGATCAGGTAGGCCGGGCCCGACACCCCTGCCGGAGCCGCGAACGTCTCGGCGCCGGCCCACTCCTGTCCCGGCGGCGGCTGGCTTCGCCGGTACTGAACCATGCCGACCCGCGCGACGACGACTCCGTCCTGGAGGACCTCGCACTCGGAGTTGCGGATTCGCCGGCCGTCGCGGACCAATCTGGTCCGCACCGCGGTCGGCACCCGGTGGGCGGCCTTGAACAGATCCGCGGTCAGCCGGGCGGGTGTGAATCCCTCGACCCCGAAGTCGCGTTCGAGGCATCGGGCTGCCAGGCCGACGACAGCCGGGCCGCTGAGTGAGTCGGTACCCCAACGGCTCAGGGCGTACTCAGTCGGAGCAAACATCTCACCACCGTCTGGGGCGATGTCGACGGTGAAGAAGTGGGTGGCGGCCCTGAACACCCCGAAATCCTTGCACAAACGATTAGCCGACATAATCAATCGCGGGCGGTGAGCCGGGTAAGCGAAGGGAACGCACGGTGTCGGATGTCGGAGCGGCCCGGACGGCCGTACGCCCGCACCGCAGCGACAGCAGGCCAGGCCTTCTGGTCGGGACCATGAGCGTGGTCGTGCTGACCGTCGCCATTCTGCAAACCGCCGTGGTGCCCGTCCTGGCGGTGATGGCCCGCCAACTCGACGTCTCCCCGGTCGCGGTCAGTTGGGTAGTGACCGCCAATCTGCTCGCCGCGGCGTCCAGCACTCCCCTGCTCGGCCGTCTCGCCGACCTACACGTCAAAAAGCGGGTGCTGCTGGCGGTGCTGGCCGTGGTGCTGGCCGGTTCCGTGCTCGGCGCCGTCACCTCGTCGTTGCCCCTGTTGATCGTCGCCCGGGTACTGCAGGGCGCGTCGTTCGCGTTGTATCCGATCGGGGTGTCGATCCTGCGTGAGGAACTATCTGAAGACCGGTTGATGCGCGCCATGGCGGTCCTGTCCGGGGTGCTTGGATTCGGCGGCGGGGTCGGACTGGTGATCACCGGACTGCTGATGCGCGGCGAGGCAAGCTATCACCGGGTTTTCTGGTTCACCGTCGCCTTCCTTGCGGTCGTGATCGTGGCGGTCGTCGTGGTGATTCCGAGCCGTCCGCGTTCGACGACGGGAACAGTGGACTGGGCCGGGGCGGCAGGACTGGCAGCCGGGCTGTCTCTGCTCCTGCTTGCCACCACCCAGGGCAACGTGTGGGGCTGGACAGCCGGCCGTACTGTAGCCGCGGGGCTGGGCGGGGCGGTTCTGCTGACGCTGTGGTGGTGGTGGGAACGCCGGTGCGACCAACCGCTGGTGTCTACCGCCATGCTGACCCGGAGGCCGATCCTGCTGACGAATCTGGCAACCGTCGCGGTGGGGATGGGCCTGTACTTCGCTTTCCTGGGACTGACCGGCCTGGTGCAGGCACCGAAAGCCAGCGGCTACGGATTCGGCGCCACCGTGCTGCAGGCCAGCGTGATGTATCTGCTGCCCGGCGCGCTGGCCGGGTTCCTGACGGCGTTGGTCAGCGGGCGCTACATCCAGCGGTACGGCGCGCGGTCAGTGCTGGCGGTCGGAACCGCCATCGGGGTGGTGGGCTTCGGAATGCTGGCGGTTGCGCACTCTGCGGCCTGGCAGGTGATCGGCGCCAGCCTGCTCATCAACGCCTACATCAGCCTGGCCTACGGGGCGCTGCCGACGTTGGTGATCCAGGAGGTCGGAATGGGCGAAACCGGTGTCGCCACCAGTATCAACGCCATCGCCAGGACGGTGGGGGCCGCATTGGCCGCAGCGATCGTGGCGGTCCTGCTCAGTCGCAACCTCACCGGCTACCCGCCGGAGAGCAGCTACACCGCGACCTTCGCGCTCGGCGCGGTGACCGGACTGATTGGGTTCGTGCTGATCATGGCCAGTAGGCCGCGGCTGCGCGAGGTGCAACCCAGCGACATCACCGACTCCCGCGCGATGAACCACGAGTGGGGTTAGGCCTCGACGCTGTGCCTCCCTGCCGACCCGGACCAAGGTGACCTCTCCAGCACCAGCATCTGATGCGGGACTGGATGCTGATCCGGTTGAGCAGATTGCGGCGGCGCGGAGGATCGTAAACGCGGAACCGGCGAAACGGGACGAGAGTAGAGGCGCGGGCGGCGATAATGGTGGGGTGATGGTTCGGATTGCCACCGGTGCCGCGGCAGCCATGATCGCCGCAGTCGCGGTTGCCGCCCCTGCCGACGCCGACAAATGGTCGCTCAACGGCACCTACACCGCGACCTCCAACGGCGAATGGGCCCGCACCAACGATGTCCGTCGCAACCAGAACAGCGTGCGCGCCGTATGGACGGTCTCCTCGCAGTGCAGTTACCCCACCGAGTGCACCGGAACTGTGACCAGCAATCAGGGTTGGACTGCGCCGATATATCAGACCGGCGGCGAATGGTACGTCAAACACATTGTCCCGCAATGGATCCGCTGCCCGGACGGCTCGACCGCCGACGGCCTTCAGATATTCCGGTTCAAAGCCATGACACCGGACGGTTCCACCACCGACCCGACCTCGAACACACTGATCGGTGAGGACGCCACCACCGGACCGAGCGGGGCCTGCGGGCGCAGCCTGGCGGTATTCATCACCATGCCGTTCAAGTTGGTGAAGGTCTAGCCCGTCGGCAGCAGGTCGGTCCAGGTGCGCTGACCATCGCCGGCCACCACATCGGTCTGCCGGCCCACGGACCCGTCGGCGGTGGCGAACTGTCCGGTGCCGGGGTCGTAGGTGGCGATCGCCACCGACGGGCCCGGGGCGTCAGTCGTGAAAGCACTCGGCGCCACCTGCGGACCGGGCGGAGGGGCTGGTAACGGAGGCGCCTCGGCAGGGGCGGGACCGGGCGCGGGCGGCGCCGCGGCGGGCGGTCCGGGGGGCATCGGGGTGCCCTCGAGGGGACCGTAGATCTGCTCCTGGAAGGTCACCCGATCATCCGGCGGGATGCCCTGCGTTATCAGGTTCGGGTCGAACGGGTACGGACCGAGGGCATGCTGGCGCATAGCCAGGGGCACGAACGAATCCCCGCTCTCACAGATCTCGACGGTGGGAGCCCGCTTGCCTGGCTGGCCCATGCAGGGATAGTTGCGGGCGCCGCGCACCGCGATCGGGGAATCCTGCGTAAGCTTGCAGTACAGCCCATCGGGGGTGTCCGCGTCGGAGAGATCCGCCGGGGAACGCCACGACGACGGCGGCAGGAATCCGACCGTGCAGGCCGGCGGATCGCCGATGGTCAAAGTGAAATCGCCCTGGGTGAACCCGGTCGGATTGTTGCGTGGCAACCCCACCGCCTGCACCGAGGCGATGTAGGGCGGCAGTAGAACCAGCAGTTGCTCCACTGACGGGCGGTAGGTGACCGCGATCTGGCCGACGGTGGTGAGGTTGGCCAGCAAGACCGGCAGCGTCGGCTTGACCTGATTGAGCAGGCTGGCGGCCTCGTCGAGGGCCCCGGGACCGGTGTTGAGCAGCGTCCGGACCTGCGGATCGTTGGTGTTGAGTTGGCCGGTCACCCCGGCCAGGCTGCGCGTCCAGACTCGCAGTGCATCGGCGGAGACGGCCTGGGCCTCCAGCAGCGGACGGCTGTCGTCGATCAAGGCCCGCGCCCGGTCGGAGACTTTGTCGAAATCCCCTGCGACAGTCGACAGCGAGTTCAGCAGCGCGCCGAGGTCATCCCCAGAACCGTTGAGGCCCTTGAAGGATTCCTCGAGCAGATTGGAGAGCCTCTCTTTGGGGATGCTGGCCAGCAGTGCGTGGACCTGATCGAGCATCGGGCCGACCTTCTGCGGCACGGTGGTGTCGCTGACCGGTATCACCGAGCCGTCCCTCAGATACGGACCCGAGTCGGTACGCGGCAGCAGATCGACGTACTGCTCCCCGACCGCTGAGACGCTGAGCACACTGGCCTGCAGATCGGCCGGGATCTTGGGCGAGGTCGCCAGCGACAGGGTCGCCTCGGCTCCGGCCCGGGTGGCGCGGACATCGGTCACCCTCCCGATCTGCACCCCGCGGTAGGTGACGTTCGAGAACTGATACAGCCCGCCTGTTCGCGGCAGTTCGAGCTTGACCGTCATCCGCCCGATGCCCAGCAGGGTGGGCAATTGCATGTAGACGAGCACCATCGCGGCAATGCCGACGATCGAGGCGAGAGTGAACAGGACCAACTGGATGCGCACGAAACGGGTCAGCATCAGTTGCCACCTTCATCCATCGGGGCCAGCTGCAATTCAGGCGGAGTCGGAGTCGGAGCCGGAGCCGGGGGCGGAACCGGGGTGGGCCCAGCCTCAGGTGCGACCGCCAGCGGATCCTGCTCGTCGAGCGAAATTACCCCGGCCACCTCGGCCGGCGGCGGACTGAACGGTGCATTCAGCGGGTCGTAGGTATAGGTCGCATACCACGGATCACCCGGTGCCGGAACGAGTTTGGCTCCCTCCTGGCCCCAGCGGGTGCCCAGGAACAATGTCTTCTTAAGCCGCGGAACGGTGAAGTCGAAAATGATGTACTGGTTGAGGTAGTCCCCCCGGATCGCCCGGTCGATGGTGGCCTGCCCGTACGGGAACGCGGTGAAGTAGGCCAGCGCCTTGTCCAGGTCCGGGCCCACATCAGCCAGCGAGCGCAGGGTCGGCTCCAGATTGGCCAGGTTGCGAACCAGATCCGCCTTGCTCTCGTTGACCACGTCGGTGGCCACCGTAGAGAGCGTTCCGAGCCGGTCCAGCGCCGCTGTCAGCCGTGGCCGTTCGGCGACCAGGACCTCAAGGGCCGGTGGGATCCGGTCCAGCGCCCTGGTCAGCACATCACGCTGACCGGCGAAGGTGCCCGCCACCCGGTTCAGTGACACCACCGTCGCATTGATGCTGTCGCGTTGCGCCGCAAGCAGTCCGACGAAGTCGTTCAGGCGGGTCAGCAGATCCCGGATCGGAACCTCGCGGCCGTTGAGAGCGCGGTTGAGTTCGGAGATGATGTCGCCGATCTGACCCAGTCCCCCGCCGTTGATGACCACCGACAGCGCTGAGAGGGTTTGCTCGGTGGAGGGGTAGGTCGACGTCTTGGAGAGCCCCAGCGTGGAACCGGGCGTCAGCCTGCCACTGGGCGACTGACCGAGGGGCGGGTTGAGCGCCAGATGCATCGAGCCCAGCAGGCTGGTCTGACCCACCGTCGCCACCGCGTTGGCCGGAATCACCGCATCGGGCTTGACCGATATTTCCACATTGGCGTGCCAGTCGCGCACGGTCATGCGGTTCACGCTGCCGACGACCACATCCCCCAGGAGAACCGGTGAATTCGGTTCCAGCGTGCTGACATTGGCGAGTTCAACGTGATACTCCGCGGCGTCGCCGCCGCGGCCGACCGCACCGGGCAGTGGCAGGGAGTTGAGTCCGCCGAACCCGCACCCGCTCAATCCCACCGCTGCACACAACGCGGCGATCCCCATCCGTCCCGTCCGCCCAATCCGTACGGAATTCATCACGGCGCGGCTCCCACTCCCTGGGGCAGCGGTACCGGTGGCGGCGGCGGGACCGGCGCCGCCGCAGGCACCTCGGCAGGCATCAGCATGTCCTGCAGGTTCGACGGCCCACCCGGGGTGGGGCCGTGCGACACACCCGCCGGAACCGGGGCGCCAGGGTACAGCGCGGGTTGCGGATCGGCCGGCAAACCCTGCGGGGCGTAGGAACCCCGGGGTCCCGGGGCCGCCGGGGCGCCCCAGCCGGGTGGCGGCGGAACGTCCCCGTTGAGGCCGGTGTAGGCCGAGATCTCCGGTGGGATCTCCACGGTGGGTTCGGTGGGACCCCCACCGGGGGCGAGATGAGGTTCGGAGTAGATCAGATTCCACGGACTCGGCGACTTACCCAGGTAGACGTTGGTCGGCAGTGGCAGGTAATTGAAGTTGAGCAGACGCAGCGCCGGACCGAGGTACTGCGAGCACAGTTTGGCGGTCTCGCTGGAGGTGGCGTTCTCGATCGCTCCGATCGCCGCGCAGACCACCTGCAGCGGATTGGAGAAGTTCGCCAGCGCGAAACCGCCTAGCGCACTTTGGATGTCGGGGTTGTAGATGTTGTAGCTGTTGCCGATCGCATTCGGTGCCACATGCAGCAGGTTCTTCAACGCAGTCTGGTTGGCGCTGAGGTTCCCGACCACGTCGGCAAGTCGCTCGACCTGCTCGGCTGTCTGGTTTCGGCTGCCGGCGACGAACCGCTGGACGTCATCCACGGCGCTGGACAGGTTCGTCAGAGCCGCGTCAAGTTCGGAGCGGCTGCCGTCGAGCACGCTGGAGACCGTCGCAAGGCGGTCCTGGAACTGCACGATCTGGGTGCTGCTGTCGCGCAGCACCGTGACGAAGGTTTGCAGGTTGGCGATGATGTCGGTGATGTTCCCGCTGCCGTCGGCGAGGATCCGGCTCAGCCCGGTGATTTGGCGGATCGTCTCCCGAAGTTTGTCGCCGTTACCGTCCATGGCGTTGGCGGCGCTGTCGATGAACCGGCCCACCGACGACGTCGACGCCGCCGTGCCGGGCCCCAGATCGGTGGACAAGCGCATCAGCTGGGTCTTGATCTCGTCCCACTCCACCGGCACCGCGGTGCGGTCGACGTCGATGACGCCCCCGTCGCGCATCGTCGGCCCGCTGGTGTCCCCGTCCGCCCCGAAAGCCGGCGCCAGCTGGACGTAGCGGGCGCCGACCAGATTTTGGGCGACGATGACGGCCCGGGCGTCGGCGGGGATCGGGACCGCCCGGTCGACGGCCAACGTCACCTTGGCTTTGGTGCCCTGCGGCTCGATGCTGGTGATGCTGCCGACTCGGACCCCGGCCACCCGGACCTGGTCGCCGGGATAGATGGCGGTGGCGGTGGTGAACAACGCCGTGATGGTGGTCGGCTTGTGGACGACGTTGCGCACCATCAGCGCCACTCCGGCGACGAGCAGGAGCGTGAGTACGGCCGCTACCGCGGCGCGGGTTCGAGTCATCACGGCGGCCCCGGTGGTGGGCCCCAGGTTTCATTGGGCTGTGGAATCCCGTTGTAGGGCAACGGGAATTCCGCCCTGGGGCCGGCGTTATCGGGTGGCTGGCCGGCGTTCACCCCGCGCCGGAAGCCCAGTGCGTAGTCGAAGAACGGCTGCAACGTCTGCGCCGGGCTGAGGTTGGCCACGAAGGCGTTGTAGTAAAAGCCCCCGTTGACCGCCTCGGCCTGGGTGAGCTGGAATTTGGCCAGACCTGCCATCGCCTTGCCGACGTTGTCGTTGTTGCGCTGCAGCATCGCGGTGACCGAGTTCAGTTTCTCCAGCGCGGGGGCGAGTTCGGCTTCGTTGTCGGCGACCAGGCCGCTCAACTGCTGGGATAGCGCGGAGGTGTTGGCCAGCAGGTTGACGATCGCGTATCGACGCTGCTCGAGCACTCCGAGTAGTTCGTTGGCGTTGAGAATCAGGGTGTTCACCTGCTGGCTGCGTTGCGACAGGATCCCGGTCACGTCAGCTGCCGTCTTGAGCAGATCGGCCAGCGAATCGTTGCGCTCGTTGAGCGCCTTGGAGATTCGGCTGATCCCCTCGAAAGTCGGCCCCAGCTGCGGCGCCACTTTGTCGAGGGTCGCCGACAGCGTGTCCAGCGACTGGTTGAGTGCGGCGGTGTCGGTGTCGCGGGTGTTGGCGGTGAACTCGCCGATCGCCTCGGTCAGTGAGTAGGGCGAACCGGTCCGCGACACCGGGATCACGTCGGTTGGGCGCAGCCTGCCCTGACCGCTGGATTCCAGGGTGAGCACCCGCTGTCCGAGCAGAGTGCCGGTCCGGATGTTGGCGGTGGTGTCCGACCCGAGGCGGACCTTGCCGTTGACCATGAAGGTCACCAGCGCCTTGCCCTGCTGCAGGGCGACGCTGGAGACGGTGCCGACTTTGACGCCGGAGACCTTCACGTCGTTACCGGGAGCCAGGCCGCCCGCTTCGGTGAACAGCGCCTGATGGCGCAGGGAGGTCGCCCACGTCAGCAGTCGCTGGGGCTGCAGGCCGACGGTGATGACCATCACGATGAGCGCCACTCCGATGAAGCCGGCGCGCACCAGATGTTTGCCACGATATTTCAGCATTAGGGCTCAGCACACCTTCCCGTGTGCTGCATGATCCAGGGGAAGTGGGCGGTGCGGCCCTGCAAGTCGGTGACCCGCACCGACATTCCACACAGGTACTGGTTGATCCAGCTGCCGTAGGACCCCAGCCGCACCAGCTTGCGATAGTTCGCCGGCGCTTTCTGCAGGGCGATGTCGAGGGTCTCCTTGTCCTGGTCGAGCAAGGGCGCCAGCCGGGCGAGTTGATCGACCGTCCCGGCCAGTGGTGGGCGGGCCTGGGTGAGTAGTTCGGTCAGCGAGGCGGTGCCGCTCTCCAGGGCGGTGATGGCGGTGCCGATCGGGTCGCGATCGGCGGCCAACCCGGTGACCAACTGCTCGAGCCGGTCCACCGAAGCAGAGAACTTGCTGCCGTCGGCGTCGATGGTGGCCAGTACGACGTTGAGGTTGTCGATGAGCTGTTGCACGGTCTGGCTGTTGTCGGCCAGGGCGTTTGAGAACGCCGAGCTTTTAGCGAACAGCGATTCGACGTTTGTCTCCTGGCCTTGCAGGATCTGGACCAGTGAGGTGGTCAGGGCGTTGACCGCCTGCGGATTGAGGCCCTGCACAACGGGTTTCAAGCCGCCCAGCAGAAGATCGAGGTCAAGGGCAGCCTGGGTGCGCTCAGTGGGAATCACCGAGCCGGGCGGCTGGATTCTGGTCGAGCCCGGGGTGTCCAGCAGCTCCAGGTAGCGGTCCCCGACCAGGTTCAGGTAGCGCACCGCTGCTGTGGTGCCGGAGGTGAGCGCGATGGTGCGTTCGGCACCGAAGTCGACGGTGACGGTGTTGTCGGGTTGCAGGGTCACGTTTTTGACCGTCCCGACCCGCACCCCGGCCACCCGCACCGAATCACCGGACTTCAGGCTCGACACGTCCTCGAAGACGGCGGTGTAGCCGTTTTCCGGCCCGCCGCGGTACCGGCCGAAAACCGCGAACAGCGCCGCGGTGACCATCAGCATCACCGCCATGAAGACCCCCACCTTCAGGCCGGTCTTGCGCAGACTGATCATCCCGGCATCCCGATCTGGGCGGTGTTGCGGGGCGGGCCGTCCAGCGGTCCGAACAGAGCCTGCTTGAGCCCTTCGGAATTGAGCAGGATGCCCTGGTTGCCGTATTGCGCCTGGTTGGCACCGATATCGGTGACCACGTACGGGGGCCGTTGCTCGTAGGCGACGTTGGGCAGGTCGGTGCACTGCGGGCCGCCCTTGGCCGCCACCTTGGGAAGGTTGCCCGGATAGCGGTAACGCTCCCGGCCGAGGAAGAACCCCTGCAGCAGGGTGGCTCCGGGCATGGCCAGCCCGGGTCCGTTGGCCAGTGGCAGCAACCCGGCCAAGCCGCAATACAGAGCGGGGCCGTACTGGTTGGTCAGGTCGGTGGTGGGCACCAGCAGGCGCAGGACCTCAGCCAGCGGTTTGCGGTTCTGGGCCAGGACTTCGGTTCCGACATCGGCAAGTCCGATCGCGCTGAGCAGCAAGGCGTTCAGGCTGTCCCGCTCCTCCACCACGGTGGTGCTGATCCGTGAGGTGTTGTCCAGAACAGCCAGCAGGTCCGGCGAGGCGTCGGCCAACGAGTCGAACACCGTCGGGGAGATCGCCAGGATCTGGTTGAGGTTGTCCAGCGACGGGTTGAGTTTGGCCAGTGCACTGTCGAGGTCGACCAGCGTCTGGCCGAACTTGTCCCCCCGGCCGCGCAGCGAGGTCGAGATCGCCCCGAGGGTCTGGTTGAGTTTGGCCGGTTCGACTTCGGAAAGCACCCCGACCAGTTTCTCGAACACGGTGTTCAGTTCGACGGTGACGTTGTCCCCGCCCTCGATGGTGGTGCCCGCGCGCAACGCTTCCGGCGAGGGCTGGGCCGGCGGCACCAGTTCGACGAACTTGGCGCCGAACACCGTCGAGGAGGTGATCTCCGCGCCGACGTTGGACGGGATCGCGTCCAACGCGTCCGGGTCGATGGCCAGGTGCAGCGCCGCCCCGCCGTCGGGCAGCGCCTCGATGGAGGCGACCTTGCCCACCGGGGCGCCGTTGAGCTTGACCTTGGCGTTGGGGTTCATCACCAGTCCGGCGCGGTCGGCGACGACGGTAACCGGAACGGTTTTGGTGAAGCGGCCCTGGAACAGACCCACCGCGACCGCAACGATCAGCGCCAAGACCAGCACCGTGGCGAACCCGGCGAGCGGCCGGGCATAGCGGGAACGCAGATTCGCGGTCATTGCATCACCCGGCCAGGTTGAAGTTGCCGTTGGAGCCGTAAATCGCCAGTGAGACAAGCAAAGTCACGGAGACCACCACGATAAGGGAGGTCCGGACCGCATTGCCCACCGCGACACCCACTCCGGCCGGACCGCCGGAGGCGAAGTAGCCGAAATAGGTATGGATCAGCAGGATGGCGATCGCCATCAGCACCGCCTGCAGAAATGACCACAGCAGATCCAGTGGGTTCAGAAACGTGTTGAAGTAGTGGTTGTACAGGCCGCCGGACTGTCCGAACAGGGCCACCGTCACGAACTGGCTGGCCAAAAACGACAGGATGACGGCGATGGAGTACAGCGGGGTGATGGCGATCAGGCCGGCCAGCAACCGGGTGGACACCAGATACTCCACCGGGCGGATCGCCATCGACTCCAAAGCGTCGATTTCCTCGTTGATCCGCATCGCACCCAACTGGGCGGTCACCCCGGCGCCGAACGTCGCGGCCAGGCCGATGCCGGCCACCACCGGCGCGGAGATCCGGACGTTGATGAACGCCGCCAGGAATCCGGTCAGCGCCTCGATGCCGATGTTGCCCAAGGATGAGTAGCCCTGCACGGCCAACGTTCCGCCGGCGGCCAGGGTGAGGAATCCGACGATGGCCAGCGTCCCGCCGATCATCGCCAGCGTGCCGGCACCCATGCTGATCTCGGCGATCAGCCGGATCACTTCGCGGCGGTAGCGCACCGCGGCGACTGGGATCCCCGCGATCGCCCTGCCGTAGAACAGGGTCTGGTCGCCGATCCGGCTGAAGAATCCGATCGGAGAGGCCAAGCGGCGAAAAAACCGCGGATAGGTGGTCCGCAGGACCGTCAGGTTGCTCATCGCCGTCGCCCGCCTCAGCCCGTGGTCAACTGGATGCCGATGGCCGTGACGACCACATTGACGACGAACAATGCCATGAACGCGTACACCACGGTCTCGTTGACGGCGTTACCGACCGCTTTGGCTCCGCCTCCGGAGATCATCAACCCGCGGTAGCAGGCCACCAGTCCGGCGATCAGCCCGAACAGTGCAGCTTTGACGCAGGAGATGATCACCTCCGGCACGCCGGTGAGCAGGGTGATGCCGGCGGCGAAGGCACCGGGGTTGACGTCCTGGACGTAGACCGAGAAGACGTAGCCGCCGAGGATGCCGATGATCACCACGAGCGAGTTGAGCAGCAACGCGACCAGGCCCGAGGCCAGCATCCGAGGGGTGACCAGTCGCTGCACCGGGTTGATGCCCAGCACCTCCATGGCGTCGATCTCCTCGCGGATGGTGCGTGACCCGAGGTCGGCGCACATCGCCGTGGCACCGGCACCGGCGACGATCAGCACCGTGACCAGCGGACCGACCTGCGTAACGGCCCCGAACGCAGCACCGGCCCCGGACAGGTCGGCTGCGCCGAGTTCACGAAGCAGAATGTTGAGGGTGAAACTCACCAACACGGTGAACGGGATGGCCACCAGCAGGGTGGGCGCCAGCGACACCCGGGCGACGAACCAGGACTGTTCGAGGAACTCCCGCCATTGGAAGGGACGCCGGAAGACGAACCGGACGGCGTCGGAGGACATCGAAAACAGGCCGCCGATGGACTCCATCGGGGAACTGACGCCCTTGCCCAAGGCGATGCCCGGGGACCAGTGATCCGCCTTGTCCGCCATTCGCTCTTTTCGTCCACGAAAAAAAACGCCGACCGGTGTCGGCAGCTGACCCGAATCTATGGCATCAACACCGCAAGAGTGCACCGAATCCCCGGAGTGGCGCGGCACAATAAAGCGGACCCACGCTCACCCCCGGCCCCCCCCCCTTTGAGCGCCCCCGAGCCACCCCGCAATCGAGGACGGAACGAATCACCATGGCAACGACCCTGCAGAGGTACACCGACCGGCGGGTCCTGATCACCGGTGGGGGTTCGGGGATCGGCCAGGCCTGCGTCCTGCGGATCCTGAGCGAGGGCGGCCGGGTGGTGGCCTCCGACATCAGCGCTGCCGGACTCCAGGACACCGCCGCCAAGGCCGCCGAAGACGCCGGGACCGCCGGCCGCCTCACCACCGTCGAGATGGACGTCGGTGATGAGGCTTCTGTCACCGCCGGCGTGGGCCGGGCAGTGGACAGCCTCGGTGGACTGGACACTCTGGTCAATGTGGCCGGCATCCTGCGCTCGGCGCACTTCCTGGACACCACCCTGGCCGACTTTGAGCAGGTGCTGCGGGTGAACCTGGTGGGGACCTTCCTGGTGACGCGGGCTGCCCTGCCTGCCCTTCGCGGCGGCACCGCCCCGGCAGTGGTCAACCTCAGCTCCACCTCGGCGCACTTCGCGCACCCGTACATGTCGGCTTACGCCGCCTCCAAAGGCGGGATCCTGGCGATGACCCACGCCCTGGCCGCGGAGTTCGCCAAGGAGGGCATCCGGTTCAACTCGGTTCAGCCGGGGTCGATCTCCTCCGGGATGACCGACGGGACCGGGCGGTCCAAGCAGAGCGTCGGACCGGGCCTGCCGCCCGACGCCGACTTCAAGCTGTTCGCCCGCGTCGCCCCCGGGCTGCCATTGCCGCAAGGGGCGATCTTCGCCGACCCGTCTGCGGTGGCTGCTGTGGTGGCGATGTTGGGCAGTCCGGAGGCCTTCTTCGTGACCGGCACCGAGGTGCGCATCGACGGCGGCGCGCACATGTAGCACGCTCCCACCCGGCCGACGGAATGTGCCGCAACGGGGGGTTCGGCATTGAGGTATCGGTCGAATTGTTCCGGCGTTTGTGCGGAATCGGTTGCGCGATCTGTTGCGGATGATGCCGAAATGGGCAAAGGTTTACTCGGAGGTCTAGCCCAGCGACCGCCGGAGCACCACCGTGATCGCACCTGAGGAGGACGGTTCTGACCGAGACCGGCGCCGCCACACGACACAACTCCGGACTGCAACAGCCGCATCGCAGCGACGGCGGCCCGGTGATCGAGATCGACCATGTCACAAAGCGATTCGACGATTACGTCGCGGTGGCCGACGCCAACTTCTCGATCGGCGCCGGGGAGTTCTTCTCGATGCTCGGGCCCTCCGGGTGCGGCAAGACCACCACCTTGCGAATGATCGCCGGCTTCGACACCCCCACCTCCGGCGCCATCAGGCTTGAGGGCACTGACGTCTCCCGGGTGCCGCCGCACAAGCGCAATGTCAACACCGTCTTCCAGCACTACGCGCTGTTCCCCCATATGACCGTCTGGGACAACGTCGCCTACGGTCCGCGCAGTAGAAAGAAGTCCGCCGGACTGGGCCCAGCGGAGGTCAAAAAACGCGTCGGCGAGATGATCGACACAGTGCGGCTCACCGACTTCGCACTGCGCAAGCCGGCCCAACTCTCCGGCGGCCAGCAGCAACGGGTGGCGCTGGCCCGGGCGCTGGTCAACTACCCCAGTGCGCTGCTACTCGATGAGCCCCTCGGGGCGCTGGACCTCAAACTGCGCCACGTGATGCAGTTCGAACTCAAGCGCATTCAGCGAGAGGTCGGGATCACTTTCGTCTACGTGACTCACGACCAGGAGGAAGCGCTGACGATGAGTGACCGGATCGCGGTGATGAACGCCGGCAACGTCGAACAGATCGGCACCCCCACCGAGATCTACGATCGGCCCGCCAGCGTCTTCGTCGCCGGCTTCATCGGCCAGGCCAACCTCTGGCACGGCCGGCAGACCGGCCGTGCCAACCGGGACTACGTCGAGGTGGATGTGCTGGGGGCCACCCTCAAGGCCCGCCCGGGCGACACCACCATCGAGACCGGCGGCCAGGCCACGGTGATGGTGCGACCGGAACGGGTCCGCGTCTCGATGGGCCCGCCCACCGGCGATATCGCGGCCGTCCCGGCCACAGTCGTCGACCTCACCTTCCAGGGGCCGGTGCTGCGGCTGTCGCTGGCGGCCCCGGACGGCTCGGCGATCCTCGCCCACATCGGACCCGAACAGGACCTGCCGATGCTGCGCCCCGGCGACGAGGTCTACGCCGGATGGTCCCCGGAGGCCTCGCTGGTGCTGCCGGCCGCCGACATCCCCACGACTGAAGACCTCGCGGCGATGCTTGATGACTCCTCGCCCGTACTTTGATGCAGTCTGACCCGAGATGAAAGGCACACCCATGGCAGATATCGACCCCCGCGTGCTCGCCCAACTGGCCTCACGTCGGCGGTTCATGGGCGGGGGTGCCGCCGCAGCGGCCGCCCTCCTCCTCGGCCCGTCGTTCCTGGCAGCCTGCAGCTCGGACAACAAGGCGGCGAACGGGTCCGAGGCGCCGCTGGCTCCCACCGACAACGGCGGCCCGGCCACAGGCAAGCTGCGGATCTCGAACTGGCCGCTGTACATGGCCGACGGCTTCGTCGCGGGCTTCCAGACCGCCACCGGCTTGGTGGTGGACTACAAAGAGGACTTCAACGACAACGAGGAATGGTTCGCCAAGAACAAGGAGCCGCTGTCGCGCAAGCAGGACATCGGGACTGATCTGGTGGTCCCCACCCAGTTCATGGCGGCCCGGCTGGCCGGACTGGGCTGGCTCAACCCGATCAGCGACACCCGCTGGACCAACAGGAAGAATCTGCGCACCGACTTGATGGACAACAAGTCCGACCCGGGCCGCAAGTTCAGCGCACCGTACCTGTCCGGCATGGTGGGCCTGGCCTACAACCGGGCCACCACCGGCCGCGACATCACCAAGATCGACGATCTGTGGGACCCCGCATTCAAGGGCAAGGTAAGCCTGTTCAGCGACGTCCAGGACGGCCTGGGAATGCTGATGATGTCCCAGGGCCATTCCCCGGAGGACCCCACTACTGAGACCGTGCAGAAGGCCGTCGACCTGGTCAAGGAGCAGAAGGACAAAGGCCAGATCCGCCGGTTCACCGGCAACGACTACGCCGACGACCTGGCCGCCGGCAACATCGTCATCGCCCAGGCGTACTCCGGTGACGTGGTGCAACTGCAGGCCGACAACCCGGACCTGAAGTTCGTCGTGCCGGAGTCGGGCAGCACCACCTTCCTGGACACCATGGTGATCCCCTACACCACCCAGAACCAGGCGGCCGCCGAGGAGTGGATCAACTACGTCTACGACCGGGCCAACTACGCCAAGCTGGTCGCGTTCACCCAGTATGTTCCGGTGCTGTCCGATATGACCGCCGAGCTTGACAAGATCGACCCGAAGCTGGGCGCCAACCCGCTGATCAACCCGTCGAAGGAGACACTGAGCAAGCTGAAGGCCTGGGCACCGCTGACCGACGAGCAGAACCAGGAATTCAACAAGGCCTACGCCAGCGTCACCGGCGGCTGAGTCCGGTGGTGGCTCTCTGATGGCGGGCGTAGCCAGCAGCTCCCGGCAGCGCAGCAGGATCGCGCCCTATTTGATGATCCTGC
>Ga0164292_10001231_pt1 | contig 20589 bp, 17 predicted proteins | sample GEODES117metaG_FD_111486 | JGI IMG/M metagenome (GOLD analysis project Ga0164292, IMG submission 111486) | Eutrophic lake water microbial communities from Lake Mendota, Wisconsin, USA - GEODES117 metaG | ecosystem: Environmental > Aquatic > Freshwater > Lake | place: USA: Lake Mendota...
GGGTTTATCGAGCAGTACGAACCAGAGCGGCGCTGATGAAACCATAATGGCAACCATCCCACTTGGCATACTTCGTTCAACCCATATAATTATGCCATTTCCACAAAAAAGCATTAATATTCCACTGATTGCAGCATGCTTAATTCCCTTGGCTGCAAAAATATTCTGGCCCTTAAATAAGCACCATATTGCCATTATCCCGCCAGCAATTACAAATCGCAATGCACCTAAAATGAAGGGAGGAAAATCCTTTACTGCAACCTGAATAAAAAAGTAAGTTGAACCCCAAACAGTATAGACTGTTGCAAAAGCGAGAACAACCATTAAAATAGGTGCGGATTTTTCAGTAGAACTAGACATTTTTATTTTTAGGTATAACCAACTGCTGTTGTTCTTTGAGAGTTTCAAGAACGATAGTTGTTCGGGTAGATAAAATATTAGGAATTTTGGCGATAGAATTTCTCATCAGATCCATTAGAGAGGATGAGTCAAAAGTGCGAATTTTTACCAGATAGCAGTCATCACCTGCAATATAGTGTACTTCTTGTACTTCAGGAATTGAAGCGAGTGCAGAGGCGGTATCAGTGCATCCAATACCGTCGGAAGCTTTTATAAATACATATGCAAGTAGATTTTGATGTAATGCCGATGGATTTAATCTTGTGGTAAATTGAAGAATGATGTTTTTTTGTTCAAGTTTTTTAACACGCTCCAGAACTGCCGATGGAGCCATAAGCAGCTCTCTTGCAATATCAGCATTTGAAACACGGGCATTTTCTTGAAGTAGGCTAAGGATTTCCCGATCTATGTGATCAAGTTGATTATCTTTTGGTGACATAATTCGTTAAAAATACTATAAAAGGAATAAAATTCAAAATATGGATTAATTAATAGAATAAAATTCTGTAAAAAAACTAAATTTACGTTGATATGAAAAAATTAAATCTAATTAAAAGATGTTTCAATCAGGGCAATAGTACTTTTATTAGCTTATTCTGAAAGATATTTAGGAATCAAACATAAAATAGTAGAAATTTGAATACCTGAAAAAAATTGCTTTGGTATCTTAATGGGGGTAATTAAACGTTCACACAGTATTATTATTTTAATTCTACTAGTTAATTCGTTTGCTTTTGGGCAGACTGACAGTCTGAGGTTGAATCTTATTGTTCCAGTTTATGAATCCTATGATTCAGCCAAACTGGCTAAAAAAGCAATTTACAGGGATTCTATAAAAGCAGTCAGAGATTCACTCGCCATTGCCTGGATTAAGACACCTGAACCTGATCGCCCCAATCCTTTTCTAGATAGCCTAATCAACCTTTACCTAGTAAAAAATATGAATTTTGCTGCCTGGGCTTCAAAATTTAAAAAAAAGGATCGTTATGATAATAGGGGCGCTCTCAGGCCAAGAGGTGAAACATGGGTTATCGGTGTTGTTTTGTTTTTGGTGATATTTTTTTCGTTGGTCAGGTATTTATTTACTGCAGAATGGAACAATATAATTATGGCGTTTTACAGCAACCAAATTCTGTCCAGAATTAATAAAGAAGACAGTCTGTTTAATTCATGGCCTTTCGTTTTTTTCTATTTGCTCTTCGGACTTATTATAGGGCTCTACCTTTATTTATCAGGTAAGCATATGCAGCTTAGTTATTCTCTAAGCGGTTTTAACTTATTCCTTTTCTTGAGTGCTCTGGTGATTGGCTTATTTACCTTAAAAATATTTGTGCTACGTATTTTGGGATTCTTGTTTGATGCAAACAAACTCGTTCGTGAATATGTATCAGTATTGTACCTGAGTTATTTCAATGCTGCAACATTATTTTTACCAGTAGTAATAGCTTTTAGCCTAACTTCTAACCGTTTCGCAGGCATTTACAGTTATATCGGAATAGTGATGATTCTCGGAATATTCGTTTTTCAATTTCTTAGAGCCGGGGCAAAAATTTTAACAAATTACAAATTTCCAAAAGTTTATTTAATTATTTACCTTTGTGCCCTCGAATTTTGTCCTTTAGTTATTCTATTTAAAGTACTCGGGTATTAGCCTTAATAAGAAATATGCAAGTAATCACAAATGAAAAGCCAAGGAAAGTAAAAAGCATCCTTGTTACTTTGCCAAAGCCTGATTCGGAGAAGTCGCCTTATTTTGATTTAGCTAAAAAATATAATCTGAAAATAGATTTTAGATCTTTTATTCATGTTGAAGGTGTTCCTGCAAAAGAATTTCGAAAAGAGAAAATAAATTTAGCTGATTTTACTGCAGCAATATTCACCAGTAAGAATGCAGTAGATCATTTTTTTAGGATATGTGAAGAAATGAGATACGATGTACCTTCAGAGATGAAGTATTTCTGTATTTCAGAAACAATTGCACTTTATCTTCAAAAGTATATTCAATACAGGAAGCGAAAAATATTCTTTGGTAAACAAACTTCAGCCGATCTTGCTGATCTTTTGAAGAAGCATACTGCCGAGAAGTTTTTATATCCTTGTTCGGATGTGGCAGCCGAGGAAACGCAAAGATTTCTTACTGAAAATGGATATGATTTTAAACCTGCAGTGTTATTTCATACGGTTTGTAGCGACCTATCTGATCTTGCAGAAGTTTTTTATGATGTAATTGCCTTTTTTAGTCCGAGCAGTATTCATTCCTTATTCATTAATTTTCCTGATTTTAAACAGAACAATACCCGGATTGCCGCATTTGGGGTTAGTACACACAAAGCTGCTCTGGAGCATGAACTGATTCTTAATATTCCGGCGCCTACCGCTCAAGCTCCGAGTATGACGATGGCAATTGAACAATATATCAAACAGGTTAATAAGTGATGTCATATTATAAAGGAATTATTTTTTTTAAGAATTAAATCCTTGTTGTGATTTATATGTGTCAAACAGAATTATTATTTACTATTTCAATCATATTAAATTGTTCAAAAATTTATTTTTTTTATAATGAAATATGAAATATCGGTATACATAGATTAGCTTTGTTGTTGTGATAAATACTTTTTTTGTATATTCGAAATTATTTTTCTGAAATAATACAAACTGGAACAAGATAAAAATGAAAAAAATATACTTTATCATTCTTGCAGCAATCGCCTTTTTAGGCAGCAGCTGTGGTAAAGGCGGTACAAATGGCGAATTGATTGGTGTTGCTACTAAGAAATTTAAAAACACTCAGGTACCTTACGGTATGGTTTACATACCTGCCGGAACTTTTATAATGGGTCAGACTGATCAGGATATTACTTTTGCTCAGATATCTCAAAATAAGCAGGTAACCATCCAGGCATTTTATATGGATGAAACCGAAATCACCAACAGTGAATATCGTCAATTCGTCAACTGGGTACGTGATTCTATAGCTATTTCTAATTATTTGCAGGATGAACAATATTACCTTAAGCCTAAAGGCAAGGTAGATCCAAATGATGCGGGTAAAAAATACATCAATTGGAAAAAGGTAGGTAACGGAACTGCAATATGGAGTGGAAAAAAAGGAGCAGCAACCAACGGACCTAAATTACAGGCCATGTATTATCAGGGGGAAGATCGTGTGTTTGACAAGAATGAAGTTGATGTCAGGTTACTGAAATATAATTTTGCGATTATGAAGCTGAGAGATGCAGCAAATAATCGTAATAATAAGGAAGCAAAACGTTCAGACTTTATTTTGAGGGATACAGTCGGGGTATATCCAGATACTTTAGTTTGGTTGGCTGACTTTGCCTATGCACAGAATGAACCTATGGTACAGGGATACTTTTCTCATCCCGCGTATTCAAACTATCCTGTAGTTGGTGTTAACTGGCGTCAGGCACGTGCCTTTACGGTGTGGAGAACACGTTTTAATGAGGCTTATAAAGATAGTCGCAAACTTCCAAAACGTGCTGATTATGATATGCCTACAGAAGCAGAATTTGAGTACGCTTCTCGTGGTGGCCGGGTTGGAACAAGTTATCCATGGGGTGGACCATACATAAGAAATGCAAAAGGATGCCTCATGGCCAATTTCAAGCCGGGAAGAGGTAATTACACAGATGATGGTGGTCCGTTTACTGTAAATGTAAAAGCATATTTTCCTAATGATTTTGGATTGTACAACATGGCAGGAAACGTTGCTGAGTGGACTTCTTCTGCATTTGACGAATCCGCATCAACTTTCACACATGACATGAATCCTAATTACACTTATGAGGCACGTCCTGAAGATCCAGAGATTCTTAAACGTAAGGTAGTACGTGGAGGCTCATGGAAAGATATTGGTTACTTTCTGCAAAATTCAGCTAGCACATTCGAGTATCAGGACACTGCAAAGTCTTATATCGGTTTTAGATGTATTACCAAGTATCAGGGACGGGATATCAAAGACAAGCTCTAAATTTAAATAACAATCTTCTCTATTATAAAAAAGCGTTCAAATTATGGCTCAAAAGAAAAAGTTTAAACTAGGTATTAATGCCTTTATTTCATGGGGTGCTTCTGTAGTTATTGTTGGTCTGATGTTCAAAATCCTTCACTGGAAGGGTGGAGAGATCATGATCGCACTTGGATTAATTACGGAGGCTTTATTGTTTTTTGTTATGGGCTTTAAATCAGAAAAACCTGAACCAGACTGGACGAAAGTTTATCCTGAACTTGGTGAAGAATTTAATGGAGAAGTTTCTCACTCAGCATCCGTAGCATCTGGTTCTTCAACTGCTGCTTTGGATAAAATGATGTCTGAAGCTAAAATAGGCCCCGAATTAATTGAAAGCCTGGGTTCAGGATTGAGATCTTTTGGAGACAAGGTTTCTGCAATTTCCGGAATAGCTGACACAGCAAGCGCAACCAGTGAATTGACAAGCAAAGTGAAAACAGCTTCAGGAAGTTTTGACAACCTGAATACAGCTTTTGAAAAGGCAACTGTAAGCCTCAGAGAAATGGCAGAAACTAATATAGATTCGAACTCATATCATGAGCAGGTGAACAATCTTGCTAAAAATATTTCAGCTCTGAACGCTGTATATGAGCTTGAATTGCAGGATTCAAGTGCGCATTTGAAATCAATGAATAAATTCTATCAGAATCTTTCAACAACGATGGAGAATTTCAATGAGTCAATGGAAGATTCAAAACAATTCAAAGAAGAAGTTGGCAAATTAGCAAGAAACTTGTCTTCCCTAAATTCAATTTATGGGAATATGCTCTCTGCAATGAATCAACCAAACCACGCATAATTGATTAGCGAATTTTAGATCTTTAATTTTTTAAATAAAATTACATGGCTGGAGGTAAAGAAACCCCAAGGCAGAAAATGATTGGAATACTTTACCTAGTTTTATTGGGTTTAGTAGCACTGAATGTCAGTGATTCAATTTTAGAAGCCTTCAAAAATTTAACGGATAGTTTAAATGCATCGACGCAGAATGTTCAAATTGGTGTTGATGCCACGTATGCTTCATTTGAAGCAACAAAACTAAAAGATGAGCCCGAAAGAGCTCGTCCTATTTATGAAAAGGCAAAAAAAGCCAGTTCATATACAAGCGAATTGAATACTTATGTTGAAGGGCTGCAAAAGCTTTTTGAATCAGAAGGCGGAGGATACAATGAGAGTACTGGCGATATTAGCAAAAGAGACAACCTCGATATCTCATCAAGGTTAATGATCAATGAGCTTCGTGGTGCTGAGTTGAAGAAAAAAATCAATGATACTCGCCAAAAGCTAATTGCATTGATTGATGAAAAAGATCGTAAAAACGTAAGTTTCTCCTTAGAAGCAAAAGACCCGGCAAGCCGTGCTGGAGTTCAAAAAAGCTGGGAACAATTAAATTTTGGTGATGGTATCCCTCTGACGGCAGCTTTAACGGCCTTAGCAAAGATAAAAGCAGATACTAAAAATGCTGAAGCTGAAGTTGTTAAAAGAGTTCTTGGTCAGATGGATGTTGCAGTGGTTAACCTTGATCAGTTTGCTGCGGTTGCTGTTGCACCAACTTCTTATCTAATTGCTGGACAACCATATACAGCAGAGGTATTTCTAACCGCATCAGATTCTAAATCGAGTCCAGAAATAACTGTAGGTGGTTCAAGGTTACAAGTTAAAGAAGGTAAAGGAACATATACTGTCAATACTTCAAGTGAAGGAATATTCAGCTGGACTGGTACTGTGCGTATTAAGCAAACTGATGGTACAATAAAAACGTACACAACCACTGAACAAAAATATCAGGTTGCACGTCCATCAGCAGTTGTTTCTCCTGATAAAATGAATGTATTTTACGTGGGCGTTCCAAACCCTGTTTCCGTTTCAGCACCTGGAATTTCGAAAGAGAATTTAGTTGTTACTATGACTGGAGGAACAATATCCGGGTCTAATGGGAAATACACTGTTACAGTAAATACACCTGGAACTACAGCTAAAGTAAATGTTGCAGCTAACGTAAGCGGCAAAGTTCAGAACATTGGGTCAAGTGATTTCAGAGTTAAACGAATTCCTGATCCAAAAGCTAAGTTTGCAGGAAAAACCGGAGGTGCTTTGAGCTCAGTGGTAATTAAGGCGCAAGGTTCAATTTTTGCGGTACTTGAGGGTTTTGATTTTGATGCTAAATTTAATGTTACCCGCTTCAGTCTTGTAATAGCTAGGCCACGTGCTGATGTTGTTGTTCTTCAGGCAAATGGAAATTCATTTAGCTCACAGATGACCGCTGCTGTGGCCGCAATAACGCCAGGTACGAGGGTTATTTTTGATGATATTGTTGCTGTTGGTCCGGATGGAACACAAAGGCAGCTCGACCCTATGGCTTTTAAAGCAAATTGAGTACTATGAAAAAGATAATTTTTGCTCTGATTTTGATTGCCGGTACTTTACAACTTAGTGCGCAAGCTCCAAATTTGAGAAATGATACCAAACCCAAAGCGGTTGAAAAACCACTGGATGGATATTATAAAAAGACTAACATAACTGATTCTAAAGTTATACCCTACGCTAATTTGAGGGAAACTGACGTAATGTATAGCAAGCGCGTTTGGAGGGAAATAGATGTTCGCGATAAGGTGAATATGATTTACGCTTCTCCTAAAGCCCGCCTCATCACCATATTGACTGATGCCATTATTGCTGGTGAACTTACAGCATATGATGCCAGTAGTACTAAAGATGATGTTAATGGGGATGAATTTAATGTTGTTTTGAAGCCCGAACAAGCAATGGGAAAGTTCGCCGATAGTGTTTTGGTTCCAACTTTTGATACGGATGGAAATCAAACGGGAACGATAATAAAACCAGGTGAATTCAATCCAGACAGTATTTTAAAATTCAGAATTAAAGAGGATTGGATTTTCGATAAACAACGCTCAGTTTTCGAACCGAGAATTGTTGGAATCGCACCAATGATCCGTATTTCAGCTGCTGGTCAATCTTTTGATGAACAACCTGCATTTTGGATATATTTTCCTGAAGCTCGTCACTTATTGGTAACTAAACCTGTAGTTAACAGAGAGAATGACGCGACAGGACTTAGTTATGACGATTTGTTCATGAAGCGTATTTTTGCCAGTTATATCGTTAAGGAATCAAATCCGGAAGATTTACGTTTTAAAGATTATGCAGTGGGGATTGATAAACTCTATGAATCTGAGCGAGTGAAGAAAGCATTAATGGACTTTGAGCATGATTTATGGTCCTTCTAACAAGGACAATCAAATAGTAATATGCGCCGCTCCGATTTAATTCAGAGCGGCGTTTTTATTTAAAGAATTCTATCAGCGCATCAATTTGATTTTTATTTAATATTTCTAGGAGTTCCTCTTGAGGGGCTTCCTTGATTTTTTTTACAGATTTAAAATGTCTCAATAATTTTTCGGCAGAAGTTTTTCCAATGCCCTGTATGCTTTCAAGTTCACTTGCAAGGGTTGCAATGCTCCGTTTTTTTCTATGAAAGGTAATTCCGAAGCGGTGTGCCTCATCCCTTAATTGTTGTATAATTTTTAAAGTTTCAGATTTTTTATCAAGGTATAATGGGTACTGATCCCTTGGATAATAAATTTCTTCAAGTCGTTTTGCAATACCAATAATTGTTACCTGCTTGTCAATGCCCAATAATTTTAAACTCTTTATGGCTGATGATAGCTGACCCTTGCCACCATCTATTACTATTAACTGTGGCAAACTTTGTCCTTCATCCAATAGTCTTCTATACCTTCTAAAGACCGCTTCTTCCATAGTTGCAAAATCATCAGGGCCTTCTACTGTTTTGACATTAAAATGCCTGTAATCTTTTTTTGATGGTTTAGCATTTTTAAAAACTACTATTGCCGAAACTGGAAATTTTCCTTGAAAATTTGAGTTGTCAAAACACTCTATATGTACCGGTAATTGATTTAGACGGAGGTCCTTCATCATCTGAGCCAATAGTCTATCTGTTCTCAGTCCGGGATTAAGTTTTTCATATTGATCTAATTTATCACGTTTGAAATAGGCTACGTTTTTTTGTGAAAGTTCAAGTAATTTCTTCTTCTCACCGAGTTTTGGAATGGTAAACTTTATTCCTGAGTCTGGAATTTCCAATTCAAAGGGTATAATAATTTCTTTTGAACTGCTGTCAAACCTCGATCTAAATTCAGTGATTGCAATACTTAATAGCTCTTCATCTGATTCATCTAGGCGTTTTTTGATTTCCAGTGTTTGAGTCTGGATAACGGTACCATTCATTACTTTCAGGAAATTCACAAAAGCATGTTTATCATCAGTTGCTATACTGAATACATCCACATCAGTAATTGAGGAACTCACAATCGTTGATTTACTTTGATAATTATCAAGCATATCAAGCTTTTGCTTCAGGTTGTGTGCAAGTTCAAAGTTTAATCCACTCACTGATTCCTCCAGCTGATTTTTGATACGTCTGATTACCGTACCTGTTTTACCATTCAGGATCTCTTTTATATCTGAAATACTATGGTTATAATCTTCTTCTGTTTGATGGGCCTGGCATGGCCCTTTGCAATTGCCGATCTGATATTCCAGGCAAACCCTGAACTTGCCAGAATGAATGTTTTCATGGGTCAGAGGCAAGGTACAGGTTCTTAGTGGGTAGATCTCTTTGATCATACTCAAAATTGTATGCATCATACCCACCGATGCATAAGGTCCGAAATAGGTTGAACCATCCCTGATTATTCTTCTGGTCCAGAAAATTCTTGGAAATTTTTCGTTCTTGATAATAATCCAGGGATAGGTTTTATCATCCTTCAGCATCACATTATACTTTGGCTGATGTTTCTTAATCAGGCTATTTTCAAGTAACCAAGCATCAATTTCAGTATCTACGATAGTAAATGTTATTTTCTTGATTTTACTAACAAGAATCCGGGTTTTTGCATTGACCCGAAAGTTGTCTTTATTAAAATAGGATGAAACTCTATTTTTTAGGTTTTTGGCCTTGCCGATGTAAATTAGCTCTTCGGTTTCAGACCAGAATTGATAGATCCCTGGTTTTTTGGGGATATTCTTTAACTCCGGACGGGGATCAAATTCTTTCATGCAAGGGTAATCATCATATCCAACCCAAATCTAAGAATATGCAATTTGTTTAGGGGTATAGAAATTTTAGAAACCCAGTTTTTTATCAAGTTCACTTACTCCGGATTGCTGTTTTGAATATTCACCGCAATCAATAACGGTGCTTATTCCACCCTTTGGCGGAGGGAAATCATCTTTTGTATATTTCAATGTAGCGTCTGCATATACTTTTTGCATATAGATTGCGAAAATCGGTAGGGCTGTATTGGCGCCTTCGCCGAAACTGGTAGTACTGAAATGGATTGCTCTGTCTTCGGCACCTGTCCATACACCTGTCACCAATTCAGGTGTAATTCCCATAAACCATCCATCAGAATTATTCTGTGTCGTGCCTGTTTTTCCTCCGATAGGATTGGTAAGATTATATTTCCAGCCCAATCTTGCCCCGGTTCCTTCCTTTACAACAGCCTTTAACATATCGGTCATAACATAGGCTGTCTGTTCATCCATCACAACTTTTATTCTTGGGCGACGTTCGTAAATAACGTTTCCATTTTTGTCTGCTATTCGCAAAAGATAAATAGGTTCAGTCCATATTCCATGATTAACAAATACTGAATATGCACCAACCATATCGTAGACTGAAGCATCAAAGGAACCGAGGCAAATTGATGGAACTGCCGGTACATCACTTGTTATACCCATGTTTTTAGTAAAGGTTGCAACTGCTGTCTGTCCAACTTGCTTCATCATGTAGGCAGTAACATAATTCTGTGAATTTGCTAATGCCTTTTTAAGGGTAAGTGTCCCTGGAATTGGTTTATAAGCTTTTGGATACCAGGTAGTGCCATCGCCGGCATCTATGCCAACCGGCTCATTGGCTACGGTATAGCATGGTGAATATCCGCCATTGCCAATAGCAACTGCATAGGTAAAAGGTTTTGCCGTTGATCCAACTTGTCGGGTTCCCATTTTGACCTGATCATATTTGAAATGGGTGTAATTTGTTCCCCCTACCCATGCGCGAACATAACCGGTTTGAGGTTCCATCGACATAAGTGCGTTCCGAAGCATGAGTTTATAGTATTTTATAGAATCTAAAGGTCGCATTACCGTGTCAATTTCGCCTCTCCAGCTAAAAATTGTCATTTGAGCTGGCGTCCTGAAATTTTGAAGGATTTCCTCTTCAGTCTTTCCATCGGATTTTAGCTGCTGATAACGATCTGAACGTCGCATACCTTGATCAATAAGTAATTTGGCTTCCGGGATGTCAAAAGGGTCTCTACCTCCCCAAGAATTATTGAATTGAATCTGCAGGGTTTTTAAATATTCTTTTTGCGCATCTTCTGCATATTTCTGCATCCGCGAATTGATGGTTGTATAAATCTTTAGTCCATCTCTGTCTAGATCGTAAGGCGTTCCATCAGCTTTAAAAATTGAATTTTCTTCGAGTGTCTGTTGAATATCTTTCTTAAGTACTGCCCTGAAATAAGGTGCAGACCCCTCATTGTGATCAGAAGGGTTGAATGCGAGGTTTAAGGGGATTTTTTTAAGTGATTCCACTTCTTCATCACTAATGTAATTTGCATTGTGCATGTTTTCTAGCACAGTATTTCTGCGTCTTAAAGCTCTTTCTGGATTACGGCGAGGATTATAAAGTGAAGGTCCTTTTAGCATACCAATTAGAATGGCAGCCTGTTCAGGTTTAAGTTTATCAGGTGTTGTGCTGAAATAGGTTCTTGCCGCAGATTTAATTCCAAAAGTATTGTAAGAGCCAAAATCTACCGTGTTGAGATACATGGTAAGAATTTCTTCTTTAGTATACTGTCGCTCAAGCTTAACGGCAACTATGAGTTCTTGTGATTTTTGAATTAATCGCTTGGTAAAGTTTTTGGATCTTCCTTCTTTTGAAAAAAGGTTTAAGGCAAGCTGCTGAGTAATCGTACTTGCGCCTTGTCGCTTACCAGCCAGATTATAAAATATAACGGTAAATGTACGTTTGAAATCAATTCCGGAATGACTATAAAATCGAATGTCTTCTGTGGCTATCAGTGCATTGATAACATTGGGCGATATCTCATCATATCGAACATTAGATCTGTTTTGAACATAATAGGTTCCTAATACAATATCATCACTCGATATAACTTCTGAAGCCTGATAACTTTTAGGGTTTTCAAGTGTGCGAAGATCAGGGAGTCTTCCAAAAAGTCCTAAACCAATGCTGAAAATCAAGATAGCTCCAAATGCAATAAACCCCAGAATCCATTTCCAGAAGAGGATAGTATAGCGATTTAAATCATGCTGTGTCAGCTTGGTATTCATAAATGGATTATATTAATAGTTCTTATTATAATACTCAATATATTGTTCGACTGTGTCTTTGTCAATTAGTTTGTCAAAATTCTGGGAATTAATTATGAAGGTATTATATTTTGCGGCCGGTATCTTCATAATTGTTCTTATTAGCGGACTAATTGCAGTAAAATAAGTTACTGCGGCCTCCTTTTCTGCAAAAGGACCCACAAATATCAGTTGATTTTGGTTAGCTACTGATTTTAATTGATGCTTTATCGCCGATTTGGGTACATTGGCTCTGTTGAACTGTCCAATCCCAAATCTTGAAGAACTTAAATTAACTGATGGGTCAAAAATGTTCACAACGAAATAATGTTCAGCAGAATCCTCTTTCCTGAATAGGCCGCTTTGTTCCACAGCTTGAACGCTTTCTGTTTTATCTTTAGTATCAGAACCAGCATTATTAGCAATGGTAGGAGCACCGACCGAAATCGTAGCCTGTTCAATTTCTGGCTCCTGAAAAAATCTATTGTTAAAATTCTGATCGCTTAGTGCTACAATTCTATCTGCCATTGTGGCCCTGTTAGAGTCAATGAATGCAAGATGCTGTTTGGTAAGTGGAACAATAAGCTTTTCGTCAGGGAAATTAGCGATTATTGTTTTAAAAGCATTTTCCAGTTCAGGAAGTTTTTTTGTGTTTCCGATTGCAAGAGAATTTAGATAAGCCAGTTGGGCAGGCACCTTTTCAATACCTGAAACTTGTTTATACTTCTCAACCGAGTTTAGCATTTCAGCATAATTCTTTTTGACGTAAAGATCGTAAATGTCGTTATAAAGTCGGTTAAAAACAGTTTCCTGCTCGTCAAGTTTATTACTGTAATCTGGGTCTAAAATTATCTTTGCAAACGGGGATTCCGGAAATTTACTTAGTAATACAGTTTTATATTCATCCGATCGTTTCTTATTTACGGTGTTGTAAAGTCTATATAAGTTGTAATAAACTGCTAACTTATTTTGATTTTCAGGGAATCTGTTTAATAATTGCTCATACGTTTTTATAGCTTGAGTAGTATCAGCCGATATATCACGATAATAGTTGGCGATATCATAAAGTGCTAGGGCAATTTTCTGATTTGATTGAGCCATTTTTTCAGCACTCAAGGGAACAGACATTAAATATTCTTTAACTAAGGATTTTGTGTCAGGCTCAGTTTTTAATTCTGTTGTTGTTGGAAATGGATTTGAAGAATTCCCAGGATCTAGTAGAATTGCTGAGGGCAGCTCAGTTATAACCCTTTGACTTCTTCTCCAGTTATCCTCCAGTTTTCTTGGGCCCCAGCGCTTTTTGAAATCAGCTAGTCCCTGACTTAATGCAGAAGAATTATTAAAGTAAAATTTTGTATCACGTGAACCCAGGGAACTTGGGATAGAAGACATACTTTTGTTTCCAGAGGTAGTTGTACTTGAACTGTTCTGTGCTTTTTGAACCTGATCAAGAATTATTTTATTGATTTTTAAACTGCGCTCACTATCAGGTAATCTGGCCAGCAACTGAAGTGTGTCCTCCTTGGCAATGATGGTTAAACCGTTTGATAGTAACTCCAGATTATCGGCCTTTCTTTTAATCAGTGAGTAATCAGGGAAAGTTTTTGGGAGGCTGGTTAAGGTGCTGTCATAATAAGCTTTTGCTCTTAAGAAATCAGACTGACCAAAATATATTTCAGCCAGCTCGACATAGGCAAGTCCCTTTAAAGTCAAATTTTTACTGCTTTTTTGTATGGCCAGGTTAAAATTTTCAATGGCTTTTTCCAAATTATTTGTTTCCGCATAGCTATTTGCAATCTCAAAATATATCTGATCGATAAGTTCCCTGTTCTTGTCATCCTTCAGAAGTGACATTATTTCTTTGGTTCTGCGGAAAGTGTCACCATTTAGTTTGGTTTTAATATTTATGCGACTAAGGTTTGCATTAAAAGCCATATCAAATGGAGCATTGCTTTTAATAACTTTAGTATAATTGATCAAGGCGCTCTTTGGATTGTCGGTAATTTGATATAATTGAGCAATTAGGTAAGTCCAGCGTATTTTCTTCTGCTTATTTTTAACTGTTTTTATCGCTTTCTCCAATAATTTTATCGCTTGTTTTTCATCCCTTGAATAGATATAAAGTTGTGCACGTGTTGCGTAGATATCTGCAACGGATTTTTTTTCTGAATTTATTTTACTAAGTGCAGTATCCAGGGTGCTTTGAGCCTCTTCTAATCTTTCGGATGCAATCAAAGATCTGGCCTTCCAGGCAAGGGCAGCCTGCCTGATTTCTTTTTCTTTTGGATAATTGGTGTAAACATAGTTGAAGAATTCAACTGCATTAAAAAAATTAGACCTCAAATGGTTTGATTTACCAATTAGAAAGTAAGCATCATCTACGTATTTACTTAGTGATTTTTCATTAGCAATGGTATTTGCCTTAAAGATTGCATCATCAAGATTTTTTAATTCGGACTGCGACAGACTTTCATTGGGTTCTTTGTAAACGGAGATTAACCTATCGTAATTATCCGTGTAATTTAACTGAATGTTATTTTCACTTTTACTTATCAGTTCTTTTGCATTATATAGAATGTTATAATGTGCTGTTAAGTTTTGCATGCTTCTGTTGGCTACAGTTTCTTTCTGAGAGCTGCAGGATAACAGGCTAAAGCATAAAAAGCAGCCTGGGATTAGAAAACGAAAAGCAGTCAGAATATTTGAATTCAATTTAATCGTGCTTGAAATATATAACAGAATCTCTGCAAAGATATTTTATAACTACAGATTTTGAGAGATAAAGATAAACTCTTTCAGCCATAAAACTCTTTCAGACTTTGGTACTGAATAAATTTTGTACTGATTTAGTTGAGTGATTCATTCTTATTTTTGATATTTTTGAAGGCATTTAAACAGGAATTATGAATCATAATGATGAAGATCATCAGCAGGATAATAAACCTGTAGAATACAAAACTGAAAAGCAGGCTATAAATAGTTATGTGAAATATACTGGTGTTGCATTTCAGATGATGGCGATTATCGGATTCGCAGCTTACATCGGCTATAAAACCGATCAGTATTATGAACATAAGACCCAATGGGTAACTGCAATAGCATGTGTTTTGGGTGTCTTTTTGTCGATTTACCAGACTATCAGACAGTTAAAATCATGAGAATTACCCGCTTTATAGTTTATTTCATTCTTTTTACAATTTCCCTGGCTATTGCACCGCTGATCTTTCAATTCTATTACCCTGAAATAAAGTTCTTAATTCCGAAGTTTTGGGCATTGTTCTGGATATTTGAAATTTTAACACTAAGTATTTATCTAATTGCTTCTTGGAGGATGAGCATTAGTGATAAAGCATCCGGGCAGGCATTGCTTGGTAGTGTTACCATAAAGTTGCTTTTTTGTATGATTATAGCCTTTGTTTATATCAATGCAAACACGGTAGCCCCCATTAAATTTATCGTCAATTTTTTTTATCTATATTTCTTTCATACAGTATTTGAAATATATTGTTTGTTATGTAACTTGCGCAACCAAAAAATAAAGTAAATTCCTTACAATAAATGGATTTGAGCCATATTTTCAATTCAAAAAAATTCTTCAGCATAGCTACTTGTGCAATGTTAATTTTCTTTTTGAGTTTTTCCGCATTTTCTCAGGAACATGCCTCTTCAGATACGGCACATGCTACAACAGCACAGCCACATGATGCTAAACCGGAAAAGGAAGAAGACATTTCCAAGATGATTCTACATCATATTGCAGACTCGCATGAGTGGCATTTTTTTGGTCATGTTGCTGTTCCTTTGCCTGTGATTTTGTTGACAGACAATGGATTGGTTAGCTTTCTTTCGAATAAGTTTGGGCATAATGATCATGGTACCGAATTATTGGATGTAAATGGAACTAAACTGGTTTATTATCACGGAAAATATTTTTACCCGGAAGCGGTAAAAAGTGCAGACGGGACTTACATAGCTTATAACAACAAGGGGGATATTATTAACTCTAAGCCTCTAGATATTTCAATCACCAAGAATGTGGTTTCTCTGTTAATTTCAGTTACCGTATTGCTGGTTGTGTTTATTGGAATAGCAAACACTTACAAGAAACGTGAAGGCAAAGCCCCAAAAGGGTTACAATCTATCTTGGAGCCGATTATAATATTTGTCAGGGATGATATTGCCAAGCCACAACTGGGGCATAAATACAGAGGTTTTATGCCTTATTTACTCACAGTGTTTTTCTTTGTGTGGTTGAATAATCTGATGGGATTGATTCCTTTTTTCCCTGGTGGCGCAAATCTAACAGGAAATATAGCGGTGACTATGATGTTAGCACTCTGCACGTTTATTTTAACCACAGTGAATGGCAACAAAAATTATTGGGGTCACGTATTTACTCCTCATGTTCCATGGTGGTTATACCCATTGATGATTCCGGTTGAGATTATTGGTTTGTTTACCAAGCCGATCGCATTAATGATCCGTTTATTTGCAAATATTACTGCAGGCCATATTCTTATTTTAAGTTTGATCTCGTTAATCTTTATTTTAAAATCTGTTCTCGTTGCCGGAATTGCAGTTCCATTTGTTTTGTTTATCAGTGTGATAGAACTTGTTGTAGGTTTTATCCAGGCATTCATTTTCACCATTTTGTCTGCCCTGTTTATCGGGATGGCAGTTGAAGAAAAGCATGCCGAACATTAAAATGAATTTATTTTTTGTTTAATATATATTTAAAAATCAGATTATGATCGTAGGAAGTATCGCTGGTATTGGTGCAGGTTTAGCTGCTATCGGAGCAGGCATTGGTATCGGAAACATTGGTGGAAAAGCCATGGAAGGTATGGCTCGTCAGCCAGAAGCAGCATCAAAAATTCAAACAGCCATGTTAATTGCAGCGGCATTCGTTGAGGCAGTAGCACTGTTTGCAGTAGTTGTTGCGTTCTTGGGAACAGGACAAGTAAACTAAAGAAATAAGGCTTGTGCGATTGGCACCGGCCTTATTTTATTGTTTTGATTGATTTATTAAATACTATAACAAAATGATATTACTGGCATTAAATCCATTAGTTTCTCCGGATCCGGGTTTATTTATCTGGTCAACAGTAGCTTTTTTGATTCTGTTCTTCCTATTGAGCAAGTTTGCATGGAAGCCCATTGTAAAAGCTCTTGATGAGCGTGAGCGTTCTATTGAAGATGCTTTATCTAAAGCTGAGATGGCAAAGGCTGAAATGGCCAAACTGATCAGCGAGAACGAAGATCTGTTAAAAGAAGCGCGTTTAGAGCGGGATAGCATTCTTAAAGAGGCCAAGGAAATTAAGGACCAGATCATCAATGATGCAAAGGACCAGGCCAAAACTGAAGGTGCTAAATTGATTGAAAAGGCAAAGGATGAGATAACAAATCAAAAACTTGCTGCAATGGCAGAGATCAAGAATCAGGTTTCAAGCCTTTCGATTACAATCGCTGAGAAAGTATTGCGTAAGCAGCTGGAAGATCAGGATAAGCAACAGGCTCTTGTAAATGACCTTTTGAAGGAAGTAAAACTTAATTAATCAATTGTCAAATTGACAAATTGATAAATCGACAAATCGAATATGTCAGAAACTCAAGTTGCAACAAGGTACGCAAAGTCTATTATTGATCTGGCTGTTGAGCAGAGTGCTTTAGAGCTGGTTAAAAAGGATTTCGAGTTGTTTATAGGAACATGCAGAGCTAATCCTGAATTACAGGCAATTCTGAAAAACCCAATTATTAGTCTGGAAAAAAAGGCAAATATTTTGGATGGTTTATTTGGAGATAAACTGCATAAAATGATTCTTTCTTTTTTCCATATTGTAATCAGGAAGGGCCGTTCTGAGATTTTATATGCCACTGCCAAAGAATTTATTACTCAATACAACATCATTAAAAATGTGGTAAAAGCTACTGTAACCTCGGCTTCCCCACTTAGTAAGCAAAACATTACTCAGATTGAAGAAGTGGTAAAGCAAGCCACAAAAGGAGAAGTAATTCTTTCAGCTAAAGTTGATCCTGAGTTGATTGGAGGTTTTATACTGAAGGTTGGGGATAAGCAGTTTGATACTAGTTTATCCAGTAAGCTGAATAAGCTGAGAAAAGAATTTGAACATAACTAATAGACCCCAAATCCTTAACAGGGCTTTTGAGTGCTTCCTAAATGGGGTAGGGGGCGTAAGATTTACAATATAAAACAAAAAATACTACTATGGTAGAGGTAAGACCAGATGAAGTTTCGGCTATTCTAAGACAACAATTGTCAGGCTTCAAGTCGGAGGCTGAACTCGAAGAAGTTGGCACCGTGTTACAGGTGGGTGATGGTATTGCGCGTGTATACGGTTTAACAAAGGTTCAATCAGGAGAGCTGGTTGAATTTGATAGCGGTTTACAGGGTATCGTGTTAAACCTTGAAGAGGATAACGTGGGTGTTGTGTTGTTGGGTGCTTTTGATGAGATCAAAGAAGGTGCTACAGTAAAACGCACCAATAAAATTGCTTCGATTAAGGTTGGTGAAGGTATGCTTGGCCGTGTTGTTAATACGCTGGGACAGCCAATTGATGGTAAAGGACCAATTCTAGGGGAAACCTATGAGATGCCATTGGAGCGTAAAGCACCAGGTGTAATCTATCGTCAGCCGGTTACTGAGCCATTACAGACAGGTATCAAAGCGATTGATGCAATGATTCCAATTGGTCGCGGTCAGCGTGAGCTTGTGATTGGTGATCGTCAAACTGGAAAGACTGCGGTTTGTATAGATACAATTATCAACCAAAAGGAATTTTATGAAGCAGGTAAGCCTGTATTCTGTATTTATGTGGCTATCGGTCAGAAAAACTCTACTGTTGCCCAAATATTAAAAGTACTGGAAGAAAATGGAGCATTGCCATACACGGTGATTGTTGCGGCATCTGCTGCTGATCCTGCTCCAATGCAGTTCTATGCTCCATTCGCTGGTGCTGCAATTGGTGAATTTTTCCGTGATACCGGCAGACCGGCATTGATTGTTTATGATGATCTTTCAAAGCAGGCTGTTTCTTATCGTGAGGTTTCTCTGTTATTACGTCGTCCTCCGGGTCGTGAAGCTTATCCGGGTGACGTGTTCTATCTGCATAGCCGTTTATTGGAACGTGCAGCGAAAATCAATCAAAACGATTCTATTGCTCAGTCAATGAACGATCTTCCTGAATCAATTAAACATATCGTTAAAGGCGGCGGTTCATTAACTGCTTTACCGATCATTGAAACTCAGGCAGGTGACGTTTCTGCATATATTCCTACCAACGTAATTTCAATTACGGATGGTCAGATCTTTCTTGAGTCTAATCTGTTCAATGCAGGTGTTCGTCCGGCCATCAACGTAGGTATTTCGGTATCACGTGTGGGTGGTAACGCGCAAATCAAATCGATGAAGAAAGTTGCAGGAACTCTGAAACTTGATCAGGCTCAATACCGTGAATTAGAGGCTTTCTCGAAATTTGGTTCTGACCTTGATGCGGCAACTAAATCTGTTTTGGATAAAGGTGCTCGTAACGTGGAATTGTTAAAGCAGGCACAGTTTTCTCCTGAGACAGTTGAAAAGCAGGTTGCAATTCTTTACATAGGTACCAAGAACCTGATGAGAAATGTTCCAGTTAATAAGGTTAAAGCATTTGAAGCAGAATTCATTCAACAACTGGAACAACGTCATCCGGAAGCTTTACAAGGTTTGAAAGCCGGTAAACTTGATGATGCTATTACAGGTGCTTTGGAAACTGTGGCGAAAGAGTTGAGTGATAAATATTAATAAGATATGAGACATTAGATTTGAGATTTGAGATTAGGCATTTGTCTAAAATCTCATATCTCACATCTCGCATCTAATAAAAATGGCTAATTTAAAAGAAGTAAGAAATCGTATAGCATCTGTAAGCTCAACTCAGCAGATCACAAAAGCCATGAAAATGGTTTCTGCAGCAAAGTTGAAACGGGCTACTAGTGCGATTATTCAGCTACGTCCTTATGCAAATAAGATGAAAGACATTTTGTCTAATCTTTCTGCAAGTATGGATGGTTCTAATTCTCCCTACACTCTAGAGCGTGAGCCGAATAAAGTATTGATTATTAGTATTTCATCTAATCGTGGTCTCGCTGGAGCATTCAATATGAATGTAATAAAGACTACCAATAACCTGATTTCAGAAAAATATTCTGATCAACTCCGTAAAGGCAATGTTCACATTGTAGCCATCGGCAAAAAAGTTCAGGATTTTTATGAGAAGAGAAAGTACACGGTTATTGGGAATAACAATGAATTATTTAGTGATTTAAGTTTTGAAAACACTTCTAAGATCACTGAATCTGTAATGACCGCTTTTGCAAAGGGTGACTACGACAGAGTTGAACTGGTCTATAACCAATTTAGAAATGCTGCTGTTCAAATACTTACTACAGAACAATTATTGCCTGTTGCTAAATCTGATAACCTTAAAGTGAGTACAACACAGGTTGATTATATTCTTGAGCCTACTCAGGAAGAAATTGTTGAACAGCTGATTCCTAAATCAATCAAAACTCAGGTTTACAAAGCTGTTCTTGATTCACATGCTTCTGAACATGGTGCGCGTATGACAGCGATGGACAAGGCAACTGAAAATGCTGGTGATTTATTGAAAGCCTTAAAACTTTCATACAACCAGGCAAGACAAGCTGCTATTACAACTGAGTTGACAGAGATCGTA
>Ga0164292_10001232_pt1 | contig 20586 bp, 17 predicted proteins | sample GEODES117metaG_FD_111486 | JGI IMG/M metagenome (GOLD analysis project Ga0164292, IMG submission 111486) | Eutrophic lake water microbial communities from Lake Mendota, Wisconsin, USA - GEODES117 metaG | ecosystem: Environmental > Aquatic > Freshwater > Lake | place: USA: Lake Mendota...
GAACACCACATCGGGCGGTGTAGAGCGCGTGGTGTTGGCCTTCGAGGAGTGGCTGCAGTGCGAATACGTAAACCACCGTGTGCTGGTGACGCCAGTCACTTCTGCTTGGGGTAACGTCACTGTCAGCGGCCCTAAGGCTTGGGTGTTGCTTGAGAGGGCGGGCTTCGACGCAACGCTTGCACCCGGTGCAATGAAACACATGACGATTCGCGATATCGATCACGCTGGTACCCGCATGCGTGTCTTGCGCGCCAGCTTCAACGGTGAGCTCGGTTACGAGATCAATCTGCCTGCACAAGAAACCTCGTCGCTCATCGATCGTCTTTGGGATCTCGGGCATGACCTTGGCGTGGTGCCGTACGGCATAGAAGCGTTGATGGTGATGCGCACCGAAAAAGGTTTTCTGCACGTGGGAGGCGACACTGACGGCACGACATTGCCAGGCGATATTGGCATGGACCGTGCCATTGCGAAGAAAGCTGCTAATTTTGTTGGACGCCGCTCGCTCCTTAGGCCAGCATCTTTGGATGCCTCCCGCATGCAGTTGGTCGGGCTGAGACCGGTGGACCGAAATACGCGCTTGCCAGTCGGCGCGCATGTGGTGAAATCATCTGGCCCGCCGGGTCCTATTGATGGCTTCGTGACCAGCAGTTACCCTAGCCCAAACCTTGGGCATCCAGTGGCGCTGGCCATGTTGCAAAGTGGTCGGGCACGCACAGGTGAGATCATCACCGTGCATCATCTGGGGAGGGCTATCGATGCTCAGGTGGTGGCCACACCCTTTTTCGACCCGCAAGGAGAGCGCCTAAATGGCTACGACTGAGTTCAAAGCGGGCCCAGTGACTGTGCGTAGCATCGCGCCGCTGGTGGTGATATCGCTGCGTTACTTGCCTGGTGCTGAAGATGCTTTGGTGGCAGCTCTGCATGCCGCCGGGCTTTCAAGTGCTCCGAAACAGGGGCGGGTGCTCGGGCATAACCCGTGGGCGCTGTGGCGCAGCCCAAGTGAAGTGATCCTGCTCGCCACCAGCCGTTCGCCGGCAGACGCAGCCATGGCTGAGCTGACAGATCCAGCATTGGCCTGTGCGGTGGATCTATTGGACGGTGTTCTCGCCCTAGAGTTGCAAGGACCGCAAGTCGATGATCTGCTGCTGCGCCTTGTCGACAGCAGCTCATTGCCCCGTTCTCCAGGATCAGCCGTTCGCGCAAGACTGGCCGAAATTGCTGTTACGCTAGTTCGCCTTAAGCCAGATCAAATGTGGTTGCTTGCCGAGCCGCCACAGGCCCATTACCTTAAAAGTTGGCTTGAGCACGCTGGGGCCGCGTTGGCGTCCTGACTTCCGCATATCAATTCACGCATCACGCCAATCGTCCACCCCGGTTCTTCATAAATGAAATTGTGCCCCGAGCCCGCTGGCGCAATGATGCGCCGCGAACGAGTGGATGTGGCCAGATAACGTTCGCGCGTAGCGGCGAAGAAACGGAACATGCGTTGCGCGTTGGCTTCGCCACCTTCCTGCGCCTCCGGCAGAAGAGAAACATCAGTGTCGACATCATCACGTGGCCCCACCAACCAAACAGGCAGGTTACCCAGGTCGCGATCGTAGACCACAGTATCCCATGCAACTGCAGCCACGCCTTCGGGGCTGAGTTCTCTGTAGATTGATGCCTGGGTGAAGTAGGCGGCAGCATTGAACTCAATAGCACGAACGGCTGCTACCTCTGGCCCAAGTACTGTGCGAGCTGCATCCATGACCTTGGCGTAGGCCGGATTCTGACGCGCCTTAGCCTCAGCTCGGAGTGACATGTTCAGTCCGAACAGTTGCATGAAGCCACCCAGCCAAGCTGTCTTTCGCATATCGGTCAAGGCACCTAGGCGCGGGCCGAAGACAATGGTCTCCAAAGGTGTCGGGTCAAGCAATACCACGGTGTGAACAAGATCAGGTCGCCGGCGCGCAATGTTGGCCACAAGCAAGCCGCCAAAGGAGTGACCAGCCCATACATAGGGCCCTTTTTCGCCCGCACGTTCTAGCGCTAGCACCATCTCATCGGCCTCGCGAGCGGTGGTGCGCGGAAATGGTCCTGCGTCGCTCCAGCCGGTGCCAGGCCGGTCGATAAGGATGGAACGGGTTTCGCCGCGAAAAGCTCGATGCAGATGATGGATGGCATGCCCATTGGCATGGCCACCGGCAAACCAGACAACTGGCGGTCGGCCATCACGAACTTGGCCTTCGGCAATCACGTGCACATGGTAGCCACCTACGTCAACCATTTGGCCAGGCGGTGGCAAATCACGGCGCACTTTTGCCAGTTTCAAAAGGTGGCGTAGTGATGCGACAGCCAGTAGCATTCCTAGCGCCCAACCCAAAGCCATGAAGGTAGCACGAAGGTCACCAGGAAAGGCCCAACTCAAGGCCCAAAAAAAAGCGCTGACTAAAGCCGCAATCAGCAAGCCAGCAGCTTCATGGCTGAGCAAAGTTAAAAGGGTGTCTCGTATATTTCGCACTGACTTAGCTCTCTGAGCTCACTGACTTACCATTATTGACTTCGCTTTGCCTGTTTTCAGGCAACCAAGCCGCCGCCAGTGCGGCACACCCCATGCAGGCTGCAGCCATCAAGAGAGCCATGTCGTAACTGCCAGTTTGGTCATGCACCAGACCCGCCAACCAGGGAGATATTCCGCCCCCTGCCGCCATGGCCACCATTTGAGTAGCGCTAGCTCGGCCAAACGTCTCGGCACTGAAGTAGCGGCGTGCTAGAAGGATGCTTACGCTGTTATCACCTCCCGAGCAGAGACCCAACAAACCCGCAGCAGCGATGCTAACCCATATTCCGCCGCCAGCGTAGATGATCAGTGTGGCCAGCATGGGCGCGACCATCACAATGATGGCAAGGCGTGCAGCGGGCATTCGGTCAACCAACCAGCCTGCTGAGACATTGCCCAAGAGGCTACCCAGTCCCACCAGGCTCATGGCCATTGCGGCTTGTGCCGGCGTGGCCCCTCGATCTTGAAGCAATGCAGCGAAGTGCATGAAGATGGCACCCACACCCAGAGCGAACAACATATTGAACAGGGCCAGTTTCCACCAAATCGGGTCGCGCACAAAGGCGGCCATCGACTGAGGAGCGCTGTTAACTGGCGCGTCGAGTGAAGCTTGATTGCTGCTGCCTTGGATAGAAGCTACATTGTCTGCTCTGCGTGGATCTCGCTCACGCACCAACAGCAGCGCGGCCAAACCGCACATCAAGAGGCTCAAAAAACTCATCACCAAGAAGGCATTGCGCCAGCCAAAATGAGTAATGACCGCTTGAGTCCACAAAGGGTGAATGATGGCGCCTACGGCCCCACAGGCAAACAAAAGGCCCAAGGCTCGACCCATCGACTTATCGAACCACCCCTGCACCAGCTTGGCCAAACTCAACAGCGAAGCGCCCGCTGCAGTCAACATCAATAAAAGGCACAGACCGTAGTACACCCAGACGCTGCCGTCCATCAATGAGAAAGCTGCGAAGTTGGCAGATTGCAAGGCAACCCCGGTCAAGATGAGCGGGCGCAAAGGAACCTTGTCAATCACCCATCCTGTGAGAGGTGCAACAAGCGGAGTGAACAAGGTCGAGAGAGTCAGTGAAAAGGCTATCTCGCCTCGGCTCCAACCCAGGCTTTGCTGCAGTGGCAAAAGGAACAGACCAAAAGTGCTGCCGTAAAGGGCAGACACCCCAAAGAAAGCCAACACCCCAGTACCAGCAAGCGTGCGCCAACTGGCTGGGGTGTCAGGCGCCGGAACTGGATTTGATGGTTGCGCGGCGCTAGGGTTCATTGTTCTTTAAAAGTCGTAGCGAACTGACAAAGATAGAGTACGTGGTCTTTGCAGATAATACTGCTGAAAGTTCTTGTTGCCATCCGGCGTACCTTGGATGTTCATGATGCCGCGCTCGTCGGTGGCATTGGTCAGACCTGCTAACAGGGTCGTGTTGCCCTTGTTGAAGCTCATGCCTAAATCCAATGAGTTGTAGGCCGGCGCTTTGTAGAAGGCGGTGAGATCAATCACTCGCTCGCCTACGTGAGTGTGGGTTACGTTGAAGCGCCCTGCCGAGCCAAGCGGTCCGCTGAAACGATAATTGCCCTGCAGTGCCGTTTGCAATTTGGCGGTGCCGGGAAGCTGTGCGCCAGAAGCAATAGTCACAGGAGCACGTCCTGCCATTGTCTTGACATCCTGTGTGGTTTCGGCATCGATGCTGGCCATTGAGGCTGCAATGTCGAAGACAGAGTTAACTTTCCAGCGCAATGCCGCCTCAAGTCCGGTGCTGCGAGCCTTACCTACGTTGCCAATGCCTGAGAACGGCAGTGATCCATTCATAGCGAAATAGGTGAACTGCGCATTGGTCCAATCCAACAGGAAAGCTGAGAGGTCCAACTGAACTCCAGGAGCAGGCAATAAACGCACCCCAGTTTCATAGTTCCAAAGATTATCGGACTTGAACGGTGTTGGTGGAGGGCCCTCATTGACACCGCCATAGCGGTAACCTTTGGAAGCCAGTGCATACCACATGTTGTTGTTGTTGAAGCGGTACTTTAGGCTTGCCTTTGGCGTAGTGCCTTCATCGCCGCCAGACAATACAGGTGAATTGCTTGGACCACCAAAGACAGTGCCAGTTTGCTGGAATGATGTTTTGGTCTTGTAACTGCGTCCGCCCAAACCAGCACTCCAGCCGCCGCCGAGACTATACTCGCCGTCAATAAAGACAGCCCTTTCGCTGGCGTTTTGCTTGGTCATCAAGTCGACCAAGTCGACCACACCGAACGCGCCAGAAGGATCGCTTTGCTTACCGCTTCCGCTGCCTTTGTTTGACTGGTGGAAAATGCCGGCCACCCAGCTGAAGTTGCCGCCAGGCTTGCTGGCAATGCGCAGCTCCTGGGATTGAGACTCACTTTGGCCTGTGCTGACCCGAGCCACCAACGGCAGATTAAGGCCCAATGTGGCAAACAAGCGCGTATCGTCGCCGATGCCATTGGACTTGGACTTCCAGTTGCCTGTGATGGAAGTCAGCACTGCGCTGCCCAAATCGTAATCGACAGTAAGGCTAGAGAAATCAAATTGGGAGGTGCCGCGACCTAAGGTTGGGTTGTCGTGCTCGAGCTTCTTAGGATCACCAAAAACATAGCTGAAGTCATCCTGCTTGGTCTTCTGTGTACTGGTCACAAGAGTGGCCGTCAATTCTTTCATTGGCTTGACGGTCAAAAGAATGCGACCGCCTGATTGGTTCACTTTATTGGCGTCGGGCGTTTTGGTGCCCTTGTTGTCAATGTACCCAGGTGAGGTACTGTCAAAGGCAACCACACGCAATGCAACGGTTTCATTAAGGGGTAAATTGATCATGCCGAAAATCGAAGGTGCGGTCTTTCCTTCCGACACTCTGCTTAGCCCCACCTGAGTTGTTGCGCTGAAGGATTTCATGTCTGGCTTGGCCAAAACATATCGCAAAGCACCACCGAGTGAGCCGGAACCGAAAAGAGCACCTTGAGGCCCTCTAAGTACTTCGATTCGGTCAAGATCGAAGGGCACAATGTCGGCCACCAAGCCCTTGCCGATGGGTGAAGCAAGGGGTACGTCCTCCAAGTAGCGACCACTGGGATTTTGCTGCCCGCCACCGCTTTCTGGAGATGCTTGGCTGCTTAAGCCGCGAATGGTGATGCCATTGTTATTGGGATCGCCTCGATTGAGTTGAACGCCTGGTGTCAGTTTTAGAAAGTCCTCCTGATCACGCGCACCGCGACGCTCGAGATCACTGCCAGAGATGACAGACACGGTGCCGGCTACATCACGCTGCTTCTCTGAGCGCTTGTTGGCGGTGACGACCACCCGCTCCGACTCATCCTCAGATTTTTGGGGAGTAGCAGCGGCTTGTTGGGCCATCACTGGCCAGGCTGCAGAAAGGGAGAGTGCAATTACACTCAAACGAAAGGTCTTGGGCATCTTGAAGGCTCCTTGAGTAGGTTTGAGGAGACGATAAGTCTGTCCGTTACAGCATGTGTGAGCCCTTGCACTAAAAATTTAGGCAATCCGACCACCTCTGGGGATTGGCCTTATGCCTGAAATTCAAGGCTGAAGGGGGCGCGGTGACGACGGTACTCGCGAGGCGACATGCCCACCTGTTTTTTGAATGCTGCAGTGAAGCTGCTCTGGTGTTCATAGCCAACCCGCTCGGCCACCTGAGCGATTGTGAGAGTTGCTTCCATTAGCAATTGCTGAGCCTCCCGCACACGTCGTTCAAGACAATAGTCAGCCATGGTCAGCCCGAAAGTTTGTTTGAAGACTGACTTAAGCTTGTTCTGGCTGGTACCGATCTCGCGAGCAAGATCGGAAAAATTGGGCGGACTTCGGAAGTCGCGGTCTAGCAGGGCCTGTGCGGCTCGCGCCAGATCTAGGTCGCGCCGGCGAGGCAAGTTAACTGAGCGAACATCATGCTGGTGCAGCATTGCATCAAGGGCATATGCAACCAATTCAGCCAAGCGACCAGCAAGCTGTACGGTGCGAAGTTCACCATGCAGACGGCTGTCAATCGTATCGCCCACGAGTGCGGCCACACGATGATCGATAGGGAAAGAGGCGATGCGACCCATCTGAGCTTCACCATTGACTGCGGCTCGCAATTCCGGCGGTAGGTCCTCAGGGAGCAAACCAAATCTCGAAGCGAAGCTGTGAGCCTTGAAAACTGCCACAATGCCCTGTTGTCGGGCGCCAGCCACAATGTGTGCGTTCAAAGGTAAATGTGATGGCATGCACGTTAAGGTTAATTCAGGCCTGTTAAAGATCATGGCAGGACTCGCTCCGTAGCGAAATTCAACATCGCAGGCCAATGACGCACGCAAGGTGATAAGGGGCTCCGCATCAACATAGGTCCAGTGGGCGGCACGCGGTACCACGCAGTTAATGACATTGACAAGGGCGTCCGGCCCAAGACGCACCGTATCGGTCATGCCACTACCGTAGGGCGGCTCATAGATGGTGCGAACCACGTTGCGTGAAATTCGCTGGGAGCGGCCGTCTTCTTGCGCTGCGCGATGCCACTCGGTGTCAAAATCTAGGGCGGAGGGTAGCGCAGGCGCCTGTTCGCGGTTTTGCTGCATACGGTCGAGTCTCCTAAAAATTCTTTACCGAAGCCTAACAGATCGATCCCCACTTGTCGTAAGGTCTAAGTAGGATACAAAATTGCTCATGATTGAAGCCAACCCTTCTTCCGCGCGAAAGCTGATTGATGCCGTCCCGGTTTGGGACCACCACGCATGCTTGCCATTGCGCCCAAACGACCCTGCCTTCCTGCCTCAGTTGGCTAGGCACAGGGCAGCAGGTTTTGATGCGATCACTGTGAATATCGGCTTTGGGGAACAGGGCCCAGAGGAGCACCTTCGCATGATTGCAGCGCTCCGCCACTGGATCCTGGCAAGGCCGCAGGAATACCTTTTACTTCTAGAGCCAGATGACATCGAGAGGGCCCGCGCAACTGGGCGCCTGGCAGTAGGTTTTGACATAGAGGGTGCCAACGCAGTTGGGGACCAGCTAAGTCTTATCCAGCTTTACTACGATTTGGGTGTTCGCTGGATGCTAATGGCTTACAACACATCCAACCGCGCTGGCGGCGGTTGCCAAGACGACGATGGCGGCTTGACAACCTTCGGCCGTTCTATCGTTGCGGAAATGGAAAGAGTGGGCATGCTGTTGTGCCTAAGTCATACTGGGCACCGCACCGTTCGCGAAGTTCTTGCGGTGGCAACGCAACCCTTGATTTTTTCGCACAGCAACTGCTCGGCATTGCACCCGCACCCTCGCAATATCCCAGACGATCTGATACGGGCCTGTGCTGCGACGGGGGGCGTGGTGGGTATCAACGGCGTAGGAATTTTCTTGGGGCACAACGACATATCGAGCGAAACCTTTGCTCGGCACGTGGATCACGTAGTGCAATTGGTGGGTCCGGCCCACGTTTCGATCGCACTTGACTATGTGTTTGATGCCAGCGAGCTGGATGCATACATTGAAAAGATGAAAGGCACCTTCCCTCCAGGTCTTGGTTACGAAATGGGCGCCCGCTTTGTGCCCCCCGAGCAACTAGAGGATATCGTAGCCACACTGCAACGCTGGGGCTATTCAGACACCAACCTGGCGGCATTGCTAGGCGGCAACCTTTTGCGTCTGGCGCGGCAGGTCTGGAAGGCACCAGCCCATGGCTGATCAGACCCTTCAAACCCAAGCTCATTGCGAAGCGCTACCTGCGCAAGAAGCACTGAATACCCTTTCGAAACGTTACTGGCAGTTTCTACGAAGCGAGTTTCCGTTCAATGCGCTAATGGCAGGGGATCCGATTGATGAACCAACACTCTTTCGCGAGGCGCCATCAGACTTTGCGAGAAGGGCGGAGGCGGCGATTGTCATGCAGTCAGAACTCAGCAGCATCCCATTGGCTGAACTTTCTCAAACGGACCGCATCACGCACCGACTCATGGAGAGAGAACTGAAAGACCTAGAGGATGTGTACGCTACTGCATCTCACTTACGTCCCTGGTTATTGCCTGCGGGCCCGGAGTTCAACACCCAGTACTTTGCCAACCTGACTCATCTTGGGGATGTGGCGCAGGCAAAGCTTTACTTGGAGCGTTTGGCCACATTGCCTGGTTATTTCCGCGATGTACAAGCTTGCCTAGATGAGGGGCTATCGCGTGGCATCAAAGCACCCAAGGTGGTACTCGCTGCAGCAGCCGCAAATATCAGGCGAGCCGCGCAAGGGGATGCATCCCAATCAGCCTGGTGTGCGCCCTTTGTACGTTCACCCATATCTTCCCAAGCCTTAATCAAGGACCTTGCCCAACAGGCTGCTCGCATTGTGGCGCTGCAAATTCAGCCAGCATTGCAGACCTTGGCCGATCACTTAGAGCACAGCCTGCTTCTCACTGCACGTGATAACGTGGCTTGTACTGACGGACCATTAGGAGCTGAGTTCTATGCTTTTTGGGTGAAGCACTTCACAAACCTGCCAATGTCGCCCGACGAAGTACACATACTTGGACTAGAGCAGGTAGGGCGACTGGAGAATGAAATGGCCGAAGTGGCCTCGCGGTCGGGTATTGGTGGCAACCTCAAAGCTTACCGGCGCTTCTTGTCGGAGGACCCTGGCTTTCGCGAAACTTCAGCAGAGCGTTTGCGTGAAAGAGTAGAAGCTCTTGCAAAACGGATTGATGGCAAGATCCCCTCTATCCTTGGTCACCTTCCACGCACTACCTATGGGGTGCAGTCCATCCCTGCAGCGGCTTCTGAAAAACTGCCCATGGCCTATGCCCAACCCAATCCAGCGGATGGATCAGCCCCAGGCACATTCTGGATCAACGGTTTGCCCGATCGTGTGCCCACCTACGCGCTGGTCAGTGTGACCCTGCACGAGGCTTGGCCTGGACACTTAATGCACATCGCATTGATGCAAGAGATGACGACCTTGCCCATGTTTCGCAGGGCCAACTTCACCAAGTACGGAGCTTGTTTGGAGGGTTGGGCAATGTATTGCGAAACGCTCGGGCATGAGTTGGGTCTTTATGAAACGCCACACCAGCATTTCGGCCAGTTGGATATGGAAATGTGGCGCGCCTGCCGCTTGGTAGTAGACACAGGCCTGCATGCGAAGGGCTGGACTCGGGAAGAGGCTATTCAGTACATGGTCGATCGGTTGAGCCTGTCGCGCGACGCCATAGAGGCAGAGGTCGACCGCTATATTGCTATGCCAGCACAGGCGTTGGCCTACCAACTTGGTGGCCTTAAGTTTCGTGAGTTGCGAAACCGGGCTCAAGCAAGGTTGGGAGAGCGTTTCAATCTACGGGAGTACCACGATCAACTGATGGCGGCTGGCGCGGTAACCCTGCCGGTGTTGGAAGAGATTATCGATACCTGGCTGGACAGTCATGCCACTTGACCCCAAATCAGGCGTGTTCTATGAGGTGCACGGACCGTCTACAGGCCACCCTCTGATGGTGACCCTGCCATTGATGGCTTCCTTCGGTGCTATCTTTGGAAGCGAGCTAGAGCATGTGTTTGATGGTTATTTGAGTCGGCTCACCGACCGTTACCGTGTGCTGTGCGTAGATTACCCCAGCATTGGAGGTAGCCGTGACATCGCGCCGGCGGCGCTCACTGCTAATCGTGTGTGTGCCGACCTGCTGGATGTGGCAAGTGCGGCTGGTTTCGATCGCTTTTCATACTGGGGTTACTCTTGGAGTGCTGCCGTCGGATTGCAACTGGTTTCACGCACCCAAAGGATTTCGGCACTGGTACTTGGAGGCTGGCCTCCTCTTGGGGCGCCCTATGAAGCCATCCTGAAGGCTACACGCTTGAAGCAGTCTGACCCCGAACCCTCGTCGCTCAAAGTGTTGCGGTCAAAAGAGCAGTACCGACAGTGGGAAACCTACTACAGCAGCATGTTGGATTGGCCAGAAGCCAAGTCAGTTGCGCATATCAGTTGCCCAAAGTTGATCTACTTTGGCGGCGATGGCGATTTGGTGGAGGCGGGCATTCCCATCCGCATCGCCTCGATCATTCGCGAGAATCGCTCCACATTAGAAAAGTTGAATTGGACCGTCAATGAAATACCTGGCCAAGGCCATGGGGTCTGTATGGCGCCTGAGCTGGTCGTTCCTCCCGTACGAGATTTTTTGAACTTGATTTCATGACCAAATCCAACTCATATACCACTTTCATTGCTTTTGTCTTTGCTATCGATATCTGAATGAACTCAAGTACGCAACACAACGTCGCTTCATTGTTGGCTCCTTGGCCGGGGCCCTATGGCGGATTACCTCCTTTGTCTGGCGTGAGCCCCGCTGCCATTGAAGAAGCTATGCTCGCGGCCATTGAACTTAAACGTGTCGAAGTGCAAACTATTGCATCGTCTAGCGACCCGGCCACCTTTGAGAATACGGCAGAGGCCCTTGAAGATTGTGGTCGTGCCCTTCAACAAGTTCAGTGTTTGTTGCAGGTTCATGCCAACAGCCTGAGTCTGGGTGACATGCCAGCAATCTCACAGCGCCTTGGCCCCTTGATGTCTGCACTGGATGACGAAATAGCACACAACGAACTTTTGTACGCGAGGCTAAGCGCCTTGTGGGATAGTCGTCAGCAATTGGGCCTTGCCCGAGAACAACAAAGGCTTTTGGAGGTTTTACTTAACCGCATGAAGCGCCGTGGCGCTGGTCTTGAGCCTGCAGCCAAGTCGCGGATGGCAGAAATAAATGCTCGGTTAGCCGAGCTGTCGGCCCGTTACAACCAGAACCTGATTAAAGAGGCTGAATCTCAGGCAGTGTTCATCGAAGATGAAAACGGCCTGCAGGGTTTGCCTCCTGCCTTACGCCTGGCTGCGGCAACCACCGCAGCTGAAAAAGGTCGACCCGGTATTTGGGCCATACCTAACGCGCGCGGATTAGTCTGGCCGTTCCTAACACTGTCGACAAGACGAGATTTGCGTGAACAAGTCTGGCGCATGTGGGTGAACCGTGGCGACAATTCAGGCCCCCACGATAACAAGCCAGTCGCTGCCGAGATCTTGCAGTTGCGTGGAGAGTTAGCCCGCCTTCTTGGTTTTGCCAGTTACGCACATTTCGCTCTGGCCGACAGAATGGCGGGCGATCCCAGCAAGGCATTGAGCTTGCTGGAACGCACTTGGAAAAACGTGAAAGCAAAGGCCCAGGGGCAAATTACTGACTACCAGACCATCGCCGACCGCGAAGGCAAAGGCATCCGTTTGGCACCCTGGGACCGTCAATTTTACGCAGAGAAGTTAAGGCGCGAACGCTTTAGTCTGGACAGCGATGAGGTCAAGTCTTATTTGCCAATGGAAGCTGTCTTGCAGGCCATGTTCTGGGCAGCTGGGCGAGTCCACGGACTGACCTTCAAGTTGATCGGCGATGCACCTGTTATCCATCCCTCGGTGAAGGTCTACGAGATTAGCCATCTTGCAGATGGAGAACTTGTAGGTGTCCTCTATTTTGACTTGTTCAACCGTCCTGGCAAGGCACATGGCTCATACCAAATGCAATTCCGTGAAGCCGAAAACTTTAAGGGCAGGGTATTGCCAATCTCTTGCGTGTTTTCTACATTTTCACAACCGCCTGAAGGCCAACCTGCTTTGTTGCCTTGGGAATATGCCAATGTGTTCTTTCACGAGTTTGGCCATGCGCTGCACATGCTGCATTGCAAATCGTCCTATCGCTCTTTGGGCAGTCAACATGTAGCTTGGGATTTCGTTGAGTTGCCGGCATTGATCAACGAACGCTGGCTCCGAGACCCTGACTTGCTATCCCGCTTTGCTCGTCATCACCTGACCGATGCGCCGATGCCCCCTGAGCTCATCAAACGAATTGAAGAAGCATTGCATTACGATCGTATCTTCAGCCTCAATCCTGACTTTCTGCTGCCCGCCATCGTCGACTTAAGACTGCACCTCATGGCTGATGGCAGTGGTGAGCCAATCGATGCAGTGCAAGTCGAAAGTGACACACTTACCGAGTTTGGCATGCCTGAAGCTTGGGACCTGGTCATGCGTGTCACGCATAACTTCCATATCTTTATCGGCGCTTACGCCGCAGGTCTTTACTCGTACTTATGGGCCGACGTCATGGCCGCCGATGCGTTGCAGACTTTTGAGCAATCGCCTGAAGGTATCTACGACGCGCAGACGTCAAAAAACTGGATCAACAAAATTCTGAGCGTTGGCCACAGCGTGCCCGCTGATGAAGCATTTCGCGACTTTGCGGGCCATGATCCAGAGCCCTCACCGCTGCTCCGGCGTTTTGGTTTGGCAGACACAAGCCTCATACCCTAGGATTGCGGGGATGCAACAACAATTCTCCCGCCCGAAATAATGAATCCTGCAGGCAAATTTTTTGTGATTTCTGTTGTTTATTTCACAAGGACACTATGAAAAACCCCGATCTTTCACAAGCTTGCGCGTTGGAGCCTTTACCTGACTTTCGTGAGTATCCAAAGGCAGAGATGATTGAGCGAGCACGCGCCTTTTATGCTGAGCTCCGCCGCCGCCGCACTGTTCGTGATTTCGATACACGTTTAGTGCCGCGAGAGGTGATCGAAAATTGCCTGATGGCCGCCGGAACTGCACCGTCCGGTGCGAATCAGCAACCTTGGTTCTTCAGCGTCATCACAGACCCTGAGCAAAAGCGGCGCGTACGCGAAGCTGCGGAGGTTGAGGAGCGTAGCTTTTATCAAGGACGTGCGCCTCAGGAGTGGCTGGATGCGCTTGCACCGCTAGGGACCGACTGGAACAAACCCTTCTTAGAAGAGGCTCCTGTGCTCATCGCTATTTTTGCGCAGAAGTATGGCGTGCACCCGAATGGCGAGCGATATAGCCATTATTACGTACCAGAATCAGTTGGCATCGCATCGGGTTTTCTCATCGCTGCCCTCCACAATGCTGGGTTGGCTACACTGACACACACACCCAACCCCATGAGCTTTCTGAACAAGTTGTGTGGCCGTCCGAATTCAGAAAAGCCGATAATTCTGCTGGTGGTAGGCTACCCCAAGCAAGGCTGCCAAGTACCTGTGCATGGTGGTATCAAAAAGCCCTTGTCAGCCATTGCACAGTGGATTGACTCCGAACATGATTGACCGATCTGCACCAATATGAACGCTCCAACTCCAACACATTACGAAACCCTTGAAAAATTGTGGCGTCGAATTCATCATTTGAACCACCTTCAATCCATCGCATCCTGGGATCAAGCTGCAAATATGCCAACCAAGGGCAATGAAGCCAGAGCGGCGGCATTGGCAGAAATATCCACTTACATCCATGAGTTGTTGACAGCACCCACCGTGGAGACTCTTCTGTCACAAGCAGCTCAAGAAACTTTGGCGCCATCTCAAAAAGGAAACTTGAGAGAAATGAAAAGGGTCTGGCAAATAAGGAATGCATTGCCTGCCAATTTGGTGCGTCGAAAGGATTTGGCCGAATCTCGGTGCGAACATGCTTGGCGTACACAACGCCCAGCCAACGACTGGCAAGGCTTCCTGAAAAATTTCGAGGAGGTATTGAGTTGCTCAAGAGAAGAGGCCGATAGACTTTCTCAGGCTTTGGGGGTTTCCAAGTACGACGCCATGATGAACAAGTACGAACCTGGGTTGACCACTGTCGCCGTTGACCGTCTTTTTGGAGAATTGAAAACCTGGTTGCCTGGCTTAATTCAAGAGGTCACAAAAAGGCAAAGTCAAGAAGTCACGATTCAACCCCAAGGGCCCTTTGAACCACAACGTCAGAAGGTCTTGTGCGAACAAGTGATGCGCTTGCTGGGATTCGATTTTGAAGCTGGTAGATTGGACGTCAGTACCCATCCTTTTTGTGGGGGAGTGCCTGAAGATGTTCGCATGACCACACGCTTTAGCAGCCATGAATTTATCACTAGCCTGTTTGGGACAATCCATGAAACTGGCCATGGTCGGTACGAACAAAACCGACCCCGTGAGTGGCTTGGTCAACCCGCTTCAAATGCACGCTCCATGGCTATTCATGAAAGTCAGTCTTTATTTTTTGAAATGCAATTGGGATGTCACCCCGGATTTTTAGCCAATTTATCGCCACTGATTATCGAGGCATTTGGATATCAAAAAGCCTTTGAACCTCAGGCTTTGGCCCATTTACTAACTCGTGTAAAACCTGGTCTCATTAGAGTCGATGCTGACGAAGTGACGTACCCCGCTCACATCATGTTGCGCTATGACATTGAGCGTCAACTCATTGAAGGCGTCATTGAAGCGGAAGATATTCCTTCATTGTGGGATGCGCAGATGAGTTCCCTGCTCGATTTAGACACACGGGGCAATTTCAAGGATGGGCCCTTGCAGGACGTGCACTGGCCAATGGGCCTCTTTGGTTACTTCCCTTGCTATAGCATGGGGGCAATGTACGCTGCCCAGTGGTTTGCAAGTATTGAAAAAGCGATACCTAACGTGCACACGGACATTCACAATGGCAATCTCCAACCCATTTGGAAATGGCTTAACGAAAACATATGGGAAAAAGCCAGCTTTTGGCCGACTGTTGAACTGGCGCATAAAGCCAGCGGTAGCGAATTGGATCTGCAGTACTTTAAGCGGCACCTCTACAAACGTTATCTCGGAGAAACTTTGTGAATCCATTCTGTGCACTAAGCTGACCGAAAGTGATCTTTCATAGCAACTTTACGCCTCAGAGTTGTCTCATAACAAGATCTCGTCAGCCGCAAGGGCTGCGATGCAATTGTTAAATCTTTAAAACCAAAGTCCAAGCAGTGTAATAGGGCAGGTTAGCAGAACAGTCATAAGATAGTAGGCAAATCCAGGAGGCTACTTCAAACCAGCACGCCAAGCGCGAAGAAAATCCTGCACTTCATCGTTTGGGCGATGCGGCTCTTTCCAATACTCACTGCAGTCTGACTTGCGCCCGAGCAATTTCATGTTGACCAACTCACGACGCAACGTCGCTTGGTCGCCAAAGGTGTGAAAACCATTGATGATGGCGTTAACTTCCTTCTCTGTGTATTTTTGATTCGCTTCGAACTTGGTCCACAAAGCCCACATGGTCATTTGCTGAACCGATAGCTTGTTGGGAAGGCGAACCAGCCGACCGGCATCATCAAACTGAAAAAGTGCCTTGCGCACAGTAGCCGACATCGACGCCAGATTTACCGCCTCTATAGCTTCATTATTCTCGGAAGCGATGAATGTTTTGGAGAAAGCCGAAGCATCAGGTGTAGAAAGGGGAACAAGCAGTCGTGTCATTTACATTCCTCGTGCGCCTGAGTTAAGTGTTAACCCTGCAAGAATTGTAGCAATCTAAAAATGCTGCGTATTCCCAATATGCGGATGAAGTGCCGCAAAATCCACTTTTTCGGAGCTGAGCGATTTGAAAAGGTCAACTCTTAGCTATAAAAATTCAAGAGCTATCAGCCCTTGCTGCAGATGCTGGTAGCCCAAACACCCGATCAAAGCACCATGTAAAGACGAATGTGTAGACCAAAAAGAAAATGTTCAAGCCAAGGTTGAGTGCAAATGAGTGAAGATAACTGATCTCTAGCCACCATGCTGCAGCTGGCAGGAGTACAGCCAAAAAGCCAACTTCAAAGCCCACTGCGTGAAGAACACGCCGTCCAAAGCCGCGGCCACGCGTTGTTCTTTTTGCTTCCCAGCGCTCAAAAAGGGCGTTGTATGCAAAGTTCCAACTTACCGCAAACAGAGATCCGAACACAGCCAGGGCACCTGCACGCTCGAGGCTGCTGTCACTGAAGCTAAAAAAGCCAAGCGTGCCGAACAAGAAAGCGAAGGCCTCGTAACTTGCAACGTAAGTGATCTTACGCTTTGTACCTTGCAGGTTCATATGGGGCTTGGCAATTTGATTTGATAGTTAATGATAGGTTGAGTCATCAGGATGGCGTGTTGAGAATGGGGCTACCTGTTTTAATCAGTTCATCCAGTATGAAAAAAGCATCCTTGCTAGAAGCTGTATAGGGGTCAAATTCGGGATGTGCCATTTGAACCATAGGATCATCTTTAGACAAATAGACAAGCGTCATAGACCATTGGCCAAACCGCCTTTGCGAAATTTCTTCCATTGAAAGCAGTTGAACATTGTGGTGATTTCGATCTGCCATTATTTTTGAATAAAGCAAATTGACTTTAGAACGCTCGCCTTCTAAGACTTGCATCCACAAGCCAGAGCCCTGACACAAAACACCCGTGATGTCTTGTTGCTTGTTATTGGCATCAGATTTTTCCAAAATGAGTGTGGTCATGGTGGTGGTAACAGGCCCCACTGGCTGGCTGACATACAAGAGGCGGACAAGCATGAGGGTTTCCTTTGGGACATCTTTCAGTAGGGAAACAGCTTATCTCATTAAAGTGAAAAATGATCGATTTAAAGAATAGATTAGGGATGCTCTAAATAGATAGATGTTTCGTGAGTTTTATTCGCGTCTTCCAGTTGGCTTTTTAAGAATGAGGGTGCTAGAATTTTTTTGCGAACATATCGTTCTGCATCAGCTGGAAAGCCTGATCAGTGTTTAACTATGAGGAATCTGCCAATGAAATCGCAAACCACAAGTTCGATCCGTATGCTGGCCGTCGCCTTGACTGCGGCGGTACTTACCGCTCCGGCCACCCTTTTGGCGCAGTCCGATTACCCCAACAAGCCCATACGCCTGATCGTTCCGTTCCCAGCCGGAGGTTCAACAGACATTGTGGGCCGAGTTGTAGCGCAGAAGCTCTCAGAACGGCTGGGCCAGCAAGTTATTGTCGACAACCGAGGCGGAGCAGGCGGCACAATTGGCGCTGATGTTGCAGCCAAGGCAACACCTGACGGCTATACCATCAGCATCGGCACCACCAGCACTCATGCGGTTGCACCGGCAGCCTACTCAAAGCTTGGCTACAACCCCATCAGAGACTTCGCACCGGTGTCCTTGGTAGCCATCACACCTTATCTGCTTGTTGTCAATCCACAGGTCAAGGCCAACAACCTGAAGGAACTTGTCGAGCTTGCCAGAGCAAACCCTGGCAAGCTGAACTACGCCTCTGCTGGCAATGGCTCTACCACTCACTTGGCCATGGAGATGCTGAAAGATGTTGGGCAAGCCAACTTGCAGCATGTGCCCTACAAAGGCAATGCTCAGGCTGACTTAGCCTTGCTCGCCAATGAGGTTCAAAGCGTGTTTGGCTCAATGCCTGCGCTTTTGCAGCACACCAAGGCCGGTAAACTGCGACCGCTCGCAGTAGGTAGTACCCAGCGCTCTCCCGCATTGCCCGATGTACCTACAGTAGCTGAGTCTGGCTATCCCGGATTTGAAGTCAGCCTGTGGCTCGGCGTTTTTGCACCCGCTGGCACACCCCGTCCTATCATTGATCGACTCCACAGGGAACTTGCGGCAATTGTGCCAACAGCCGACTTCAAGCAAGCGATGGAACGCAACGGTGCCGACCCCATCAGCAACAATCCAGAGCAGTTTGCCAAGTTGATTGCTGAAGAGGCATCGCGTTATACCAAAGTCGTCAAGACCATTGGTCTCAAGCTCGACTGATTGGCAATTCAACGCTCATGAACACGCAGGAACAGGCTAGCAATACAGTTCGGGCCATGACAGGCCCTGAGAAAATCATTGCAAAAGCCTGTGGCCTGCCTAGCGTAGCGCCAGGTGATTTTGTGTTTCCCATCCCTAACATGGTGATGGTGCATGACAATGTTTTGCCCGGTATCAAGAAAGCCCTCGACAGCATCGGTATTGATCAACTGGCCAACCCCGAGAAGGTCGTTTTGGTCACGGACCATGAGGTTTTGTACGGCAGCCCACGGGCTGCACTTTATGGTGCCACCAATCGACAAGCTGCAAAAGCTTGGAAGGTCGGTCATTTTTTTGATGTTGGGCGAGGTGGCCACGGGCATATTTTTCCCATGGAAATGGGGCTTGTCAGCCCTGGTCATTTTGTATTTGACAATGACCGTCACTGCACCAATGTTGGTGCTTTAGGCGCTGTAGGTTTTCGCGTTGGGCTTGAGATTTCGCGAGTCCTGGCCACCGGAACCAATTGGATCATGGTGCCACATTCCTTGCAACTTACCTTAAAAGGCAAGTTGCCACCCTATGTTCATGCTAGAGATCTAGGCACCCATATTGGCCGACTGATCAAGCTTGGCACAATTCCGTTTGATTTAGATTACAAAATCCTTGAGTTTGCAGGAGACCTTGATCAATTTAGCCTGGCTGCTCGGGTGGCGCTTTGCAGTACACCCACTGAGCTTGGCGCATACGGTGTTTTCTTCCCGCCTTCAAAAGCGGTTTTGGAGCATGCCGGCAGCGTTGCAAAATCACCTTTTAAAGCTGAATATTCCGATCCATCTGCGCACTATCAAATGCGGGCTGAAATAGATCTGGATAATTTGGAGCCACTGGTTTCCTTGCCAGGTGGTATTCAAAATGCGGTGCCCATTTCAGAGGTGGCAGGACAGCCAATAGACCATGCTTTTATCGGTTCATGCGGCTCTTCAATGTATGAGGATATCGCTGCTGCTGCCGAAATTTTGCGCTCTCGAAAAGTTTCCTCGGGTGTCCGGCTCTTTGTTGTCCCTGGTTCTGAAGAAACATTGAAAAGACTTGCTGCTACCGATCTCATGCAAGTTTTTGTCGAAGCGGGCGCAGTGGTTTTGCCCCCAGGCTGCGGGCCCTGCAATGATGCAGTTGTAGGTCCTTTGCATTCAGGAGAGGTTTCTATCTCTACTGCCACCAACAACAACCACGGCCGCTTTGGTGCTAAAGATGCTAAGCTGTATCTTGGAAATCCTTTGACAGTTGCGGCCTCTGCTGTGGCGGGTTCAATCATTGACCCGCGCCATCTTTAATTACCAATGCTAGGAGTCATTCCATGTTTCTTCGTTTTATCGTCGCCTTGTTTTGTTTGCTGAGCTTTTCTGCTCAAGCTCAATACCCCGATCGTCCCATCCGCATCATCGTGCCATTTCCGGCTGGCGATGGTTTAGACATACAAGCCAGAACCATTGGTCAAAAGCTTTCTGAACGCCTGGGCCAACCCGTCATCATTGACAACAAGCCTGGTGCAGGAACTCTCATTGGCGTTGAAGCGGCAGCCAAGTCGCCCGGTGACGGCTACACCATTTTGCTGGTGACCACCACTTACGCAATCAACCCCACTTTGCGCGATAAAGTGCCTTACGACCCTATCAAAGATTTTGTGCCACTCATCCAAACTACGGCCATTCCGCTGGTCGTGGTTTCTTCCAATGGCTTTGCTCCCAAAAACTTTACGGAGGTAATGGCCTTGGCCAAGCAAAAACCTGGTGAAGTCACTATGGGCAATTCAGGCATGGGTACTGCCGCGCACATTGGCATGGAATTGTTGAACAGCGCCGCAGGCATCAAGTTCACCCATGTTCCTTACAAAGGCATACCCCCAGCCATGACAGACCTCATCAGTGGACGCCTGCAACTTTTGTGCACTTCGCCTGCACAAGTGATGAGCACCATTCGCGATGGAAAGATCAAAGCGGTTTTTGTAACAAGCGCTAAGCGCATGGCCCAACTGCCCAATGTACCGACCATTCAAGAGTCTGGTGTACCTGGTTTTGATGTCAACGCTTGGGTAGGTTTGATGATGCCAGCAGGCACACCAGATGCCATTGTGCAGCGTTTGAACAAGGAAATTGCAGCCATCATCACTAGCCCAGAAATCAAAACACGTTTGAGCAATGACGGCTCTGAAGTTGTTGCGAGCACGCCAGAAGCTTTTGCGGGTCATATTCGCCGCGAACTTGACAAATGGGGCACCGTCATTCGCAATGCCGGTATCAAGGCAGAATAATCTTGCAAGAGTTTGCTTGGTCAATGAGGGGGCGCTGTTGGCATTTTGGCCATGACATCCCCCACATGGGTGGTGTTGTGCCCATGCGCATCGTCTCAGAAATGCGCACAGATCCCAAAGACATTGTTGAGCATTTGTTTGAGGGTGTCATTCCTGACTTTCACAAACTTTGCCGTCCTGGCGATCTTGTCGTAAC
>Ga0164292_10001235_pt1 | contig 20530 bp, 14 predicted proteins | sample GEODES117metaG_FD_111486 | JGI IMG/M metagenome (GOLD analysis project Ga0164292, IMG submission 111486) | Eutrophic lake water microbial communities from Lake Mendota, Wisconsin, USA - GEODES117 metaG | ecosystem: Environmental > Aquatic > Freshwater > Lake | place: USA: Lake Mendota...
CATCAGCGCATCGAGCGCCTGCTGCACCAGTTGCTCGCTTTCGGCATCCAGGGCGCTGGTGGCTTCATCCAGCAGCAGGATCGGCGCATCGCGCAGCAGCGCGCGGGCGATGGCGACGCGCTGTTGCTGGCCGCCTGAAAGCTGCGTCCCGCCCTCGCCGAGATAGGTGTCGAGGCCCTGGGGGAGCGCGCGCAGGAAGCGTTCCGCATTGGCGGCGCGCGCTGCATCCCAGATCTGCGCGTCGGTCGCGTCCCACCTGCCATAGCGCAGGTTGTCGCGGGCATTGGCGCTGAACAGCACCCCGTCCTGCGGCACCAGCGCGATGCGGGCGCGAATATCGGCGGGATCGGCGCTGGTCAGCGGCACGCCGTCCAAGCGGATCGTGCCGCCCTGCGGATCGTAGAAGCGTTCAACCAGTTGGAAGATGGTCGATTTGCCCGCGCCGGACGGCCCGACGATGGCGATGGTCTCGCCCGGCTCGATCTCGAGCGTGACGTCCTTGAGCGCAGCGGTTTCAGGCCGCGCCGGATAGCGGAAGGTGACATTGCGAAAAGACAGGCTGCCGCGCGCCGGCTCGGGCAGGCGTTCGGGACGGGCCGGGGGTGCGATGTCTGGCTTGGCTTCGAGCAGCTCGGCCAGCCGGCTCGCCGCGCCTGCGCCGCGCATCAGATCGCCGTAAACTTCCGTGAGCGAGCCCAGCGCGCCTGCCACCAGAATGCCGTAGAACACGAAACCCCCGATCGTCCCGCCGGAGATTTCACCCGCGACGACAGACAGCGCGCCGCGCCAAATCACCAGAACAATCCCGCCGAACACCAGCAAGATAACCACCGATGTCATCGCCGCCCGGAGCAGGATACGCTTGCGCGCAATGGTGAAGGTTTCCTCCACCACGCCCGCAAACCGCTCGGCCTCGCGCTTTTCCTGCCCGAAGCTCTGGACGATCTTCATCGCCGAGAGCACTTCGGTCACGTAAGCACCAACATCGGCGATCCGGTCTTGACTGGTGCGCGAAACCGCACGGATCTTGCGCCCGAAGAAGACGATCGGCGCAATCACCAGCGGGATACCGATCAACAGGCCGACAGTCAGCGACGGCGCAAGGTACAGCAACATCCCGATGCCGCCGATCGCGGTCAGCGAATTGCGCAAGGCGACCGAGACCGTGGTGCCGACCACGTTCTCGATGATCGCGGTATCGCTGGTCATCCGGCTGGAGATTTCCTTGGGGCTGTTGACCTCGTAGAAACCGGGCGACAGGTGCAGCAGGTTCTCCTGGACCTTCAAGCGGATATCGGCCACCACCCGCTCTCCCAGCCAGCTCACGAAATAGAACCGGAGCGCGGTGCCAATTGCCAGAACCACGACGATCATCAGCAGGTAATGGAATGTCGTACCAATATCATCGGGCGTGGCAGTGCTGCCAAAGCCTTCGTCAATGATCACCTTGAAGCTCCACGGGATCGCCAGCGTCGCCGCCGAGGTGATCACCAGTGCCAGTAGCGCAAAAGCGATCTCGCGCGGATATTTCTCCGCCGCGCCGAACACCATCCGCAAGGGGGCGAGCGAGCGCGACTTGGGCGTAGCGTCCGCCTCCTCCTCGGACCCGTCGCTGAGCGGGACGAGCGTCTCCACCGGTGCGTTCACCAGTTCGGGCACCAGTTCGGGCACCAGTTCGGGCACCAGTTCGGCCTCTTCGCCAACCGGTTGCGCCGCGCGCGGATTTTCGGGGGTCTCGCCATGCATCGTGCCGCCGCTCTAGCCACGAAGCCTGCGAATTTCACGTGCAAAAAGCAACAGACGCCTGCCGCACGGGGGAAGCACACTATATTGTGCATTGCACAATGCCCGGCAAAGGCGCATTCGTGGGCCCAAGGCTCCCGCGGGATGAGGTGCCGGATTGTTCGTCGTTCGAGGTTATTTGATGCTCTACCACGCTTACGAGCTGCAACGCAGCTGGATGAACAGCGCCAGTGCGCTCGCTTCGATCAGTTCGGGCCTGCTGTCCAATCCCGCAAATCCCTTCGGCTACATGGGCATGGGCCCGATGACGGCGAGCGCGCTTGACGTCTTCGCCCACGCCACCGCGCATTACGGCAAGCCCGAATTCGGCATTACCGAGGTGGAGATTGACGGCAAGGCGCACGCCGTGACCGAGACCATCGCCCTCAAGCGCCCGTTTGGCGATCTGCTGCAGTTTACCGTCGACGGCACGCCCGCAGGCCGACCGCGCCTGCTGATCGTCGCGCCGATGAGCGGGCACTACGCCACGCTGCTGCGCGGCACGGTCGAGCGGATGCTGGAATCGGCGGACGTGTTCATCACCGACTGGGCCGACGCCAAGATGGTGCCGCAAAGCGCCGGCACCTTCGATCTCGACGAATATATCGATTACTTGATTGAATTTGCAGAGTATGTCCACGCCGAAGCGGGCGGGCAGCGAATCCATATGATGGCCGTGTGCCAGCCGAGCGTCCCCGCCTTTGCCGCGACCGCGCTGCTCAACCTCCACAAATCGCCCGCGACCCCTGCCACGCTGACCATGATGGGCGGGCCGATCGACACCCGCGAATGTCCCACTCTGGTCAACAACATGGCGATGCAGCGCCCGATCGAGTGGTTCCGTCAGAGTGTGATCGCGACCGTTCCGATCAAATATCCGGGCGCGGGTCGCCGGGTCTATCCCGGCTTCATGCAGCTCAACGCCTTCATGAGCATGAACCTCTCGAGCCACATGATGAGCCACTACGAGATGTTCAAACACCTCACCGCAGGCGATGATGCCAGCGCGCAGGCGACCAAGGACTTCTACGACGAATACCGCTCGGTCTGCGACATGACCGCCGAATTCTACCTCCAGACGGTGGAAGAGGTGTTCCAGAAGCACTCGATCCCCAAGCGCGAGTTCCGCCACAAGGGCGAGTTGGTCGACATCACCAAGATCACCGACACCGCGCTATTGGCGATCGAAGGCGAGCGTGACGATATTTCGGGGCTCGGCCAGACCAAGGCGGCGCTCAAGCTGACCCCGAACCTGCCGGAGGCCAAGAAGCGCTACTACATGGCCGAAGGTGCGGGCCATTACGGCATCTTCAACGGCAGCCGCTGGCGCACCAAGGTTGCGCCCGTGGTGGAAGAATGGATCGCCGCGCACGCCGGTCAGGCCAGCGCGTCGCCGCCCGTTTAAGCCTGTTCGAAGGCTTCCAGCGCTTCGCCGGCGGCGAGCCAGGCTTGCTCCGCTTGGTCCAAGGCATCACCGGCTTTGGCGCGCGCGGCCAGCAGGCTTTGCAGCTTGGCGGTATCGTGACCGGCTTTGCTACTCAGTTCGAGGATCTGCCCGTCCAACCGCGCGACCTCGGCGGTCTGGCGCGCCAGCGCCTTTTCGGCCTTTTCCAGCTGTGACTGGGCATAGCGTGCTTCGGCCATGGCGTTGGGCCCGCGCGGCTTGCCCTTGCCAGCATCACTCTTGATCGCATCGCCCTTGGGCTTCCGGCCGAGGATGAAATCGATGTAATCGTCCATGCTGCCCGCATATTCGCGCGCGGTGCCGCCATCGACCAGCACCAGCCGGTCGGCGGTCAATTCGACCATGTGGCGATCGTGGCTGATCAGGATGACAGCGCCAGTATAGGCGTTGAGCGCCTGCACCAGCGCCTCGCGCGCATCGACATCGAGGTGGTTGGTCGGCTCGTCGAGGATCAGCAGATGCGGCGCGTCGCGGGTGATCAGCGCCAGCGCGAGGCGCGCGCGCTCGCCGCCCGAAAGCTTTTCGACGCGCGTCTGCGCCTTTGCGCCAGAGAAGCCGAACCGCCCCAGCTGCGCGCGCACTGCGCCCTGCGATTGCTTCTCCATCGCGCGGGTCATCAGATCGACGGGCGTATCCTCACCCGCCAGCTCCTCGACCTGATACTGGGTGAAATAGCCGACCTTGAGCTTGCCCGGCGCATTCACCGCGCCTTCCGCCGGAGCGAGCTGCGAGGCCAGCAGGCGGGCGAGCGTGGTCTTGCCATTGCCGTTGCGGCCCAACAGCGCGATCCGGTCATCGGCCTCGATCCGGAAATTCAGCCGCTTGAGGATCGGCGCGGCCTCGCCATATCCGACCGCGGCCTGTTCGAGCGTGATCATCGGCGATTTCATCTCGTCAGGATCAGGAAAATCGAAGCTCAGCGTGGGGTCTTCCATCAGCGCGGCGATCGGCTGCATCTTGGCGAGCATCTTGGCGCGCGATTGCGCCTGCTTGGCGGTCGAGGCGCGCGCAGAGTTCCGGGCAACGTAGTCCTGAAGGCGCGCGCGCTGGGCATCCTGCGAGGCCTTGGCCGAAGCCAGCTGCGCGGCACGCTCGGCCCGCTGCTTTTCAAACGCGTCATATCCGCCCGGATAGAGCATGAGCTGGCCGCCTTGCAGGTGCAGGATGTGATCGACCACCTTGTTGAGCAGATCGCGTTCATGGCTGATCACCACCAGCGTGGCGGGGTAGGATTTAAGGAAATTCTCCAGCCACAGCGTCGCTTCCAGATCCAAGTGGTTGCTGGGTTCGTCGAGCAGCAGGATGTCGGGCTCGGAAAACAGCAAGGCGCCGAGCGCGATGCGCATTTTCCAGCCGCCCGAGAAGCTGTCGACTGGGCGTTGCTGCATTTCCTCGTCAAAGCCCAGACCGTTGAGGATCTTGGCCGCGCGCGCCGGGGCAGAATAGGCGTCGATCGCCAGCAGGCGTTCGTGGACATCGCCCATGCGGTCCATGTCGGTGCAGGTTTCCAGCTCCGCCAGCAGTTCCGCGCGCTCGGTGGCAGCAGCGAGCACCACCTGTTCGGGGGTCATCGAGCCGCTGGGGGCTTCCTGCGCGATATAGCCGATGCGGGCGCGGGCGGGCTTGGAGATTTCGCCGTCATCGGGCTCGATCTCGCCGATCAGCGCCTTCATCAGGGTCGATTTGCCCGCGCCATTGCGGCCGATCAGGCCGACGCGCGCGCCCACCGGCACCGTAGCGCTCGCGCGTTCGAGAATGGCGCGCCCGCCAAGCCGCACAGTGATGCCATCGATTGTAAGCATGCGCGGCCCCCTAACAGCCTCGCGCCGCAAGCCCAAAGGAAATCCCTTGCCGCCTTGTTTGGGTCGCGATCAGCCCTGCGGCTTGGGTCCGCGGAAGAACACCCGCTTGATGATTTTGTGCGCCGTCCACAGCAGCGCGATCACGATCAGCAGCAGCACCGCGGCAACCGCGCCGGCGGCGAGCGGATATTCGTAGACCAGCCAGAGCAGCCCCACCGTTGCCACATCCTCCGCGCTCGAGACGAGGATATTGCTCACCGGTTCGGGCGAGGTGTTGACCACGGCGCGCGCGCTGGCCTTGCCGCCATGCGCGAGGAAGCTGGCCCCGCCGCCAAGCAGAAAGGCGATCACCTGCGTGGCAGGATCGGATGGATCGATGATCGCGAGCGCCAGCAACGCCCCGCCGATGGGACGGACGAAGGTGTGCACCGCGTCCCAGGCGCTATCGAGCCACATCACCTTGTCGGCAAAGAATTCGGCCAGCGCGCCCACCGCCGCGATCCCCATCACCCACGGGTTTCCGAGCACGGCCAAGCTGGCGAGATGTTCGGGCAGCGGCAGCAGTTCGAGCCGCATCGCGATGCCGGTGGCAAGGATGCAGAGATAGAGCCGCCAGCCCGATAGCAGGCTGACGCTGCCCGCAATGCCGATGATCTCGATCACGCCCATAGCGGCCTTGTGCCCCCAAAGCGCGGCGGCGGCAATGCCCGCTTTGCGTTCAGCCCTCGGCGGCCTCGCGCTTTTCGAGCCACGGGCGCAGCGGAAACAGCCACTGCTCCTTGATCGACAGGCGCTTGCGATCATCTTGCCCGACCACTTCGGATTCGCCATCGCGATAGGTGCCGAACACGCGGTCCCAGAAAATCACCGAGTTGCCATAGTTGCAGCGCGTGTCCTCGTAGCTGAGTGCGGTGTGGTGCAGGCTGTGATTGCGGATGGTGGTGAAGAAGTATCCGAACCAGATCGGCGGATCGGCCTTCACGTTGGCGTGAGCATAGGTGGCGATCACGCCGCCGCCGGTGATCGCGGCAAACAGCGCATTCAGATCGACATCGAGCAGCGCAGTCACCCCGATGCTGATCAGGAACAGCTCGATCGGATTGCCGATAAAGCCCTTCATCGCATTGAGCTGCGTGATGTGATGATGCGGCGCATGGGTCAGCCACAAGGGCGTCCAGTTGTGCATCGCACGGTGCATCCAGTACTGGCCGAATTCGAAAGTGAACATCACCACCACCACCTGCACGATGAAGGGGCTGGCGGCGAGCCACGGGGTGGCGACGCCCCAAGCCTCCTTCAATTCGCGCAGCGGCGAGTTGATCAGCGCGTCGCTGGCAAAGCCGATCGCACCGTAACCGAAGGCGACATAGAAGATGTCGGTTGCCAGCTCGCGCCCGTTGATGCGCCAGCCCTCGTGGCGTTCGAACACCAGTTCGAGCAGCTGGACAAAGGCCAGTGTAACAAGGCCGACGATGATGATGGTCCACGGCGCATCCACCCAGGCCGCAGGCGCAAGGCCCCAGAACGCAACCACTGCGGCGAGCGTTGCCGGCGGCAGCAGATTGATGGGCGATTGTTTCACCGGATCGTCCCTCGTGCTTGGTACTTGGATGCAGGCCTTGGATTGCGTATCTCGGCGGGAAAATACGCCATCTTGCGCAGATCGTCGAGAGGGCGGGCGCTCAGGCCTTTCCGAGATCGGCGAACAGGAACGAGGCGGCGACCAGCAGCATGATCACCGCGAACCCCCGCCGGGCCCACAAGGTGCGGCGCGGATCGGCCAGCCAGCCATGCGCGCGGGCGCCCGCCAGCACCAGCGCAAGGTGGATCAGCGTGGCAATGCTCGCGCTGACCAGCGCCAGCACCAGCGCATTGGCAAGGCTCAGCACTTCGCCCCCGAGGAATCGCGGCGCCACCACGAGGAAGAAGATATAGGCCTTGGGATTGAGCAGGTTGATGAGCAAGCCGGTGACAAAGGCGCGCTGGTTGACCTTTTGCGTCGGCACTGGCCGCGCCGGGCGGGTGGTACCGCGCCATGCCTGGACTGCAAGGACCACCATCATCAGCGCGCCGGCCCATTGCAGGCCCCGCCACACTTGCGGCATCGCCGTGAGCAACGTCGCCAGCCCGAGCGCGGCGAGCACCCCGTTGACAAGCAAGCCCAGCGCCACCCCCGCCACCGCCGACAATCCGGCGCGGCGCCCCTCGGTTGCGGCCAGGCCCGATAGCCACGCCATGTTGGGGCCGGGCGTCAGCTCGATCAGCAAGACCGCAAGGGCAAAGCCGACAATATCCAAGCGCGCGTTCCTGCCCTGACCTAGCGGCGCTCGAGCGGGTGGCGGATGCTGGTCTGGCGCCAGTGCCCTTCCTCATCCGCGCCCACCGCGAGTTCGAGCGCGGCGCGGATATCCTCGATCTCGTGGTCGGTCAGGTGCTCGATGCCGACGAATTCGTTGCGCGCATCCGTGACCGCGCGGACGAGCTCGTCGAGCTTGGCCTGCATCGCGGCGGCATCGCGGTTCTGCGAGTTCTGGATCAGGAACACCATCAGGAAGGTGGCGATGGTGGTGCCGGTGTTGACCACCAGCTGCAAGGTGTCCGACCAGCCGAACAGCGGACCTGTCAGCCCCCATCCGGCGATGATCGAAACCGCCACGATAAACGCCGCTGGCTGGCCCGCGGCAAAGGCCGTGCGCGATGCGACAAGCGTGAATAACCGGTCCATTGGCTGACCTCCTGCGTTGCCCCTAGCGCGCAGCCTATCCCTAGCCGCGCGGCAAAGCCAATCACCGGCCAAACAAAACGGCGCGGAAGTTGCCTCCCGCGCCGCTGTGGTTGTGCAACCGAGGGTATCTTCAGAAGACTTCGAACAGGCCCGCTGCGCCCATGCCGCCGCCCACGCACATGGTGACGACGACATACTTCGCCCCGCGGCGCTTGCCTTCGATCAGCGCGTGGCCGGTGCAGCGTGCGCCGGTCATGCCGTAGGGGTGGCCGATCGAGATCGAGCCGCCGCTGACATTGAGGATGTCATTGGGGATGCCGAGCGTGTCCCGGCAATAGAGCACCTGCACCGCGAAGGCCTCGTTCAGTTCCCACAGCCCGATGTCGTCCATCTTGAGGCCGGTTTGCTTCAAGAGCTTGGGGATCGCGAAGACCGGGCCGATGCCCATTTCGTCAGGCTCGGTGCCGGCGACCGCCATGCCGACATAGCGGCCCAAGGGCTGGAGGCCCTTCTGTTCGGCAAGCTTGGCTTCCATCAGCACCGCGGCCGAGGAACCATCCGACAGCTGCGAGGCGTTGCCCGCAGTAATGCACATCCCGGGGCCCATCACCGGATTAAGGCTCTGGAGGCCTTCGAGCGTGGTTTCGGGGCGGTTGCCTTCGTCCTTGGTCAGGGTGAATTCGACCTGGCTGACTTCCTTCGTCTCCTTGTCGACCACGTTCATGGTGGTGGTGACGGGGACGATTTCAGCGTCGAGATAGCCCGCAGCCTGCGCCGCCGCCGTGCGCATCTGCGACTGGAAGGCGTATTCGTCCTGCGCCTCACGGCTGATGCCATAACGCTTGGCGACGGTTTCAGCCGTGCCGAGCATCGGCATGTAGACATCCTTGTGCATCGCGATCAGCGAACGGTCGGGCGACACGCGCATCTCGGGGGTCTGCACGATCGAGATCGAATCCTGCCCGCCGCCGACCACGATATCCATGTTGTCGACGATGATCTGCTTGGCCGCGGTGGCAATCGCCATCAGGCCCGAGGAGCACTGGCGGTCGATGGTCTGCGCCGAAACGGTGACCGGACAACCGGCGCGCAGCGCGACCTGACGGCCGATATTGCCCGCCTGCGTGCCCTGCGTGAGCACCGCGCCCCACACGACATCATCGATCGCGCCAGCTTCAATGCCGGCACGCTCGATCGCGGGGGCGAGGCTGAGCGCGCCGAGCGTGGCGCCGGGGGTGGCATTGAAAGCGCCCTTGTAAGCGCGCCCGATCGGCGTGCGGGCGGTGGAAACGATAACGGCGTCACGTGCCATGGGGGTATCCTTTATTCAGGGGGATAGGCCCCAGCGCGCGGCGGAGGCCCAACCTATTCGGTTTGCGAAGGCCGGCAGGGCCAGCCAGCCAAAAATCAGACGAAGTACTGCGTGATCCACTCGGCGATCAGGGCGGGCTTGTCCTCGCCTTCGATCTCGATCGTGATCTCGGCGGTCTGCTGCCACTGGCCGGGGCGCTTTTCGACCATTTCGAGCAGCTTCCAGTGGCCGCGAATGCGCTTGCCCGCGCGCACGGGCGCGATGAAGCGGGTCTTGTTGCCGCCGTAGTTGACGCCCATCTTCACGCCGTCGATGCGCGGCATGTCGCTGTTTGCGCCGAGATAGGGGATCATCGACAAGGTCAGGAAGCCGTGGGCGATGGTGCCGCCGAACGGGGTCATCTTGGCCATCTCTTCATTGACGTGGATGAACTGATGATCGCCGGTCGCCTCGGCGAACTGGTTGATGCGTTCCTGGCTCATTTCGGCCCATTCGCTGGTGCCGATCTGCTCGCCGACCATGGCGGCCAATTCCTGCGGATTCATGGGGGCTCCTCCTCGATTCTGCCGGCGGAATCCCGTGCCCGCCGCGCTGCTTGTGCGGGGACTTCATGGCGCAACAAAGGGGGCAGCGCAACGACGCAGACGCGTGCGCTTCTATGCCGCTACGGCAACGCTGAGCTTGCTGTCGATCGCCGCGCGCCGCTGGACGCTGCGATCATGCCCCGTGCGCGCCGAATCGATCCGCGCGCAATAGCTCGCGAGCCCGATCTGCAGGCCGACCATCATCAGCATCACCGGCTGATAACCGATCCCCTGGAACAGCGCGCCGACGAGATAGATTACGGCGCCCATCTGCAAGGCGGACGCAAAGGGCGCGATCCACGCCTCCTCCTCGGCCGTGGCCCCTTTCCAGCGGCGATAGATGCGCTCCATCTGCCACAACCCGAGGCCATGCAGCGCGAGCCAGATCATCAGCCCCGGCCAGCCCTGTTCGCCAAGCAGTTCGAAGATCGAGGAATGGAACGCGCGGCCTTCGTCGACCACTTCGCGATATTCCACGCTGGTGGTGTTCCCGTTCACCTGTTTGACCGGCATGACATAGGCAAAGCGGTTCGAACGATAGGCATCAAACCCGCCGCCGAACGGCTTTTCGGCGACGTAATCGAGGGTCCATTCCCACACCGCCACACGGGTCGAGGCGCTTTCATCGCCGCCCGGCGCGGCCAGCGTCGCCATGCGATCATAATAGCTCTGCGGCAGGAACGGCAGCGCAACGAGGCCGAGCGCGCCGGCCGCCGCGATGAACATCAGCCGCTTGGTGGTGTAGCGCAGCAGCAGCACACCGAGCGCGGCAATGCACAACAGCCCGGTGCGCGCCTCGGTCCCGATCGGCACCATCAGGCAGGCAAAGGTCAACGCGACCGCAAAGCCCGTTACCAGCCAATGCGACCGCAGCACCGTGCCGTAGCGGGTGAACCACCAGATCAGCGGGATCAGCCCGATCGCGACCGTCGCCAGTGTCGAACTTTCATAGACCCCGCTATTGTCGTTGACGAAGAACTTGAGGTTCTCATAGCCGCCGCCGCCCAGCACAGTCTTCATGCCGGTGCCGATGACGATGGTCGCAATCGCCAGCACCAGCATCAGCGCCAGCGCCTCGATCCGCGCGCGGGTGGTGAGGGTAAGGGGCAGGAAGATCGCGAACAGCAGCGCCTTCCACACCCAGTCCCACTTGGTCGCGGCCTCGACGGGGAAATCGGCATTGCCGGTGGTCCACCAACAATAGGCCAGCAGCGCCAGCATCAGCCCCTGCCGCATCGTGAAGCGCGCGCCTTCCTTGCGATCAAGCACCAGCCAGCCGCCAAAGGCTGCGGCAAAGGCGATCAGCGAGACAGGCAGGCTGGCGATCAGCGAATAGCCGATCCGCTGGGGCGCAAGGATGTCGATATAGACATAGAGCAGCACCCACAGGAACGGGCGCTTGAGCCCGAGCAGCAGGACGTAAATGATAAAAGCCAGGAAAACGAGATCGAGCATTTATCGCCCCGGTTCCTCGCCATCATCCGGCACTGTCTCGTCAGCGTGTTTGTCGCGTGCACGGCGGGCGGCGTTGCGGCCGGCGGTGCTCGTCGCCAAGCGGTTGGCCGCGGTATCGGCCTTCAGCTGCCCAAGCAGCGGATCGGCATCAAGATCGTCGCGCAGCACCAGTCGCAGCAGCGCAATCGCCATCAGCCCGTGGCCCAGCGCAAGCGCGAAATAGTCGATCATCGAAACGGCTCCAAAACGCGGGCGGACCGCCAGCATTACCCCCGGGCGGTTGACGCGGCGTTAAGCACGCCTGCGCTAGATCTGCGCGCCATGACCCGCGTGCTCCACGTCCTTGATCATTCGCTACCGCTCCACAGCGGCTATACCTTCCGCACCCGCGCGATCCTCAAGGCACAGGAATCGCACGGGCTGGAGGTGCGCGGCATCACCGGCCAGCGCCACAATTGCGAAGCGCCGGCAGGCGGTGGCTCGCCCGAGGAAGCCGACGGCCTGACCTTCCACCGCACCCCCGGCACGCCGTCAGGCCCGCCGCCCTTTCGCGAACTGGCCGAGATTTCCGCGCTCGACGCTGCGATCCGTGGCCTCGCGCAGGACTGGCGGCCCGACATCATCCACGCCCACTCGCCCGCCCTGTGCGGAGCGGCGGCGCAGCGGGCCGCGCGCGCGCTCGGCGTGCCGTTCGTCTACGAGATCCGCGCCTTCTGGGAGGATGCGGCGGTCGGCAATCTCACCGGCACCCAAGGCAGCCTCAAATACCGCCTGACCCGCGCGCTCGAGACGCGGGTGGTGCGGGCTGCCGATGCCGTGTTCACTATCTGCCACGGGCTAGGCGACGATCTCATCGGTCGGGGCATCGCGCCAGAGCGGATCGCGATCATGCCCAACGGGGTCGATCTGGCGCTGTTCGGCGAGCCGGTGGCGCGCGACGATCCGCTGGCGGCGCAGCTCGGGCTGGCACCGGATGTGCCGATCATCGGCTATATCGGCAGCTTCTACGACTACGAGGGCGTCGATGATCTGATCGCCGCCATGCCGATCCTGCGGCGCACCCACCCGCAAGCGCGGCTGCTGCTGGTCGGCGCAGGGCCGATGGACGCCGCCTGGCGCGCCGCGGCGGCGGCCCTGCCCGAGCCGGACGCGGTGATCTTCACCGGGCGCGTGCCGCATAAGCAGGTCGAGCGCTACTACTCGCTGATCGATGTTCTCGCCTATCCCCGCAAGGCCCAGCGCCTGACCGATCTGGTCACGCCCTTGAAGCCGCTCGAGGCCATGGCCCAGCGCAAGCTGGTTGCCGCTTCAAGTGTCGGCGGGCACCTCGAGCTGATCACCCACGGCGATACCGGAACGCTGTTCGCGCCCGATGATCCGGCCGCCTGCGCTGCCGCGCTCGGCCAGTTGGTCGGCGCGCGTGCGGGTTGGGAGGCGATGAAAGACCGCGCCCAGGCCCATGTCCGCGCCCGCCATGACTGGGCCGCCAACGCGCAAAATTATCTTTCTGTTTACCATCTCTTGCTAGTTGGAGAGCAGGCCCGCGCGGCCGGTGTGACGCACACCATCGCAGGGCACAAACGCAAGGCAGGGTAACGGGCGGATGAAACGCGGGCATCACAGCAAGGCGGAAAAGCAACGGCGCATCCGAGGGGCACGCCGTTCGCGCCCGACGGTCCGGGCGCACGCGCTGTTCGTCCCGATCCTCGCTATTTGGGGCGCGCTGCTGGGCGGTTTGGTGACGCTGGCGCTCCCCGCCGGTGCCGTGCTCGCTGCAGCGGCCAATATCGGCCTTGGCGCGCTTGATGAAATGTCGCGCTTCATCCTCGCTGGTGTGGCTGCGCTGGTGATCGGCAGCGTGATGCTGGTGATCGGCAGATTGCTCGCCAGCAAGGCCGATCCGCGCAAGGACATGCCCTCGATCGCATCGATGGGGGTGCCTCAGGTGAGCACGATCGACCCCGCCAGCGAACTTGGCAGCGACAGCTTCGACGCGCCGGTTGAGACCATGCCGTTCGCGGCGGCAGAGGCGCAGCGCGAACCCGTCGCCAAGCTGGCACCCGAGCCCGAGCCGGTTGTTCTTGCCGAAGTCCCCGCCCCCGCTCCTGCGTCCCCGCAGGAACTTGATCTTGCGCAATTCGCTGTCCTCGAGGGCCGCAATGCGGTGTGGATCGAGGAACCGGTTGCTGCTACGATGCCGTCCCTGGTGGTGCCAGAGCCCGCACCCGCACCCGCACCCGCACCCGCACTCGCACCCGCACCCGCACCGGCGCCTGTCCCGGCACCCGCTCCCGAACCCGCAACCATCATGCGCCGCGCTCAACCGCGTCCGCCTAGACCGAGCGCGATCGAGCGCCTGCGCGCTGTGCCGCCCAGCGAGTTGAGCCTCGTCCAGATGGTCGAGCGTTTCGCCGCCGCGCTTCATGAACACCAGTCTACCCCGGCTGGCAGCACCGGCCTTGCCGCGCGCGATGCCGCGCTGGCCGAGGCGTTGAAGGCGCTCGCCGTGCTCAGCCGCGATAGCGAGGCCCAGACCCAGAGCGAGCCGGTGCGCGCCGCGCTCGGCCGCCTGAAGGAGCTGCGCGGGGCCGCCTGAGGCGGCGCACAATTCCCGCAATTCCTGCAAGTCGCTGGTCCATTCGATGCAGCCGGCGCAATCTATTGATAGTCCGAATAGGTCTGCGAGAAATAATGCTTCGCGCAAACCCATTGCCAAAACCGCTTCCTGTCGGCATGAGGGCGCAAACCGGGCAAGGCAGGCCGCCTGCGCTGACCCTTGCCCGGAATAATCGCCGCCATGCGCGCGTTCGGCCAGCCAACGCCGCAACGCGCCTGACGGCATCTGACAGATCGGACTTTTGCCATGGGATACCCCTCCTCCCAGGGTCTCTACGACCCCGCCAACGAACATGACGCCTGCGGCGTCGGCATGGTCGCGCATATCAAGGGCGCCAAAAGCCATGGCATCGTGCGTCAGGCGCTGGAGATTCTCGAAAAGCTCGATCACCGCGGTGCGGTTGGTGCCGATCCGCTGCTGGGTGACGGCGCGGGGATTCTCATCCAGATTCCCGATCCGCTGATCCGCCGCTGGGCGGACACGCACGGCCATGATCTGCCGAAGCCAGGCGAATACGCGATCGGCATGTGCTTCCTGCCGCAGGACGGGGCCGCGCGCAGCTTCGTCAAGGGGCGGATGGAAACCTTCACCGCCAAGGAAGGCCAGCGCTTTATCGGCTGGCGCGACGTGCCGACCACCCAGACCGGGCTCGGCGACGCGGTGATCGCCTCGATGCCAGTGATCGAGATGGCGGTGATCGCGCGCGGCGAGAATTGCGCCGATCAGGACGCCTTCGAGCGCAAGCTGCTGACGATCCGCAAGCAGGTGCAGAACCCGCTCGCGCAGCTGGCTGAAAAGCACGCCCTGCCGGATCTCACCGAAACCTACATCCCCAGCTTCTCGACCCGCACGCTCGTCTACAAGGGGCTGCTGCTGGCGACCCAGGTGGACAGTTTCTACGACGATTTGCGCGATCCCGGGTGTGTCTCGGCGCTGGGCCTGGTGCACCAGCGCTTTTCCACCAACACCTTCCCCAGCTGGCGGCTTGCCCACCCGTTCCGGTTCATCGCCCATAATGGCGAGATCAACACCGTGCGCGGCAACGTCAACTGGATGAACGCCCGCCGCCGGACGATGGAAAGCGAGCTGCTCGGCCCCGATCTCGACAAGATGTGGCCGATCATCCCGCACGGGCAATCGGACACGGCTTGCCTCGACAATGCCTTGGAACTGCTGATCGCGGGCGGATACAGCCTTGCCCATGCGATGATGATCCTGATCCCGGAAGCCTGGGCGGGCAACCCGCTGATGGATCCTGCGCGCCGCGCCTTTTACGAATATCACGCCGCGCTGATGGAGCCGTGGGATGGCCCGGCGGCGGTGTGCTTCACCGATGGCCGCCAGATCGGCGCGACGCTCGATCGCAACGGGCTGCGGCCCGCGCGCTACTGCGTGACCAAGGATGATATCGTCTGCCTCGCCTCGGAAAGCGGCGTGCTGCCGTTCGCCGAAGAAGACATCGTGCGCAAGTGGCGGCTGCAGCCGGGCAAGATGCTGCTGATCGACCTCGAGCAGGGCCGCATCATCGAGGATGATGAATTGAAAGCCGAGCTCGCCAAGGCCGAGCCCTATGCCGAATGGCTGCATCAGGCGCAGTACAAGCTGGAAGACATCACCGACATCGTCCCCGAACTCGAGGCGATTCCGGCGCAGGAATCCACCCTGCTCCAGCGCCAGCAGGCGTTCGGCTACACGCAGGAAGACGTCTCGCGCTTCCTTGAGCCGATGGCACTCGATGCCGATGATCCGATCGGTTCGATGGGCACCGACACGCCGATTGCCGTGCTGTCGGACCGGGCGCGGTTGCTCTACGACTACTTCAAGCAGAACTTCGCGCAGGTCACCAACCCGCCGATCGATCCGATCCGCGAAGAATTGGTGATGAGCCTCACCAGTATGATCGGCCCGCGCCCCAACCTGCTCGGCCGCGACGCGGGCACGCACAAGCGGCTCGAAGTCGATCAGCCGATCCTCACCAATGCCGATCTTGCCAAGATCCGCTCGGTCGAAGAAGCGCTCGACGGCGCGTTCCGCTGCGCCACGGTCGACATCACCTGGGACGCATCGACCGGCGCTGCAGGCATCGCGCTCGCCATCAAGGAAATGTGCTGGGCCGCGACCGAGGCGGTGCTGCAGGATCACACCATCCTTGTCCTGTCAGACCGTGCGCAAAGCGAGGCGCGCGTGCCGATGCCCGCGCTGCTCGCCACCGCAGCGGTGCATCACCATCTGGTGCGCCAGGGCCTCAGAATGCAGACCGGTCTCGTGGTCGAAACCGGCGAAGCGCGCGAGGTGCATCACTTCTGCGTGCTCGCAGGCTACGGCGCGGAAGCGATCAACCCCTACCTCGCCTTCGAGACGATCGAGGCCCTGCGCGCCAAGCGCCACCCCGATCTGTCGCCGGAAAAGGTGCGAGCGAACTTCATCAAGGGCGTGGGCAAGGGCATTCGCAAGGTCATGTCCAAGATGGGCATCTCGACCTACCAGTCCTATTGCGGCGCGCAGATCTTCGATGCCGTCGGCCTGTCGAGCGCCTTCACCGAACAGTTCTTCACCGGCACCGCCACCACCATCGAAGGCATCGGCCTTGCCGAAGTCGCCGAAGAAGCGCTGCGGCGGCACGGGCAGGCTTACGGCGACAACCCGATCTATGACGGGATGCTCGATGTCGGCGGGATCTACCAGTATCGCCTGCGCGGCGAGGAGCACGCCTGGACACCCGAGAACGTCGCCCAGTTGCAGCACGCGGTGCGCGGCAATGATCCCAAGAACTACGCCGAGTTTGCCGCCAGCATCAACGAGCAGTCCGAGCGGCTGCTGACGATCCGCGGGCTGCTCGAATTCAAGCCGGCCAACAAGCCGATCCCGATGGAAGAAGTTGAGCCGGCAGTAGAAATCGTCAAGCGCTTCTCCACCGGCGCGATGAGCCTGGGCTCGATCAGCCACGAAGCGCACTCGACCATGGCGATCGCGATGAACCGCATCGGCGGTCGCTCGAACACCGGCGAAGGCGGGGAGGAGCCGTTCCGGTTCACCCCGCTGGCAAACGGCGATTCGATGCGCAGCCGGATCAAGCAGGTCGCCTCGGGCCGCTTCGGCGTGACCACCGAATATCTCGTCAATTCGGACGATATCCAGATCAAGATGGCGCAAGGGGCAAAGCCCGGCGAGGGCGGCCAGCTGCCCGGTCACAAGGTCGACAAGCGCATCGGCGCGGTGCGGCACTCGACCCCGGGCGTGGGCCTGATCTCGCCCCCGCCGCACCACGACATCTATTCAATCGAAGACTTGGCGCAGCTGATCCACGATCTCAAGAACGTGAACCCGGTCGCCCGGATTTCGGTGAAGCTGGTGTCCGAAGTCGGCGTCGGCACGGTCGCTGCGGGCGTTTCCAAGGCGCGCGCCGATCACGTGACGATCGCGGGCTATGACGGCGGGACGGGCGCATCGCCGCTCACCAGCCTGACGCATGCGGGCTCTCCGTGGGAAATCGGCCTCGCTGAAACCCAGCAGACGCTGCTGCTCAACGATCTGCGCAGCCGCATCGCGGTGCAGGTCGACGGCGGCCTGCGCACCGGGCGCGATGTCGCGATCGGCGCGCTGCTCGGCGCGGACGAGTTCGGTTTTGCCACGGCGCCGCTGATTGCGGCGGGCTGCATCATGATGCGCAAGTGCCATCTCAACACCTGCCCCGTCGGCGTGGCGACGCAGGATCCGGTGCTGCGCGCGCGCTTCACCGGCCAGCCCGAACACGTGGTCAACTACATGTTCTTCGTCGCCGAGGAACTGCGGGCGATCATGGCCGAACTCGGCATACGCACGGTCGCCGAGATGGTCGGCCGGGTCGATCTGCTCGATACCCGGCGGATGGAACGCCACTGGAAGGCGCGCGGGATCGACCTGTCGCGCATTCTCCACCGGGTGAAGGTCAAGGACGGCGCGCCGCTGCACAACACCGGGGCCCAGGATCACGGGCTCGAAGGCGCGCTCGACAACCAGCTGATCGCCGATTGCCGCAGTGCCATTGATACAAAGCAGCCGGTGCAGATCGCGCTGCCGGTCCGCAACGTCCACCGCACCGTCGGCGCGATGCTTTCGGGCGAGATCGCCAAGGCGCACGGGCACGAAGGTCTGCCGACCGACACGATCCGCATCAATCTGACGGGCGTGGCCGGGCAGAGCTTCGGCGCATGGCTGGCGCACGGCGTGACGCTCGATCTGGTCGGCGATGCCAATGACTATGTCGGCAAAGGACTCTCCGGGGGTCGCATCATCGTACGCCAGCCCGAAGCCGCCCCGCGCGCCTCGGACGAGAACATCATCGTCGGCAACACCGTGCTCTACGGCGCGATCGCGGGCGAGGCCTATTTCAACGGCGTCGCGGGCGAACGCTTCGCGGTGCGGAACTCGGGCGCGATCGCCGTGGTCGAAGGCGCGGGCGATCATGCCTGCGAATACATGACCGGCGGCGTGGTGGTTGTGCTCGGCAAGACCGGGCGCAACTTCGCGGCGGGCATGAGCGGCGGGGTCGCCTATGTCTATGACCCTGACGGCGCCTTCACCAACCTCGTCAACCACGCGCAGGTCGACCTGCTGCCGATCGCGGCCGGGCCTGATGCCGAGGACGGGACGGGCCGCCCGGCCCAGCGTCCGCGCTCGGTGAACGACTTCGGCATGGGCGACATGCTGCGCCACGATGCCGAGCGGCTGCGCATCCTCGTCGAACGGCACCAGCTTCACACCGGCAGCATGCTGGCGGGCGCGCTGCTGGCGGACTGGGACGCGGCGCTGACCCGCTTCGTCAAGGTGATGCCGCGCGACTATGCCGCGGCGCTGCAGCGGCTCGAAGCCGAACGCAACGAAGCGGCAAGCGTCGCAGCGGAGTGAATTGATGCAACCCCGTCACCCCTGCGAAGGCAGGGGCCCAGATAACGCCAGTTTGGCGAACAACCTCAATGTCAGCTGGACCCCCGCCTGCGCGGGGGCTTCAGCCAAATCGGAGATTTGACCTCGTGGGCAAGGAAACCGGATTTCTCGAGCTGGACCGCCGCGAGCGCGACTATCTCGATCCGAAAGAACGGCTGAAGAACTACCGCGAATTCGTCATCCAGCCGGATGATGCGACGCTTCGCGCACAGGCCTCGCGCTGCATGAATTGCGGGATTCCCTACTGCCACAACGGCTGTCCGGTGAACAACATGATCCCGGACTGGAACCACCTCGTCTACGAGGCGGACTGGAAGCGTGCGCTCGACATGCTCCACACCACCAACAACTTCCCCGAATTTACCGGGCGCATCTGTCCCGCCCCGTGCGAGGCTGCCTGCACGCTCAACATCATCGACCAGCCGGTCACCATCAAGTCGATCGAATGCGCCATTGTTGATCGCGGGTGGAAGGAAGGCTGGATTACCCCCAAACTGCCCGAGACCAAGACCGGCAAGTCGGTTGCGGTGGTTGGTTCGGGCCCCGCCGGGCTCGCCTGCGCGCAGCAGCTGGCGCGCGCGGGGCATAGCGTCACCGTATTCGAAAAGTCGGACCGGGTCGGGGGCTTGCTGCGTTACGGCATCCCCGACTTCAAGATGGAAAAGCACCTCATCAACCGCCGCTGCGTGCAGATGGAAGCCGAAGGGGTGACGTTCAAAACCTCCAAGGAAGTCGGCGTCGATATCTCCTTTGCCTCGCTCCGCGAGAATTTCGACGCGGTGGTTCTGGCCGGCGGCGCGGAAGATGCGCGCCCGCTGGCGATCCCCGGCGCAGAAATGCCGGGCGTGCGGATGGCGATGGAATTCCTGACCCAGCAGAACAAGCGCGTCGCAGGCGATGACGAGCTGCGCGCTGCCCCGCGCGGCAGCCTCACCGCGACCGGCAAGCATGTCGTCGTTATCGGCGGCGGCGATACCGGCAGCGATTGTGTCGGCACCTCGAACCGGCAGGGCGCGAAAAGCGTCACCCAGCTCGAAATCATGCCCAAGCCGCCGGAAACGGAAGACAAGGCACTGACCTGGCCCGATTGGCCGATGAAGCTGCGCACCTCCTCCAGCCACCAGGAAGGCGTCGAGCGCGACTGGGCGGTGCTGGCCAAGCGCGTGCTGGGTGACGGCGAGACCATGACCGGGCTCGAATGCGTCCGCGTCGAGTGGTCGGGCGGCCAGATGCGCGAGATGGAAGGCAGCGAGTTTGTCATCCCCGCCGATCTCATCCTGCTGGCGATGGGCTTTGTCGGACCGGTCAAGGCCGGGCTGCTCGAACAGGCGGGCGTGGCGCTCAGCGCGCGCGGCAATGTCGATGCGGATACCGAAAGCTACGCCACCAGCGAGCCGGGCGTGTTTGCCTGCGGCGACATGCGGCGCGGGCAGAGCCTCGTCGTCTGGGCGATCCGCGAAGGCCGCCAATGCGCACGCAGCGTCGATGAAGCGCTGATGGGGATTAGCGAATTGCCGCGCTGAGGCATGTCCGCTTCGGTTCTTCCCAAGGCGCTCGCCTTCGACGTGTTCGGCACGGTAGTCGACTGGCGCACAAGCATCACGCGCGAGTCCGCGGTGTTCCTCGCGACGATCGGGCGAGGCGATGTCGATGCGGCCGCTTTCGCCGATGCATGGCGCGGGCAGTATATCGCGGCGATGATCGGGATGCGGAAATCGGGCCGCGCCTTCGCGGTGCTGGATGTGCTCCACCGCGAGATGCTTGAAGCCGCCTTGCGCGAACGCGATATCGACCCGGCCAACATCGACGCGGGGCTGCTTGAAGACTGGAACCGCGCCTGGCACCGGCTCGATCCATGGCCG
>Ga0164292_10001241_pt1 | contig 20489 bp, 16 predicted proteins | sample GEODES117metaG_FD_111486 | JGI IMG/M metagenome (GOLD analysis project Ga0164292, IMG submission 111486) | Eutrophic lake water microbial communities from Lake Mendota, Wisconsin, USA - GEODES117 metaG | ecosystem: Environmental > Aquatic > Freshwater > Lake | place: USA: Lake Mendota...
AGGAGGAAGAATGATATTTGACCGACTACTTGTCGCCGCCGTGTGCTGTTGGCTGGGCGTGACAGGTTTGTTTCCAGCTACAGCAGAACCAGTAAAGCCTCTGACCCCAGCGCAGTTGCAAGCCAAGGCCAAACAGAAGTCAATCAGCAACGTATGCAAGGGCAAGCGCAAAAGCCAGACCGTGAAAGATTTGTGCAGAAGATGGGAGAACCAAAATGCTTGAGAAGATAAGAACGTTCTTTGGAAAAGTTCGTGGACAACACGCAGAGAAGCAAACCATAGTGGTTGAAGGCGACCTGTGGCGTTGCACAGAGTGCAAAATGCTTTTTCTAAATAGGGTAGTGGGGGAGCAGCACAAATGCCAAGACCAAAAAGTGAACTGACAGGTGTGGCTGTGAGCATCGGTGTGCGGTTAATCCCTGCACACTATGCAGAATGGAAACGCTTGGGTGGCCCAAAGTGGTTACGCCAAGAGCTATCAAAAAAGATCAAAGAAGCGCAAACGCTTCAAAAGAACAAGGGCTAAGCAGGTTTTTCAATTGTGATGTGTGCGAACCTAGTAGATGCGACCACAACATCACGAACAACAACAGCGCTTAGCCTTTGAGGAAACTGTTGTTGTTCGGCTTTCCAAACGCGAATTGAGGGGGCGCGTAATCTACTTGACCCCCTCACCAATTACCAAGGAAACTGTATGGCATCGACACCAGAAGTAAAAGTAAAAAAACAAATCAGGAAGTTGCTTGACGAGCTGGGCGTGTATTACGCCATGCCTATCGGCACAGGCTACGGCAACTCAGGGGTGCCAGACTTTTTGATATGTGCCAGCGGCATGTTCATTGGCGTAGAAGCAAAAGCGGGGAAGAACAAACCGACCCTGTTACAAGAGGAACACATGCGCCGCATAAGAAGCGCAGGGGGTGTGGCAATGGTAGTAAACGAAGACAACATAAACGAACTTAGAGAGGCACTAACATGGAACAAGAACAAGCAATAGACCTGTTGCTCAAGGCAATGTCGGACGAAGAGAAGGCGCACTTCAAAACCACGGTGTTGAAGTTCCTCACATGCTACGGCCCCAACGCAAACCAAGCAGTGCTCATCATTAAGAACACAGGCGAAGACCGCTTGGAGGTAGCCACCATGAACCTAGACGAAATGGAGGCAGCGGAAATCATGATCGAAGCCAATGATTTTTTCGGATTCTTAAACACTATCGACGCACCCCCTAAAGAGGCATTCAATTGAGCAAACCATTTGACCGAATAATTTCCATCGACTTTGAAACTCGGTGGGACAAACAAAGTTACACCCTATCCAAGATGACAACAGAGGAGTACATACGTGACAAAAGGTTCAAAGCTTTCGGAGCGTGCATCCATGAATATGGAACTGACAACCCAACTGAATGGGTTGGAGGAGATAGATTACGTGAGTACTTTTCTGGAGTGGACTGGGGACGAACCGCAGTGCTTGCGCACAATGCACAGTTCGATGTATCCATTATGGAATGGGTATATAACGCCAGACCAACCTTCATCTTCGACACCCTATCAATGGCAAGAGCTTTACGCGGCGTGGAAGTTGGCAATTCCCTTGCGAAGTTGGCGCTCGACTTCGGACTTCGACCAAAGGGAACGGCAGTACACAGCACTGATGGCCTCACATCAATATCGCCAGAGATTGAAAGAGAACTTGCCGAGTACTGCGCCCATGATGTGTACCTGTGCGAAGAAGTTTTCAGTCGGTTCATTAACGGATACCCCAAATCCGAACTGCGTCTGATCGACATGACGCTCAAGATGTACACACGACCAACGCTTGAGCTTGACAGCAAGATGCTTATCAAGGCACTGACAGAAGAAGGAGAACTACGTGAAGGACTGTTACAAAGGCTGGGCATACAAGAAGCTGAGCTCGCATCGAACCCGAAGTTTGCTGACGTACTTCAAAGCCTCGGGGTTACTCCCCCGACTAAGGTCAGTAAAACTACCGGCAAAGAAGCGTTCGCTTTTGCCAAGAATGATGCTCTCTTCCAAGCGTTGCTTAACGGTGAACGTGAAGATGTTGCCCTCCTTTGTGAGGCACGCCTTAAAGTTAAATCCACGACCGAGCGCACAAGGGCACAGCGCTTCCTCGACATATCTCAACGCGGCAAACTACCGGTTCCGCTCTCGTATTACGGCGCTCTCTCGGGTCGCTGGACGGCGGCAAAAGGTTCAGCAATCAACATGCAGAACCTCAAGCGAGGCAGTTTCCTACGCAAAGCAATTATGGCTCCCGAGGGCTACCAACTCGTTGTGGGCGACCTCTCGCAAATTGAGCCGCGAGTACTCGCGTGGTTGGCTGACTATGCAGACATGCTCGACATCTTCAGGGCTGGAGGTGACCCTTATGCGGCCTTCGGTAGCCAGATGTTCAATATCCCCGGTCTCACCAAAGAATCCCATCCTGATCTGCGGCAGTCGGCAAAGAGCGCGTTACTGGGCTGTGGCTATGGACTGGGTTGGGCTTCATTCGCTTCGCAACTCCTCACAGGTTTCCTCGGTGCGCCGCCTGTACGGTACTCCAAGGACTTCGCCAAAGCGCTCGGCGTTAACTCTGAGTACGCGCAGGAGTTTGTCAAGTGGGACGGCAACGACTCCAAGCTGTTCGACATCCCACACACTTGTTCTGATAAAGAACTCCTGACCCATGCCCTTGCCGCCAAAGCAATCATTGATACATACCGCCGTACTGCTTGGCCTATTGTTTCTATGTGGGGGCTGTTCAATGAGCTTATACACAAGTCGCTGTATTTGGGCAAAGAGTACACGCACAAGTGTTTGACATTCCGCAAAGGCGAGATAGAATTACCAAACGGAATGAAGCTTCTGTACCCCAACCTACGTCTTGAACAAGATACCAAAGGCAGACCGCAGTGGGTGTATGGAGAGCGTGCAACAAAGTTGTATGCAGGTAAGATAACGAACAATGTGACGCAAGCGCTTGCCAGAATCGTGATGACGGATGGCATGTTGAGGGTATCGAAGAAGTACCCAATTGCTGGCACGGTGCACGACGAGTTGATCGCTGTTGTGCCTGATGATGAAGTTGTTGACGCTAAGACTTGGGTCTTGGCGCAGATGACTATGGAGCCGAAGTACATGCCGGGGATACCTCTGGCCGCTGACGGTGGTGCGCACCGTAGATATGGGTTAGCAAAATCATAGGGAGAAGCACATGAAAATACCCAAACAATTCACAGTGGGGCCAACGACGTACAACGTTGAATGGCGTCAAACCATCCAAGACCCTGCCGCAATGGGGCGTACGTACTACCGCAAGAAGTTGGTTGAGATGGCGCAGTACGACGAGTTTGGCAACAAGTTTGAGCAGTCAGAACTTGACGACACGTTCTGGCATGAGTTGACGCACATCATTCTGCAAGACATGGGCAGCGACTTGACCGACAACGAGAACTTTGTTACCGCGTTTGCCAACAGATTAACGCAAGCAGTTAATTCCGCCAAACTATGAAAAAACAAGCATGGTCACACTCTTCCCTCAAAGACTTTGAGGGTTGTCAACGCCGTTACTACGAAGTCAAGGTACTTAAAAACTACCCGTTTACAGAAACCGAAGCGACGCGGTACGGCAACCAAGTCCACGAAGCCTTGGAGATGTATGTCAAGGAGGGCACTCCAATCCCGCCTGCATACGCGCAGTTCCAACCTGTGGTGGACGCGTTGCTAAACAAGTCCGGACGTAAGCTGGCTGAGTATGAGATGGCGTTGACCACCGACCTATTGCCAACAAGTTGGAAAGCAGATAACGTATGGGTGCGTGGTATCGCAGACCTGTTAATTGTTGATGACGAAAACCTGACCGCATGGGTGGCAGACTACAAGACCGGCAACAACAAGTACCCAGACCGCGATCAGCTTGTGCTCATGTCTATTATGGTGTTTGCGCACTTCCCCCACATACGCAAGGTTAACTCGGCGTTATTGTTTCTTGTAAAGAATGACTTTGTAAAGATGTCAATGACAGCAGACGAGGCCAAGAAACATTGGTGGGACTACCGTGAACGCTATGCGCGACTTGAAGCATCTTTTTCAAACGATGTGTGGAACCCAAACCAAACGCCTTTGTGCGGTTGGTGTCCGGTAAAAACATGCGAGTTCAATCCAAAACATTAAGGAACACTCATGCCTTACAAAAACCCAGAAGACCGTCCTTCGTACGCAAAGTACGAACAGAAACCAGAGATCATTAAAAAAAGAACCGCTCGAAATAAAGCACGCGCAATGCTTATGAAAGAGGGTATCGTAAAAAAAGGAGATGGAAAAGATGTCGATCATAAACAACCCCTTTCAAAAGGCGGCGCAACAACAAGGAGTAACTTACGCGTTAAATCAGCATCAGATAACAGGAGTTTCAAACGCAAATCTGACCACAGCATCAAGTAGAAAACAGTTTGACAGCGAAATAACAACCGCCATGCAAATAACAATTGCCATGCTTGAATCCGAAGCGTTCAATATCCCTGTCAGCAGACTGATTGATGTGTGGGTAACACGTTTTGGAAACAAGTGGGTAGACCTAGAAACTTTAGAGGGCGATGAGTTCTTTAACAGTGCGTTCAAGAGACTTAAACAACTCGGAGAAGTTGAAGTCCACTTTCTAACAGACAGAGCGCGGTACGTATGCCGCATGCCAGAGCAATAACAGGAGAAGCAAATGGGAAAAATTAAATCGTTAGGCCAATCGCTAACAGAACACCTAGAGGCCGTATATGCGCAAGAAAACGCAAAACTACACAGCCAAATTTGGCAGGGAGGGGTACCACAAGCCAGCAAGAAAAATATACGCGTAGACAACCCCAATACGCGTGAAGCGTACGTCATTCCACTATCAAGACTGGCAGATATGTGGAGAGCAAAGTTTGGCGACTTGTGGGTAGACGTTTCAGAACTAGAAGAAGAGTTCTGGTGGGACGCATCAGCAAGACTTCACAGAAACAACCTGATGGAAGAGATTGAATTTAGAGAAAGCAACACGCCGTGGGCTCGGTTGAAGGAAGATGCGTAATGGAAATAATTGACAACAAAGCACTGCTACTGCGCACACGCGACCCAAGTAAATACAGCATCATTCCAAAGCACAAAGTAGTTGGTGAAGAGGATGGCATATACCAAATTGCTGTGTACTGGGGCCTTGATGAAAGTCGCGTGTTAAAAAATCTTGGTGTCAAAGATGTACCGTCCCCAATCAAAGGGCGCTATGGTTGGCCGGGCAAGTACAAGCCTATGGATCACCAAATTGAAACAGCAGCATTCCTAACACTACACCGCAGAGCTTTCTGTTTTAATGACCCCGGCACTGGCAAGACGCTATCTGCTTTGTGGGCGGCTGATTATCTAATTGAGCGTGGTGAAGTTCGCAGGGTGTTGGTGCTATGCCCCCTATCAATCATGCACAGCGCATGGATGGGCGACATCATGAACAGCACCATGCACCGAAGCGCCATCGTTGCCCACCATCAGCAAGCATCACGCCGTATAGAAATGATTCAGCGTGACTACGAGATCGTAATTGCCAACTACGACGGACTGAATCTGATTGCGGATGAGATACGCAATGATGGTCGCTTTGATCTTGTAATTATTGATGAGGCCAACGCATACAAGAACCCATCAACACGGCGTTGGAAGGCGTTGGCATCTATCATCAAGCCTGAGACATACCTATGGATGATGACTGGTACACCCGCATCGCAGTCTCCTGTTGATGCGTATGGCCTTGCAAGACTTGTTAATCCAAGCGGCGTGCCCAAGTTCCAAACAGCGTGGCGCGATAAGGTGATGAACAAGATCAGCATGTTTAAGTGGACACCAAAAATAGATGCGCGGTCTATGGTGTACGAAGCACTGCAACCGGCAATTCGTTTTACAAAAGGCCAGTGTCTTGACCTACCGCCGGTAATTACAGTGACACGCGAAGTGCCTATGACACCACAACAAAACAAATACTATCGGATGTTAAAAGAGCAGATGATGGTGCGTGCGGCGGGAGAAACAATCAGCGCAGTCAATGCAGGTGTTGCAGTAAACAAGCTGCTACAAATATCATGCGGTGCCGCGTACACAGACGATAGGGAGGTTGTGGAGTTCGACGCATCTCCTCGACTGCATGTGCTGGAGGAAGTGTTGGAAGAAACAGAGCGCAAGGTAATCATCTTTGCGTTGTTCCGTTCCAGCATAGACACCATCGTGACGCATTTGGTGAAGCAGGGCTACGCCGTGGGACAAATTCATGGCGACGTGACCGCAACAAAACGTGGGCAGATAATTGGAGACTTTCAGTCAACCGACAAGATACGCGTGTTGGTGATGCAGCCACAAGCAACAGCCCACGGGATTACCCTAACTGCCGCAGACACTGTTGTGTTTTTTGGGCCGCTGATGAGCGTGGAGATGTACACGCAGTGTATTGCGCGAGCAGATCGCAAAGGTCAGAACTCCGACAAAGTTACTGTGGTACACATCGAGTCCAGCCCTATTGAGAAAAAACTATTCAAGGCAATGGCGGGTAAAGTTGACGACCACAAATTACTGGTAGATATGTTTGACAGTGAAGTTAAAAATATTTAAAGAAAGGAGTTGCGTTTGGATCTGTTCCGTGTATGATGTTAAACGTTAGACAAAATAACAGGAGAAGCAAATGACTACAGCAGTCGATGATGACGCTCCCCCACAAGAGGAGAGCACGGAGTTAGCCAGCGTTCCAATGGACAAACTGGCAAAGGTGTATCGTAAGATGGCGGCTCGAATTCAAGAGCTGACTCAAGCGTACGAAAACGAAGTTGAGGAAATCAAGCGGCAACAAGATGTCGTGAAGATAGCACTCAAAGATCAGATGCTTGCACTGGGCATGTCCTCTGTGCGCACTGACCAAGGCACTGTGGTGTTGTCCACAAAGACACGCTACAACACACAAGACTGGGATTCATTCAAGACATTCGTGCTTCAACACGAAGCCGTTGACTTGTTGGAAAAGCGTATTGCGCAGACCAACATGGCAACATTTCTTGAAGAGAACCCCGGCCTCGTACCACCCGGATTGAACTCATTAACTGAGTACGCAATCTCTGTTCGCAAACCAACCAAGTAATCAGGAGAAATATCACATGACTAATGTGACGCTTTTTAACAAAGCAAACGTTCCAGCGTTTGCGAAAGGCCGTGAAGGTCTGTCCTCAGTTGCCAAAGCTTTGGCTGGTGGTAATGTTGATACCACCAAGCGTATCTCAATCAAGGGCGGCGTGTTTCGTTTGTACAGCGGCGGTAAAGAAATCGCTTCAATCGAAGAACGCTATCTGGACGTTGTGTTCGTTGCCGCCGCGCCAGACATTGGCCGCGTTTTTTATGCTAAGGCATACGATGGTGAGATTTCTGCGCCTGACTGCTGGTCTGCTGATGGCAAGACACCCTCTATTGATGCCGGCAACAAACAGCACTCCAACTGCAAAGACTGCCCACAAAACATTGCAGGGTCTGGTCAGGGTAATAGCCGCGCATGCCGCTACCAACAACGCGTTGCTGTAGTGTTGGCCAACGACATGGAAGGCGACATTCTTCAGTTGACTCTGCCAGCCAAATCAATCTTTGGTGATGGCGAAGGTGAGAACCGCCCATTACAAGCATACATCAAGTGGTTGATGGCGCAACAAGAACCAATCGACCCCAGCTTGGTTGTTACGCGCTTGAAGTTTGATACCAAGTCCGAAAGCCCCAAACTGTTTTTCAAAGAGATGCGCTGGTTGAATGACGAAGAGTTTGAGATTGTGTCCGTCAAGGCTGAGTCAGCAGAAGCCAAACGCGCTATTGCTATGACAATGCCCAAGCAAGCCGCTGTGTCTGCGCCTCTGGCAATTGCCGGTACACGCCCTGCCAAAGTTGAAGAAGCTGAGGAAGAAGAGCCACCAGCACCAGCACCAAAGGCAAAGAAAGCCAAAGCCGCGCCTGTTGCAGAGGATGAAGGCGAAGAGCCTACTGTGCGCAAGGAAGAGAAAAAGCCAAGTGCCGTGCCTGCCAAGAAGTCAAACTTGGCGGCGATGGTTGACGATTGGGACGAAACTTAAGAAGGAGGGGGCTTCGGCCCCTTACAGCATGGCTTACTCTCAACAAACAATCAACATGGTCATGAAAGCGCCTAAGACGTTGGGCAACCAACTCGGGCGCTGGGCTGTTCATCACAACTTTTCTGTCGTAAGAATCTCTCAAGCACTTGGCGTTTCACGCCAATCTGTTTACAACTGGTTCGGTGGTGGTGAAGTTTTTGTGGCCTATCGTCCAACGGTAGACGCACTCCTCAAAATCCTACAAACATCAAGCACAGCCGACGAGGCTTGGAGAAAAACATGCAAAGCATTCAACCTCGACAACTAAACGACAACGAGCTTCTTCGGTACATCTACATCATTGGTTTTGACAAGGTCACCCCTGATTGGATTGAAGTGCTTGTTGAGCGCACGGCTGCGCTAATTGATAGCAAAGAGAAGGCTTTTCAAGAAGGCTTTGAGGACGGTTTTGCCCAAGGCATAGACCACGCAACAGACGACTTTAAATAAACCAAAGGACAGACATGACTCCGCTTGAGTTCCTAGCGGTGGTTTTGCCGTCTCCGGGTTTAGGCTCGTACTGCGCGGTAGAACTCACAAAAAGAAAACAGCATGTGTTCACGGACACGATTGAGGAACTACGCCCACACATAGACAACTGGAACAACGATCACTGCGACATCTTCTACGCCGTCTCCTGCTTTGAAGGTAAGAAACGCGAAGCTGACAAAGCAACGCACGTAAAGTCTTTCTTTATTGACTTGGATGGGTACGCATCAAAGAAGGATGCAGTACTGGCATTGGATGCGTTCATGGCAAAGGTCGGGCTTGACGCGCTCGGTAAGCCGTGGATTGTTGGTTCAGGTGGAGGGCTCCACTGCTACTGGCCGATGGCACGCGACCTGACGGTTGCTGAATGGCGACCTGTTGCGCAGAACATAAAGCTTCTGTGTAAACAAGAGGGTATGGTCATCGACATGGCAGTCACCGCAGATGCGGCACGACTGATGCGTGTGCCGGGTACCATGAACCACAAGAAGAAGTATGTGCAACCTCTTCCTGTAAAGTTGTTGATGGAAGGCGACGTGTTTGACTTCGATGCGTTTGCAAAAGTCATCAACGCCAACCTTAAAGAAAAAGCACCGCCGCAGGCTGACCCAATTCTGTTGCCGGGGGCGCGGCCAAAGAACGCGAAGAATGCCGCGCAAGTAAAGATGATGCAGAACAGCCGCACTATCTTTGCCGAATTTCAACCCCACTGCGCCCAGATTGCCGACTATGCCGCCACCGCTCAAGAGGACGGCAAAGAACCTGTGTGGAGGGCGTTGTTGTCATGGGCTAAGGTTTGTGAGGACGGCACTGAGAAGGCTGTTTGGTTGTCGGAGTTACACCCATACACGCCGGACAGGATGCACCAGAAGCTGGCTGAGATCAAAGGGCCTTACTCCTGCGTGGCAATGGACTCCCTGAATCCCGGCATATGCACAAGTTGTCCACACTGGGGAAAGATCACAAATCCGCTGATCCTTGGCAGAGAAATCAAAGCCGACAACACTGAGAAAGTCATACCGCTGGCAACCGTGAGCGAAGACTTTGTTGAGGAAGAGTTTTTCGCACTGGAGGAACCAGATGACGGCAACGAACCAGAGCACATTGATGCAGTTAAGCGCCCACTACCACCACGCGGGTACAGCTACGGCGAGAACGGCGGCGTGTACTTTGTAAAGGTTGAGGAAGACGAGGACGGCAAGAAGTCTAAGAAAACTGTTCAGCTTGTTCCGTACGACTTGTTTGTGGTTGATCTACTTAAGATGGAGAACGACCACTTGGTTCACATGGCCGCTGTACGTCCCGAGGGCGTGCTGACGCTTAACTTTCCACAGAAATCTATTGTGAGCAAAGACGAGACGCTCAAGTGGTTGGCAAGCCAGAACATTGTGTCTACGTTTGCTGGATTTGACAAGCAGCTATACGAATACGTACGCGCCTGTGTGGGCGAAGCATCTCAATCCAAAAAGCCAATCATCATTCCATACCAGTGCGGTTGGCAAGAAGATAACAGCTTCGTCTACAACAACCGGGTGTTTACCAAAGAAGGCGGGGAGACACGCATACCGATGCCCGGTCTTGAGAACATCAATCGCAACACCTCTGGGGCTGGCAGTCTGGAAAAATGGCGAAAGCTGTGGCAGACAATATTCGTGAACAAGCCCAACATGGAAACCGCCTTGGCTGTATGTCTGGACTCGTTTGGCTCATCCCTGATGCGGTTCACTGAGTACGAGGGTTTTGTGTGGCACATTGGTTCACGCCATTCTGGTACTGGTAAGTCATTGGTGCTTAGCGCCAAGGCTGGCGTATGGGGACACCCACTGCGTTACAGGACAGGTAAGGGCACGTCTCCGGTTGCAATGCAGCAACGCGCTGGTCTGCTCAACAGCATGCCGCTTCTGATTGACGAGATCACAAACACCCAGCGTGCAGACATGGAGTGGGCACCCACATTTATCTTTGACTTTGCAGAAGCGCAGGGCAAAGAGCGTATGGAGTCTGGTGTAAACAAAGAGCGCATCAACAACACGACATGGAAGACCACATGTACCATGACTTCCAACGAAAGCCTGACGGACTACATGGCGGGGGCACGGAAGTTCAGTTCAAACGGCGAACTTCTGCGTATGCTGGAGTGGAATCCCAACATCAAGTTGGAGTGGACTCCCCAAGAACGTGAAGTGCTGCTTGAGATGAAACGCAATTACGGCGTGGCTGGCGAGGCTTGGGTGCGTTGGTTGACAAAGAACCAGCATATGGCAGAGGAGGTTGTCGCCAAGACGCATAAGCACCTCAAAAAGGTGCTGGATTTCAACGATGACGAACGCTATTGGCACGCCGGTTGCACCGTTATTGTTGCTGCTGCCATTCTTTTACGTAGAGATTACGCCAACATCCTTGACGTTGAAGTGCAAAAAGTCATAGACGCTTTGAAAGTGGTTGTGGAGAAAGCCCGGGGCATTATTCGCGGCAGTGTGCGCACTGCTGAGGACGTGTTGAACGCGTACACCGGAGACAACTACGGCAGTTTCATCATTATCAAGAAGGCTGAAGGCCGACTGATGGCCGCATGGGGGGATGGGGAGGCTGTTGATAAGTCGCTTACAAGGTCAAAGGTACTTGGACGTGTCGAGCACGGCACATTTGCTGAGGGGTTCAGGGAGTACTTCATTGAAGAACAACTACTCAGGCGGCACTGTGTGAGCATGAGCTTTAGCTACGACGACTTCAAGAAGCAGATGGAAAAGCTTTTCCGCGTCAAATACTCCAAGAAAGATATGCTCGGCAAGACCAACGGCCCATCAATGCGCGTTAACGCTATGCACATAACTTTTGAGGAAGAACATTTCAATGGAAATAATCTATCCGTGGGCGACACTTAAACCGGGCACAGGGTTTTTTGTTCCCGGGCTGGATGTTGCAAAGATAAAGGAACTGGGGCTACGCGCCTCAGTTCCTTACAAGTACCGCACTCAAGCTTTCATTGGTATCAGAAAGGGGTTGATAGGCGTATGGTTTTATCGGAAGCCTCTCTCACCGTACGAGCTACGGCGGTCTTTATCTTCCTAATCTTGTCAAGTTGTTCGCGCTTAGCTTCTGGTGACATGTTTGATGCGGCAATTGCTCGTTCAGCTTGAGTCAACATGCTCATATCATTCTTAAAGCTTTGCGCCATTTCAGCCTGCATAAACTCGTTACCGCGTCTTTGCAACAGCGCCTTGGCTTCTGACATCCGCCCCTCTGCCACCATTTTGTCGAACGTTTGTTTGACTTTGATATTTTCGTTCATGCGCTCGTACACGCTGTTGATGATGCCGCCAGCATCGTTGGGTTGGAATGCGCCACCAAGAATTGGGTACTCCGACAAACGTTTAACAGCTTTCTCAGGACTCTCACCCGTAGGCACACCCACACTCAGTGCGTGCATAAACGCAAGCCCCATAGTGCCGGTGTAACCACTGACCAACTGTTCAAACACAATAGGGGATATGCCAAGCGTCTTGCCAATGCCTTTGGCCAACTCTGATGTGTTGGCGCGGAACTGTTCTTCTGGCAACAACTCCTTTTCCCGCGCAGACAAGATGTCTCGACCTGTGTAAAACGACTTGCCCAACCCCGCCTCGATGGCCGGTTTCATTATCTGGGGTATGCCATAAGACGAACCGCCGGGCACTGTCTGAAGCAAAATTTGTTTGAACGCTTTGACTGCTTCTTCGCTGCCGTGTTCGTTGAGCATGCTGTTAAGCAGTGCCTCAGGCAACGCCTTGAAAATGTATCCAATTTCAAAAGGCACAGGCAATTTGATTGGTTCATCCAAACCCGGCACACGAATAAACCAATTTCCGTATTTCTGGTCAGGGTTAGCATTCTTGTATGCTTCATCGTCTTGCATTAAAGCGGCGTAGGCAAAGCTGGCCACAGCCATCAAAGCACCGCGTTGCATCATCTTTTCACGTATACGCAACTGCTCGTTGAACGGCATCTTGCCCGTAGCCGCTTTGTACAACACGTTCAGACCTTGAATCTGAGCGTTAAAGAACGGTATCATCGAATTGGCTATGTGTATTGATGGTGACGCGCCGCGCTTGTTAAAGTTCATGGACTCCAGCGCCAGCAAAGTTGCCTCCATCTCAGACAGACCTTGCTGAATGTAGCTGTTGTACTGGGCGCGACGTGTTGTGGCATCCGCTTCCATACTCATGGCTTCAAGTTTGCCAAGCGCGGTCATCCAGCCCGGCTTACCCTCAGACACGTCACGCAGAATTTTGGTCAAGTCCTCAGCGCCACCCACAAACTGCTGGCCTCCGGTAACACCACGGCGCTCAAGAGTCTTTTTGGTAGCGGAGTTGATTTCTTTCAACGCACCAATGACCGGCATAAAGTCTGCGCCAGAAAGAATAGGCGCGGCCAAGGAATCACGGAACAACTGCTTTGCTGTGTACAAAGGGCTGAGGGTAATAGCTTTGCGTAATACCTGTGCTGGGAAAGCCATGACGCGCAACATTGCTGGCATCTGTGTTGGAATGCCCTCCATGCCTTTGACAAGTATGTCAGCAGGTACGCCAGTATCAAACTCCTTGTTACCAATCTTGACCTTCTCGGTAGCAATCACAGCGTAACGATCTGCGCCATCATCGCGGAATTTAACAACGTCAGGGCCAGCAGCCATCTTTACAAACTTAGCAGCCTTCAAGTCCACCAGTTCAAACACAGCGTTCTTGGTAGCCAAGTTACGCATACCCATGTCCATTAACAAGTTGGTGTTCTGCACCGAGCTAGTCAAGAAATCAAGGATGGGCCTGTCGCCACCAACAAGTTCATGCAAGTATGGTTGCTCAGCAATACTACCAATACGGATGGGGGACTCACCACCAATTAACAGTTCGGCTACGCCGTTGCGTTCACGATAAAACGGGATGTAATCGTTTTCTCTAAGCAAACGTTTACCAACTTCTTTGGACAGTGCGCCAGTACTGACAACAAAATCAATCAAGTTGCGGTTGTAAGCGTTGTACTCGTCTTTTGCACTTTTGAACACAGCCTCTAAACCGGGCGTGGCCTCGATGGCGGCCATAGTTTTATCCAGCAGTTCCTGTGTAACATCCTCACCAAAATTTAGAGAGGACAAACCTTTGTTCTTTGCGCGAATAGCAGCCATGTACGTAGTGAACATAGTGTTTACAGCTTCTGCATTGCCAACCATTGGTTGTGCGTCTCTTAGAATCTGCACCACGTTGTTAATGTTGGCGCTCTCTTTACTCTCCAACACACGCTCAACGCGTCCGTCTGGGCGCGTCTTCTCTACGATTGCCGGTGCGCCGTTGGAGACTGCCTGAGATACAAAGTTCATGCGTTGGTCGTACATGCGCAAGTAGTACAGCATCTGGGTGCCTTTAAGCGGCTCCATGTATTTGGCCAAACGCTCGAAGCCTGCAAACCTGTCCACAAGCTGTGTCTCAAAAGCCAGACCTGTTAAGTTGGCTTTAAGTTTGTCCGTCCAGCTTCTGTCCTTGGCCACGATCTTGTCAACAAAATCGCTGTTCTTGGCGATTTCTGGATTGGTGTACGTGGCTTTGGTGCGATACAAAATGCCAGACTTGTCTACTTCACCTTCAGCGGCTTGCGTTCCCTCAATCACATACTTGCGTGCATTGGCAACAATCTGCTTGACCTCGTTGTCAGTCACATTCTCAATACCAAACGTATTGGCCAGCCACTGCTTAATGGCGTTATAGATTTGACGCAGTGCGCTCTCGTTTGCCGGAGTTGCACCAGTCTCTGCCATCTCTGCCAGCACTTCCTCAACGGCAGTGTTTCTGTCCAGATTGGGCTCAGCCTGCATCTTGGCGTCGGTTTGTTTACGCACAGCGCTGTTGCCTTCATACACACGGTTCATGGTGCTGGCGTATGTGCCGCCCAGAACTTCCCGCAGACCAAAGTGACCTGCAACTTCGTGTGCCAAAGTCATAGCAACATCGTTGCCATTGCCCAAGTTAGAAGCGACCAAGTACACAATCTTGGTGTTGGGGTCGTACAGGCCGGGAATCTGACCAGTCTTTTCGTCGCGCTTGGCTTGATCTTGGATTTCCTGTGGCAGACCAGACTCGTTGTCAACAACTTGAATCTCAGGAACATTTGCCCAGTCCTGCACTATGCGGTTGGTGAGCCGCGTAACTTCCTCGGCCTTCATGCCGTTGCCAACATTCTTGGCAGTGCGGAATAAGCCACGCAGATCAGGAGCTTCATAGCCCTCGCCGTAAGTACCTTCCTCACGCTCAGCACGCAGGGCATCCGACGCTTGCTCCAAAGTCCTTCTCTGCGGGGCCTTCAATTTGAGGCGTTCTGTATCAGCAGCTTTACCAGCGCCCGACCCAGTACGGAAGGGCTTAGCCGCTGCCAACGCAGTGGTGCTCGGCACAGTAGCGGCCTTGGGTGCTTTGGCTGGTTTGCCTGTAATGAACGCTTGTTTCTGTGCTTCCAGTGAAGCCAGCTTCTGCATAGCGCCCAGTTTGAGCGTTGCTTGCGCACGTTTAGTATTGGTTGCGTTAGGGTCGGCCATGATGTCGGCCAACTGATTCATGTCTTCTGGCCCTATTAACGCCTGCACTTCACCACGGGCGTCAAAGATCTCGTCATCAAACAGTTGCAGCTGTTTGTCTTTGACCCTTTGACGTACGGCGGCTTCATCAACCTCTTTTGCCGCCTGCATACCTTTATCGCGCAACTCATCAAGGCGTCTTTGTTCAGGCGTATTGATCTCCGCAACTTTGCGGCCTTTCTCAAACACTGCGCCGGGTAGGTCTTTGACGCTGAGGCCATCCTTCTTGAACGCCGCAGTAACTTTAGGCCACCAGACCTTCACATCTTTTTGGAATTCGTCAGCACGTTTTTGTGCTTCGTCAACTACCGCTTGCTGTGCCTTTACTTGCGACGCTATGCGTTGCGCAGAAAGTGGATACTTGAGTTTGCCCAGTTCGCCCGGTCTGCCGGTCTCAACAGCAGTCAATGGCTCCTTGCGCATGTCGGCCAGTTGACGTTCAAGAATTTCTAAGTACTCACGCTCTGTCTTGAGGTCTTTGTCAAGCATGGCTTCTGTGACAACAACGTCGTTCTCAATTTCACCAAAACGCAGTTCTTGCAGCTCAGTCAGTTCTGTTTCAGCGCTTTCAATGTTCTCAACAAGCCCTTGAACTTTCTGCAAGTTGTTAATCAGGTTTGGCGCTTGGCCAGTACCCTCAGTCATCTCTTTTTTAGCCGCTTCAATTTGTGACTCAACTGTGGCCAGACGTGTCTTGGCAGCTTTTAAAGAACGACGTGCGCGTTCAATCTCAGGATCAAGCAATTCACCCAACGTATCAGACAAGCGTTGACGGGCTTTGCCCATTGCCGTGGCCATAGCCTTTTGATACGCGTTACGTTGGTTCTGAAGCGCAACTTCTGAGTCAATCATTGCGCGTTGACCTTCAGTCAACATAACGGAGGTACGCAAACTTGCTTTGATAAGTTTGAGCTTATCCATCAACGGCTCAGTAACTTTGTTGAGCGCGTCAGCTTGTTTACGTACAGCCGCATTGTTGTCTTGCATCAGTTCAACTAAACGGTTGTTTGCACCTTCAAGACGTTGGCCCAATGCAAGGGTTTGCAAAGCTTGCTGAACGTTTTTAGCGTACTCAGGAATTTTGTTTGTGTTGAAGTCTTTGATTAACTTGTCTACCCGCGTTTTTTCTTCCTCAGTAAACACGGACATGGCTTGTTCTTTTTGTTCTTTTGTTTTGCCAATGTTTTGTTTAGATACTTGCAAGTACCGATCCATCAGCCTCTTGTCTTCTTTGGTAACGCCTGATTCTGGATAAGACGCAAACATTTTTGCAATGTCTGCGTCCGAGTATTTACCAATGTTGAAGTCTCCCGGCTTAATCAGGAAAAACTGCATTTGGTTTTTAACGCTTTCAATATTTTCTTTTAGCGCTTCAATCTGTTCAAAGCCTTGTTTGTCTCTAGCAGAACGTGCTTTCTGGTTGGCTTCTGTTTTTGCTTTGAGCTTGCGTGCCTGATCCAGTGCTTCCCACACAGGTTTGATCTGTGGTGATTTGGCAAAGTTGGCAGGGGTGGCGCGGATATAACCGATGTCTTTGCGAGTCTCGGGAAACAACTGACCTTGACCCGGCGCACCTTCACCAGCAATCTCACCTTCTTGGGCTGTACGTTCATACAGCTTTATGGCATCTTGAAGCTCACGCAGTGCGCTACCCTCAGGGGCAAGCGCGGCCTCGTAACCCACTGCTTTATATGTGCGGCCACGTTCTCCAAAGCGTGTCTCAGCTTCTCTGCCGGGCACATTCTCAACAACACGTTTGCCGGGCACAGCTTCACGGCGGGCATACACCTGAGTGCCAAGGTCTTCGCCGCGCAGGATGCGCTCGGCTTGATTCTGGGCTGCGTCCAACAACGCTTTGCTTGCTTTGCCGTCGTCAATGATTGTCTTGACGCGCTCCAGCGCCTCTCTAATGCCTTGAGTGCGGATAGGGCCGTCTTCAGTTTCTAAGACTGCGCCTTCTGGGATGTTCCGTGTCAGCGCTTTGTCAATCATGTTGCCCACGTACTCACGCAGGCGGCGCATCTCCCCGCCAGCCGTCTTGGCTGTCTCACCTCTGGCTTCTGCAACTTTCTGCGCTTCTGTGGAAGCAAACTGCTGTTTAAGCAGAGGTGTCTCGCGGGTAGCGGTGAACGGCAACTGAGACAGGCTATCAACAACGCTGGCAATCTGAGCTTTGAAGTGCTTAATTTCTTTATTGCTGGCGGGCATTTCTTTGATTTGCTCTGCCATAGGGCGGGTATCAACAAATTCCCAAACAAACGGAAGCGTACCTTTGTCCAGCAACTCTTTTATTTGTTTTCTGATAACCGCATTAGTCCTAACGTCTAGTGCAGCAGCGGCAGAATCCACATTTGTCACCGGTTTAATTTGTGCTTCTAAAGCAGCAAACACTTTTGTAGGTTTTTTAACCCACTCACCTGTGCTGGGTGCACCCGCAGGAACTTTAGACGGCGGTGTCTCACTGTATCTACGTTCAGTGATTGCGCCTCGGATAGTCTTGCCTGCGCGTTTCTGCGCAGGTTGCACAATTACTTCTTCGTATTTGGGTTTTTCCGTAAATTTCTGTACGGGCTTTACTTTTGAACGATCAATCCATTCACCCACCACATCATGAATGCGCGACGCAGCTTTGATTGCTTCGTCATATGTCAGTGAGGGTTTACCCGCAACACGGCGGTGGATAGCGGCTTCTTCCAACACAGCGGAAATGTATTTACCACGGGCATCTTCAGCTTGTTTGGCCAACACATCAGGGGTAGCAGCAGCCACACCTTTGCCGGGTTCTGCCTTTTCTTTACCCAGAGCATCACCACGACGCAGACGGTCAATCTTGTCTTCAATTGCGTTCAAAGCTGTGTTCTGCTCATTGCGAACACGTAGTACTTCTTTGGCGTAGATGCTGGCTTGTGGGCTTACCTTGGCGCTGGGGAAGCGGCCTTTTGTCAGCTCTCCTGCTGGGGCTTCCGCAGCAAAAGCGTTAATTTGTTCAAGCGCTTGGTTCTCTCTTTCAAACGCAGCAGTGGCGGCATCTTGATTGTTTGAACGCTGCGCAACATCTCTATCCGTATTTGCCTGATCTATTTCATCAAGCAACTCGTTAATCTTGGTGCGCACCCGTTCAGCTTGTTTGGGCTGCATAAACGGCATCAACTGAGGATTCACCGCTACTACTGGGGGTTTACCCTCAGCAATCTTTTCCAGCTTTGGCTGAATTATGTAATCAAAGAACGAGTCATCCCCAACGTTGTTACGTCGGTCTTTAAGCTCGTCCATGTAGGAAGTAAACGCCTGTACATAGGGCGATTCTGTTTCTATAGGTTTGGCGGCACCGAAAGCTGCTTTGCGTGTCTCCATCTCCTGCTTAAAGCCCGGAGCAATTTGTAACTTCAGTGCATCCAACACCGCAGAGTTACGCACACCGGCAGGCAAACCGGGCAACTGCATGCGCTTATTTACAATCTGATCCGCCAACACTGGGTTACGCATCAAGTATTTAACGTAGTCGGCCACCGCATCGTTGGGAGATTTTTCACCAGCAAGCTGTTGTTCGTTGGCCAACTGAATACTCTGCGCAGCGTGTTGCGCTACAACATCTTCTACCTTCGGTGCCGCAGGCGGCGTGGCAATCTGCTGCTCATAAAACTCAGGCTCAGCCTGCGCTTGTGGCGCGGCTTGCTCCGGCTCCATGCCCAACGCATACTCGTATGGGGTCAACTTAGCAACCCTTGCTTCTTCCGCAGCACGTTTCAGAATAGGCTTGACACGCACATACTCGTCAGCCAGCGGTTTAAGTTCTTTGTTTATGGCATCAATCTGGCGATTGACTTCCCGGTTGTTTGCGTAGTCTGTTTCTGGTGATACGCCTTTCTTTATTGGTATCAACTGCTGTTTGAGCGCAGTGCGCTGAGCTTCCAAGTCCTGCGTCTTTTGAAACACTTCTTGTGCGTACTCGGGACTGTTCAGCCGAACCTTTTCTTCTTCCTGCTGTTTCTCTGCTTCAGCGCGGGCTTGTTTTACTTCGTCAGTGATTGGTGTTGTTGGGGCACGGCGACCAATAGCCAAGTCCAAAAGACCTTGCGCCAACGCACCGACTGCACCGCCGTAAGCGGCGGATTCTCCAACCTGCTCAATAATTTCTTGTTCAGGCTTGTATATACCTTTGCTAATAATGTTCTGTGCGGCTTGCGATGCGGCTTCTTGCGCGGCTTCCTCACCGCCTGCCATCAACGCACGTTTTACGTAAGACGTAGCGCCATCAAGTACCGGCTCTCCAAGACGTTTCAGAATACGTGTGGGGGCAAACATCTCTGTCGCACCAACAGCGGCACCCAACAAAGTGGAGGCGGTTTGTTGTCCTTCAGTTGCCCCCTCAGCGGCAGACTTCTCTACCTGTGTGCCAGCACCAGCGCCAATACCAAGGCCGTAGCCTGCAACACGCCCAGCCATACCAAACGGGCCGGTGGCAACAAACGGCAAAAAAGAACCCGTAGCTTCACCAAACTTACGCCCCACCGTGTCCTCGTACCCCGGCGCAGCAGCAAATGGAGCTTTGGCTGCGGCGGCTTTTTCTTTGATGTACTGTTGTGCGGCTTTTTCTTGCTCATTGGGCAACAGCGCGGAAATACCAATACCGGCTTGCTCAGTGAGGCCAATGGCTCCGGGCACAAGCCCTTTAAAGAACTCTTTTGTCTGCCCGCCAAACGTAGTTTCTTGTGTTTTTTGTGCAGGCTGCGTAGCTATTTGCCGTTTTACAGCAGCAACAATATCTTGTTCAGAAGCGCCAGCAGGCCCCTCCACATCGTAGATCCGTCCGTCCGGGCCTTGTACGCTGTAAATTGGCATTGCTGCACATCCTAATTTTTACGGGGCTGATGGTCGTGACCCCAAGACTTTGAACTCACCTCCAGCATTGCCAGAGGAGCCTGCCATCATTCTAACGTAGTCTTCTACATTTGGGTACTGTGATTGCAGATACGGCGATTTAGCCCATGATTCTCTTATTGCTGTATCGCCTCGCATACCTGTTGCAGCCGTTTGCGCGTCAATGTGTTTTTTGTACAAAACAGGGTCACGGTATATGCGCTCCAAACCAGTTGGGGCATTGGCTTGAATGATTGTGCGTTTTGTTTGTTCGCCTTGCTCATACATTGAACGCAGGTTTTGATTGAGCTGCTCAGTCCCTGTCTTGTAAATGCCCAGTGCGTTTTCTTTATTTGTTTTAAACAGACTGGCAAT